>Ga0181534_10001136_pt1 | contig 17708 bp, 13 predicted proteins | sample PEATcosm2014_Bin_37_FD_119758 | JGI IMG/M metagenome (GOLD analysis project Ga0181534, IMG submission 119758) | Peatland microbial communities from MTU Mesocosm Facility, Houghton, MI, USA - PEATcosm2014_Bin17_10_metaG | ecosystem: Environmental > Terrestrial > Soil > Wetlands > Peat | place... | reverse complement strand
GCCGTTCTCGGGGGCGAGGGGAGACTCCGCCGTCTCGGTGAAGCAGTTCACGCCGACGACCTGCTGCTCACCCGTCTCGATCCGGCGCACCCGCTCGGACTGGCTCGCCACCAGCCGGGACTTGAGCTCGTCGATGGCCTCGAACGCCCCGCCCAGCGAGAGCACGTCCTCCAGCTCGGCCCACGAGGCCTCGGCCACCTCGTCCGTCTTCTTCTCGATGACCACCGAGCCGTCGAAGATGTCGCCGTACTCCAGGAGATCGGACTCGAAGGCCAGGATCTGCTGGATGCGGAGGGACCACTGCTGGTCCCAGGGCCGGGGGAGCCCGAGAGCCTCGTTCCAGGCCGGCAGCTGCAGGGCACGGGCACGGGCTCCCTTGGACAGCGTCACCCCCAACGACTCGAGCACGATCCTGGGCACGTTGTTCTCCGGTTGCGCCTCGGTGAGGCCCAGGGAGTTGACCTGCACGCCGTAGCGCATGCGCCGGAGCTTGGGGTCGGTGACCCCGTAGCGCTCGGAGCACACCCGGTCCCACAGGGCGGTGAAGGCCCGCATCTTGCAGGTCTCCTCCACGAAGCGCACCCCGGCGTTGACGAAGAAGGAGATGCGGCCCACCACCGAGGGGAACTCGTCGGGGGGGATCTGGCCCGAGGCCTGCACGGCGTCCAGCACGCCGATGGCCGTGGCCAGGGCGTAGGCCACCTCCTGGTGGGGGGTGGCTCCCGCCTCCTGCAGGTGGTAGCTGCACACGTTGATGGGGTTCCACTTGGGCACGTGGCGGACGGTGTAGGCGATGGTGTCCACCGTCAGGCGCCTGCTGGGCAGGGGAGGGAAGATGAACGTCCCGCGGGACAGGTACTCCTTCACGATGTCGTTCTGGGTGGTGCCCGAAAGCACCCGGGGGTCGACCCCGTGGTCCTCGGCGTTGGCGATGTACAGGCCGAGCAGCCACCCGGCGGTGGCGTTGATGGTCATGGAGGTGTTCATCGACTCGAGGGGAATCTGGTCGAGGAGCTGTGCCATGTGGCCGAGATGGGCCACCGGGACGCCGACCTTGCCCACCTCGCCGGCCGCCTCGGGCGAGTCGGGGTCGTAGCCGATCTGGGTGGGGAGGTCGAAGGCGATGGACAGGCCGGTCTGCCCTTTGGCCAGGTTGGTCCGGTAGAGGCGGTTGGAGGCCTCGGCCGTGGAGTGGCCCGAGTAGGTGCGCATGACCCAGGGCTTGTCCCGGGCCGGATGTGGCGACGGCTCCGCGCCCGCCGGCGGGGGAACTGCCCCTGCAGGGGCTGGGGATTCGGCCCCGGGCTCCTCCGGCCCCTTGCGCACCCCGTTCGCCGTCGGGGCCCCGCCCACGGCCCCGCCCGCGGCCCGGTCCACGTGCTGGCCGGCGGCCCGGCCCTCGGCGTTCGACTGGTGCGAGTCGCTCATCCCACCATTCTCCCCCAGAGCGGGGCTGGTGGCGAGAGCGCGGCCGTCGCGCCCTACTTGCGGTACTCGAGGAAGCCCTGGCCCGACTTGCGGCCCAGCAGCTCGGCGGTGACCATGCGGCGCAGCAGGGGGACGGCGGCGTAGTTGGGGTCGCGGAACTCGGCGTAGAGCGCGTCCAGGATGGCCAGCGACGTGTCCAGTCCCACCAGGTCCAGAAGGGCGAACGGGCCCATGGGGAAGCCGCAGCCGCCCTTCATGGCGGTGTCGATGTCCTCCACCGAGGCCACGCCCTGCTCGAGGAGCCGCACGGCGTTGTTGAGGTAGGGGAACAGGAGGGCGTTGACGATGAACCCGGCCTGGTCCTTGACCTGGACGGGGGTCTTCCCGCAGGCCTCGGCGAACGTGCGGACCGTGGCCAGCGTGGCGTCCGAGGCGGTCAGGGGCTTGACCAGCTCGACCAGCTCCATGACCGGGGCCGGGTTGAAGAAGTGGACCCCGCACACCCGGTCGGGACGGCCCGTCTGCATGGCCAGCTCGATGACCGGGAGGGTGGAGGTGTTGGTAGCCAGGATGGTGTGGTCGCCGGTGATCCGGTCCAGCTCGTTGAAGAGCTCCTTCTTGACGGCCAGATCCTCGACCACCGACTCGATGACCAGGTCCAGGTCCTTCAGGGCGGCCAGGTCGGAGGTGGCGGTGACCCGGGCCAGGGCGTCGTCCCGCTCGGCCTCGGTCAACTTGGCCTTCTCCACCTGACGGTTGAGCGACTTCTCCATGGCGGCCAGGGTGGCGTCAGCCGTCGACTGGCTCCGGGATCGCAGGATCACCTCGAAGCCGTGGGTGGCCGCCGTCTCGGCGATCCCCGAGCCCATGATCCCGGATCCGACGATTCCGACGCGTGCGATTGGCATAGGGAGCAATGCTAGTGGGGACCACGACGGTGGCGCTCTGGTGCTGTCCCGGATGGATGTCAGCAGGAATTCCCTGGTCAGCAGATGGCCCGGCGCCGCGGCGCCCCGGCGGCCGGCTCCGCGGCGCCCCGGTTCAGCGCGAGCGGTCGAGACGGGGGCCGGTGACGGCCCGGAGGCGCCGGGGGCTCTGGTCGATCAGCGGGCCGGGCGCGAGCCGGTAGGCGGCCCAGACCAGCCGGGCATGTCGGGGCGAGACGATGATGGCCCGGTTGAGGGCCACGTTGTCGAGGACATCGCGGGCGAGGGAGGCGGCCGGGTAGGGCGTGCCCACCATCCGTGTGAGCAGGTCCCGGACGTCGGGCATCGACTCGGTGGACGGCAGGTCGTCCGGGTTCGGCTTGTCGAGGAGGGGCGTGTCGATGACGCCGGGACAGACCACGCTGACCCGCACGCCGTGGTTGGCCGCCTCCACCCGGAGCCCCGTGCTGAGGCCCACCACCGCGTGCTTGGTGGCCGCGTACGGCACCAGCAGGGGGCTGGGCACCAGGCCGGCGAGCGATGCCGTGTTGACGATGTGGCCCCGACCCTGGTCGATCATCGTCGGATAGGCCGCGGCCACGCCGTGGACCACACCGAGCAGGTTGACGTCGATGGCCCGTTGCCAGTGGGCCAGGGTCAGCTCCCGGACCTGACCCCCGATGCCGATGCCGGCGTTGTTGAAGAGGAAGTCCAGCCCGCCGTGGTCGACGGAGAATCGGCCGACCGCCCGGGCCACCGCCTCGGCGTCGGTGACGTCCAGAGCCGTTGCCGTGGCCGAGCCCGGACCTCGGGCCGGACTCTGGAGGGACTCGGCCACCGCGGCGGCGCCGTCGTCGTCGATGTCAGCCACCAGGACGGCGGCACCTCGGGCCACCAGCTCTGTGGCCAGGGCCTTCCCGATGCCCGAGGCGCCCCCGGTCACGACGGCGCTGGCCCCGGCGAAGTGCTCCATCTGCATGGTCCTGCGAACTGCTGATCGCCTCATGATCCACCTCATGTCGCTCGTGCGGTGCGTGTTCACCGAAGTCGTCGGCCCGGTCAGCCTGCCGCCGGCCATCCTGCCTGGCGCCGGCCAGCCTGCCTGTCCCCGTTCCGACCAGCCTGTCCCCGTTCCGACCAGCCTGCCCGTCGAGGGGGCCGCTTGCCTTCGGCCGACCCTCCCGCCACGATGGTGGCCCATGGCCGACACTCCCGCTCCGGTTCCAGCTCAGGGCTCATCCGCCCGTCGAACGACCCCGGCTGCCCCGGCCAAGGCCAGTCCGGCACGGGCCAGATCCAAGGCCCGGGTGCCCGGAGGGGTCGCCAAGGCCACCCCGGCCAAGGCAGCCCCCTCGAGGGCTGGTGGGCGCCGCTCCGCCCCGACGCCAGCAGCGGGGACCGACGCCACCTCAGGCCCGGGCCCAGGACCGGGACCGGGACCGGGACCGGGACCGGGACCAGAGTCCACCACTGAGCCAGGTCCGGGATCCGAACGGGGCCCGTGGCGTGGGGCCCGCAGCCGGGCCATCTACAGCCGGCGGATCCAGCGGTCCAACGAGCGCTGGCCTGTGCCTGCCCGGGGTGTGGCCGGGATCTTGAGCCGTCCCGAGCTGGTGCTGGGCATGCTGGGGAAGAAGGAGCCCGTGGAACGCGACGGGCGCGTGCTCAATCGGGGCGTGCAGGCCCTGCTCGAGTTGGCCACCAGGATCGACGGCGGACGGAGCGGTGCTGACGGCGCGAAGCGCCCACCCGATCCGGCCGTGATGCGGGCCCAGCTCCGGAGGACGACCCACCTGGCCATGCCGGTCCGCACCGACGTCCACGCCTGGGGTCGCCTGGTGCCGGGACCGGAGGGTGCGCCGCCGGTCCCGGTCAGGATCTACCGTCAGTACGGCTCGGGGCTCGGCATCGGCGGCAACGGGCGGCGGCTCCCCGGGATCGTCTACTACCACGGGGGCAGTTGGGTGACCGGCGACCTCGACACCCACGACGCCAGCTGTCGCATGCTGGCCGCCACGGCCCGGTGCCTGGTGGTGGCCGTCGACTACCGGTTGGCACCGGAGAACCCGTTCCCGGCGGCCGTGCACGACGCCGTGGCCGCCTACGCATGGGTGCAACGCCACGCGGACGAGCTGGGCATCGATCCCCACCGCGTCGGGGTCATGGGGGACAGCGCCGGCGGCAACCTCGCTGCCGTGGTGGCTCTCGAGACCCGGAACGGAGGAACGGGTGGCGGCCAGGTTCTTCCGCCGGCCGCCCAGGGCCTCGTCTATCCGGCCGTCGATGCCCGTCTCGACACCGGGACGGTGCGGAGCCTGGCTGACGGTTTCTTCCTCACCACCGAGGCCATGGAGCAGGCGAGGGGGCTGTACCTGCCCGATCCGGACGACTGGACGGCATGGAGGGCGTCACCCCTGTTGGCCGAGGACCACCGGGGTGTGGCTCCCGCGCTGGTCGTGACGGCGGGCTTCGACCCGCTGCGGGACGACGGATGGAACTATGCCGAGGCCCTGCGGGCGGCCGGGGTCCCTGTCGAGTACCGGTGCTACGACGACCAGGTGCACGGCTTCATGGGCATGGGGATCCTGCCCGACTCCCTGGCCCTGGCCACCGAGGTGTGCGAGGCCATGGGCCGGTTGCTCCGCCGGTCGGACGGGGGATCCCGGACCGGGCGGTAGCGACCTCTACAGTTGGGCTGATGGACCGATCACCCGGCATGTTGGCGCTCGTTGGTGGAGGCGAGTGGACCGAGGGGTGCACGTTCGACGCCGAGTTCCTCGCCGCGTCGGGGTCGGTCGAGGTCCTCGTCCTACCGACCGCCGCGGCCTACGAGCACCCTGAGCGCCTGGTGGTCCGGGCCGGCGAGTGGTTCGAACCGCTCGGAGGCCAGGTGGAGGGGCTTATGGTGCTGTCCCGGTCCGACGCCGAGGACGCCGGCGCCGCCGCCGTCATGCGCAAGGCTCGCCTGATCTACCTGGCCGGGGGCTCCCCGATGCACCTCCGCAGTGTGCTGAAGGCCTCGCTGGTCTGGGAGGCCCTGCTCGGGGCGTGGCGGGACGGCGCCGTCGTGGTCGGTTCCTCGGCTGCGGCGATGGCCCTCACCGACCCCATGGTCGATGCCCGCGGCGGCGGCCTGACCATCGGTCTGGGCCTGATGAGCGGCGTGGCCGTCGTGCCCCACTTCGGTGATACCCAAGAGGACGGACACGGCGAGAAGCTCCACCGGTCGGTGCACCTGGCGCCCCTCGGTACCCCGGTGGCCGGCATCCCCGAGCGCACCGCCCTCATCCGCGACCCCGACGGGGGTTGGCGTACGGCCGGAGCGGGTCGGGTGGCTGTGTACCTCGACGGGGCCCGGGCCGAGGCCGGTCTCGGCGCCCTACCCGCCTGACCAGGGCCGAACTGGGTCCAGTTCGCCCGCCGCCGACCGCCGACCGCCGACCGCCGACCGCCGACCGCCGACCGCCGACCGCCGACCGCCGACCCTGGACGTGGGATCCAGGGACGGGTCAGTCAGCCTCGGTGATGGTCACCGACTCGATGATCACGTCCTCCGACGGAGCTCCCGACCGACTGCCCACCGACTCGATGGCCGTGATCACGTCGTGCCCGTTGACCACCTTGCCGAACAGGGAGTACTTGGGGGGCAGGGAGACCCCCGAGGGGCCGCTCACGATGAAGAACTGACTGCCGTTGGTGTCGGGGCCGGCATTGGCCATGGCCAGAGAGCCGATCTCGTACCGGCCCGGAGCGGGAAGCTCGTCCTTGAACCGGTAGCCGGGACCGCCCCGCCCCGATCCCTCCGGATCCCCTCCCTGGAGCATGAAGCCCGGGATGACCCGATGGAAGACGATGCCGTCGAAGTAGTGCCAGCGGGCCAGGAACACGAAGTTGTTCACCGTGCCGGGAGCGGCGATGGGATCGAGGGCGATGGTCATGGTTCCCTTGGACGTCACCATCTCGGCCGTGTAGCGCTTGGCCGGGTCGATGATCATGGGGGGTGGGGCGTCGAAGCGCTGGGTCTTCGGGCTGGAGCCGTCGGCGGCGGGCACGTCTGGGGCCATGGTGGTCACTCCTGGTGGGTAGCTGGGTCGGTAGGTCGGTACGTGGATTGTGGGATCGGCGTGGGGAGTGGCGGGAGTCCGCCGCCTACGACTCGGCGATCGTGACCGAGACCATGCGATGCAGGGTGGTCGGCGTCCCGCTGGTGGACCCGGCGGCGTTGATCGCGTCGATCACGTTCATTCCCGATGTCACGGTGCCGAACAGGGAATAGCTGGGTGGGAGGCTCTCCCCCTCGGCGCCGGCCACGATGAAGAACTGGCTGCCGTTTGTGTTCTTCCCGGAGTTGGCCATGGCCACCGATCCCAGCGGGTACTGGGGGGAGGCCGTCTTGGGCAACTCGTCGGCGAACTCGTAGCCTGGCCCGCCCGTTCCCTTGCCGGTGGGATCCCCGGTCTGGTCGACGAAGGACGGGATGACGCGGTGGAAGATGATGCAGTCGAAGAAGTGCCTGTCGGCCAAGAAGACGAAGCTGTTGACCGCCTTCGGTGCCGCCTTGGGGTCGAGTCGGATGGTGAACGGCCCGATATCGGTGGTCACGGTGGCGGTGTAGGTCTTGGACGTGTCGATGGTCATCGGCGGGTACGACGAGTACGAGGGCTTGTTGAGGGTGGCGCTGAAGTTGGCGGGGCAGTCGGCCGAGGTGGTGATGGCACTCGGAGCGGTGTTGCCCGAGCCGCCCTTCGGAGCAGGCGTGGTGGTGGTCGTGGCCGGCTTGGTGGTGGTGGTCGTGCTCGCCGCCGTCGTCTTCTTCCCCTTGTCGAAAATGAGGTAGGAGATGCCGACCACCACGAGGGCCACGATCGTGACCGTGATGAACCGTCGGATGTTCTGCCGGCGCTTGGCCGCCTTCTGTTCGGCGGCGAGCCGGGCCTGCCGGCCGGCCTTCTGGCGCTGACGCTTGTCGGTGGGCACGGGGGTTCAGGGTAGCCGGTCCGGCCTGGGCCACCGGTGTCGCCGGACCGGATACCGGAAGGGGACCGGGAGGGGGACCGGACGGTGCCCAGAGGCGGCCCCTGTAGCCTTGGACCCCATGTCGCTGGTGGTGCAGAAGTTCGGCGGGACCTCGGTCGCCGATGCGGATCGGATCCGCGCCGTCGCCGATCATGTGGCGCGCTCGCGTCGGGCGGGCGACGATGTGGTGGTGGTGGTGAGCGCCATGGGCAAGACCACCGATGAGCTGGTCCGTTTGGCCGATGACGTGAGTTCGGTCCAGCCCGCCCGTGAGGTCGACATGCTGTTGAGCGCCGGCGAGCGGATCTCCATGTCCCTCCTGTGCATGGCCCTGGCCGGCCTCGGCGTCGAGGCCACCTCCTATACCGGCAGCCAGGCGGGAATCATCACCGACACCGTCCATACCAGGGCCAAGATCATCGAGATCCGGGCCGAGCGGTTGCGGGCCACCCTGGACGGCGGCGGGGTCCCGGTGGTGGCTGGCTTTCAGGGCATGTCAGTCGACCGGGATGTGACCACCCTCGGCCGAGGCGGCTCGGACACCACCGCGGTGGCGCTGGCCGCCGTGCTGGACGCGGACGTCTGCGAGATCTACACCGACGTGTCCGGCGTCTTCAGCGCCGATCCCCGTATCGTGCCCGAGGCCCACAAGTTGGCCCGGGTCAGTTACGAGGAGATGCTGGAGATGGCCGCCACCGGTGGCCGGGTGCTCATGCTCCGGTCGGTGGAGTTCGCCCGCAATCACGGGGTGAAGCTGCACGTGCGGTCCAGCTTCACCTGGGAGCCCGGCACATGGGTCAAAGAGGAGGATGCCAGCATGGAAGATGCCATCGTGACCGCGGTGACCCACGACGTGTCCGAGGCCAAGGTCACCGTCATCGGCGTGCCCGACCGTCCAGGACTGGCGGCCCAGCTGTTCCGGGGCCTGGCCGACCGTCACGTCAACGTGGACATGATCGTGCAGAACACCTCGCTCCACGGGACGACGGACATCTCCTTCACCGTGCCCGGCTACGACCTGGCCGTGAGCACCGAGGTGTGCGAGCAGCTGGTCCCGGTCCTCGGGGCCTCCGGGGTGACCAGCGACGATGACGTGGCCCGGGTGTCCCTGGTCGGGGCGGGCATGAAGACCCATCCGGGGGTCACCGCCCTGACCTTCGAGACCCTGGCGGAGGCGGGCATCAACATCGAGATGATCTCCACGTCGTCGATCCGCATCTCCTGCATGATCCGGGCCGCGGCGGCCGAGGATGCGGTGCGGGCCCTGCACGCCGCCTTCGAGCTGGGCTGATCGCTCGCCCCACCCGGACGGGACCCCGTCGATAGGGGTAGCTCGGTGCCCGGGCCGGCCCGTAGACTGGCGGGCATGCGAGTGGCTGTCGTAGGGGCGACCGGGCAGGTCGGGACGGTGATGCGGACCATGCTGGCCGAGCGGGGCTTCCCCCTCGACGAGCTCCGTCTCTTCGCGTCCGCCCGTTCGGCCGGGCGGAGGCTCCCGTTCGGGCAGGCCGAGCTGGAGGTGGAGGACGCCGCCACCGCCGACGTATCCGGCCTGGACCTGGCCCTCTTCTCCAGTGGGGCCACGGCCTCACGGGAACTGGCCCCCCGGTTCGCCGCCGCCGGGGCCATCGTCATCGACAACTCCTCGGCATGGCGGATGGACCCCGACGTACCCCTGGTCGTCCCCGAGGTCAACGCCGCCGCCCTGGGGTCCATCCCGAAGGGCATCGTGGCCAATCCCAACTGCACCACGATGGTGGCGATGCCCGTGCTCAAGCCGCTGCACGACGCCGCCGGGCTCCGACGTCTCATCGTCGCCACCTACCAGGCCGTGTCCGGGTCGGGACTGGCGGGCGTGGCTGAGCTCGAGGAGCAGTTGATCAAGACGGTCGACGGGGCCGCGGCCCTCACCTTCGACGGCCGTGCGGTCGAGTACCCGGCGCCGGTGACCTTTCCCGACGTCATCGCCCACAACGTCGTGCCCGTGGCCGGCCACCTGATGGGCGACGGCACGGGGGACACCAGCGAGGAGGTGAAGTTCCGCCAGGAGAGTCGCAAGATCCTCGACATCCCGGACTTGGACGTCACCTGCACCTGCGTTCGGGTACCGGTGTTCACCGGGCACTCGCTGGCCATCGTGGCCGAGTTCGAACAGGCGCTGAGTCCCGAGCGGGCCACCGCGGTCCTGTCGGCGGCTCCCGGTGTCGAACTGGCCGAGATCCCCACCCCCCTGCACTCCGCCGGCATCGACCCCTCACTGGTGGGGCGGGTACGGTCGACCGACGACTCGGGTCAGAAGCTGGCCCTGTTCGTCAGCGGCGACAATCTCCGCAAAGGGGCCGCCCTCAACGCCGTCCAGATCGCCGAGACCCTGCTGGCGATGGGCGCCGTGTCCTGAGCCGGAGTACCCCTGCCGCACCCCGGGTCGAGGTCGAGGCCACCCCGTCGTACCGGCCGGGCCCGCCGACCACGGCTCGGCCGTGGTCCTGAAGGCCCTCGGGGGTCAGGCCGGCTGACTGGTGGAAGGCACCAGGACGGCGACCCGCTTGGCCAGGTTCACGGCATGGTCGCCGAAGCGCTCGTAGAAGCGGGCCACCATGGCCAGTTCGACGGCCACCGGCAACGGCATGGTCCCCGCCACCACCTCCACGGTCAGGCTGACATGGAGGTCGTCCATCTCGTCGTCCAGGGTGTCCACCTGGGAGGCGCTCATCGGGAGCCTCTCTGCGTAGGCGTCGGTGGTGGTCCGCCACATATGGATGGCGACCTCGCCCATGCGCTCGACGAGGCCCCGGCTGCGGGCCGAGAGCTCGCCTCCGAGACCCCGGGCGGCCCGGCGGGCCACGTGCTCGGCGAGGTCACCGTTCCGCTCCAGGTCGGGAAGCATCCGGATCACCGTCACGAGGAACCGGAGATCCTCGGGCGAGGTGATCCCGGCCACAGTGAGCTGTTCGAGCGTCAGTTGCTCGATGTCGTGGTAGAGGGTGTCGACCACTTCGTCACGGGCGGCCAGGATCTTGGCCGCCTCGCGGTCGCCGGACAACAGGGCGTCGGTGGCTCCGGACACCGACTCGCCGACCAGGGCGAACAGTTGGAGGACCTTCCGATCGATCTGTTCGAGGGGGTCATCCACGCCAGCCACCGTACCTGCTTCGGCTATGGGTGAAGGTCCCGCCCGACCCCCTTGTCCGCGCCGCGCCCCGACGTCCGAGCGCGTGCTGACGCCCGACCGGGTCACTACAGCTAGTGCTCGGTTCCCGCCTCCCGACGGGTTGTCCCCTCGTGCTGGTCGGACTGGCCCGGTTCGCCGGCCTCGAGGACGTCGCCCACGATCACCCGAGGTCCCGAACCCCACGAGAGGTAGCGCCACGACCAGTTGATCAGGACCACGATCCTGTTGCGGAAGCCGATCAGATAGACGAGGTGGAGCCCCAGCCACGCCAACCAGCCCAGCGTGCCCCGGACCTCGAGGCCCTGGGGAAACTCGGTGATGGCGGCCCGTCGCCCGATGGTGGCCATGATGCCCTTGTCCCGGTAGCTGAACGGCCGGGTCGGACGGCCGAGCACCCGGCTGACGATCTGTTCGGCCGCGTGCTTTCCCGACTGGATGGCCACCTGGGCCAGTTGGGGGCAGATCTCGTTCGGATCGTGGGAACCGGGCCCCCACAGGACGGCGGCGGCATCCCCGATGGCATAGGCGCCCGGGTGGCCAGGGATGGAAAGGTCAGATGCCACCTCGAGGCGTCCGTTCGGACCGCTGGCCAGTTCGAGCGAGGCGGCCACCGTGTCCTCCACCGACACCCCGCCGGCCCAGACCACGGTACGGGTGGGTATCTGCGTGTCGTCGTCCAGTGTCACGCACGAACCGTCGACCGACCGGACCATGTGGCCCAGCTTCAGCTCGACGCCACGTCGCTCGAGGGTGCGGGCGGCGTAGGAGGCCCCCGACGGCTTGAACGGGGTGAGCAGGCGATCGAGGCCGTCCACCAGGATGATCCGGCCCGCGCCGCGGGCGAAGTTGAACCCGTCGTGTCGCACGGCCACGTCCAGCAGCTCGGCCAGGGCTCCGGCCACCTCGACACCGGTGGGCCCGCCGCCGACGACGACGAACGTCAGAAGGCCGTTGGCGGCCCCGGCCGGGTCGATGTCGGCATCCTCCAGGCGCCGGAGCACATGGTCCCTGAGGGTTCGGGCGTCCTGGAGGGTGTACAGCGGGAACGTGAATTCCGCCGCCCCGGGGATCCCGAAGAAGCGGGCGGTGGCCCCGCTGGCCACGATGACCGAGTCGAAGGGCAGGGGGTCCGAGTCCTCCATGACGACCAGACTGCGGTCCCAGTCGACGCCGGTCACCTTGCCGAACCGGAAGGTGATGTTCTTGCTCCGTCCGAAGATGGCCCGGACCGGGTAGGCCACGTCTCCCGCCTCGAGCCCGGCCGTGGCCACCTCGTAGAGGAGCGGCTGGAACGTGTGGAAGTTCCTCTGGTCGACGATGGTCACCTCGACGGGCCCTCCGACCAGGGCCCGAGCGGCCGAAAGGCCGCCGAATCCGGCCCCGATGACGACCACGCGATGCACCACCCCATGCTGACACAGCGACACGGTGCGACCTGGCGGGACCTGGTTGCGACCTGGCGGGACCTGGTTGCGACGTGGGTGGACCCGGTGCGACCTGGGTGGACCCGGTGCGACCTGGTGCGCCACGGTGCGAGCCGGTGCGCCACGGTGCGCTCCCCTTGATCGTTACACCCCCTCGGTACGCTGGTCGGAGTGGGGCCGTCTCGGTCCCGAGGAGGATTCGCCATGATCACCGGACTCATCGTCGGACTCATCGCCGGCGCCGCCGCGGGCGTCGTGGTGGGTCTGCTCATCCGTGCCAATCAGGTCACGGCGGCCCGGACGGCGGAGGCCCGCCTGTCCGACGTGGTCACCCAGAACCAGGGGCTGACGGCCGAACTCGGTGGTGTGCGCTCCCAGCTGGCCGAGCAACTGCGGGACGCCACGCGGGTGCAGGCGGACGTGGCCCGACTGACCACCGAACTCCACCACGAGCGCCAGGCCTCTGCCCAGCGGGCCGAGGCCTTCGAGGAGACCCGCCAGCAGCTGACCGGGGAGTTCGCCCGGCTCTCCACCCTGGCCCTGCAACAGAACAACGAACAGTTCCTCCAGCTGGCCGACACCAAGCTCAACGAGACCCGCCAGGCCGCCGAAGGGGAGCTGGCCAAACGGCAGGAGGCCATCGAACAACTGCTGAAGCCGATCGGGGAGCAACTGGGCAAGTACGAGGTGGGGATGCAGCGACTCGAGGTCGAGCGCCAGCGGGCCTATACGACGTTGACCGAGCAGATGAAGACACTCTCGATCTCGCATGACCAGCTCCAGAAGGAGACACGCAACCTGGTCACCGCACTCCGTTCGCCACAGACCCGTGGCCGTTGGGGGGAGTTGCAGCTACGGCGGGTAGTCGAGATGGCCGGGATGCTCGAGCACTGCGACTTCGACGAGCAGGTCACCTCGGACGCGGACACGGGCCGGATGCGCCCCGACATGGTCGTCCACCTGCCGGGGGGCAAGAATGTGGCCGTCGATGCCAAGGTCCCCATGCAGGCCTTCCTCGACGCCAACGAGGCGGATGACGAATCCGTGCGTCGCACCCATCTGGCCAGCCACGGGCGCCAGATGAAGGCCCACGTCGACGCCTTGTCGAAGAAGGAGTACTGGAAGAGGGTGGACCCGTCACCCGAGTTCGTGGTGGCCTTCATCCCGGGCGATCCGCTGCTCACGGCGGCGCTCGAGCACGAGCCGGGGCTCATGGAGTACGCCGTGGCCAATCACGTGCTGCTGGCCACGCCCACCTCCCTCATCGCCCTCCTCCGGGCGGTGGCCTATGGATGGCAACAGGATGCGCTGGCCGAGAACGCCCGGGAGGTCCAGCAGCTGGGGGCCCAGCTCTACGAGCGCCTGTCGGTGCTGGGCGAGCACTTCGCCGGGGTCGGCAAGGGGCTGAACAGCGCGGTCACCGCCTACAACAGAGCGGTCGGATCCCTCGAGAGCCGTGTGCTGGTCACAGCGCGACGGTTCGTCGATATGGGTGTGGTCGGGGCCGGTGAGAAGGAATTGGCCCACCCGGCCACCGTGGACGCCACCTCCCGGGCGCTCCAGGCATCCGAGCTCACGCCACTGGCGCCCGGACTCTCGCTACTTCCGGGGTCAGGCGAGTCGGGGGAGACGGTCGACACCGTCTCCGCACCCCATCCGGTCCTGGGCGACGAGGAGGGCCCACCGGACGACATCGCCAGATAGGCACCAGATAGGCACCAGATAGGCAATGGAGCGCCCGATGGTCCGGGAGACGGTCCTGGCGCCTGCCGGTGAGTCCACTGGTCGATCCCCGGACCTCGGTCTCCGATCGGTTCTCGGCGTGGTCGGGTGGTGCCAAAGGGATCCGATGTCCAATGGATCGGTCATTGTCGGCTGAGTTGGATTTGTTTCCTATGAAATACCTGTGAATAATCTTCCCTATCACGGTGGCGTTCAGCCGGTCCCCCCGGCACTGAGTGAGGCCTTCGCCAGGGAATTCGCGCTGCTACTGGAAGATCCCAATTATGACGGTTCCATTGCGAGCCACAGGGTATTCCAAGGTTAAAAATGATAAAAATAGCCCTGTCCACATTCGTGTTCGGACAGAACTACTGATGACCGGGCGATTTCGCAGGAGCGAGAGGGAGACGAATACGTGAACATCTTGGTGCTCGGTGGCGACGGTTACCTAGGTTGGCCGACTGCTCTTTACCTGTCCCGAAAGGGTCATCGCGTAGGGGTGGTGGACAACTTCGCCCGGCGGGGGTACGACCTCGAGATGGGGGTGGATTCCCTAGTTCCCATCGCCAGCCTGCAGCGTCGCGTCCGCTGTTGGCAGGAGATCTCCGCCAACACCATGGACCTGTTCGTCGGTGACCTCACCGATCCGACCTTCGTGAGCGAGACGCTGGCCACGTTCGAACCGGATGCCGTGGTGCACTTCGCCGAGCAGCGGTCGGCGCCCTACTCCATGATCGATCGGCAGCACGCCGTCTACACGCAGGTGAACAATGTCACCGGGACACTCAACCTGCTCTATGCCATCGCCGAGCAGGACCGGGACATCCACCTCGTGAAGCTGGGAACCATGGGCGAGTACGGGACGCCCAACATCGACATCGAAGAGGGCTTCATCGAGATCACCCACCGAGGTCGCACCGACCTGCTGCCCTACCCGAAGCAGCCTGGCTCCTTCTATCACCTGTCCAAGGTCCACGACAGCGCCAACATCATGTTCGCCTGTCGGATCTGGGGAGTCAGGGCCACCGATCTCAACCAGGGCATCGTCTACGGGCACGACACCGAAGAGACCGCACTGCATCCCGATCTGGCCACCCGGTTCGACTACGACGGTGTATTCGGGACCGTGCTCAACCGTTTCTGCGTCCAGGCGGTGACCGGCCATCCTTTGACCGTCTACGGCTCCGGCGGACAGACCCGGGGCATGCTCAACATCCTCGACACACTGGCCTGCGTGGAGTTGGCCATCGAGAACCCGGCCGACCGGGGCGAGTTCCGTGTGTTCAACCAGTTCACCGAATCCTTCTCCGTGTTGGAGATGGCCGAGTTGGTGGCGTCCGAGTTCGCCGGGTCGGCAGTGATCGAGCACACCGACGACCCTCGGGTCGAAAAGCAAGAGCACTACTACAGGGCAGCCCACACCAAGCTGCTCGACCTGGGACTTGTCCCGCACCTGCTGACCTCGTCGGTCATCCAGTCCATCCTCACGGTGGCCGACCGGTTCAAGTCGAACGCCGACGCCGCCGCCATCCTGCCCACGGTGGAGTGGCGCAGCACGGCGAGTGGCCTGGTGACGGCGGGAACGCCGGCAGAGGACCGGTCCGTCGTCGGAGGCCGACCGGCGTCCATGCCCTCCCTGTCGGACCGGTAGAGCCGATAGAGCCGGCCGCCCGGCTCTTCCCTACGACGACCCGTCAGGGGCCTGCAACCGGCCCCGTGGCGGAGCCTCAGATCCGACGTTCCGGACAGGACTTCCCAGCGGCGACATGACCACAGGGCTGGACCTCGTGCCGCCGGACCGCAGCCCTGGCCGCCCGACCGCAGCCCTGCCCTCTGGAGGCAGCACTATCGTCATGGCGATGCCGAGGGCCCGACGGAGACGCCCCCACTCAGCTACGCGGAGGAGTTGGGGTCGGACGGTCCTCCTCGTGCTGCTGGCGGCCGTGTCGCTGGTGCTGGTGGTGGGGTCGCTGGCCGAGATCCATGCACAGTCGAGCGGCTACCGGAGCTCTACGGACTCCGGTTACGGAGCGTTGGCCGCTGTCGTGGTGACGTCGTCCAACCAGACCGGTGCACAGCTGGCCGCGCTGATGGAGTCGGCGCCGGGACTCACCAACCAGGCATTGCCCCGTACCGCTCGGGCCGTGCTCCAGCAGGGGCTCGACGCTGCTGTCACCGCCACGGCGCAGGAGTCCGACCAGGCGGATCGCCTGGTTCCCCCGGATCCGTCGGGCCGGGTGAGCGATCAGTTCAGCCGTGTCATGGTGGAGAGGGCGGCCGGTGCCGTACACCTGCGCACCACCATCGACCGCCTCCTCGGTATGACGCCGCTGCCGGTCGCCGGTGCGCCCACCACGACGGCAGCGCCCAGCTCCGGCGCGCTGATCTCCATCGGACAGGCCACCACGGACATGGGCAATGCCGGATTGCTCTTCCAGCAGTCCGACACCGACTACCGCACCCTGGTGGCCCAGATCCACCGACAGAAACTCCCGATCCGGTTGCCCCGATCGGTCTGGGTCCCGTCCCCGATCGCCGCGGCCCCTCTCGGCTCACCCCGACTGGCTGCAGGGGCTGCCGCCCTCGGTGACGCCAGCGAGCTGCAACCGTTCCACCGCTTGGCCATCACCGCCGTGGGCCTCTCGCCTCCGGCCGTCTCCACCGGCGGCCCGGGCCTGTTCGGGGCCGATTGCGTATCCGTGGCCTCGAATGCCCCCGGGTCGACGCCGACCATGCTTCCCCCCACCAGCACGGTCACGGCCGACGTGACCGTGACGAACTGCGGGACCGTGCCCGAGTCGGGCGTCGTGGTGACCCAGACCCTGGCCCTGGCCGACCCGGCCGGCACACCGTTGCCGCCCGCCGATGCCCGGGCCTCGACCTCTCGGACCACCGTCACCCTGGCGTCGGGTTCGTCCATGGCCCTCACTCTGCGTCCCCTCACCGTCGCCGGTGGTCACCTTTACACCCTCACCGTGGCGGTGGCGGTGCCGGCCAGCCAACAGGATCGGGCGGGATCCAGCCAGCAGTTCCTGCTCCGCATCGCCGGCTGATCCGGAGCCCGCCTCCCTCGGGATGGAGCCGACCGGTGGCCGATGGGACCGTCAAAGGACCGTCAAAGGACCGTCAAACCGCCGCCGGACCATCGCCGGACCGCCGTCGGGCTACGGGCGGAGCGCCTGGGCACCTTGGTCGGCTGGTCAAGTAAGGGGGGTGTGGATCTAGGATTGGACGACGAGAGAGATCGATTCCACGACAGAAGGGTCTGAGGATCAGTGGCCGAAAGCATCACGATCACCGACAACCGCACTGGTGAGTCCCTTGAGATCCCCTTTGAGAACGGGGGCATCTCCGCCGCCCAGTGGTCGAAGCTCCTACCCGGCACATGGTTCTTCGATCCCGGGTTCACGACGACCGCAGCCTGTGAGAGTGCCATCACCTACCTGGACGGCGAGGAGGGGATACTCCGCTACCGGGGCTACCCCATCGAACAGCTGGCCGAGGGCTCGACGTACCTCGAGGTGGCGTACCTCCTGTTGAACGGGGAACTGCCGACCACCGAGCAGTACGCGGTGTGGGAGCGGGAGATCACCCTCCACACCTTCATCCACGAGAACGTACGGAAGCGGTTCCTCGAGGGATTCCACTACGACGCCCATCCCATGGGCATGCTGGTCTCGGCGGTGGCGGCGCTGTCGACCTTCTACCTCGACGCCAAGGACATCTTCGACGTCGAATCGCGTGAGAAGCAGATCATCCGCCTCATCGCCAAGATGCCCACCCTGGCCGCCGCCGCCCATCGCTTCAGTGTGGGCATGCCGTTCGTCTACCCGGACAACTCACTGCCGTTCACCTCGAACTTCCTGTCCATGATGTGGAAGATCGCTGAGCCCCGGTTCGAGGCCGATCCCGTCCTGACCCGGGCCCTCGATGTCCTCTTCATCCTCCACGCCGACAACGAGCAGAACTGCTCGACCACCGCCATGCGGGTCGTGGGCTCGTCCCACGCCGACCCGTACT
>Ga0181534_10001135_pt1 | contig 17717 bp, 19 predicted proteins | sample PEATcosm2014_Bin_37_FD_119758 | JGI IMG/M metagenome (GOLD analysis project Ga0181534, IMG submission 119758) | Peatland microbial communities from MTU Mesocosm Facility, Houghton, MI, USA - PEATcosm2014_Bin17_10_metaG | ecosystem: Environmental > Terrestrial > Soil > Wetlands > Peat | place... | reverse complement strand
TGAGAGGCTACGTTATGTGGAGTCCCCTTTGCGGACACGGTCCCGTCCTACAAAGCAGAGCTTCAGTCTCGGAGTTCTGTAGTGAAAGAACTCGGCATAACAATGGACGGCGCATATTTACGTCCGTCGACCGGTTCAATGGCCACCAACACGCGCATCTGCGCCGTGATCTGGATCATCCTTCCGTATCCCGCCAGGCGCGCAGCAAGCCGGCCCAATCCGGCGGGGCGGCCGTTTTCCAGTGGATGCGCATCTTGCCGCCGCCGGCGGACTCGAACTCGATGCTGCAGTCCTCCAGCGTCGCCGGATGCGGAGCGATCAGTTCCACGAATGCCGGCTTGGTTGCCTTTCGTCGGAAGCTGGGAACTCCGCCCAGCCGTTTCTTCAGACCCATATAATCCAGCCGCAGCGGGTGCGCGACGGCGTACACACCGTGTTGCCTGGCGAGTGCGACCGCCGCCTGCCAAAGTGACTCTGGCAACTTCGTTCGCTGCGACTGGGTGCTACGGAACTGATCCAACTGGCGCTGCAGTTGCGCGATAGGTTCGGGAATGGGTGGTGTGCTTTTGCGGTTCACGATCAGCCGCTCCTCAGCGACTGACTGAACTTAACAGGACGGGCTAGCCGGCGTCAGGAACGCTTACCGAAAGGTCACGAGTGTTCCGGCCGCGTGGGCGGGCCACGCGGCGCGGCCGTAAAACTCGGATCGCCCCGGCAAACATTGGAGTCGAAGATAAGAGCACTCGGAATAAATAAGTTTCGCTTTAAACGCCCATAAACCCCGATCTGTTATGACCAACAAAACTCGCAGTACAGTCACCCGCCTGTTGAATCAGCGGGCGTTCAGAGTGCATCATGGTAATCGAGCTGACCGGTCGTCTTGCTCTTACACCCTGAGCGCGATCGTCGGCGGGCGGAATCGGGAGCCGGGCCAATGAACGGCACCAACTTCAAGCGTGATCCCCGAAAACAGGTGCGCCGAGAGGCGAAGTCGGACTCGATAATGTACGGGCGATCCCTGGCCGAGGTCTTTAGCGCGCCCGACTACGACTGCAGGATTCTAGGCCCCGATCAACGACCGGAGTTTGCCGTGACCCGCCTGCGCTCCGAATTCAAGGCGGAGGGAAAGGCCCCGGAATATCCCGCAGACAACGCGATCCTGATTTTCGTCTCCTTGATACCCGCGAGGCTCGATCAATGGCGCGCCATTTACAACGGACGCAGAGTCGGAGTAACCCGAGCGATACCCTTTGCCACGACGTTTCTGGATCTGAACTGCCGAATGGAGATGTGGTCGCGCGGGCCGTTCGACTACCTCCATTACTACCTCTCGTCTGCTCTCCTCAACAGGATTTCCATCGACAACGGCATCGCGCCGTCGTTTCAGCTTCGGCAAGAGTTCTTTATCGAAGACCTGGTTGTGGCGGAAATGACAAAAAGCATTCTCTTGCCTGTCACGCGTGGCGAACCCCTCGACCGACTCTCCCTCGACCATGTCGCTATGATGCTCGGAGCCCACACATTGCAAACCCGTTGCCGTGTCGGCAAATTTCAGGTTGCCCCGAGACGCGGACTTGAAGCTTGGCAGAGAGTCCGAGCGTGCTCGCTCTCCGAAAGTCATTTTGCGCGCTGCTTCCGCCTGACCTTCAGAACGTCCGTTCATCAGCGGCTGATTCAAATTCGGGTGGAACACGCCAAGAAACTGCTTTCGCGGACCACGAAACCATTGGTTGAAGTTGCGCTCTTGTCTGGATTCTGCGATCAGGCCGCCTTCACCCGGGCCTTTAGCCGCATGGAACGCATGAGTCCGTCGCGGTGGCGTCGCTTCAACAGCACTGCCGAAACCTGTGAAGGTGGGCCCATGCTTTCCAGTTCACAGATAGCTTCACCTTTTATGGCCAGACCCAGACCTTCGCCCTTACCAGGAAGGTAGCCCCATCTTGCAGAATCCCTGGGTTTACCGGAGCAAGCTCGGTATCGATGGCCTGAAAGGAGCCGATGATCGTGTAAATTCCGGCAGACGGCGCAGTCCAGCTCTGGGGAGGTCTTTCGGCTTACGCGAGACTTGCGTCACCACGGAATTGTCGCATTTTCCCAGCGCGTGAACGTACCAGTCGGGCCATCCGGGCCGAGCAGCGCAACGCGCACCACCTCGCGCGAACCCTCCTCGACAGACTGCGTCCCCTCATATCCGTTGAGAGCTGTCTTGGTGAAACCTGGGGAAACCAAGTTGACCTTGATCCCGGTTGACTCCAGTTCGACCATCATTGCCAGCGTGATTGCGTTGAGAGCCGCCTTGGACGCAGGGTAGACCGGGCCGAACATCGGGTGAAAGGGGTAGGTTGGGTCCGCGTTCGCGGTCAACGAGCCGACAGCGCTCGACACATTGACGATGCGGGCGTCTGACGATTCACGGAGGAGCGGCAGCATCGCCTGGTAAACGGCAAGGACGCCGAACACGTTAGTCTCCCATACGGTGCGCACTTCATTGAGCGATACGTTGCTCGGGCGGGTTATCCTGGCGTACTCCTGAAGGGATAAGCTGCCCTTTCTCGTATTCGAGATAGCCGCGTTCTGAACCAACAGGTCGAGGCGGCCAAGTTCCCTGCGGATGCGCTCCGCCGCGTCGGCAATCGAAACCCGGTCAGTCACGTCGAGCTGGAGCGCGATGGCGCCTGGTCCGATCTCCTTGGCTGCGGCCTCGCCGCGCTCGAAATTACGAGACCCGACCAATACAGTGAGGCCGTTCGCAACGAGTTCCTTCGCGACCTGTAATCCGACACCTTGATTCGCCCCGGTAACCAGGGCGATGCGCTTGTCTTGCATGGTGATCTCCTTTTTCACGTACCCAATGCGCTGATCTCACAATGGAGATCCCGCACGTGGGTGCCGCGTACTAGGCCGCGGCCCCCGCCATCTTGCGGAGCCGATCATTGGCGAAATACTGAGCCTGCCCCTGTTCGATGGCTTGCAGAACAAGGCTCGCCACGAACTCGGGCTTGTCGCCTTCGGCGTAATTGGATGCCGGTCCGCCGTCGGCGGGATTTCCCATCCGGTTCTTGCCGAAGTTCGTCGCCGTGATAAACGGGTAGATCTCACTAACGACGATGTGGTCCTTTTCGAGCTCGGCGCGCGCCGTGAGGCTGAAGCCCAGAAGCGCGCGCTTCGAAGACGAGTAAACGCTGTATTGCGGAACGGTCATGAACGCAGTACCTGAATTGATGTTCACAATGCTTCCGCCGCTTTGCGCTCGCATCAGCGGAATCACTGCCTGCATTGCGACTATCGGTCCCAACACGTTGAGGTGGAAGATTTCGTCAAACACAGTGGGATCGATCTCCTCTACTGAGGCCGCATAGCTGCGCCCCGCATTGTTTACGAGACCGTCGACGCGGCCGTAATGCTTGTGCACGGCGCCTACGGCTTCCCGCACGCGATCAGACTGCGTCATATCTACCGTGACAGGCAAACTGCCTGGGAGCTTCCGTGCCAATTCCTGCAACGCATCGGTGCTGCGAGCGAGCAGGGCGACTCTCGCCCCCCGCTCGGACAAAGCAATCGCCGTGGACATTCCGATCCCCGACGAGGCGCCAGTGACAATGACAACACGATCTTTGATTTCCATCGCTTGATTTCCCCTGTCTTAAAGCTTAGGCGCGGCGCGCCACCGAGGCGACATCGGCGTCAGCCTCGAAATACCGCATTTGTTCGAGATCGGCGATCAATCCCGGCCCGCTTGGGTTCCAGTCCAGTTTCTTGCGCGTCTTGGCGCTTGAGGCCTGAAGGTCACGGGTGGCGAACATCGCGAGCCAACCAAAATGAGACTGCGCTTCCTCCGGCGCTACGGACTTCACCGGAATCTTCAATCCCCGGCCAATGGCCTCGGCAATGTCACGCATGGGTACGCCTTCTTCACCCACCGCGTGATATTTTGCACCCGCCTCGTTCTTTTCCAGGACAAGTTTGTAAAGCCGCCCGACATCCGCGACGTGGGCCGCAGACCAGCGATTGCGTCCTTCTCCGACATAAGCCGACACGCCTTTCTCGCGTGCGACGGCGATTAAATAAGTGACAAGCCCCTGCTTAACCTGGTCATGAACCTGGGGAAGGCGCACGACCGAAGCTTTGACGTCCTTCAACGAAAGAGCGGCCTGTTCCGAAACTCGGGGAAATGGGAAATCCGGCGGTACGTCCACATCTTCCGTCGCAAGCTGGCCTGGCGCGCCTAATCCCGCCGTGCCTGAGGTGACGATCAAGGGCCGGTTGGAATTTGCGAGCACGGAACCCAGCGCCTCGATGGCCCGCCGGTCGATCTCGCAATTCTCCTGAAATTTCGAGAAATCGTGAATGAAGGCTAGGTGAATGACACCGTCCGACATCGCCGCCCCTTGGCGCAAGCTTTCGAGGTCGGTAAGTTCGCCGCGATGCACCTGGGCGCCCGCAGCCGTGAGCGATTTGGCACCAGCGTCGGAGCGCGTGAGGCCCAGCACCTGATGTCCCGCCTTAAGAAGCTCAGGAACCACGGCAGAACCGATAAAGCCGGTAGCTCCGGTAACGAAGATACGCATGTTCATTTCTCCTTCTGGCCCGCAGACGCCTACGACGCCTACATGGCGATCTTGACGAGCCGTCCCTAACTTGCTACAAACGGAGGTGGCCTCCGTCTAGTTCCTAGATTATCGGAGGGTGCCTCCGGTTGCAAGAATTTTCTTGATGTTTACGAAAACGCCTGAAATTACAGACCGAAAGCCGCGCGCAGACGCGCAGCGCAATCGCGAGCGTATTCTCGAAGTGGCGAAACAGGAGTTCACGCGAGTCGGCGCAAACGCCAGCCTGGAGGATATCGCCAAGAAAGCGGGTGTAGGTCCAGGAACCTTGTATCGGCACTTTCCGACGCGCGAGGATCTGCTCGTAGCGGTCTATCAGTCCGAGGTGGAAAAACTCGCCGCAGCAGAGCGGACCCTGGCGGATAGCAAGTCTCCGGTTGAGGCATTGCGGGCCTGGTTGCTGCTGTTCGTTGATGCCGTGGAGACGAAGCATATCATCGCCCCGGTGCTGAATACGCTCGTCGGCGACCCCAAGAAGGTATTCGAAACGTCGTACGCCCAGATTCATGAAGCGCTTCGCGCCCTGGTGAAGCGGGCGATCAAGAGCGGCGACATACGCAAGGACCTCGACCCGATCGATCTCCTTCGGGCTATCGTCGGCGTCGCCAATGTCTCAGCCAGCCCTGACTGGCAGCAAAGCGCGCGAAGGCTGGTCGATATCCTTATTGCCGGTGCGCGACCGTTAAAGTGACCTCTACAACACGCGCATCGCGAGGGCGCTCGTCGAGCTCACTGACTGCAAAGTCATCCGGGGAGAGTATCGATCGATCTCTGAAGAAGTAACGGCGCGGGCTAGTAACAGCGAAAAGAAGTGGCGCAAGAAAATGACCGACGAGCCTTGGCGTCGCATATGGTCGAAGACTGCAACCGAATCGAGCCGGACCCGGAGCGTTCTGGAGAGTATCGATGGACGCCCGGATACGACGCAGCCGTTTTACTAACACAGGATTTGGATTTCGTGCCGGCAGCCAATATCGTCGCGAGCAAACCCTTTAGCCGGCGTGTATACGTCTTACTGCCCCCTCAGGGGGAACCGCACAGGAGAACTCGGCTCAGAACTGGAGGGCGAGGGCGAGGCCGATGGTGAGCGTTCATAAACTTTCGGAGGCTGACTTCGCGAAAGCCCTGCTGCCGCGAGTAGTTAAGGGCAATCTTGGTCAAAAGGTCGTTTGTCACGACGAGTGGATGTGGCGCGAAAAGTATGAAAGCGAGAAAGGGGACAAACCGGCCATCCACGCGGAACTGGAGGCAAAATTCTCGCGCAAACCCCCAGTCCCGAAACATCCTGCGCCGCGGTAATAGTGGCGATCCGATTCTCAGGGACAATTTGCACCGCACGGCCAATGGCCTGAATCTGTGAGAGGAGCGCCAATGGACTGGAAGTTGATGACGGACCCAGCCAACACACAAAACCGGAACGTTGGGAATGGGGACGACCTGGTGAAGCACACTGTCTACCTCGCGACACTCGATTTCCTTCTTAGGCGCGAGCCCTGGAGCGATGGGATGCGCCTCAGAAAATGCCACGCAGGACGCGGCATTTATCACATTCCCGCCGACCACAAGTCTCGGGCGCTGGTTTCGTGTCTCCACTCAGTTCGAACGACAGGCGAGGCGGCTCTGGTAGAGCGTGCACAGCGCAGTATTCTCCAGGGATTGGGCTGCTGGCCCGACGCGCCACAAAATGTCGAGCAGCATGCCGAATGGTACGCCGGATCGGCATTGATCAACGCGCGGAGGCTTGCCGATCATCCTGCCACGCACACGCTGGATCTCTACGAATTGAATCCCGAAACCCGACAGATCCTGCGTTCTGTCCTCATGGATTTGCAGCTCCCTACGCGATTATCCTGGCATGTCCTGTCCGATGGGGACGACGCGAAAGAACTCGACGGCGAGGCATACATCGAGCGCGAGATTGGAAAATGGGGAGCGCGGGATCTGATTCTGCTCGATCCGTTCGCCATGTGGCTAAGCGCCGAGGATCAAAAACGGCGGGCACGTTATGGGCGCATTTTAGACGCTGTGGTCCAACACGGAGGCGACGCAGCGTCGCTCGTTTTGTTCTGGGTGTGGGGGAGTCGGCACCAAAACGAGGCCGGAAAAGATCTGAGCAACAAGGCCAGAGACGGCATAGATTTCGGCTACCATGGGCTCCGGAGCAAACTTCATGGAGCGGGACTCGAATTTGTGCAGGTCAAGTGGTGTTGGGGACAGTGGTTCGCAATGTGGATCGTATTGCCGCGCTTGTCGGCTGACTATCTCGCCGAATTGGAACACGAGCTTCAGGTGCATTGCCGTTTCGTGACTGCCCTGTGGAAACGGTGTGGGCACAAGTGCCCGAAGCTGGAAGTCAAGGTCGATAGACCTTGAAGCACCGCAGCGAGGCGCTTATCGTCGGCAAGCCTGTCCGAAGACAACCCTCGACGGTTTGGCCAGGAAACAACCGGCCCACGTGCTTAAGTTCTGCAATGAGGTATTAGCTTGGATCTGAGCTGATTTAGGACAGGTTGTTGACGATATCCGCGGACAAGTGTGAAGACACAGCTCGGCCGCTTGCCCGCCAGACAATGATCGCAGTATTAACACACAGACCTACCGCGGACGGTACGGCTCTTGGACAGGAGACGCTAACCCACAGAGGCAGACCTCAACCTCGGGATTCCACTTCCGGGCACGCAAAGCTCCCGTTTGCAACACGGGCCGCTAGATTTCTGCTTGTTTTGGACAGCAGTGTTTCAGAATATGAACTTCACGCCCGCCTGAACCAGTCGCGGAGCCGCTGCACTGACTGCCCGGCCGAACGTTCCACTGTCGATGTTGCCGTCGACGGCTTTGGGACCAAAAAACTGGGCGTGGTTTAGGGCATTGAAGGCTTCCAGCCGGAACTGCACCGATTTCGATTCCGTAAGGCGCAGGTTCTTCAGCAGCGCCAGATCGGAGTTCTCCATTCCGGGACCATGGAAGTAACGCCGCGAGGCGTCGCCCGGAGTGCCCAGGGCATTCTCGCTGAATAGCGCGGTGTCGAAATACGGCCTCCCGTTCCGGGGATTGCGATTCAGATCGAGGGAACCAGGTGCGACGTCCGGTTCATCGACGCCGTAGTTGTTGATCCCGTTAGGCTCCGCGCCCAATAAGGAGTTGTCGCCGTAGTTTACGAGGGTCACGGGAAGGCCGCTGGCGAAGCGCACGATGCCGGAGAACTCCCACCCCTGCACCCAGCGGTCTGCGGTATGCAACAAACGTCCAAATGGAAGTTTGTAATTATAACTCACTACAAAGTTCTGCCTGTCGTCGAAAGCGGACAAGGCCCTGCTGAGCGAGGGATTGAGCGGGTTGACCTCTTCTCCCAGATTGGAGGATTGATCCAGGGATTTGCCGAGCGTGTACGCGGCCAGCAACTGCAATGGCCCGCTGGTGTGGCGGAGGCTGACCTGCAGGGAGTTGTAATTGGAGTTGCCGATGGTGGACTCCGTGGTGTCGCTTCCGAAATTCGGACCCAGAGGACCGCGCGTTCCATCGATCGTCCGGCCTCCGGCGGTGACGAAGACATTGCCTTCGCCGAATGGGCCGCAGGGGGTTTGGCCGGGCGCCAGGTTGGCCGGTTTACCGAGCTGCAAACAGAGCGCCGGGTTGCCCGGATTGGCCTCCTCAAGCACCAGCAGGCGATGCGCCTGTGTGCCTACATAGCTTGCGCTGAGCACGGTGTTATTGCCGAAGCCGCGCTCAATCGAGAACATGTATTCCCCGGTGTAGGGGATCCTGTTGTCGACCGGATAAGCAGGCACGCCGCTGATGGGCTCGAATTGGGACCAGTCGAGGCCCGCGTCCGGGTGACTCGCCGTCGTGTTCAAAGGGGCAAGCTGCACCGGAAAGTACTGACCCATGTTTTGACCGTTGGCCGCCGTAATAAATGGCGTGGCAAACAACGGCGGAGCGGGGCTGGTATACGTGGTGCCATACGGCGCGTTCGCGCTCATAATGCCAATCGTGAGCGCCTCGATGGCGGTGTAGAAAATGCCATAGCTAGCCCTTAGGCTGGTCTTGCCGGAACCGGGCGCATAAGCCAGGCCGATACGCGGCGCAAAATCCAGATTTCCGGCGGGCGCCAGGGTGCGCGGAACGCCGGGATCGGTTGGAAACAAGATGCCGGCCGGCGCGCCCGGGAAGACCACCGATTGGCGGCCGGGCTCGAAGGTGGCGATCTGATTGTATTTCTCATACCAGGGCTCGATGCGTTCCCAACGCAGCCCGAAGTTCCATGTCAGATTCTTTCTTATGCGCCAACTATCCTGCACATAAAGACCTATATATTTATTGCGGCCGTAGAAGGACTGAAGCTGGCTTTGGTTGTACTGGCTCGCGATTCCCAGCAGGAAGTCCGCGAAATCGTTGCCGGTTTCGCTTCCGTAAAAGATGAAATTGCCATTGAACTGGGCGACCGGATCGACGTTGACCTGATCGGAGTGGAACTGTGCGCCCATGGCGATGGTGTGCGTTCCGGTGACCTTTGAGAAGTTGTCGCTCAATTGCAAAGTGTTGTTGACCTGCTTCAACTCGTTGGTGTTTGTGCCGATGGAGAAGTTGCTGAAATCGACGCTTTCGACTCCCTCGGTTGCGGGCGACAACGGGACGATTCCGGGCGTATTGCGACCCACTGCGAAACCCTGGGACGCCAGGCTGACACCGACTCCGCCAATCGGACGCCCGAGATCCATGGAGTCGCGCATGAAGCTTAGGTGAAATGCGTTCACCGCGGACGATCCCATCGTTTTGGTGTCACCCAAGGCCAGGAGTTGCGCACGCCCCAGGTTCAAGGCGTTGAAGCCGGGGACATTCGCACCGCCTTGCGCGACCGGATACGGATTGTTCTGCGACCAGCCGTCCAGGAAATAGTAGGCGGCTAACATTCCCCAGCGGGTTGTGGCGTCGAGCCGGTAAGCGCCTTTGTCGTCCTGCAAGGTCTCGTCGTAGGCCGAGGTGGAAAAAGTGCCGTTAGGGTTGTTGGGCGGGGGGATGTATTGCAGAAGATTGGCGGCGGGAGCCGCCCAGGCGCTCTTCGGGATGGCCGCGTTGGGGAGGACACACTGCGTGGGGTTGGCGCATCCGGGGAAGTAATATGGCTCGCCGGCGGTCACGCTGTAGCCGAGTTTTTGCGAAAGCTGGCTGGCCCAATAGGCGCCGCTGACTGTCGCGGGGGCAGGGCCATTTTGACCAACTGTCGTAAACGCGTTCGCGTCATCGGACAGATTGCCGGCGCGATCCTGGAGGCAGGGCACGGGGATTTGGCCCGTATCGATCCCCTGTTTTAATCGAGTCCCTTGGTAGTCGGCGAAGAAAAAGACGCCGTTCCGGCGGATCGGGCCGCCCAGCGTGCCGCCGAATTGGTTTTGGTCAAACGCGCCGCGCGCAGGTGAAAAGTAGTTGCGCGCGTCCAGGTCCGTGTTGCGCAGGAATTCGAAGAGATCGCCGTGAAACGCGTTGGTCCCGGACTTCGTCACTACGTCGATCTGCCCTCCGCTGAACTCGCCGTGTTCCGCGTCAAAATTACTGGTGAGGATGCGGAACTCAGCTATGGAATCCAGGTTGGGTACGATGGCCGCGCCCATGTTCACGTCTTCCTCAACGTCGCTCCCGTTGAGGACAAAGCTGTTGGCGAATTCGCGCTGTCCGTTGACCGATACGGTACCAGGGTTCAAATCGCCGGACGGCGAGAATGCGCTGACGCCCACATCCTGAGTCGTATCCGGCGTCAGCGACGTAACTGGAGCAACGCCGGATTGAAGGGCGAGCAGGTCCGTGTAACTGCGGCTAATCAGCGGCACGGCGGTCATTTGTTGGCCCGTGACGACCTCTCCCAGTTGGGTATCGGCGCTTTCGACGCGCGCGGCCGATTCCGAAACGGTCAACGTCTCGGTCCGATCTCCGATAGACAGGGACAGGTCCACGACGACCTTGCTATCGATGTCGATCGTGACGCCAGTGCGGCGCAGAGGCTTGAATCCGAGGGCGTCCACGTCCACGTTATAGCGCCCAACCGGCAGACTGCGGAATGCATAGAAGCCCCGGAGATCGGCGGCGATGGTTCGCTTCACGGCGGTGGCGGTTTCGATGGCCGTAATCCTGGCGCCGGGGACGGCTCTCCCGCTGGGGTCCGTAACCGTACCCAGGAGGCTTCCTCCGTCGGCGGCCCACAGCGGCAGCAGGGCGAGAAGGGCTATTCCCGCACACCGGCTTAAGTTGCAAGCGAGTTGCATCAGAAAGGACAGAATACCGATTTTATCAGGCCGGCGTAAGGATGTTTCGGCAACTGAGTTGCAATTAGGCCCGAACGGCAGAATTTCCGGGGTGAGCGGCGGGCCGCGCGGAGCGGTCGACCCAGACAGCTAAGTTGTCTCCGGTCCAACGACCCCGGCTACGGCCTTACCGGTTGCGAAACCGGCGCGGCCTGCCCGCAGGTGCCGCAGAGCCCGTAAACCCTCAGCGCAGGCGTGTATGCGGGACTCGCCGTAGCTAACGTCGATGTAGGCACGTATACTTTGCCGTTCACAATCGTCGGAATCGAGAACTTAGTTGGAAGCCAGTAGTCCGTGCTGGCCCACAACTGCTTGCCGACATTGGCGGCGCTAAAGGCGTACAAGGTTCCCTGAACCTGCGATTTCGAACCGGTCGTGGCCACGATGGCCCATACGATTCCGTCGTTGTTCCCGTTGGCGGAAAGCGATAGACCGCCTCCGGGATAATTCACCGCGGGCAGCGTGCCCTGGTTGGGGTTCGCGGTGAAACTGTTGGTTTGGGGATTGAAGTCCCACGCCCGCAGAACATCGCCCCATGCCCAAATATAGTACGCTGAGTTGCCGCTAGTGCGGTTCCACAGAGCCTGACTGTGGATCTCGTAGCAGCCGGCCAAGCCGGGGCCGGTTCCACAGCCCACGGTGGTGCCAGTAAAGGTCTGCAGCGCGCCCGCGTTCCCCGAACTGAGTCCGCCGAGGCTCGCCCGGTTCATGACGATTACCAGTCCGGACTTGCCGCCCACCAGCGCCAGGTTCGGAACCGCTGTGTTGGTGCTAGTGAACAAAATAATACCGCCTTCGCACAGATCCAGGTCCTCGCGGTTCAGCATGCTGTAGTTGGACGAGGTAAAGGAATCTTCGACGGCCCCGTCGCCGTTCAGCCGCAATACCGATTCGCCCCAATTGCCGGTGCCAGCGCCCCCGTATCCGCCGTTGGCCGTCGCCGTGTAGATTCCCGTCGAATCCAATGCCGGCCCGCGGCCTGACATCCAGATTCCAGCCCCATGGCCGCATTGATTCGAGGCGGGGTCACCGCCGGTACACTCCGGCCCCGTCTGCGTCGCATTTTGTGTGGTGATAAAGATCATCACCTGCGTGAACGCGCCGGCCGAGTATTGGTAACCGATCAGCCAGCCGTGGTAGGGCGTGCTGGTTTCCTTTCCGTTGAGGTTGCCAAACGCCAAGTAGATCGTCGGACTGAGAGCGCCTTCCAATAGAGCGGGGCGCTGGAACTGTTCGTGGGCCTTGAAGGGGATGCACGGCGGCGGTACCGTCCCGCCGTTCCCTGAAGTGCAGGCCGTGGCCTGAGAATCGTCGCCCGTTCCCGCCACCGCTCCCTGCACCACGACATTCGTAATCTCGACCCCCGTCAGAAGATTAAGCGCGTGCAACCGGTACACCGGCGTACCGCTTTCGTTGGTGAACGTCACCACGAAAATCACTTTCAAGTTGAGGTCGATTACCGGTGTGCTCAAAATCCCGTCGGTAGGCTCCGTGGTGCTCTTAATCGCGACCGGAGTGCCGAGCGATGCGTGCCACAATGCCGGTTGGGACGTGTCCGCGTCGAAAGCGTAGACCGAGTTGTTCATGGTCACCACGAGCGCAACATTATGAACCGTGCCATTGATAGTCAGACCGGGAACGTAAAGGGGCTGCGCGAAAATATTTGCGTCGACGGGCTGACTGAACAGCAGCCCAAACGTGGCGGGCGACACGTTGGATGGCGTCAGCGTGGTCTCGGCAAGATTGGCGTCGGTCCGGTCAACGTTATATTGCCCTGTCAGCACCGCCGTGCTCTGCGCCCGCGCCGCGCATGGCGAAATCCCCGTCACAAAGAAAACCGGCAAAGACGTTAAAAGGATTGCAACGCCACAAGGGGCGTAGCGCTGCCTTCGATTCATTTTCAATTCCTCACTTGTCAAGGGTATGGCTGGCGGAAGGGCACTACAGAGTGTTTCCGGGCTTCTCCTCAATATAACCCAAGATGTGCGTGGCACACCAGGCGCTTTAGTACTGATACTCCTCCTCTTGGTTTCTCCACTCCGTGTACTGCCCCCGCCGTGGGTACAATATACGGTTCAGGTACCCTTAAATGAAAGCCGCTCGTTCGCGATCTCTGCCTTTCTGGGCTCTTTCCTTCTGTTCTTTGCGCCACCTGGGCGGGCCGCGGAGTGCGAGGGGATCTCCTCGCTGAAACTCCCGGGCACAACCATAACCTTCGCCCAGACCGTTGCGCCCGGAGCGTTCAAGCTGCCCCCGGGCGTTTCAAGCCCCATAGTCATTTATCCCTACGCCAAGCTTCCCGCGTTCTGCCGCGTGGCCGGAACCGCGAAGCCGTCGTCCGATGCGAACATCCAGTTCGAAATCTGGATGCTTGCCGCCGGATGGAACAGCAAACTGATGGGCGAGGGCAATGGAGGTTTTGCCGGAGACATCCCGTACATGCTGATGTCGCCCGCTCGGGAATCGTGAATTGGCCGGCGGACGCTGGCGCAGTGCACTGTAGAACCTCGAACTGTGTAAAGCCGGTGGGCATCGAAAAGGCGCTGGTCGTTACCTCTCCATTCTGCATCGCGGGGTTGGCGCCCGTCCATTGGACTTGAAGGTCGCTGGCGCGAGGCAGGACCTCGAGACTGGAAATATTCGTAAACTCAGTTTCAACTCGCTGGTTGTATCGGTTACAGAGAACGCACCCACATTCGCCCCTCCCGTGCCGCTTACCGCATAAGGAAGGTTGCTCCACAGATACCGCACTCCCTTGGGGGACAGATCGGCCGCATAAAACCCGCCGTATTGCGTCAGCGCGATGGAAGATCCGGAGGCCACCGAGAGCGCCCCGGCATCGCGTTGCGCCGGGCTGGAATCCGAGAGGCTTCCAAACCCTCCGCCGTTTGCCGCGCATCCATTCGAACAGTCAACTGCAGAGCAGTAGCCGCTTGAAACGCCATACTCCGCCAAACCTGCCGCCCCGGGGTCGATCTCGCTGAAGGTAGCCATCGCATAGTCCTCCGGCCCTAACTGGCCGGCCCCCTGTAAGATACTGCTTTGCAGGCGTATATAGCCAAAATCCACCTTCTGCCCCGCTGCCGGCTTGTTCACCAGATTCCGCCCCAGAATCGAATCCGAGCAGGTCTGGCCGCTGGCCGATACGAACCTTGAGCGATCCCCGACCCCGGTAATCCGGGCGTCCGGTAACTGGCGGCATTGACCGCGCCGAGCGAGCCAACAACAGGCTGCGCGAATGCAACGATAACCGCGAAAGGAGCCAGGGCGAGCAACTGTGCGAAGCGTCTATTCATAAACGGCCTCATTCAACTCCCCAGACACCGACAATTTAAGTGTATATAGTCCTTAAAACTTAATCAAGGCATTATCGGCGTTGAGAGGATGCGCGTCGGACGCACCGTCCGGGGCGGCGGGCTAACGCGCAGGGTCGCGCGGCGTGACAAACTTGATGCGCGAGGGTGCGGTGGGCGCCGCGGGCTTCGATACCTTGCACACCAGTTGCAGCGATTCTACCGCCGCGACGACGCGGGTGATGGACATGTCCTTATCGACGCCGGTGAGCACGGCTACCTGCCAGGATGGGAAGTAGACCTCCAACACGCGCACGGTCTCGCCGCCCGCGTGCACCGAGACGGCCAGTTCCTCGTCCTCCTTAAGCGCCTTCTGCATGGCCTGTAATTGCGCGAGCACGGCGGTGCCGGGGTTTTCGGGCCGCGGCGGGGCGGGGGGTGGGTTGACCGCGTTGCGGATCGCCTGGGAGGCCAATTGTTTGGTGAGATCGCCGAGGGCCATCACGCTGATGCTACCACTATGCCGTTGCCGGTTCGCTGCTTGCCCGCCCCCATTCACCAGCGGATGTCGGCGCCGTAAGGCTCGAGCAGCGCATCGGCACTCAGCAACGGCAGATTTTCTTCCAGGCTCTGGGCCACCAACAAGCGGTCGAAGGGATCCCGATGATGAAGCGGCAGAGATTCCAGGCGCATGACGTGTGCGGCCTCGATGGCGAGCGGTTGGGCGCCGAGTGCGGCCATGTGGCGCGGCAGATACCGGGACGGCGTTTCGGGCAGCGGCAACTTGCCTATTTGCACCTTGGTGACGATCTCCCACAGGCTGGCCACGCTTAGAAACAGATCGGCCGTGCGCAGGATCTTGCGGGCGTGCGGCGTCAGGCGGCGGTCGTCGGTAATGGCCCAAAGGAAGGCGTGCGTGTCCAGCAGTACTTTCACCGCTTCACCGCCAGAACGTATCCTCGATCTCGGGCGGCAGCGGAGCGTTGAAATCGTCCGGAGTCTGGAACTCCCCGGCGGCGGAACCCAGCCGCCGCCGCCCGGATTTGGGCTCCATGGGGGCTAACCTGGCTACCGGCTTTCCGGCCCGCGCGAGGATGATCTCTTCGCCCAACTCCACGCGCGCCAGCAACCGCGAAAGATTGGTCTTGGCTTCGTGGATGTTGATTTTGACGGGAATTGGTGTTTTGAGGGCCATCGATTTTCAGTATAGACTAAGTCTTCTAGCTAAGTCAAGAGCTTGCGCGAAGGCCTCGTACGCCGCGCGATCGAACAGGACGAAAACGGCCACTTCCACAGGGCATTCCGCACGTTCCAGTTGCCGGGCCACCTCGCCCACGGCTATGGCCGCAGCCTCGCGCAGGGGGTATCCGTAGACGCCTGTGGAGATCGCCGGAAAAGCGATCGAGCGCACGCCGTGTTCCGCGGCCAGTTCAAAGCATTTGCGGTAGCAGGAGGCCAGCAGGCCCGGCTCTCCCTGTTGGCCGTCGCGATAAACCGGCCCCACCGCATGAAACACATAGCGGGCGGGCAGCGCGCCCGCGGCGGTGGACACGGCGCTGCCCGTGGGGCACCTGCCGATGCGGGCGCGGATCTTATCCAACTCCGCCATGATGGAAGGCCCGCCCGCGCGATGGATGGCGCCATCCACGCCGCCGCCGCCCGCCAGCGCGGAGTTCGCGGCGTTCACGATAGCATCCGCCGTCACGCGGGTGATGTCTCCAGAGGAGAGCTTCAGCGTTTTTCCGGTGCGCGCGGTCCACTGCATCGCATGACCTGCTGCTATTATCTTCCTTATGGCCGGGTATGAACCAGGCGATCGACCCACGATCCTGAGCAAACAATTCCTGATGACGTTCGGCATCGGGCTAGCCGTGATTCTGATCGCCGTGGCCGGCATCTTGTTTCTGCAGCGCGGCGCGCATGTGGAGCTGAAGGGCGCCATCCTGAAGGTGCGCACCTTGGGGGTGGACGACAACAGCTCGCTGGCGGTGGTCGATTTCCGTTTCGTCAATCCGTCCAATTATCCGTTTGTGGTGCGCAGCGTGGATGTATCCGCCACGGGCGCCGGTGGAGAGAGCTACACAAGCACGCCGGTTTCCGAAGTGGATGCCAAGCGGGTGTTCCAGTATTACCCCATTCTGGGGCAGAAGTTCAATGTCTCGCTGCTCACCCGCGACAGAATTCCCGGGCAGCACTCCGAAGACCGTATGATCGTGGCGCGCTTCGAGATTCCGGTCGCGAAGCTGGACGCGCGCACCAATCTGAAGATCCGAATTGAGGACGTCGATGGCCCCGTTTCCGAAATGGCTGAGAAATAGCATGCTGGCCAGCTGGGCGCTGGGGCTGCCGGCCCTGCAGCAGCCAATCGTGGTTCCCGCCGGCGCCGAACTGCAAGTCCGGCTGAAGACCAAGATCGCGTCCAACACTTCCAAGCCAGACGATCCGGTGGAGACCATGGTGATTGCGCCGGTGATGGTGAGCGGCACGGTTGCCATCCCCGCCGGGGTCACGCTGCGAGGCGTGGTGACAGCGGCTAGCGCGGCCACGGACCCGACGGTGCGGGCGACGCTGGCGCTCGATTTCCGGGAACTGGAGATGGGCGGGAGGCGCATCCGGGTTCACACGTTGTTGACCGCCGTGGAGAACGCGCGTGAGAGCGTGGACGATAAGGGCGTGATTCAAGGGATACTCGCCAGTGAAACGCTTTCCGCGCGCATGGATTCCGGCATCGACAAGCTGGCGGACAGGTATTCCGGCTTGAGCGGCCTGCTGAGCGCCGCCAAGAAAGCCGTGTTCAAGGAACCCGCGGGCGATATCAGCTACGACGCGGGCGTGGAGATGGACCTGAAGCTTACCGCCCCGCTGACGCTGACCGGGCCGCCGCCGCCCGGGCCGGATGCCGCATTGCAACCGGTGGCCGATCCGGGAGCGGTGATCGCCCTGGTGAACCGCCAGCCGTTCCAGAGCCGCGCGCAGAAGCCTCCCAAGGAGTCGGACATTACGACTTTGATGTTCATCGGCAGCCAGGAGCAGGTGCAGGCGGCATTCGCCGGCGCGGGCTGGAACCAGGCGTCCAAGTTGGGCGAGAAGTCCAAGTACGAAACCATGCGCGCGATCGCGGAGGATCGGGGATATAGCGAAGCGCCGGTGTCGATTCTGTACCTGGAGGGGCGTCCGCCGGATATGGTGTTCGAGAAGACGAACAACACGTTTTCCAAGCGTCACCACCTGCGGATATGGCTGCGGCCGGACCAATACCAGGGGCAGCCGGTGTGGGTGTGCGCCGCGACGCACGACACGGGCATCGACTTTTCGGCCAAGGACCGCACTTTCATACACAAGATCGATTCGCAGATCGATATGGAGCGATCGAAGGTGGTGAACGATTTGCTGCTGACGGGCAAAGTGCAATCGCTGATGATGGTGGATCGTCCGAATGTGCCGCGGAACGGGCAAAATGCCACGGGGGACAATTTGACTACGGACGGGAAGATGGCGGTGGTGATTTTGCAGTGAGGCGC
>Ga0181534_10001134_pt1 | contig 17734 bp, 20 predicted proteins | sample PEATcosm2014_Bin_37_FD_119758 | JGI IMG/M metagenome (GOLD analysis project Ga0181534, IMG submission 119758) | Peatland microbial communities from MTU Mesocosm Facility, Houghton, MI, USA - PEATcosm2014_Bin17_10_metaG | ecosystem: Environmental > Terrestrial > Soil > Wetlands > Peat | place... | reverse complement strand
CAGATGCTCCTTGTCGGCAGGAGAGCCGGGCAGCACACTGACCACCGTCGCATACCCGTAGCGCTTGGAGACAACAATGCCTACCTGCGCAACACCGGTCGTCGGTTGCTCCTTGTAGATCTTGTATTCCGTCGGGGTCAGGTAGCTCGAGTCCGAATCGAGCGACTCCAGCAGCCCGTGCAGAGCGCCGGTTGTCACGTCATTGATATTGGGTTCGGTCACGTAATCCGACTGGACCTTCTTCAGAACGTCGGCGTAGACATGAATCTGGCGGTAGGCGCCGTCGTCCTGGCCGCCCGCGTGAACGCCAAACCAGCCGAAGGTGGAAACCAGGGACGCCACGACGAGAGGCGCCAGAATCGCCAAACAGAGGAAGAGGACAAAACGCTGAAAAAATCGAGGCACACACACCACCGGGGCGGCTTGGAAGGGAATTGGGCCGCTCAACCTTTAGACGTAATGATAGCGCAACCGGTTTGCTGGAGAGATTTTTGGGTCCGTGCAGTGGCCCAAAATGGCACAAATGGCCGGAGCCGCTTTCCGCCCGACTCGTGTAAGCTGGGAAGTTATCGCGGCGTTGGGCTGGCCCTTGGCGCCCAACGCAGTTCAGATTCTCGCCCAGCTCTCTTCCACTAAAGGAAACAAGCTCATGATTGCCAGCAAACCTCCGGCATTGCCCTCCCGATTCGCGTTCCTTGCCCTGGCTTTTGCCTGCGCCGCGGCGTCTGCGCAAAACCCTGCGCAACCCACAGTCTTCGGCTATAAAGACTTCTCCGCCCAGGCCAAAATCGAGGAGAAATTTCTCGCCGTTCCCGACGCCAAACTCGCCGGCGAACACCTGAAGACCCTCACCGCCGAGCCGCACCTGGCCTCCACCCCCGAAGACCGCAAGACCGCCGAATACGTGGCGCTGAAGTTCCGCCAGGCGGGACTCGATACCGAGATTGTTCCTTACCGCGTGCTGATGAACCAGCCCAAAGTCGTGAAGGTGCAGGCGTACGACGCGAATGGCCAGTTGCTGATGACCGGGCCCGCGCCGGAGCACGTTGACGGGGACAAACTCGCTGACAACCCCAAAGCTGTAATGCCCTTCAACGGCTCTTCCGGCTCTGGGGACGTAACCGGCGAAGTGATTTACGCCAACTACGGTCGCATGGAGGATTTCGACAAGCTCGCCGCCCAACACATTGACATCCACGGCAAGATCGTTCTCTGACGCTACGGCTCAAATTTTCGCGGCGTCAAGGTCTACATCGCCGAGCAGCGCGGCGCGGCTGGCGTGCTCATCTACAGCGACCCGCAGGATGACGGCTACTTCAAGGGCGATGCTTATCCCATCGGCCCTTGGCGTCCGGAGTCAGGCGTACAGCGCGGCTCTGTGCAATATCTCTTCCGCTATCCCGGCGATCCGGAGACGCCCGGCGTAGCTTCCACAATCGATCTGCCGGATTCAGCCCGCAAGGCCGTGGATCAGTCCAGTAATCAGCCGCATATCATCTCCATTCCGTTGAGTTATCACGATGCCGCGCCGATCCTGAAGGCGCTCAAAGGTCCAAATGTACCCCAGGAATGGCAAGGCGCGCTGCCCTTCCGCTATCACCTCGGCGTGGCCTCGGGGCAAGGCGCGGTCAAAGTTCACCTAGTCTCGGTGCAGGACTATCAACGCCGCATCATCTGGGATGTCATCGGCAAAGTCAAAGGCTCGGAGCACCCCGACGAGTGGGTCATCGCCGGCAACCATCGCGATGCCTGGGTCTACGGCGCGGTCGATCCCTCCAGCGGCACGGCAGCGATGCTCGAGACAGTGCACGGCGTGGGCGCGCTCCTCAAGCAAGGCTGGCGGCCCAAACGCACCATCGTCTTTGCCAGTTGGGATGCCGAGGAAGAGGGGCTGATCGGCTCGACCGAGTGGGTGGAGCAGCACACAGCGGCTCTCGATAAGGCAATCGCGTACTTCAACGTCGATGTAGCTGTCAGCGGGCAGGATTTTACGGCCTCAGCGGTTCCTTCGCTCAAGGAGTTTCTGAGTGAACTAACGCGCTCGGTTCCCAGCCCGATGGGTGGCACGGTTTATGAACAGTGGCGCATCAACCACGGTAGCAAAGACGAGCACCGCGCGGCCACCGTTGGCGCGCCCGTCGATCCCAACGAAGAGGTACATGTAGGCGATCTCGGCTCCGGCTCGGACTTCACTCCCTTCCTGCAACATGCCGGTGTGCCTTCCACAGACATCGGCTCCGAGGGTTCCTACGGCGTCTATCACTCGGCCTTCGATAACTACCAGTGGTTCACGCTGAACGCCGACCCGAAATTCGTCTACCTCCAACAGATGGCGCGAGTCTTTGGCCTCGAGGTGGTGCGCATGGCCGACAGCGACGTGCTGCCCTACAACTATGTGACCTATGCCCGCGAGATCAACGCATATCTTGACAGCGCGAAGAACAAGGCTGCGACCCTGAAGTTTTACTCGCTCGATTTCGGCTCAGCGCAAACGGCTGCCAACCGCTTTGCCGCCGCGGCTCAAGCCGCCCACGACCAGCAAACGTCTGTCACTGGAGATTTGGCCAAACTCAATCTCGCCCTGCGCCAGACGGAGACCGCATTTCTCTCCGGTACCGGTCTGCCCAACCGCCCCTGGTACCGGCATACCATCTACGCTCCCGGTGAGTTCACCGGCTACGCGGCTGTGGTGATTCCCGGCGTCAATGAAGCTCTCGATGCCAAAGACCCCGCGCGCGCCGCGCAGCAATTGACCGTGCTAACCCAGGCGCTGACGCGAGCGGCGCAGGCCTTGGACGCCGCTCGCTGACAGCGTAGAGCATTTGTTGAAACCTCCGTTTTGTATCAGGGCACGACTTCAGTCGTGCCGTAAATGTTGCAAAATCAGTCGGGCTTTAGCCCCTGCGTTCGGGATTCTATGCGCCAAGTTACGATTTCAGCAGGTCGTTATTCAACCGACGTCGGCGCCCACCCATCCGATCCCGCCAGAAAGGTATCCGGCGCGTATTTATCCGTCTCCGCCGCGGTCAAATACACCGCATGGGACTCGCGCGTGTGCGCCGTGTACCCAGCCGCGCCCGCACCCGTCGAGCCATACTCGGCGTAATACGAAGTCGCCAGGTAATCGGTTGTTCCCGGCTCCCACTCTATCCAACCTGCCGCATTGATCGGAGCCTGCATGTTGGTGTTGATAAACACATTGATCGAGTACACCCCCCACGGCCGTCCCAGATAGTCATTCGTCAACCCTGTCGCTGGATTGCTGACAATCTTGCTGTTGGTGAAGACAAATCCGCTCAGGTAGGCGTCATCGCTCGATCGGTTATTCTGCGCGGTAATCGTAGCCTCTCCGCCCAGGCTGCCATGCTCGTCAATCTGGATCGTGCAGGTATCCAGCACCAGCGCCGCGTCGCCGAAGATAAAGTCCACGTTGCCTTCAATGTAGGAGCCGTAGAGGTAAACCCGCGTCGGCGAGGAGCAGGTAGTCGAGCTGCAGCCGTTCGCTCCGGCAAAAAATGTATCCTGCCGGCCAATCAGTCGCACATTACGCCCCACCGCCCGGTCCCCACTGATCGAAAGCGCCAGCGCCTGTGTTTCCGTATTGCCATTCTGGGTGTACAGGTTCTGAATCTGTATATTCTCGAAGAAGAAGTTCTTGGCCGCGCTGGTCACAATCACTGTCGCCGATTGAATGTCGCCCCCGGCCTCCGCCGCCGAGAGATCGTCAGAGATCACCGTCGCCGATGCGCTCGTTCCTTGCCCAATCAGGCTTACGCCCGGTTTTGAGATCGTGACCTGCTCCGTGTAAGTGCCCGGTTCTACCTCCACCGTGCCGCCGGTTGAGGGCAGCGCATTCACCGCCGCCTGTACTGTGCTGTAGTGGCCCGTTCCCGAGCCGCCCGCAAACACTGTTGTCGCCTGCGCTCCGCTGGCAGCCAAGCCGACTGCCAACGCCACCGCGCAAATTCCGTATTCCAGAGTTCCCTTCATTCCTTTTCCTCCGTTTAGGCCCAGACCTGTATAGTGGTCAGACCAGTTTATTTGCGTAAATATCTGATTATTTGGGGAAATTTACCTCAAAAAAGCCTTCCTTGGGGTCTAATCTCGACGATTTTCAGATCTATGGTCCGACCAGATATTTCGCAGCGCGGAGTGTATCACAACCGTAGAACCATGTTGTAGATTACTTTGCCGACATTTTTGAGGCGCGCTCCCTCCGCCGAAGCGCTGGAAAGGCTGCAAAGTTGTTCCGAAGGAAGTCCGGTCCCGCAGAGCCGGCCCAAATCGTGATTCAAATCACACTTCTTGCCCAAAATGGTTGACCCCGCCTCCAGCGGCTCGTATCGTTAGGGATGACGGTAGGGATAACGATGAAAATCTCCAGCAACAGTGTGCGAATTGGAAGTGCGGTAGCCCTGATCCTGGGCGTAGTGGTCTGGCTGGCCTACTCCGGCGCCGAGGCCAACAAGAGCTACTACGTCACCATTGCCGAATTGGGCAAGATGGGCGACAAGGCCTACTCCAGCCAGTTGCGCGTCGAGGGCTTTGTGCAACCCGGCTCAATCGAGCACGAGGGTCCCCACGTCACCTTTGTTTTGAATGAGTTTGAGAGCCACTCGCCCAAGGCCCCCTCCGGCAAGCTGCTCAAGGTGGTTTACAAAGGCTCCGAGCCGCCTCCAGACACCTTCAAAGACGACTCCCAGGCGCTGGCAATGGGCACGTATGGACGCGACGGCGTGATGCACGCCAATGTGCTGCAAGCCAAGTGCGCCAGTAAGTACGCGCCCTCGCAGCCCGGCCAGCCTGGAACCGCGCCCAATCAGACTCCCGCGCCGTCGGCCAAGCCGATGAACAGCTCCAGCGCCGCAACAACCTCCTCGGCCAAGCCGGGAATGTAGTGGCGCGTCAAACCGAGAATGAAGCTCAGCTCAATAGAACTGCTTCATTGACCAGTTTTTATCAGCGTATGCCTGTCCGGTTTTGTATCAGGGCATGACTGGTAGGTCAGGGCTTCAGCCCTGACAGTCGAAAAAGCCCCTCAATAGCCCGGGCTTTAGCCCCTGAGGGAATGCCATTTGGGCAAATAGACTGACCCGGACCGCACTTGGCATTGCACTTTCAAGGAGCATGGATGAGCTGGAAATCGTTTATCGAGCCGTTTTTCTCTAACTCGCTCATATTTCTAGCACTCTACCTGACGGATTTTCTAAAAGGTTCGCCTAACTCATATTCAGGTCACAAGCTAATTTTGGCGCTCATCTTTTCTCTGTCAGTATTTGGATCTGTGGGGATAAGTGAATTAGCACGCGAAAGAAGTAAGAAGTTCAGACGCAATTTAGCGATTCTCTTTCTATTACTATTCATTATTCCACTCGCAGGCGGCATCGCATTTCAGATCCTCAGCAAGAAAAGTTCAGTTTTCGAGAGTATTTGGTATTTCTTGTTCATTCCTGTTTTAGTTTCCTGGGTATCAACCTTTCCCATCGCACTTTATCTGAATCACAAAAAGAAAAAGACTGTTGAGTGTGCGACGACCGCCGATGCCAACTAGCCCAGACATCAATCCAAAAGCATCCGCCGTCCACGCAGGCCTCACAGCACGCGTCGATCAGGTGTCAAAACTCTTTGGGGCTTTCGCCGCGCTGCGCCAGGTCTCGGTCGATCTCGAGCCGGGGCGCTGCTACGTGCTGCTAGGCGAGAACGGCGCGGGCAAATCTACGCTGCTGCGCGTACTCGCCGGACTCCTGCGCCCCAGCTTCGGCACTGTAAAGGTCTTCGGCAACCTCGAACCCACGGAAGAAGCCGCGCGCGCCCGCATCGGCTACATGAGCCACGCGCCCATGCTCTACGACGAGCTGACCGCCCAGGAAAATCTTCAGTATTTCGCGCAGCTTTATCCCGGCGTGCCGACGCTCTCGCCCCAGGAAGCGCTGAGCCAGGTCGGCCTCGATCCCGAGTTGACCCGCACCCTCGGCCAATACTCGCAAGGCATGCGCCAGCGCACCTCTCTGGCCCGCGTTCTGGTGCCCTCGCCCGATCTACTCCTTCTCGACGAACCGTTTTCCAACATGGATGTGGAGTCCGCCCGCCAGATGGTCGAGCTGCTGGCCAAGTTCCGCCACGGCAGCCGGACGATTGTGCTCACCACTCACCAGCGCGAGCTGGCCGCGCCCATCGCCGACTACGTGTTGACGCTGAAGGCCGGCCGCGTCGCGTCGCTCGATCACGGGGCGCCCACACTATGAAGACCAACGGAGCGCGCTTTCTTGAATCGCTCGGCATCCCCTTTGAACTCCGCGAGTACGAGGTCGATCCAGATGACTTGTCCGCAATCACCGTCGCCAAAAAGATCGGTATGCCGCCGGAGCAGGTCTTCAAAACGCTGCTGGTAACCGGCGGACCCAACATTTATCGCTTCGCCGTCATCCCCGGCGATGCCGAGCTGGACTTCAAGAAACTCGCCCGCGCCGCCGGCCTGCGCAAGGCCGAGATGGCTCCGCTGAAGGATGTGCAGCCGCTCACCGGCTACATCCGCGGCGGCGTCACGCTCTTCGGCGCGCGCAAACCCTATCCGGTATACATCGACGAAACCGTCGTTCTCTTTGACAAGATCAGCGTCTCGGCCGGCGCGCGCGGCACGCAATTGATCCTCAGCCCCGACGACTATCTGAAAGCCGCACAGGCCCTTGAAGTCGAAGTGCAAACCGCCGACCTCGTTAAGGACCATCCTACAAATATGGGTGCCCCTGGTCCGGGGTCCCCACGGACAGGTCTTCGTCCGGGGGGTCGTGATCCCTCGCACTTGGGGACCAGGGAAAACTCAACCTCAAACCTGGAGGGAGAAGAATGACCCGCGCCCTCTGGACCCACTTAGTCAAAGATCTCCGCATCGAGTGGCGTTCCCGCGAAGCCATCAATTCGATGCTGTTCTTCGCGCTGCTGGTTGTGGTGCTCTTCTCGCTGGCCTTCGATCCCCGCGGAGCTTTTTCCCGCGAGATTGCCGGCGGCGTCCTCTGCGTGGCGACGATGTTCGCCTCGGTGAGCGCGCTCAACCAGGCCTGGGCGCGAGAGATTCGCCACCAGGTGCTCGACGCGCAGCGCATGGCTCCCACGCCGGGCGCGGAGCTGTTTCTGGCCAAGGTGCTGGCCAACTTTCTTTTCGTCTCCATCGTCCAGTTGCTGCTTGCGCCGGTTTTTCTGGTCTTTTACAATCTGCGCGTCGAGGGAAACCCCTGGCAACTGGCGCTGGTCCTGCCGCTTGGTACATGGGCATTGGTCGCCAACGGAACCTTTTTCGCCGCGCTCTCCATTCGCAGCCGCAACCGCGAACTGCTGCTGCCGCTGATCCTCTTTCCCATCTTCATGCCGGCGCTCTTGGCAATGGTGCTCTCAACAACCTCGATTCTCACCGGCGACAGCGACCCCGCGCTGTGGATCAAGCTGCTCACCGGCTACGACATCATCTTCACAACGGTAAGTTTGCTGCTGTTTGATGTGGTGCTGCACGCGGAGTAAGCGCATCAAAGCGACGAGATTTCGGGGCGAGTCCAAACTGTGCTCGCAGTCAGAAGTAAGGAAAGTCTCTATGGGATTTGACTCCTTATCATTTTATGTTCCGGCGATGTTTGTAACTGTGGGTTCAATGGTGATCGGCGGTCTGTTTGTTTTAGTGGCATGGACGAATGTCATCAATGATCCCACCATGAAAAGAAATTTGGAGCCTCAAAAGGGGGTTTACGCATTTACTGCCTCAGTAGCTCTGGATGTGATAACAATTCCAATTGTTCGAGCTCTTCCATACGAGTGGGAACACGATACCGTTCTTGGAATTCCATATATTGAGTGCATATGGTCGTTGTTATTGATTGCGGGCATTGTGTGTCTCGTCATGAGTATGGTTCTTGTAAGGGGACGTTCAGGACCCGGGCTGGTGGCGGTGAAGGTAGGTTCGAAGGTGTTATCAGCCATCGTTGTTATCGGTCTCATAGGTCTTGTATATTTAGCGCCTGGAATGCCGTGGGATTAAATATGGGTTCTGCGGGAGGATCTGAAAAGTGTGCGTTTTTGCGTTTCAGTGGAGCCGCTTGACAAGGTTTTCGGAAAAGCGCAAAGTTGCAGCATATCAGGCGGCGTCCAATACACTCTGGCGTAGTAAGGGAATCAGAAAGAGCTTCTGGATTGACTACCCAGAGCCTTTTTTCTGTCCGGCAAACACAGAGCCATAGATGAGCTGCCACGCATAGAAAGAACCAATTCATGGACCCCATCCCCTTCGCCTTTTCAATTCATCCCGGCGAAATTCTCCTCACTGAGTTCATGGAGCCGCTCGGCCTAAGTGCGTACCCGCTGGCGCAGGATCTCCATATCTCCGCGCCGCGGGTCAACGATCTGGTGCGCGTCAAGCGCGGCATCACGGCGGACACCGCACTGCGCCTGAGCCGGTATTTCAGCAACTCCGCGCAGTTCTGGATTGGATTGCAAAGCGGCCATGATCTTTGGGTGGCGTCAAAGAGCAAGGCGTTGAACCGAGTAAAGCCCCGTCGGCAAGCAGCCTGATTCCCTGCCCATCAACCCTGCCATGGAGACTACCCCTTGCGCGCCGTCGTAAACTGTAAACGTTGCAGAGGACGTCCCAATGAAAAAAACAGCGCTCGGCCTCTACGCCGCCGTTACCATCGCCCTCATGGTCTGGGGATTTTATCAGGCCATCTACGTCGCCCCAGACGAACAGACGATGCATGAAGTGCAGCGCATCTTCTACTATCACGTGCCTTCGGCGATGGTTGCCTTTCTCTTCTTCGCCATCTCGCTGCTCGGGTCGATCGGCTTTTTGTCCTTTCGCCGCAGCCGGCCGGAGTGGGCGCAGATCGCTGACGCCTGGGCGCTGGCCGGAGCCGAAGTCGGCGTAGTCTTCTGCACTGTGGTGCTGATCACCGGGCCGCTCTGGGGCCGCCGCGCCTGGGGCATCTGGTGGACCTGGGATGCCCGCCTCACCACCACGCTGGTCCTGTGGCTCATCTACGTAAGCTATCTGCTGCTGCGCCGCTTTGCCGCAGGCCCTCAGGTCCAGACCCTGGCCGCCGTCCTCGGCATCTTCGGCGCGCTCGATGTGCCCATTGTCTATATGTCCAACCGCTGGTGGCGCACCCAGCATCCCGCTCCGGTCTTCGGCGGTTCTCAAGACTCGGGCATCAAAGACCCGGCGATGCTAGCCGCCTTCGGCTGGAATGTGCTGGCGTGGCTAGCCTGGGGCCTGCTGATTCTCGCCCTGCGCTATGCCGTCGAGCGGCGCAGTCAGCAAATCGCCAGCCGTGAGGCAATGGAGTCGCTCCAAGCCGCATCGAACGATTAAGGCCTCAATCAAACCGCAATATCTTCGTTTGAGCACGAGACAACCGCCAGCTTTAGCACGACAAAGCTGACAAAAAAGCACGACAAAACTGACAAAAAAAGAGGAAAAATGGACGAGAGAGCGATTCTGGATCATCAGTTCACCGTGGCGGCCTATGCCATTACCTGGGCCTTGCAACTGGGCTATGTAGCCTGGCTGTTTTTCAAGTGGCGGGCGCAGAAGCGCGGCTAATTTAACCGAACGGCAAGACAATGCGGCGCCGCCCGTATACTCCCGATGGCACTCCCGTACTTAATAAAAACTTTCCAAATACGGAAAATTCTCCCATATTGATGAAAAGAAAGACAAAGTAATCACAAATCTCTTGTGGGAATGCGTTTCCTGATTTATTTTTACAAGGAAGAGCAACCACATTTCCAGCTCTCAACAGGACGAAATGGGCAGCTTTGGAGAAGACCTGCGCATGGAGCGGATCGCCCGCGGCATTGCGCTCGAAGACATCACGGCCGCAACCAAGATCAGCCAGAGCCATCTGGTGGCGCTCGAGCAGAATCGCTTCCGCCAGCTTCCAGGCGGGATTCTGAGCAAGGGAATCGTGCGCGGCTATGTAAGCGCCGTCGGCCTGGACCCAAGCGACTGGATCAATCGCTTCCTCAAAGCCTGCATTGCCGCTGGCCTGCCGCAGGATGAGGAGAGCGACTGGACGAATTTTGCCGCCAACGTCGGCAAGTCCCGTATCCAGAGCCACGACGCCGGCAGGGCGCGGCTGGTCTGGATCGCTGCCAGTGTGCTGCTGGCTCTGATTGTTACCGGGGTCTATTTCGCCGTCCGTAATCTCAGATAACCGCAAACCGGGTCCGCTAACCGCGGCGCTACAATCACAATGATGGATTGCGCATATTTGCTCGCGGCTCATCTGCGTTCATCAGATTTCGCGCGCATCTGTCATCAATAGGAGCCATACCGTCACAATAAACTTCACTGGCATACTCATCTATCCTTGCCCTTCCGCCGTTCTCTGTGGCAAGCGGACGCACCGCGAGGATCGCAGCCCTGTTGCGCCGGTTACACGGGATACGATCAGAGTTTTCCTATAGCATTTCCGTAATTTCTGTACTCCGAAAGCACACGCTCAAGTGGCTTTTTCCTCAAGAAAAAGCCACTTCGCTTGATCTCCAAACCTCAATCTGCCGATCCAAAGATGCGCCGCTCCGATGTATATACTTTCACTTAGGAGATTGCGGATGAAATTTGCCTGTGTGCACCACGGCGACCAGCACTCCGAGCAACTTTGGTCTGCAATTCCTCTCAATATCATCCGTGCATTGTCTGCCCTGGGACACGAAGTGGTAACTGTTGATGGGCTTCGACCGCAAGCTCCCTTCTTCAGCAAGGTCAAGAGATCCCTTTACCGGCGCATCCTGAAAAAAGTCTACTGGATCAACCGCGATCCTCTGGTTCTCCGTTGCCGTGCAAAAGAAGCGAACCGGCGGTTGAGAGATCTCGCGGGCATCGATGCCGTGCTGATCACCTTTCCGGCGGATTTGGCATATCTTGAAACCGATCATCCGGTCCTGGTGGTTCACGATGCGACCTGGGTCCAATTGCTGGACTATTACCCGAGATTTATGCGCAATGAGACTGCGGCAGAAACAATCCGCGATGGCATGGAATTGGATAAGCGAGCGCTGCAACGCTGCGACCACGTTGTGTATTCCTCCCAGTGGGCTGCCGACAGCGCGGTTCGCGATTATGGAGTTCCACCTGACAAAGTAAGCGTCGCGCCATTGGGAGCAAGCATCGTCAATGAACCCACGCGAGATGATTTGGCGCGCTATCTTTCACTCCGCGGCCAGGAACCGATGAAGCTCCTGTTTGTTGGCAAGGAGTGGCATCGCAAAGGCGGAGACTTCGCAATGGAAGTTGGGTCGGAGATCGAAGCGATGGGCATACCGGTTGAGTTGCATGTCGTCGGCTGCAATCCAGATGAGGAACTGGCCCGGTTTGTGCGCCAACATGGACTGCTGCGCAAGGACGTGCCAAGAGAAGCCGAAGAATTACGCGCGCTCTATGAATCCTGTGATTACTTCATTCTCCCCACCAGGGCCGAAGCCTTCGGCATTGTCTTTGCTGAAGCCGCCGCCTTCGGACTCCCGGTAATGGCCATGGAGACTGGAGGCGTCAAGGATGCGGTGCGAGGGGAATGGGGCATCACGCTGCCGCCGGAAAGTTCTCCAACTGCCTACGCGCAGTGGGCGGTCGAACGCTATCGCAACCGCGTGGAATATGAAAGGCTGAGCTGGCTGGCCAGGCGCTCGTTTGAAGAGGAATTGAACTGGGCTGCTTTTTGCCGTCATCTGGCGCAGAAAGCAGCAGAATGCGCTCGTCTCCGCAGGCTATAGCTTGGTGCGGATGCGGCAGCTGATGGCGATTGAAACGCGACCGATCCTTGTATGTCCATCTGCCATCTGGTAATTTGCCCTGAGATGAGGCGCGGCAGCGGCAGCGCGTCTCATCCCTAATCGCTTCACTGGGACTCCTGGCTCACTGCAATCACAGCCCGTTGAGTACCTTCTTCTCGCCATTCGCTGCCAATCTTTGCCCAGAAGCGCCCGGCGCGATTACCATAGTAGGGACGCGCACTCAGGCTCAGGTCTGCTGTGGCGTGGGCATCTCTGACGCGATAAAGATGAGCCGCCAGTGGGCCGGGTATGAATTTCCTCCCGGTGCTGGCTCCTCGGAAGTTTCCTGGGGAAATCATCGCCGCCGAGTGCCATCTGAAATCCCTTCAAAGGGGAGGAATCCGAAGTTGAGCGATCGTTTCTTGTTTACCTCCGAGTCAGTCACCGAAGGCCATCCCGATAAGATTGCCGATCAGGTCTCTGACGCCATTCTGGACGCATGCCTGGAGCAAGACCCCTACAGCCGCGTCGCCGCTGAAACTCTCACGGCCACCGGACTCGTCGTCATTGCCGGTGAAATCACCACCAAGGCCTACGTCGATTTCCAGAGTCTGGTGCGGGGCGTGGTCGCCTCCATCGGCTACAACAACGCGCTCTACGGCTTCGATTCCAACACCTGCGCGGTAATCTCGACCATCAATAAACAGTCCGGCGACATCGCCCAGGGCGTTGACACCGGCGGCGCCGGCGATCAGGGCATGATGTTCGGCTATGCCTCGAACGAGACCCCTGAGCTGATGCCGGCGGCCATCTCGCTGGCCCACAAACTCACCCGCCAACTCACCGAGGTGCGCAAGAGCGGCAAGCTCTCCTATCTGCGCCCCGACGGCAAGAGCCAGGTCACCGTTGAATATGATGAGTCCGGCAAGCCCAGTCGCATCGACGCGGTGGTTATCAGCAGCCAGCACGCCGAAAGCGTCTCCAACGAAGAGCTGCACGCCGATATTCTCAAGTATGTGATCCAGGCTGTTCTGCCCGCCGAGTGGCTCGACGAGCGCACCAAATACCACATCAATCCCACCGGCCGCTTCGTCATTGGCGGACCGATGGGCGACACCGGCCTCACCGGTCGCAAGATTATCGTGGATACCTACGGCGGCGCGGGCCGTCACGGCGGCGGCGCCTTCAGTGGAAAAGACCCGACGAAGGTCGATCGCTCCGCTGCCTACATGGCGCGCTACATTGCCAAGAACATTGTGGCTGCCGGCCTCGCAGAGCGCGCTGAAGTCCAGCTCGCTTACGCCATCGGCGTGGCCGAGCCGGTCAGCGTACGCATTGAGACCTTTGGCACCGGCAAGGTAGGCGAGGCAAAGCTCACAGAACTCGTCCGCAAGAACTTCTCGCTGACACCGAAAGGAATCATCGAGAGCCTCAACCTGCGCCGTCCCATCTACCAGAAGACCGCTGCCTACGGCCACTTTGGCCGCACCGAGCCGGAGTTCACCTGGGAAGCAACCGACAAAGCCGCTGCGCTGGCCGAGCAGGCTGGCTTGGTTGCCGCCGCAAAGTAAATTCACACGGTCGTTAAGAATTGCAGAAACATAAAAGGACTCCGCTCACCGCGGGGTCCTTTCTTTTTTTGCCGCGGCGCGTCCATCCAATAGAATGCTTGAGTGCTTCTGAACGTCTTTTGAACCCGGAGATACGAATGCGTTTCCCCTGTTTTTCCGCTCTTGTTCTTGCTGTTGCCGCCATCATGCCGGCTCATCTTTCAGCCCAGACATCTACTGCCCCGCCAACCGCTAACTGGGATTACGAAGGCAAGCGCGGCACGTTGGTCTGGGGCAAGCTCGACCCCTCCTACAAAGCCTGCGGCAGCGGCCATGAGCAGTCGCCGATCAATATTCACGGAGCGCATTTGAACAAAGCGCTCCAACCCATTGAGTTCCATTACAGGTCTGGGCCGGCCACCCTCGAGCACAACGGCCACACCATCGTAGTCCATGTAGACCCAGGCAGCTACATCGTCGCCAATGGGGTGCGCTACGATCTGCAGCAGTTCCATTTTCACCATCCCAGCGAAGAGGCCGTCAACGGCAAGCTCACCGAAATGGTGATCCACTTGGTGCATAAGAGCGCCGACGGCAAAACCGCAGTGGTGGCCGTACGCCTGAAACAAGACCTCGACAAGCCCAACGGAGTGCTGGCCGCGCTCTGGCCGCAGTTGCCGCAAAAAGCCGGAGCAACCGCAAAGGTCGCCGAGGAGATCGACCCCGCAGGCCTCTTGCCCGCCGATCGCGGCTACTGGACCTACATGGGTTCGCTGACCGTGCCGCCCTGCACCGAGGGAGTACGCTGGTTTGTACTCGAAGACGAGATGACCGTGAGCCGCGACCAGGTCCGCGCCTTTGCCTATCTCTTCAAGGTCAACTCACGCCCTTTGCAGGAACTGCATGGCCGCCGCATCGAGGCCAACGAGTAACCACCTGCGGTGGGGCCAACCGCCATCTACTTCATTGCCGTGCTGGACTGCACCACCGGAAGCAACACGGCGCTCGCTCCGTCCGAGCCATGTTCAATCGTCACCGTTGCCTTTCGAAAGTCCGAAGGTTGCGCGAAGAAGATATTTTTGACGTAGGTCTGCGGGTTGCGGTCGTAGAGCGGGAACCAACTCGACTGAATCTGTACCATAATCCTGTGTCCAGGCTTGAAGGTATAGTTCATAGTCGGCAGTCGAAATTTGTACTCCTGCACTTCACCGGCCGGGATCGGACTTGGGGCAGAAAAGCTCTTGCGGTATCGCCCACGGAAGATATCCATGCTGACCGGAAGCTGATAACCGGCCAGCTCAAGTTGCTCGGCATGGGTTGGCGGGTAGACATCGATAATCTTGACAACGAAATCTCCGTCGGTGCCTGTGGTCTTGGCGAAAATGTCCGCAAAGGGCGCTCCCTCGACACGTACCGGCTGAGTCAGAACCGGTGTCTGGTAAGAGAGCACATCCGGCCGGCTGGAGACGAAGCGCTGGTCCTGTACGAGCCAGGTAGTCCAACGCGCGTGGTCATCGAACGCAACAGGCGGCGCGATGAAGGGCACGGGCTTCGCCGGGTTGGAATCGTAGTTGTCTTCGCCGGCGGCTGCCGGTTGGAAACCGAGGCCGTTATTCGCCCCGAGATAAAGCGGGGTTAGTTGCGGCTCGTTCACGCCCGGCCAATCGGTGAATTTCTCCCATTGATTTTCCGCGGCGTTGTAGATGAGGACCGGCGGTAGCGGTTCGGCTGGCTTTTCATCCTTGAGATAAGTATCGAAGAATGGGATCAGCACGTTTTTACGAAAGTCAGCCGCCGTGTCGCCCTTCCACTTCAGAGGCCCAAGGCTTTCAGCCGCGTGGTTGACCTGGCTGTGATACCAGGGTCCCATGACAAGGTGGTTGTTCCCAGCCTTGCCCTTGGCCTTGAGGGCTTCCCAGGTATGGATCGCGCCATACATATCTTCCTGGTCCCACAGTCCCTGCAACCACACAGTGGGAATGGAAGAGGGATGAGCGGCGACAATCGTGTCGAGCGCCTGATCCTGCCAGAACGCGTCATAGGCTGGATGCGAAGAGAGCCTGCTCCAGAAGGGCAATTGCTGAAAGCCGTTCAGGTTCGCCCAGTTCCCGGCCGTGCCGGCGTCAAGAAAGTTCTGGTAGTCGTCAGCACTCCAGCGCGGCACGGATGCTCCGGCGCCGGTCTTGCTGCTCTGCTCGGTGAAGTAGTCGAGGTTGATCTGCCGGAACGCACCGTAGTGGAACCAGTCGTCGCCCATCCAGCCGTCGATCATCGGACTCTCGGGCGCCGCAACCTTGAGCGCGGGGTGCGGATCCAGCAGCGCCATGGTCACTGTCCAGCCGTCATAGGAGGAGCCGATCATGCCGACGCGCTTATTCGATTCAGCTACATTCTTGACCAGCCAGTCAATGGTGTCCCAGGCATCCGTGGTGTCGTCGGTCTTAGTCGGATTGAGCGGACCGATCGGCGGACGCGTCATGACATACGCGCCCTCCGAGCCGTATTTGCCGCGGATGTCCTGATAGACAAAGATGTAGCCGTCGTCAACCCATTCGCGATTCGCCGACCACAATGTGTCACGCAGATGCGGGCTGTCATGGGATGAAAAGAAATCGGCTTTATACGGCGTGCGCTCGAGCAGCATAGGCAGATCATGCGCGCCTTTGGGAACAACGATGACGGTGTGCAGCTTCACGCCGTCGCGCATTGGAATCATCTCCTCGCGCTTGACATAGTCGTAGTTGGTCTCGGGCTTTTGCCACTTGCCGGGAATGTCGCTGCCGGTCTGGACCATGTCGCTGCTTTGCGCCGAAACAGCCAGCGGGGCCACGAAAACGAAAAAAGCTGCGATGACGATACGCGATTTCAGATTCACAGGAGCCTTCCATAACTGAAAGTGTGACCACTCATGAAACTTACAAAATCCAGCAAAATCTGCGTGCGCCGAGTCAACCGGCAAGGCGCCGAATGAGGTTCCCGCGAGGCATAAGGATCTCCCGAAACGTCAAGGTTGCGAATCGATTGGAGGCGGGAATGCAGTTGCGCGTTACTCGGATTATGATAGCAATAACTATTGCTCATCGCGACATCGATTCGTGCGGAAAGTGCGAAGAAGATGTGTTCAATTCGATTCCCGGTCTGTGCGATTCTCACCGCGACATCGAGTTTCTGTACCCGCGCTCCACAGTCGCCGGGGTAATCCAGGGTGAGAGGGCAACTTTACCTCTTCTCAAGCCGAAACCACCGGCCCCGCCGCTCTCTCCCATCAGCCGGCAATACAATGGATGAACCTGCAGGAGAATGCCCATGACAAAAGAGGATGCATGGAATCTCGCCAACCATTGGATCGCAGCCTGGAATAGCCACGATCTCGACGCGATCCTGTCGCACTACGACGATGCAATCGAGTTGACCTCGCCCGTTGCCGCTCAGTTGTTGGGATTGCCCGATGGCAAGATCGTCGGCAAGGCAGACCTGCGGGCCTACTTCCAGCGCGGTCTCTCAGCCTACCCCGAACTCCACTTCAAGCTCGAAGACGTGCTCTGGGGCCTCAGCAGCGTGGTGCTCTACTATACCAATCAAAAAGAAACCCGCACCGCAGAGTTCATGGAGCTGGCGGCGGATGGAAAAGTGATGCGGGTAGTGGCGAACTACTCTACCTGATCCAAAGAAGGATTGCTCCCTTCACCCGCGCGCAAAAAACTAACACCAAGACCGTATGATTTGGTAATGACAGTATTGTAGCGCCGGTCTCCAAACCGGCTGTAGCGCGGCGTCCCGCCAGCGCATCTCAGAAAGCTATTACTGAATCATACGGTCTGATCACGGGGCGCCGCATATCTTTCGCCTCGGCATCATTCAGTTGAGATCGGTTGCCAAAGCTCGACGCGGTTCCCTTCCGGATCGGTGATCCAGCCAAACTTTCCGAAGTCATAGCTCTCGCGTTTCGGATCGACAGCGACACCCTCGCCGGTCAAACGCTCCAGCAGTCCATCCAGGTCGTCTACCTGGAGATTGATCATTGCTTTCTGCGCCGGAGGGAAGTAATCATTGTCTTGCTTGAAAAGGGAGAAGACGACCTGCGGGTGTTGCGTCGGCACAGGAAACGAGTATGCTCCGTCGGCCTTCACCAAGCCGAGATGCCGCTCGTACCATTGATACAGCGCTTTCGGATCGTTCGCTCGCAAAAATATTCCGCCAAATCCAGTGATTGAAGCCATGCAACCTCCTGTGAGACCTATGAGAACAGTTGGACAGATTATAAGGCGGCAGGCTGGGGCTTACGCTCCGGCCTGTTGATTTATCGCTGCGGAAGCAGCCTCCAGTGCAACAGCGGCTTTGCGCCGGAGCACGGCAGCCGAGAGGAGAGTAATGAGAAGGCCGACGGGCAGGGGCTCCATGAAGGTATAGGCCATGTTGACGAAGGGGTT
>Ga0181534_10001132_pt1 | contig 17746 bp, 13 predicted proteins | sample PEATcosm2014_Bin_37_FD_119758 | JGI IMG/M metagenome (GOLD analysis project Ga0181534, IMG submission 119758) | Peatland microbial communities from MTU Mesocosm Facility, Houghton, MI, USA - PEATcosm2014_Bin17_10_metaG | ecosystem: Environmental > Terrestrial > Soil > Wetlands > Peat | place... | reverse complement strand
CGCGGCGCCGCTCCGTCGCATTCGAATCGTCACAACGCAGCGCTGCCAGATAGCTCATTGAGCGAGCCTGCTCGAGATGGATCAACATGTCGGCGATGCGGTGCTGCAGCGCCTGGAACTTGCCGATCGGCTGGCCGAACTGCTGCCGGTTCTGTACGTACTGGATCGTGACATCGGTGATCGCCTGCATCACGCCAACGGCTTCTGCGCAGAGCGCAGCGATACCGACATCGATTGCCGCCTGGATGGGGATAAGTGCCGCACCTTCGACACCTAGACGGTCTTCCGTGCTTACCGTCACGTTGGTGAGATAGACGTCTGCGGCGGGCATACCATCGAAGGTTGAGTAAGAATCCAGACGCACACCGTCAGCGTCGGGCAAAACGCGGAACAGGCAGACGCCGTCTGGCGCTGTCGGTTCACCATTTATTCGCGCAGAAACCAACAGAGTGTCGGCCGCTGGCGCGTGCAGAACAACAGCCTTGTGACCATTGAGCACGTAGGACTCGCCGTCCCGGCGAGCACGGGTCGATACCCAGCCGGGATTGAAGGTGTCGTCACGCTCATAGTGCGCGAGCACCGCGATTGCCTCGCCCGAAGTCATGCGCGACAACAGCTGTCCGGCATGCGCACTGTCCGAAAATTCTCCTAGTAATACGCTCGCGATCACAGCGCTGCTCAATACGGGTTCGAGAACCAGCGCCTTTCCGCACGATTGCATTATGGCGTACGTTTCGATCGGACCGAAGCCAAGTCCACCATGCTCGGCCGCGACGTTGATACCTAGGACGCCGAGGTCTGCGAGCCCTCGCCAGATCCCTACATCCCAACCGGGCTTGCCGGCACGGACCTTTCTGAAGTGGTCGAAGCTGTACCGCTGGGTGAGGAAGCGTTCCACGCTGTCATGCAACTGCTGCTGGTCGTCGTTGAATTCGAAGTCCACTGTGTCTCCCGCCTATAATCCGACAATCCTCTTGGCAATGATGTCCTTCTGGATCTCGTTGGTGCCCCCGAAGATGGACAGCTTGCGGAGGTTGAGAAAGGCAGCCGCCAGTGGCGCGGCGTAGCTGGGTCCTGAGGCCGCCACCGCAGTGTCCGCCTGCCAGCCGGCCTCCATCGCCTCACGTCGAAAGGGCAGCGCGTACGGTCCAACTGCCTTCATCAACAGCTCGGAAATACGCTGGGCAATCTCAGTACCGCGCACCTTCAGGATCGAGGCTTCAGGCCCCGGTGCGGCTTTGCTCCGCTCGGCGGCGAGCACGCGCAAGTTGGATATTTCGAGCGCCCATAGCTCAATTTCCACCTGTGCGACGTGCCCAGCGAACAGAGGGTCGTCGAGGAGTGGTTTGCCGTTGCGCCGCTCACTCGCAGCGATGCGTTTGAGGCGTGCCAGCTCGCGCTTGGCACTGCCCACCCCAGCGATGTTGGCGCGTTCATGGCCAAGAAGAAACTTCGCATAGGTCCAACCCTTGTCCTCCTCGCCGACGCGATTCTCGATCGGTACACGGACGTTGTCGAACCAGATCTCGTTGACTTCGTGGCCGCCGTCGAGCAGGGTGATGGGACGCACCGTGATGCCCGGACTCTTCATGTCAATCAACAGGAAACTGATACCCGACTGTGGCTTCACCTGGGTGTTGGTGCGGACCAGGCAGAATATCCAGTCCGCATATTGGCCGAGCGTGTTCCAGGTTTTCTGTCCGTTCACGACGTAGACATCGCCCTCGCGCACTGCCGTAGTTTTGAGGGAGGCGAGGTCGGATCCCGCGCCCGGTTCAGAATAGCCCTGGCACCACCATTCCTCGCCCGAGCTGATCTTGGGGAGGAAGCGTTGCTGCTGGGCCGCGTTGCCGAACGCGATGATGACCGGTGCCACCATTTTCGTGCCGAACGGAATCAGCCGCGGGCCGCCGGCGAGCGCATGTTCTTCCTCGAAAATATATTGTTGCATGGAGGTCCAACCGGCACCGCCGAACGCCTGCGGCCAACTCATTCCGCCCCATCCGCGTTCGTGTAATGTGCGTTGCCAGAAAACGTGCTCCGCGCGGCTCAGCGGGACACCGTTGAGGACTTTCTGGCTGATGTGTTTGGGCAGTTTCTGCCGCAGGAAGGCACGTACCTCCGCGCGGAACGCCTGTTCTTCGTCGCTGAATTCTAACTTCATTCAGATTGCCTCGAGGATGGTCGCGATACCCTGGCCGCCACCGATGCACTGCGTAGCGAGCGCGAACCTCCCACCGCGGCGCGCCAACACCTCTGCGGCTTTGCCTGTGATACGTACACCGGTGGCACCGAGTGGATGTCCAATCGCGAGGCCGCCGCCGTCCAGATTGATCTTGGCCGGATCGAGCTTCAGCTCGCGGATGCAGGCCAACGCCTGTGAGGCAAAGGCTTCGTTGATCTCGATGACATCCAACTGCTCGACGTCCAGTTGCGCCCGCGCCAGCGCTTTGCGGGTGGCCGGGATCGGGCCGATACCCATCACCGCCGGATCACAACCGACGGTTGCCATGGCACGAATGCGTGCCAGCGGCTCGAGTCTGTGGCGTGAGGCAAACGCGTCGCTCGTCACCAACACCACCGATGCGCCATCGGTCAGCGGCGAGGCAGTGCCCGCCGTGACGACTCCGTGCTCGGAGAAAGCCGGTTTGAGTTTGGCCAGTGCCTCCAGCGAGGTTCCCGGCCGAATGCAGCCGTCAGCCGACACCAACTCGCCACGGCCCGTGCGAATAGGAATGATCTCCTGGCTCAGCCGGCCCTGCTCGCGGGCTTCCGCGGCCTTGCGATGGGACTCGACTGCGAGGACCTCCTGGTCGGCGCGCGAGATTTGGTAGCGCTTGGCGACGTTCTCCGCCGTCTCGCCCATGGTGATGTAGGCCTGCGTCTGGCGCGCCTGCAATTGCGGGTTGGGAGAGCGGTTGAAGCCCCCTTGGGGCACCATCGACATCGATTCGACGCCAACGCACAAATAGGCCTCGCCGATACCCGCCTCGATCTGTGCCGCGGCGATATGAACCGCGGACATGGACGAGCCGCAGAAGCGATTCACGGTCATGCCGCCAACGTGCTCGGGAAGATTCGCCAGAAAGCCGACGATGCGTGCGATGTTTGATCCCTGCGGGCCCTCTGGATATGCGCAGCCGAGAATTACATCCTCGATCAGCGCTGGATCGATACTCGTGCGCGCCAGCAGACCGGATACTACTTGGGCGGCCATGTCATCGGGCCTGACTTCCGCCAGCGCACCCTTGCGGGCGAAATGCTGAGGGGACCGGGCGTAGGCGGCAATAACGGTTTTCATGGCTGTCTCAATGCCTCGTATGCTGATTGAAAGCCGTTCAAAACGCCGCCAGACCGGTCTGTGCTCGAATCAGCCCAATCAAACATTGAACGCGATGGGACGGCTGTGCTCGTCATTTAAAACTTCCTTCAAAGGACCACACGCCGGAAGTCTCCGAGCAGCTTGCACAAACTGGCCAGGAACCGGGCTGCCAGCGCTCCGTCGATGACGCGGTGATCCCAGGACAGACTCAGCGGAAGCATCTGGCGGGGGATGAAGGCGGTCCCGTTCCACGCGGGCTTTGTTTGTATGCGCGTAGCGCCGAGGATGGCAACTTCCGGGGCGTTGATGATGGGCGTGAATCCGGTACCGCCAATACCTCCCAGCGACGAGACTGTAAATGAGCCGCCCTGCATGTCCTGGGGCCTCAACTTTCCATTCCGTGCCGCGGTGGCGAGGTGCGCCGATTCAGCAGCAAGGTCGGATAGACCCTTGGTGTCCGCGTTCCGGATGACCGGAACGACGAGGCCATCGGGCGTGTCGACTGCGAAGCCAATGTGGAAATAATCCTTGAGAACCAGCTCGCCGGCATCCAGGGATGCATTCACGGCGGGATAGCGTTTCAGCACGACGCAGCTCGCCTTGATGAGAAACGCGAGCAGGGTCAATTTCGCCTCGGACGGTGTGCGCTCATCGTTCATCGCCGCCCTGAAGGCATCCAGCTCGGTTACATCGGCCTCATCAAAGTTGGTTACATGCGGGATCACGGCCCAGTTGCGGGACAGATTGGCGCCCGCCGCCTTTTTGATCCGCGACAGGGGCAGTCGCCGGCACGTGCCGTAGGCCGCAAAGTCAACTTTGGGCCACGGGATCAAGTCGAGGCCGGAGGCGGATCTCTGGTTGACGGGACTCGGCGCGGGTGTGTTCGCGGCGGCCTTCACAAAGGCTTGCAGATCCTCCTTGCGAATCCGTCCACGGGGTCCGGATGGAGTGACCTGAGTGAGGTCAATGCCGAACTGCCGGGCCATGCGTCGAAGTGACGGAGAGGCCCGGGGCGCCGCCCCATTTATTGTTGTCGGAGCGCCGTCCGAACTGGTCGAGGTCGTATCGCGGGACGTTTCAGGCAATATTGCCGGCGGCAGCGAGGTCTCAGGAGCGACTTGGGTTGGTGAAGCTGGTTGCCGCGGGGCCTCGTCATCCACTCCTTCGAAATCCAGGATTGGGAATCCCTTGCTGACACGGTCTCCGACCGCGATTTTGAGCTCGCGAATCGTGCCTGCTCGCGGTGAGGGCACATCGAGAGTCGCCTTGTCGGATTCCAACACAATGAGCGTATCGTCCGGGGCGACGGTATCGCCCGCTCTGACTCGCACTTCGAGGATCGGGATATCAGCGAAATCGCCGATATCCGGAACGCAGACTCGATTGGGGTCGTTCATGTGGTGCTCGAATGGTTGGATCAGCAAGTCCACGGCGCCGCGCACGTGCGGTCCAATTCATATTTCGTCAGTGCACGATGCAACGTGCCTGCTTCAATCAGCTGGCCGCGCTCCAGCGCTTCGAGCGCCGCCAGCACGATATGGGTGCGATCCACTTCAAAGAATCTCCTGAGCGCGGCGCGGGTATCGCTGCGGCCGAAGCCGTCCGTGCCGAGTGTCACGAACCGCGCTTTGACATAGGAGGCAATCAGCTGCGGATAGGCACGCACATAGTCAGTCGCGGCGATGATGGGTGCATCGCCCGCGAGGCAGATTTCAACATGACTTTGGGTGGGCGGCGACTGTGGATTGAGACGGTTGAGACGTTCGACGGATTGCGCTTCACGTGCCAATTCACTGAAGCTGGTCACGCTGAATATTTCACTGGATACTCCGAAGTCACTTTGCAGCAGGGCGCCGGCGGCAATGACCTCTCTGAGGATGGCTCCCGAGCCGAGCAGTCGCACGCAATGCTGCGGCTTTTCATCTCCGTAGCTGCAATAAAGATACATGCCCTTGATAACCTGCTCTCCAACGCCTGCTGGGAGGCTGGGTTGAGCGTAGTTTTCGTTCATCACGGTGACGTAGAAAAATTCGTCGCATTGCTCTTCCAGCATGCGACGAGCGCCGTGATCCAGGATAACTGCGAGCTCTCCGGCAAACGCGGGGTCATACGCACGGCAGTTGGGCACTGTCGCCGCCAGAACATGGCTGGTGCCATCCTGGTGTTGCAATCCTTCACCCCCGAGCGTGGTGCGACCGGCAGTCGCGCCCAACAAAAACCCCCTCGCGCGTTGGTCGGCCGCGGCCCAGATCAGGTCTCCCACACGCTGAAACCCAAACATCGAGTAGTAGATGTAGAAGGGGAGCATCGGCAGACCATGGACACTGTAAGAAGTAGCAGCGGCCACCCAGGATGACAGCGCGCCGGCTTCCGTGATTCCCTCTTCCAGCAACTGTCCGTTCTTGACCTCGCGGTAATAGAGCATCGAGCCGGCATCTTCGGGCTCGTAAAGTTGGCCGTGTGGGGAATAGATGCCGACTTGCCGGAACAGGTTGGCCATCCCGAACGTACGGGCTTCATCGGCGACAATGGGCACGACTCGTGGACCGAGCGACTCGTCTTTCAACAACGCGCTCATGATTCGCACCGCGGCCATCGTCGTGGACATCTCCTTGTTGGCCGCGTCGAGGGCGAATGATGCGTAACTGTCAATCGGCGGAACCGCCACCGGGTCGGCCGCCCGCGGGTTGCGCGCCGGCAGATAGCCACCCAACTGGCGACGCCGCTCGCGCAGATAGGTGATTTCCGGGCCATCCTCGGGAGGCCGGTAAAATTCAACCGCCGCGATTTGTGCATCGGTCAACTTCAGGTTGAATCGGTCGACGAATGCTTTGAGGGCGTCGACGTCGAGCTTTTTTTGTTGATGCGAGGTCATGCGCGATTCGCCCGCGGCGCCCATGCCATAGCCTTTTTTGGTCTTGGCGAGGATAACTGTCGGACGGCCTTTGTGAGCGCGCGCAGCCGCGAAGGCTGCGAAGAGTTTGCGAAAGTCGTGGCCGCCGCGTTTCAGGGAGTTGATTTCCGCATCGGTCATGTGCTCCACGAGGGCTTTGGACTGAGGGTCCAGATGGAAGAACTTTTCGCGATTGTAGTCGCCATCCCGGGCGCCCAGATTCTGGTACTGACCGTCGACCGTTTCCGCGAAGCGTCGCAGCAGGACGTGGTCGGTATCGCGGGCGAAGAGCGGGTCCCATTCGGAGCCCCACAGGACCTTGATGACATTCCAACCGGCACCGGCAAACTGGGATTCCAACTCCTGGATGATCTGTCCGTTGCCTCTGACCGGACCGTCGAGCCGTTGCAGGTTGCAGTTGATGACGAAGGTCAGATTGTCCAATCCCTCGCGCGCGGCGAGAGAAAGTCCGGCGATCGACTCGGGCTCATCCATCTCTCCATCACCGAAAACGCCCCACACGTGCCGTGTTGCAGTTGACCGCAAACCGCGGTGCTCCAGGTAGCGCATGAACCGGGCCTGGTAGATGGCGCTGATGGGGCCGATACCCATGGAGCCGGTTGGGAACTGCCAGAAATCAGGCATGAGCCAGGGGTGCGGATAGGAGGAGAGGCCGCCGCCCGCCACCTCCTGGCGATAGTGGGCGAGGTTGGCCTCGCCCAAGCGGCCCTCCAGAAAAGCGCGGGCGTAGATGCCGGGCGCGGAATGCGGCTGATAGAAGATCAAATCCGCGCCCTGACCCGTCGCGTCGGTGCGAAAAAAGTGATTGAACCCCACTTCGAATATCTCGGCGGCGGATGCGTAGCTCGCAATGTGACCGCCCAACTCGCCATAGGCCTGATTGGCACGGACCACCATCGCGAGGGCGTTCCAGCGAATCACCGCGGTAATGCGCTCTTCCATCTCGAGGTCACCGGGATATCGCGGCTGCTTCTCGACCGGGATGGTGTTGCGGTAAGCGGAATAGGGTTGACCCGGAGAAACGATGCCGAGTCGCCGGGCGTGCTCCTCGAGCTGCCGTAGCAGATAAGCGGCCCGCTCAGGACCGCCGGCACGGATGACCGCATCCAGTGACTCCACCCACTCGCGGGTCTCTTCGGCATCCGGATCCAGTGCACCCAGGCGCGGAAATTCGAATACGGAACTCGTGGCCACCGACGGCTTCCCCCTCTACGAATTGCATGCCAAGCGTTTTTTGGCATGCCAAAATAACAAAAATATACTTCAAATGGCCATGTGAGCTTCCAAAACTGGATAAATGGTATACCATTTAGTCTCGATGCGCATCGCCGGGGAATGCAAAAGGGGAGGACTGTTGGTGCAACTGAGCCGAGTCGAGCGTTGCCTGGATGCGCAGCGGGGAGGGCCGGATGGCCGCTGAGCCACTGGATCTGTTGATCGTGGGGGCGGGTCCAGCCGGGCTCTTGAGCTCGATCATCGCCTCGCAACTAGGGCTGTCTCATCGGGTGATCGAAGCGCGCGGCGGCCTGCACCCTGAGCCGTCCGCCCATGTGCTGAAGACCCACGCCATGGAGATATATCGTCGTGTTGGAGTTGCAGAGGCGATCCATGCCTCGGCCACGCCGGCGCAGCTCATGCGATACATCACCTGGTGCGATTCGGTCGCGGGGCTGATTTACGGACAGTTGGACCTGACGGGAATGCGCGGTGATGTGCCCAGGTTCAACAACATCAGCCCGACCCATTCAGCCAACCTGCCCCAGAGCTTGCTCGAGCCGATCCTGCATGCACGCGCCCGCCAACTGGCGGGCGGGGACATGGTCAATTTTGGAACGGCATTCCAGGGCTTCGAGCAGACACCTGAGTGCGTCATTTCCACGGTGCTCACCCAGGAGGGTTCGCGGCAGATCCAATCGCGATACGTAATTGGCGCCGATGGCGCGCGCAGTGCCGTGCGTCGGGCGGCCGGTATTACTTTCGAAGGCCCGCGCGTACTGGCCAACTTTCTGGCGATCCACATAAAGTCCGATGTCCGGCCGTTGTTGACGCGGGCCCCGGGCGTGTTGTTCTTTGTGCGCCGACAGGTGCAGGAAGGATTCTTCATCATGCATCAGCCCGTGGGCTCCCAAGTGTTCATGTTGCGGTTTGATCCGACCCGACAGCCGTTTGAGTCGTTTGACGAGCGACGCTGCGCGGCCATCATCGAGGATGCGATGGGATACGAGCACCGGTTTGAGATTTCGAGCATCGATCAGTGGGCCATGTCGGCGCAGATCGCCACGGAGTATCGCCGCGGGCGAGTACTGTTGGTGGGTGATGCGGCTCATCGGTTTCCGCCGACCGGTGGCCTCGGTCTCAACACCGGAATCGAGGATGTCGAGAATCTCATCTGGAAGCTCGCCGCGGTGCTGCGGGGGAAAGCCGCTGCAGCGCTGCTGGATACCCACGCGGTCGAGACGCGACCGATCGCCGTTCGCAACACCAACCAATCCGTTACCAACCACAGGCGCATGCAGGAAGTCGACGCCGCTATTGGCCTGGACCAGACGCCGGCAGCGTTTTCCGAGCTCAAGCAGGCGCTGGCCGATAACCCGCAGCACGAACGATTCGCAGCCATCCAGTCAGCCGTTCGGGCCCAGATCGCTCATTTTGCCTTTCTGGAGCTGGAGATGGCGGCGGTGGCCGAAGCCGGTGCCTTCATACCTGCCGCTCGACCAATTGCCTATCCGGTCCCGGAGCTCGAGGGCTACCAACCGAGCTTTCAGCCAGGCAATCACATTCCGCACTTGTGGCTGGCACCTGGAGTCTCGACGTTGGACCGGTTGGCGTTTGATCGATTTACCCTGTTTGCGCCGGAAGAATCGGCCGCGGCGTGGTCCTCGGTCGCATCCCGATTGGGAGACGACGTTATGTCTGTCAACGTGATCTCGTTACCCGCTGATGCGCGCAGTCCCATCGCTTCCGCCGCAGACTTCTGGGGAGGCAAACCGTATGCGGTTCTGGTGCGGCCGGACGGTCGAATCGGGTGGGTTGAGCCGGAGTCCTGTCACGACCGGTTCGAGCAACTGCAGCGAGCGATGCGCGCGATTCTATCGCCGGGCGCGCTGACCTCGCGCCCTGTTGAGAGGATCCTGGCGTGAGTCAGATCCCGCAATCCATGCAGGCAATGTCCATCGGGGAGCGCGCCGGCTCCTATGAGTTGGTCGCTACACGGCGTCCGGTTCCGCAGCCCGGACCCGGTGAAGTGCTGATCGAGGTTTACGCCGCCGGCGTCAACGGTCATGACGTTCATCAGATTCACAATGGCGGTCATGCTCTTCGTGTTGGTGAGACGGACCTTCCGGGGCTCGAGGTGGCCGGCCGGATTGTGGAGCTAGGCCAGGGGAGTCAGCGCTGGCAGGTCGGTGATCGTGTATGTGCATTGCTGCGCGGTGGCGGGTATGCAGAGTACGCAGTGGCGCCGAGCGGCAATTGTCTGCCTGCCCCAGAGAATCTTTCCTGGGCTGAAGCCGCGGTGCTGCCGGAGACCTTCTTCACCGTCTGGAGCAACGTGTTTGTCGATTGCGCCCTGGCTCCCGGGGAAACTTTTTTGATGAACGGCGGCACCAGCGGAATCGGGGTTGCCGCCATACAAATCGCGGCGACACTGGAGCATCGCGTGTTTGCGACCGCCCGTGGCGCTGAAAAGGCGCAGATCTGCGCTGAGCTGGGTGCCATGGCGATCGACTACGAAACCCAGGATTTCCCGGCTGTGATCCTGGAAGCAACCCGCAGCCGGGGAGTCGACGTGATATTGGACATCGTCGCGGGCGAGTATCTGGAAAAGGATATTCGCTGTCTTGCCGAAGGAGGACGAGTCGCGTTTATCGGTGGAGCGCGTGGCTATCGCACGGCGATCGACCTGCAAGCGCTGATGCGCCGGCGCGGCCGCATTTTTGGCAGCCTGTTGCGGCCACGCTCGGATGAATTCAAGGCGCAGGTGGCCGCGGCACTCGAGGCCCGCGTCTGGCCTCATGTCCGAAGCGGCCGAATCGAGCCGATGCTCTATCAGACTTTCCCGCTCGCCAGCGCGGCAGATGCCATTCGGATGCTCGAAGAGCGCCGGCACATCGGGAAGGTGGCCTTGCTCGTGCGCGAACTATTGGGGTTGCAGTCATGAAATTGATCAGTTTTGCGGGCCCGCAGGGTGTCAGTTTCGGCATTCTGACCGATGCCGGCGTGATCGATGCGGGAGTCAGGCTCCGGGCACCCGAATTGGCCGGCGTCCTGGATGATCTGGGGCCGTTGAGACGCCTGGCCGGAAAAGCGGCCGACTTTGCTTTATCTGACGTCACCTTGCTGCCCCCGATTCCTGACTCACGGCGGATCATTTGCGTCGGTCTCAACTTCAAGGCGCACATTGCTGAGACGAACAACGCAACGCCGGCGTACCCCATCCTGTTTCCGAGATATCCAGACTCGCTCGTCGGAAGCGGCGCCCCGCTACTGCGTCCGACCGTATCCGAGCGCTTTGACTTTGAGGGTGAGTTGGCAGTCGTCATAGGGCGTCCGGGCCGCGCAATACCCGCAGAGCGTGCGTTGGACCACGTGGCTGGCCACGCCTGCTTCAATGATGGATCCATACGCGACTGGCAGAGGCACACCTCACAGTTTCTGCCGGGTAAGTGCTTTGCGCGATCAGGAAGCTTCGGTCCGTATCTCGCGACCCCCGACTATGTCGGAGAAGTTGGTGCACTAACGCTGACCACCCGGTTGAATGGGCTGACAGTGCAACAAACCCGACTCGATGATCTGCTCTTCGACGTCGCCGCCATCATTGCCTACCTGTCGCAGATCTGGGAAGTCCGGCCGGGCGATGTCATTGCCACTGGTACCCCGGGTGGCGTAGGCGCGATGCGCAAACCGCCGCTATGGATGAAGCCCGGCGACCTCGTCGAGGTCGAGATCGATCGCCTCGGCGTTCTGTCGAATCCGATCAGCGCGCAGGAGAGTGCATCATGAGCGCCCCCAATCGCCTGGCACATATCGTCTTCCGAACCAACAACCTGCAGGGAATGATCGACTGGTACTGCGCGGTTCTGGACGCGCACGTGGTGTTCGCCAACTCGAAAATTGCGTTTCTGACTTACGACGAAGAGCACCATCGCATCGCGTTGATAGCCACTCAGCCGTTCGCGCTCAAGTCGGATCTTCCGAGTGTTGGTTTCTATCACGCCGCCTTCACCTACAACGAGCTGAGAACCCTGCTCGACAACCATGATCGGCTGCTGGCGCAGGGGGTCCGCCCCTGGCGGACGATGAATCACGGGCCCACCATGTCCTTTTACTACAAGGACCCGGATGGGAACGACATTGAGCTGCAGGTCGACCGGTTCGCCAACGCACTGGACGCTCAACAATGGATGACCGGGGAAGCGTTCGCGCGTGATCCCATTGGGCTTCTGGTGGATCCGGCAGACCTGCGGCGGCGGCTCGACGCCGGCGAAAGCTTCGCATCCATCATGCGTCGCGCGGATGAAGCACCGCCCGCTGACAGCGGGTCTCCATGATCAACAAGCAATGTAGCAGCGCGGCCGAGGCTGTCAGGGATGTGTTCGACGGTGCGGTGATCCTGATCAGCGGATTCGGGGAGGCGGGCAATCCGACCGAGCTCGTTCACGCTTTGATCGATCAGGGAGCCCGTGAGCTCACGGTCGTCAACAACAACGCGGGTAATGGCGAGATCGGCCTGGCACGTCTGCTGGGAGCAGGGCGGGTTCGAAAAGTCATCTGTTCGTTTCCGAAAGGCTCCCACAGTCATATCTTCGATCGTTTATACCGGTCCGGAAAAATCGAGTTGGAGCTGGTCCCGCAGGGCACGCTGGCGGAGCGCATTCGGGCGGCCGGCGCGGGTATTCCGGCTTTCTTTACTCCCACGGCTGCGGGAACCGAGCTGGCGAGTGGCAAGGAGGTCCGGGAATTCAATGGCCGCACCCACGTCCTCGAGCGAGCTTTACCGGGCGACTTTGCCCTGATCAAAGCGGAACGCGCCGACCGCTGGGGCAACTTGGTCTATCGCAAAGCTGCTCGTAATTTCGGGCCGCTCATGGCGATGGCTGCCCGCGTGACGGTTGCACAGGTGCGCCAGGTAGTTGAGTTAGGTGCGATTGACCCGGAGGCCGTCGTGACACCGTCCATTTTCGTCAATCGTGTCGTTGGTATTGCCGACCCCATCCGCGAACGTGATCACCTGGCCCAGCTCGATGCGGCGAACGCCTCATGACGGGCTGGACGTCCGATCAGATGGCCGCCCGCGCCGCCGCCGACCTCGAAGACGGCGCGTTCGTGAACCTCGGAATCGGCTTGCCGGAGAGAGTGGCTGATTTCGTGCCGTCCGATCGTGAAGTCATCCTGCATAGTGAGAATGGAATCCTGGGAATGGGGCCGCGTCCGGAGGCGGGCCATGAGGACTTCGACCTCATCAACGCAGGTAAGAAGTGTGTATCACTGAATCGCGGAGGAGCGTTTTTCCATCACGCAGACAGCTTCGCGATGATTCGCGGGCGTCACATTGACGTCTGCGTGTTAGGTGCTTATGAGGTTGCCTGTAATGGCGATCTCGCGAACTGGTCGACAGGACAGGGGGGCACTCCGGGAGTGGGGGGCGCGATGGATCTGGCCAATGGGGCTCGTTCTGTCTGGGTTCTGACGATGCACACGACGCGTGAGGGACGGCCCAAGCTGATGCGGGAGATCTCACTGCCTGCAACTGGGCGCGCGGCAGTGCAACGAATCTACACAAATCTCGCAGTGTTGCGACCTGCCGGCAAGAGCTTTGAGTTGATTGAGCTCGCGCCAGGTTGCGACTGGGACACGTTGTGCGCACATACCGGCGCACCGGTGGTGGCGCAAGCGCGTCCCGCCCATCGTTGAAAGGTTCAGGAGAGGCCGCTTGAAAGTCGTGCTTTATCAATTTCCCGGGGCCTGCTCTCGGGTCACTTTGAGTGCGCTGGAGGAGATCGGTCTGCCTTACGAGCTGCGCACGCTCAACATCCGAACGGGAGAGCAACAATCCAGCGAGTATCGGGCTCTGAATCCCAAGGGCAAGATTCCCGCGATCTGCTTCGATGGCAGGGTGCTGACTGAGAATCCGGCCATTCTGTACGCCCTACACCAAAGTCACCCCCACGCGGGCCTCCTGCCGGCGGCGCGCGGATTTCCCGATGAGTACCAGGGGCTATCCGACCTCATTTGGTTCGGTTCGGGTCTGCACCCCATAGTGCGCCAGGTGCGCATGCCATCGAGGTATACCCAAGGTGATTCATCCGGCGTGGCCACGGATGGCGCGCAGAAGATGGCCAAGGAATGCGCAGCGATGAGCGCGCGTCTCGGCAATGGTCGCTGGTGGTACGGAGAGCGGTGGTCGATCGTGGATGTGTACGTGTATTGGTGCTACAGCACCGCCGCGAAGGGTGCTTTCCAACTCGAGCCGTTTCCGGCGTTGTTGGAACACGCGCAGCGAGTTCGCTCCCGGCCGAGTTTTCAACGGGCTCTGGCGGCGGAAATTGCGAGTGTGCGGGCGGCTCAAATCGATATTGCCGTGGACCAACTCTGATTGCGGTACGCCTCTCGCGCTGCGGTAGTTGAGTCTGTACGTCCAGGCATCAGCCAGTGCGCATTTGCTATTTGGCATGCCATTTAGGAGTTGAGACCCCTAATCGGCTTGCATTGAGGCTAGAGATATGCCTCAATGGCATGCCAAATAAAAATGGCATGCCATTGCAGAGGGGGATTGGCACCATGGTTCAAAAGACATTCTGTTGCGTCGGGAGCGTCATCGGGCTCGCAATGAGCGCGGCCGCCGCGGGGCAAACGGCGGCTCCCAACGGTCCCGACGACGACGGCAACCAGTTGGCAACAGTCATGGTGACCGCGCAGAAGCGGTCCGAAAATCTTCAAGACGTTCCTTTGACTGTCGATGCCATTTCGGGCGACTCGCTGAAAAGAGCCAACATCAACAGTCTCAAAGATCTCGGTGTCGTGGTACCGGGGCTGCGCTTGAACAATGTCGTTGGGGATCTTACGCCGCGTTTGCGCGGTGTTGGCACTACAGCCGGAGGCCCCGGCATTGAGAATCCGATCGCGCTGTATGTGGATGGCGTGTATTACGCGTCACAGGCATCCTCGTTCATAGATTTCATCGGGGTGGAGAATGTCCAGGTTCTGAAGGGTCCGCAGGGCACGCTGTTCGGGCGCAATGCGACGGGCGGCTTGATATCGGTCACAACCCGAACACCCGCGCATGACTTTAGGATGGATGCCGACCTCGGCATCGGCAATTACACGACGGGAAGCGGTGATTTCTATCTGACCGGCGGTATCTCGAGCACGCTTGCCGCCGACTTCGCAGTGCGGCTCACAGCCGCTGGTGACGGGTACGGCACCAATCATTACAACGGGGCAGATGTCTATCGGAACAACTTTTCGCTCATCGCCCGTTCCAAGTGGCTTTGGACGCCGACCGATACCACGACCTTGTTGCTGTCCTTCGATTATGCGGATCAAAAGAACTCCAACAGCGGGATTCGCGTGGTCCCGGGAGCCAACAACCTGGCGTTCCTCGGATTTGAGCCGGCCCCACCCGCGCGGGCGTGGGACCAGAACTCGGATGTGCAGCCGGAATTTCGCAGTAAATCCGGTGGCATTGCGCTGAAAGCGGATCAGGAGCTGGACTGGGCGGTGCTGCGCAACATTGTTGCCTATCGGCAATCGGTGGCGGATATTCAATTCGATCTGGATGCAACGCCCGATCCGAACGAAGGAGCGTTTCTGCACGCCCCGGAGAGCCAGGTGAGCGAAGAGCTGCAGCTCACCTCGATGCCCAATCAAAAGGTGAGTTGGGTGGCCGGCTTGTACTATTTTCATTCAGATAGCGAATACGATCCTTCGCACATCACGTTCGACCCCAATCCCCTGCTCGGGCCGCCGTTCGGCTCCCTGTCCGTGTACGGAGATACGAAAGCAGACTCCGGCGCGGCCTATGGCCAGGCGACCGTTCCGCTTCTGCCGCACACGAATCTTACTGTGGGTCTGCGCTATACCTACGAGACGCATTCCCTGGAGGGCAATCAACCGCTCTACCTGAGAGATGGCTCTTTGTTGGCGAACGAAGTTTTCCCCCGGGCTTCCGTTTCATTCGATGCACCCAGTTACCGGCTCGCGCTGGATCATCATCTGACGGATGAACTGATGGTGTACGCGAGCTGGAGCACGGGCATCAAGAGCGGTGGCTACAACACGCAGGCGCTTGCGGATCCCCCCTATCAACCGGAGAAGCTCGCGGACTACGAAGCCGGTCTGAAGGCCGATCTGTTCAATCGTCGGTTGCGACTGGACCTGGCCGGATTTCACTACACTTACAGAGACATTCAGGTACAGCACGTCGAGGGTGCGGCCAACGGCATCATCAACGGAGCGGCGGCGACGCTAAATGGTGCGGACCTGGACTTCTCCGTGCAAGTGTTGCCGGGCTTTTCAATCAGTGGCTCCGCTGAATATCTGGATGCTGCGTTTCATGCGTTTCCGAACGCGCCCCTCAGCAATCCGGTGTTGGCCATTACCGAGCCGGTGGCCACCGGTTCCGCCGCCGGGAATGACTTACCGTACACACCGCGTTACTCTTTCACGGTCAGTGGCAATTATGCCTGGCAACTGCCCATGGGCACGGCCAATCTCAATCTGACCGTCAATCGAACGGCCGCCTTCTACACGGAGCCTGACAACGTCATTCGGCAGTCCGCCTACACGATGTTGGATTCTTTCGTTGAATGGGTGCCCAGCCAAAGCCGCTTCAGTTTCCGGCTTTGGGGCAAGAATCTGACCAACGAAGTGGTACTCAACGGAGCGTCAACGCTGGAAGACGGCTTGCACGTGACCGGCTTTGAGCCGCCGCGCACGTACGGTGCAAATCTCTCCTATCATTTCGAATGAGCACTATGCCGCGCAGCATCGAAATGCATGCACATCCAATGTTGCCGAGCGGATCGGCCATTAGCCGTGGACGGAAATTTGATGGCGCTCAATGATCCGCAGTCAGCCAAACCTGCGATAACCCGTGAGGGCATAAAAGCTATCGCGGCAGCGAGCTTCGGATTGTTTGTCGGGGCGGGGATAACTCTCATCTACAGCGCGAGTGTCATCATGCCTGCCATCCTGGCGGACACCGGATGGAGCAGGGCGGCTGTTACTGGTGCACTCGGTCCCGCGACGCTTGCAGTTGGGCTGCTGTCCCCTGTGGTGGGTGCGTTGACGGACCGCTTTGGGCCGCGACGTATACTGCTCTTGTCCTCGTTCGGCCTTCCGTTAGGTCTGTTTCTGCTGCCGTTGATTGCGCGGTCAGTGCACGGTTTCCAATTGGGTCTGGTTGTCGCCGCAATCCTGGCCGCGGGGACGTCTCCCGTGGCCTACTCCTATTTATTGATCGGCTGGCTACCGCACAGACGTGGGTTGGCCATGGGGATCGCGCTCGCGTGTTCTGGGCTCGGGGTGGCGGTTGTGCCCGCGACGCTCTCCCTGATTATTCCCGCGCTTGGTTGGCGCGGAGCCTACGACGTACTGGGGTGCATCGCCCTGTGCATCGGTCTACCGAGCGCATTCTGGCTGGTCAAAAATCCACCGCGAGTGATCTCCACTGGATCGGTCGCGCATCGTGTGCCGGGCAAAAGCCTCGCAGAGGCGCTTCGAAGCTACACTTTTTGGGTCTTGTTGGTGGCCTTCGCGCTGAATTCACTCGCCTCGACGGCGGGCTCGATCTCCCTGCCGCTCATCGCGGCCGACAGCGGTATTCCGCCCAAGATTGCCTCGATATCCATGGTGATCGTGGGGGTGACGATTGTCCTCTCCCGAGTGTGGATTGGAGCTCTGTTCGATAGAGTCCCGACCGTGTTGCTCACGGTGTTCCTGTTTCTCGCTCCCGTGTTGGGTCACCTGACGATTGCAGCGGGCGCCGGCATTCCCAACTTCATGGTGGCGGCTCTGCTTTTCGGCTTGTCCGTGGGCTGCGACCTGGATGCCCTCGGAGTGCTGGTTTCCCGACAGTTCGGCATGCGCGACTTCGGCAAAATCTATGGCATCAACTTCTGTGTTTATGCCTTCTGTGGTGGATCGGGGCCCGGCATACTTCACCAGCTTCACGACCGCTTCGTTTCTTACGGGCCGGTATTCTTGACCCTGAGCGCAACTGCACTGCTCGCGCTCGTCCTCGTGGCGGTCTTCCTGCGCACCTCCCGGCTCGCTTATGGCTAACGACGGTCAACCAACAGAGCGCAGATGCGCTTTCTTCGCGCGCCGACGAGGCTCTTGCTGTCCTGTCGCCTCTCCCACAGTCGCCCGCGCTTTGAGCAGCACCCCCAGGCGTTCTCGGGAGCGATATGCGTGCTCACGCATCAAGTAGTCGGCTCGTTCCCCCTCACGTCGAATCAAGGCGCCCAGTATTTGCACATGATCCTGATGAGCATCCAACATGCGAGCGT
>Ga0181534_10001128_pt1 | contig 17801 bp, 11 predicted proteins | sample PEATcosm2014_Bin_37_FD_119758 | JGI IMG/M metagenome (GOLD analysis project Ga0181534, IMG submission 119758) | Peatland microbial communities from MTU Mesocosm Facility, Houghton, MI, USA - PEATcosm2014_Bin17_10_metaG | ecosystem: Environmental > Terrestrial > Soil > Wetlands > Peat | place... | reverse complement strand
CCGCGATTTACAAGCAGCGTTGGCAAGTGGAGTTGTTCTTCAAGTGGATCAAGCAGCACCTGCGCATCAAGGCCTTCTACGGAACCAGCGAGAACGCCGTGAAAGCGCAAATCTGGATCGCCGTTTCGGTTTACGTTCTGGTTGCCATTGTGCGCAAACGGCTCGAGCTGGAGGCCAGTCTCTACCAAATCCTACAGGTGCTCAGTCTTACTCTGTTCGAGAAAACCCCCATTCTACGGGCACTTCAGAGCATCGACTCCCAAGACAAATTACCATGCTTCGCCAATCAAATGAATCTGTTCAACTTATAGCCGGACAGCAGTGCCTTCCATAACAGGCGCTCCTTACCGGTCAGGAGCAGGCGGCTCAGGGCGAGCGGGAGCGCGACGGGATGGCTGGCCGTGATGGCCGTTTCTGGACCGTCTGCAGTATCGAAGAGTAGCAATGCTAAAAAAACGCTGCGGTGATTCCCGTCACCGCTGACAGGAACCACCGCTACGCGAGAGCCTTGGTTTAGAACGAGAATGTCGCCTGGAAGAAGATGCGCCGTGCCGCCGGACCCTGCGAGAATATCCCGCCGGCCAAGCTGGTTGATTCTCCGAACCGGTCTCCCGAAGCGAATTCGTTATTTGTCCCCGCGATTGGTGTCGGAACCGTTCCAATCGGGGTTCCGTAGTCAATGTCGTTGAAGAGGTTTAACGCCTGAACGCTGAAATTCAGCGTGTATTTGCGGCCGGTGTTCGTTGGCGCGAACATGCCGCCCATGCCGCGTCCGCCGCCGCCTAGGCCGCCGGGACCAAGACCTCCGCCACCGGGTCCGCCACGGCCACCGCCCCGAGGCCCTTCGCCCGGAGGCGGGCCGCCGCCGTTGTTCTGGCCATTGGCCGGCGCCAGCTTGGGACCAATGCCGAATGCGCGGCTGACGCGCAGATTCACCGCCACAGCCGCCGGTCCATTGCCCAGGTCGTAGGCCAACGGCGTCTCCGTGGCCGTGGGTTGAGTGTCCAGGCAACCGTAGGAAGTCTGCGCATACTGCGCTGATCCCGAGTTGCACATTGATGAATCCACTACCGCAGGGCGGTTGTTGAAGAAGTTATCGCCAGTAAAATCGTTGGCGGTTGTAATGTTATAAGGCTTGCCCGACTGCGCAATCAAGAAAGGGTTGAAGCGAATAGCCCAGGGGCCGGTGTAGTTGGCCATCAGAAAGACCATGTTGCGCGAGGCAAAGCCCGCGCGCCCATAATCCTGGCTCAAATTATACGAGTTCGATGCCGTTCCACCTGCCCCGTCTGTGTTGGCTGAAGTCAGGTTATAGAATCCCAACACGCTGAAGTTCGGCGTCAGGCGCGCGTTGACATTCACGATCAGCTGATTCTGTTTGAAGACCGCCTCGGGATAATATTCATCCACGATACCAAGCGATGGATCTGGCCGCGGACCTGTAGAGCTGTTGTAGTATGTGGTTCCCGCCAGAGGCTCGTATGCGTTCGAGTCGCGAGTAACTAGCTGGTGCACACCGAAGGAGTGCAAATAAGTGAATGTCAGCGTCGTAGTCTTGGTTAGCTGCCGCTCCAGGCTCACTCCGGTCTGCTGCGTAGATGGCGAACTATAGCCCGGCGCAATCAGAACGTTGGTGCTGGCAGTGTTCGTGGCCGAACCGCAACTCGCCAAGTTGAGATTACTCAAGCTATTGGCGTCAAAGCAGGTCGGGTTGCTAATAGCCACCTGCTTCTGGCTGTCGCCCGTAATGCTTTGCCGCGTCGCCGCAAGCAGGTCGCCGAGCGGCAGGCGGTCGTAGAAAATTCCGTAGCCGCCGCGCAGTACGGTCTTGGCCTGCGTGCCGTCTTTGTGCCCGTCCAGCGCATAAGCAAAGGCCACGCGCGGCGCCCAGTCGCTGTGGTCAGAGACATGATTCTGCGACTCCCAGCGCAGCCCGCCGGAGAGAGTCAGATTCTTGTTCGCCTTCCAGTCGTCCTGGAGGAATACCGCCGCGTCGAATAGATTCGCTGTAAAACCGGATGGACCGGTTGTATACGTCAGCTTGCTGGGTCCTGTAGCCGCGGTCAACGCGCCTCCAGAATTGAGCGTGGTTAGATAATTCGCCTCGGTGAATGTGAATGTACCGTTGAAGTTCCCGTCTGTCGTAATCGCTTCACGTGAATCTCTTAGACGCGTTCCAAACTTCAGCGCATGCGCGCCCACGCTCATGGTGGTAATATTCTGCAGCTCATAGCGGTCCTGATGGCTGTTCGAAATCTGGCTGGAGGCGCCGCCGCCAGTGAAGTCGCCGTTCACCTGAATCGTTGGCGCGGTGCTAACCGGCGCATTGGTCTCAATATCGCGCACATATTGAAAGCGCGTCTCATTCACAATGTGCTCGTTGATCACTTCCGCATCGCTGAGCTGCAACTGGTGTTCGGTTGAGTAAGATACAACGGATTGGGTCGGCGACTCCTGCGAGGAAATATCACCTTGTTCGGTATCGCGATAGAACTGATAGCGCACAGTGAGCGTATTCTTCTGGCCCAGTTGCAGATCGATGCGCGGAGAGAGATTGATGCGGTTATGGGGATTGTCGAGACTGCCCCCGGTCAGTGTCGGTGAGAGCACATAGCTCCCATTGCTGAGAATCGCGGGATAATAGTCGTAGAATTGAACATCGTGATTGTCGCGCTGCTCGAAGCTGAAAAAAAACGAAGCCGTCTTGCTGAGCGACCCATTGATGGTGCCGTTGTATTGAATGCGATTATAGGGCAGCACATCCGGCGTAAACGGGTTGCTGGTGTTGAAAACATCGTCGTTGCCCATTATGAAAAACTGCCCGTGTAGCTTATCGGTTCCAGGCTTGGTGAGAATCTCAATGCGTCCGTAGCCCAGCTTGTCAAACTCCGCTGAAAAGGGATTTTGATTGATGCGAATCTCGCGAATGGCCGACTTGGGCGGCAATTGCCCGCCGGTGAAACCATCAATGTAAATCTGGCCTCCGTTGGGTCCGGCCGAAGGTCCGGCCAACGCGGTCAGTTCGCTAGAAAGCTCGTCGGGATCGTCCGAGAGCGCGTCGAGATCTTTGCCCTTGATCACGACAGCGCTGGCGTTGCTGCCGGCTTCCACGCTCACCGTAGGCGACTCATCGGAGACAGTCACACTTTGCTGCGCAACCTCGATGGCCATGGCAATATCCACACGCTTCACCTGGCCTGCGGCAAGCGGAATCGTCGCCGAAGCAAAGGGCGCAAATCCATCCACGATCGCTTTGACCACATATACGCCCGGCGCTAGGCCGGCAATGGAATATGCGCCTGCCGGGTCAGATACCGCGCTTGCAACCTGCTTCCCTGCCGGGTTAGTCACCGTCACCTTTACTCCGGGAATCAGAGCGCCGGTCGGATCGGCAATGTGGCCGCGCAATGTAGCTGTCGTTTGCGGCGTCTGGCTCTGCGTCGCACCTGCTGGCTGCGCCGGAGCCTGCGACCAAGCCGCGCCGGTCACGCCAAGAATCAAAGCAAGTAAAACATGCCTCAAAAATTGAATCTGAAATCCTGAATTCACGAGTCCCTCATCTTAATTTTTTTGTACGAATGAAAAACGATGCTTCCTCGGCGTCTGCATCTGCTGCTTATTGCGCTGCGTCGGGCGCGCCAGAACCTACGCTCCAGTTGGCGAGCAGATCACGGCTAGCCGCAGGAGCTTCAAGCAGCGGCTCAACGCCGGCTAATATAGTAATGGCCGTAACATCGGATGTTCCGTCGGTTGAGACCAACATCACGGCCTCTCCTTTTTGCAAATCACCGAGCTGAATCGCCGGCGCGCGGCTCAGCATCTGCTGCGGATCGCCGCCGCCCTGCCCACCCCATTGACCGCTGCCTGTGCGAGGTTGCCCGCCTGCAGGCTGAGCATTGCCAGCAGATGCGGCTGGCGCATTCGCCGCGCCAGTTTGCGTTCCTTTGAGCCGCGCTGCCAACCCTTGCGCCATGCGATCCGGCAAGCGGCGCATTTGCCCATCCGGCGTCACATGCACGGTCACCTGCTTCTTGGTCGCCAGGTCCTTCACCACCAGTGTTGAGCTGGCCGCATCTGTCGAGACCACCGTCCCGGATATATTGCGAAAACTCCCCGATATCACCTCTTCGGCCGCCATCTCTGTGCCGTCGGCATTCTTGACGCCGCGCGCGCGCAGCTGGTCACCCGCGTGAATCGCATCGATAGGCGCCGGCTGCGCTCCGTCATAGCGCACCGAGGCCGGCGCATAGCGCTTGAGTACCGTTGCCGGCGTCGTATGAACGGTAATCGTCTTGGCCGTAGCACCGGCTCCGCTGGTTAGCACAATCACGCCGCCTGCAGTGTCCACGCTTTTGACCAGACCGCCCACTCCGCGCCGTTGCCAATCATCGCGATCTTTCTGCTGCTTCTGCGCGACATCCGCCTGCTTGATCGCAATAATCTGCAACGCCTGCGCCGTTTGGCCGATCGCGTTGGGGTCGAGTTTCACCAGCACCCGGTCCCCAATTGCCAGATCACTCAACTGAATCGCAACCGCCGCGCTCAAATCTTTTTCGCCAGGAGCAATGCGCTTGAGAACCGCTGTCTCCAGAACATTGACCTGCCGCAGATCTCCGGCATCGCTCTTGACCGTGACCGTCGAGCCGTTGATGGAGGTGATTGCTCCAACAATCTTGGACGGCGCCTGCGCGGACAAGGCCGTTGTACCAACCATGAGTGCGAACAATAGCGAGAGGCGCATGCCACGAGTAACGTTTTCGATCATTTTCTTGCTCTTCCTGTGCCATTTCTTCACGGACCGGTGCAAGCCGGAATCCGCAGGATCAACTTCTCTCCTTTGGGTAGACGAGCGACCCCGCAAAAAGGTTGAATCCATGAAAAACCGCAGGAAAAGACGCAAAGTTTGATTCTTATAAACGCGCTGGTTAGAACAGCCGCGGTCTTATGACGCGAACTCTATCCAATGGATCAATTATCCGTAAGTGTCGCCGATTCCAGAAACGTATAGCTCCCCGAAGGCGTGGGCACAATCCCTGTCAGCCGCTTATTGTGTACAACAATCGAATTCGTATACCAGAGATTGATGGCCGGCAGATCGGCAGCCAAAATTTTTTGCGCCTCGACGTAATCGGCGCGGCGGCGAGCAGGATCGGCAACAGTCGCGGCATCGTCCAGCAAAGCATCCAACCTGGGGTTGGAATAATGACTGCGGTTTGCGCCCTTTGGGGAAAATCGCGCCGTCGAAAATGCATAGCCGAAGATATCCGGCTGCTCATTGCCGCCAAGCCAGCGCAGCGAGTACATCTGAAACGCGCCCTTCGTTACATCCGAATAAAATGTCGCAAACTCATAACTGCGCAAATCCAGCGCTATGCCAATCTTGGCCAGTTGCTGCTGCAGCACGGCTGCTAAGAGACGCGTACCCTCATCATTGCTGGTCTTCATCGTCAGATGAAAGCGGATACCATCGCCGAGCGGTTTGTATCCAGCTTCGTTGAGCAATCGCGCGGCCCGAGCAGGATCGTATTCAACATGCGGCCCTGCGTCACTCCATGCCCAGTGTGTTGGAGGCAATAAACTGTCCGCAGCGCGCGCATGTCCGCCCAGCAACGTCTGAATAATCAGACGGCGATCTATGGAACAGGCAATTGCTTGCCGTACGCGCGAATCTTGCAGCAGAGGATCGCGGATATTAAACGCAAGATACTGCACCACCGTTCCGCCCATCTCCTCAATGCGCAGATCAGGCCGCTTGGCAAGCACCGGGAGCGCGTCAATCGCCAGCGAGTTCACGGCTACGTCTGCTGACCCTTTTTCCAGCTCCAGCGAGCGCGTAATGCCATCCGGCACCACGGCAAAGCGAACGCGCTGGATCTTTGGCACGGCACTCCAACTTAAGGGATTTCGCTCGACAACGACGTCCTGATCGATCTGCTGGCTGACAAACCGAAACGGCCCAGTACCCACCGGATGCCGCCAGAACTCGCGCCCGCTGCCCTCGGGAACAATCCCGATTGCGCCGGTGGAAAGATTGTTGAGCAGGAAATTATCCGCATGTTTTAGACGAAAAATAACCGTCTGCTGGTCGGGAGCCTCGATCTGATCAACCGACTCGTAGCTAGCGGCTTTTGGGGAAATCACTGCGCCGCTTCGCATGGAGTTGATCGTCCACAATACATCGCGCGACGTAAACGCGCGGCCATCATGAAAGTGAACCCCTGCGCGCAGATGAAAGATCAGCGTCAGTGGGTCCGGTTGCTCCCAGCGCTCGGCTAATGCAGGTGTAAATCGAAAACTCGCATCGCGCTCTACTAGGCCATCAAAAATCAACTCGTCTATGCGTTCTGACTGATTGTCTGTGCCGGTGCGCGGATCAAGATTCGCCGGGCTGCTCTCGATCAGAAAAACAACCGTGCGCGCGTCTTTCAAAGCTGAGTGGCAGCCAGCAAATACCAGCAGGCAGAGCAACCATGGCAGCCTACGCATAAGTCACCTGGCCAAGAATCGCGGGCCGGGCAGCGCCTGTCGCAGAAGTAAGATTGCCCGGCAACCGATGCCAGGTCTGCCAAGCCAGTAGCGCAAAAGCCGCAGCCTCCTTTGCTTCAGAAGGCAATCCAAACTCCGTGCTCGTAGCCAATACGCAATCCAATGGGCAAAGCCGTTGCGCCAACATCGACATCAATGTCTGATTGTGTGCCCCACCGCCAGAAACAATATAATCCACATCGTTGCCGCTCATCCTGGGCAGAACATATTTTTGATAACTCTGCGCAATCGACTCAGCCGTAAGAGCCGTCGCAGTCGCCAGCGCATCTTCCCGCTTCTTGCTTACGCGCTTGCAGGCCGCCAGAAATTGCTCTGCAAACTCGCGGCCAAATTGCTCCCGCCCCGCTGTACGCGGCGGCTTGATCCGGAAGTAGGGATGACGCAGTTGTCCTTTTAGCACACCAGAGAGCACTGCTCCACGCGCGGCGATTGCGCCCTTCTTATCGAAGGGTTCGCCGTAGAGCAGCTGCGCCAGCGCATCGATTACCATGTTCCCAGGACCATTATCGAATGCCACTACTGCGTCTTGCGCTGCTCCGGCAGGGATTGCGCTTAAATTGGCGATACCGCCAATGTTTTGCAATACGCGTCCGCGCCGAGGATCGGCAAAAAGAACATAGTCGAGCAAAGGAACCAGCGGCGCGCCCTGCCCACCGGCAAGAATATCCGCTGGGCGAAAGTTGGAGACAACAGGAATACCCAGTGTCGACGCCAGCACCGCCGCTTCGCCCGCTTGCCAGGTGCAGTTGAATCGCCGGCCCGCATAAGTGGCGGCGTCAGGTTGGTGATAGAGCGTCTGCCCGTGGCATCCAATCAAATCCAACTTGACTGCGTGGCGCTTCAGCGTTGCTTGCACTGCCTCCGCGTATGCAATGCCCAGTCTCCAATTGAGCCGCGCCAGCTCCGCGGTTGAAGTGGAAGTTGCATTCATCGCATCCAATACAGAGCGGCGTAGCGGCGCAGGAAACTTGAACCCTTCATGGGCAATGAGCGTGAGTTTCGCTCGCAGCTTGCCGGGAGCGATCCGCGCCAGCGCCACATCGATGCCATCCGCGGAAGTCCCGCTCATGATGCCTGCTACTGTCATGCTCTTCGCGCTCATATGGGCCTGATCTCCTGCGCCTTCAAGATCAATTCCGCATAACGGCGCATCCTGCCGCGCAGAGCCTCGAATTGTTTATCTGTCAATGCCCTTGCAACACCATTAACAAGTAAATTCTTACGCATGCCGGTATTTCGATTCGCGCGGCGCAACAGCAATCGGCGAAACGCAACCGAGCGCTCTGCCTCTCCAATCAGCGACTCATAAGCGCGCAAGATCAATTCAGGACTGTGGCAGACTTCGAGCAGGTCCATCCCTGCGCGAATTGCCGCAACAGCCGCATCTTCAATGGGTAGAAACTTCAGAATGCCGCCCATTTCCAGGTCATCGGAAAAAATAATTCCCTGGTATCCAATGCGCTCGCGCAATACTTTTGTGATCCAGTACCTAGAAGCGGAGGCAGGCAGATTTTTCCCCTGTGTATCCGGATAGGATGCATGATTCACCATAATCATTGACAGTTCATCGCGCAGTTCACGATATGGAACCAGGTCTTCGTGATCGAGTTCGCGTAACGATCTATGAATCGATGGCGTCGCAAGATGCGAATCAAGAGCGCCTCCGCCTAGTCCAGGAAAATGCTTACCGCATCCGGCCACTCCCTGCGCGCGCAGCCCCGAAAGAAAATTGCGCGCATACGCCACAACGCCCTCCGCATTTGGCGCGGCGGCGCGCGTTCCCATCACTTGCGCTGATGCAGGCAGCGCAAGATCCAGCACCGGCGCCAGCGTAGTGTTAAACCCAAAAGCCTTCACCGCATGGCCAATCAACTCACCGTGCTCGCGCATCAGCTTTTCGTTTCCCGTTCGCGCGACTGCCTGCGCGGATGGCATGGGCATCAACACATCGCGCAGCCTGTCAACTGTTCCTCCTTCCACGTCCACGCAACGAAAGCTGTGAGCCGCGCAAAGCGACGTCGCTTCGCTGAGCAGCGCATGCGTCTGCCTTGCGTCTGTGATATTGCGACGGAAAAGAATGATGCCAGCCGGGCGCACCAACTGAAGCCAGGCACGCTCCAGCCCGGTCAACTCTGTGCCAGAGAGACCCACAACCAGCAAGCTGCCAGCGGCGCGGCGCAAGGCGAGGCTCATCCGCGCTCCTTCAACTCTTGCTGCAACTCCTCCAGTAAATTCAGTGCTTGCAGCGGCGTCAGCGAGTTCACATCCGTTGCTTCGATGCGATCCACGATGCGCTGCGAAAGCGGCGTGAAGATTGTCAATTGCACCGGCTCAGCCGTTTCGACCTGCACGCTTTGGCGCTCCTGCTTCTCATGCTGGCGCAAGACGCGGCGCGCGCGCTCAATCACAGCCGCGGGCAGACCGGCTAGCCGCGCTACCTCAATCCCATAACTCTTGCTGGCGGCTCCCGGCTCAATGTTATGCAGAAAGACAATCCCGCTCGCAGCCTCTTGCACGCCCACGCGCAGATTGCGCACACGCGGCAGCTTCTCCGCCAGCATTGTTAGTTCATGATAGTGCGTGGCAAAGAGAGTGCGCGCGCCTGTTTCAGCATGAAGATATTCAACCGTTGCCCAGGCCAGCGATAGTCCGTCAAAGGTGGCCGTTCCGCGGCCCATCTCATCGAGAAGAATCAGCGAACGGTTTGTCGCAGTATTCAGAATTGTCGCCGTCTCGGTCATCTCAACCATGAAAGTTGAGCGCCCGCGCGCTACATTATCACTTGCTCCGATGCGCGTATAGATGCGGTCAACGAGACCGAAGCGCAAACTCTCCGCCGGAACAAAGCTACCCATCTGCGCGAGTAAAACCAGCATTGCCGCCTGACGTAAATAAGTGCTCTTACCGCCCATATTCGGGCCTGTTATCAAAAGCAGGCTTGGCCCATCGCCGGCTGCATTGAGATAAAGGTCATTGGCAATAAAGCGGCCTTCGCGACGCTCTTCCATCCACTGCTCTATGACCGGATGACGCGCTGCAACCGCCTCAATCACCGGCTCATCGACAAGCTGCGGCCGCATATAATGCCGCAGCGACGCCAGATGCGCAAAGTTTGCAAGTAAATCCGCCTCTGCTACAGCTCCAGAGCTGCGCCGAATGCGGCTGGACGCTTCAAGAACAGCCCGGCGCAGCTCGGCAAAGACCCGCTTTTCAATCTCGATCGACCGGTCATGAGCGGTGAGAATCTTGATCTCGTATTCTTTCAGCTCTGGCGTGGTAAAACGCTCTGCATTGACCAGCGTTTGCTTGCGTTCATAATCAGCCGGCGCCTGAGCTAAGTTCGACTTGGTGATTTCAATGTAATAACCAAAGACCGAGTTATAGCGCACCTTCAGCGAGTTAATGCCGGTACGGGCGCGCTCCCGCTCTTCAATGGCGGCAATTGATTGGCGTCCGGTCTTCGAGATCGCCCGCAGATCATCGAGTTCAGCGTCCACGCCAGCGGCAATCGCACCGCCATCAACCAGCGTCAGCGGAGGTTCTTCCACAAGTGTTTTCTGAATCAACGCTGTGATATCTTCGAGCGGATCGAGCTTGCCGGCAACCTCACGCCATTGCTGGGCCTGAATCGCATGGAGCGCGGTCTTTAGTGCGGGTAAGCGTGAGAGGCTGGCGGCCAATGCGCGCACATCGCGAGGGCCTGCCGAATCGAGCGAGAGCCGCGCCAGCAGGCGCTCAAGGTCGAGAATCCCTGCAAAACTGCGGCGAATCTCTTCCCGCTTCAGCAGATCTCCATGCGCCTCGGCCACCGCTTCATAACGCGCTTCGAGCGCTTGCGCAGCAACCAATGGCCGCAGGATCGTTGCGCGCAAAAGCCGCTTGCCCATGGGAGTCTGGCATTCATCAAGGCAGTGAAAAAGGGTTGCCTTCGCGTCCTCGGCGGAAAAGAGCGGCTCAATCAGTTCCAGATTTCGCACCGTCACCTGATCCAACTCAAGCGCCGTCGAGTGCTCCTGAAATTTAAGGCTGTCAATGTGAAGCGCTTCATTTTTTTGCGTAGTGCGCACATAGTGGATCACCGCTCCAGCGGCGATTGCAGCCCCCGGATGTCCAGCCAGGCCAAAGCCATCCAGAGAGCGCACATTCAATTGCCGTTCGACCAGCGGTACGGCAAAATCACGCGTCCATACCCAGTCTTCGACGCGCGTCTTCGCCTGAATCCGATCCAACTGTGCAGGCATCTCGGCGCTGGACGCGATCAGTACCTCGCGCGCTCCGGCTTTGAGAATTTCATCGGCAGCCTGCAGCCTGGCAAGCGGCCCTTGAAACTCGGCAGTACGAAATTCTCCCGTTGACACATCAAGCAAAGCAATGGCGCTGAGAGAGCCGGATTCAAAATAGGCAGCCAGAAAATTGTTCTGGTCCTGGCTGAGTCCGTTATCGAGCGCGGTGCCGGGAGAAAGAACCCGCGTGACTTCGCGGCGAACAATTTTCTTGGTCAGCTTGGGGTCTTCCATCTGGTCGCAGATGGCAATGCGATAGCCCAGCCGTAGCAGGCGCGTCAGGTAGCCCTCGACAGCGTGATAGGGAACGCCGCACATGGGCTGTGAGCGTTCCTTATCACGCGCCGTGAGCGTCAACTGCAGTTCCCGGCTCACGGTCACGGCGTCGTCGTAGAAGAGTTCGTAGAAATCTCCCATGCGGAAGAACAGCAGCGCATCGGGATTCTCCCGCTTGGCCGCGGTCCATTGCCGCATAAACGGCGTTAAGTCCGCAGGGAGCTTGTCCAAAGGATCAGGCGGCGGGGCTGCGCCGGGTTGGGGTTCTGTGAGAGTCACGCTGACTTCCAGACTATCGTGTGAGGCTGGCTCAGCGGTAGAGGCTCATTTACTGCTTTCCTTGCCAACGGCGATCCTCAAGCCCAGCCGAAAGGTCATTGGCAAACTGGGGTAGCCGATGGGGGCAATGTGCTGATTGTTGGCCAGGTTCTCTTGCCGGATGTAAACCTCAAGCCAGTCGAGCAATTTGTAACTCCCGCCTAAGTCAATTTTGGCAAATCCGTAATCGAGATTTCGGTTGGGCAGGAGTAGACTGTTCGCGCCCTCGGCATCCGCGCCTTCAAGATAGGTGGAGTCGTCACTGCGGCTGGCAAAAGCGGACGTGAGAGCCGCGGTCAGCCGGCCCTCTGAATACGTTGCGGTAAAGAAGCCGGTATGCGGCGGACGGCGAAAGGAACGCGCTCCTTGCAGCGGTGAGTAAGCTCCGACAGGAATCCTGTTGTAAGTCGGAATTGCGATTCCTGTTGACTGCTCATCGTTGGAAAACGAACGCTGTACAACGGAATCCAGGTAAGTATAGCCACCACGAAGGAAGATATGACGCCCGATGCCGCCTTCGACCGAGGACTCCATGCCCTGCACCCGGAAAGCCTCTGAGTTGACCGTAAACTCAGAAGCAAGGTCGGCTACAAGAATTTTCCCCAACGCGTTTTGTTGGGATGGCGTCAGATTTGGAAGCAGTTCTGGAATAAGTGCAAGGCCAATATATTCAGGCTCCTTGCCGAATTCGCTATGAAAATAACTCGTTCGCAGAACTAAGTGATCACTCAGGAATGCCTGCTCAATTCCCCCTTCGTATGTGCGGGTAGTCGGCGGGGACAATTGCGAGATGTGAAACTGTTGAATCGCCGATTGCCCGCCATTGGCTTCGAGGAAGGCATAGAGCGATCCGTCCTCGTCCGTCAGTTTCGGCTCGCGTACCGCGTCGCCGAAGTTGAACAAAACCTTCGTACCGCTGAAGACGCCGTTCTTCGGACGAAGCGCGTAATAGGAAACTCCGGCGCGCGGCGAAGTCTGCACTCCAAACAGGGAGTATTTCTCCAGGCTTCCGCCCAGGGTATAAAAGAATCGGCCTTTGTAGTCGCCATGCACCGCGGCCAGATAGTCGTAGTTCGTGGCGTTTACCGCTGGATAGTAAGTATTGTTCGGCTCGGAACCGCGTTCGTTTTCGTAGTGAAAGCCGATCAGGGCGGTCAGGTGCGGGGTAAACCGGTAATCTCCCTGGTAGCCAAGCTGGTCGCGGTTGTTTACATTCTGAGCCTGGCCGGCGGTGCAATCAAGTACAGCCTGTCCTCTGGCGGAGTAGCCGTTTGCGCCGGTGATGGTAACTAAATTTCCAAGGTAGGCTGGACCGAAGCAATAGTTGTTATAGGGTTGATACCCACCCGAGGTCTTCCACAGAGAATATTGTTCGCGTTTGCGAGTTAGTCCGTAGCGGATGGAGTTATGAAAATCCGCGGTAGTCTGATTATCGGCTGAAGCGCTCAGAAATATGTCCTGGTCCTTCTCCGTGGCATCATCCGCGACACGGTAAAAATCCCAGGTATTTGGAACACCAGTTCCGTCCACACCATAATGCAGCGTTGCTCGAATCTGCGTGGACGCGCTGGGCTGCCATCCGGCATTGGCCGTTGAGGTGGCTACATGGAATTCATCGTTTGCTAAATCATTACCGGTCTGCAGCCAACTGAATGCGCCCAGGTAGTCGAGCTTGTTATGCGCGCCTGCCGCTTCCAGTTCCTCGTGCGATGTATAGAAGCTGCCAGCGTCGCCGCGGAAAATGAACGAGGGGAAACTCGTGGTGCCATGCGGAGTGCTCAGGCTGATGACACCGCTACCCGCATCCGCGCCATACAGGCTGGAGTTGGTTCCACGATAGACCTCGGCGCTTTGGACGACTGTCGTAGAGAGTGTTCCAAAGTCGAATTGACCGCCCATGTCGCCGGCATCAACACCGTCAACGAGAATCTTGTTCGCATCGGAGTTCCCTCCGCGGATAAACAGCGAGGTCTGCGCGCCCATCTGACCGCTCTGCACGACAGCTGTCCCGGGCATCAGTCGCAGCGCGCTGGTTAGGTCGTCTCTCAAATCCAGGTCAAGCGGACCAAGCACATTGGTCGCCTCGCTGGTCTGCGCCTGGGGCGTAGGCACTCCAGTCGCAGTTACAACAATCGATTGGCGCGTCCACTCCGGTTCCAGAACCAGGTTGCGCTCAATTGAATCCGCTTGGCCCGCATAAAAGCCCGGCGTCTCGATCTGGCGAAATGTGCTGGCTGAAATCACAAGATAAAAGCGGCCTGCGACGCCGGTTAGGAGCTGAAAGCTGCCGTCGGATGTGGAGATTGCCGTCGCAATGACCTGGCCATTATAGACAAGATTGACAGTGGCTCTCGTAATGCGCGCGCCGGAAGGGTCGGTCACGATGCCGCGAATTGACGCCGCGCGTGTGATGCCGGAAGCGAAGATAATGGTCAGAAACGCGAGGGAGCAGAAGAGTTTGCGGAAGATTCCAACTCGACCGGATGCGAATGCCGATGATCGGCGCAATGTTAAACAAACAGACATGACTGGCTCCTTCGTTCCCAACGGAACGCAAGCAGGTTGGAAGCGCCTATAGCATTTTCGGAGCTGCTGTAGTCTGCAAGCACACGCTCAAGGGGCCTTTCTTCAAAAAAAAGCCACCTTTCACAGATACGGAAAGGCCTGCGCGAATTCCGAAAAATGCTCTAAGACCAGTCTCCTGACTTGCGCCTTCTTCAGCCGCCTTCCCAGCGCCCATTGCGGGCATCCAGTAGCATATTGAGCTTTCCTTTACGAAGGTAAGACTCTGGCTGAAATCCCGCCCTCGATTGATCTGACGATCTGCGGGGCATGTGCGCTCACCGTTGCAGGGCAGCGACGGAATCTCACCGTATTCCCGAGCATCCTGGCCATTACGACTATCAGTTATGTACGCCAAACTACGGCGGAGAAGGTTCATGGAACATATTGCCATTACATCAATATTTTACAGCCTTCGTAGCGCGCGCACTCGAAAACCCTGACTCTGCAAACTGGCCTTTTTGCCTGCGAGCGAGTCCTTGTTGCCGACGAAATATATACCCTAGATTCCTATCTCCAGCCTGGTCCGCGGGTCAAGCTGGTCACGCAGTGCATCGCCCAGAAAGTTGAAACCCAGCACCGCTCCGGCCACGGCCAATGCGGGAAAAAGAACCAGATGCGGCGAGTCGAAGAGATGCGCGCGCGCGTCGTTGAGCATTCCGCCCCAACTTGGCGCCGGAGCAGGAATACCCAGCCCGAGAAACGATAGCGTCGCCTCGGCAAGAATTACCCCCGCCATGCCAATCGCCGCCTGCACCAGAATCGGTTGCAGGATATTCGGCAAAATATGCCGGAAGAAGATGCGCAACCCGCTGGCCCCCAGCGCTCGAGCCGCATCCACATATTCCCGGTCGCGGACTACCATAACCTGCGCGCGCACCAGCCGCGCATATCCCGCCCAGCCACCGACGGCCAGCGCTAGCACCAAATTGGTAAATCCCGGCCCAAGAAAAGCCGCGAAGGCAATGGCCAGCAGAATCCCCGGCAGCGCCAGAAAGGTATTCATCGCAAACGTAGTCAGAGCAATATCGATCCAGCCGCCCAGGTAACCTGCGAGTCCCCCGATCGCCAGCCCCAGCGCCGGCGAAACAGCCACTACGCTGACTGAAACTGCCAGCGACAGCCGCGCGCCCCACAGCAGGCGCGAGAGAATATCGCGGCCCAGCTCATCGGTTCCCGCCCAATGCGCCATCGAGGGGGCCTGCAGCCGATGGATCAGATCAATGGCCGCAGGATTCTGCGGAGCAAGCCACGGTGCAGTCAGCCCGGCCAGCAGAAACCCAGCCAGCAGCAGCACTCCGGCGACGGCCAGCGGCTGACTGCGCATTCCCTTCCCGGCACTGTGGATGAAACTGGAATTGAAAAATCCCATCGGCAATGCAAGAATACCGCGACAAGCCTGTCCGGTTGGGGTTGAATCAGATATGCGGATTTTTAGGGCGAGTTCGGCGCTGTCGTTCGCGGGGCTGCTGTTGGCTTTTGCGCCCTACGGCTTCGCTCAGAGCAGTCGTCCACAGAAACCTCTCCAGCCCGACGCGCAGTTGTTACTCAGACTGGCAAACGAGGCCCGTGCAGCAGTTGGAGCTGGGCCGCTTGAGTGGGACGCTGCACTGGCTGAGGCTGCACAAAAACATTGCCTGCGCATGGCCGCCGCGGGCAATATCTCCCACCGCTACACGGGCGAGCCCGACCTGACCGAGCGCGCTGGAGCCGCTGGGGCGCACTTCAGTTTGGTCGAGGAGAATGTCGCCAGTGCCTGGGATGCTGCCACAATTCATGATGCCTGGATGAGCTCGCCTGGACACCGCGCCAACCTGCTCAACCCTGAGGTAAACCGCGTCGGCATCGCTCTGGTAGCTGGCCGCAACACAATCTATGCCGTGGCCGACTACTCCCGCGCCGTTGCCGTGCTGACGCAGGCGCAGATTGAAGCCGCCGTCGCCCGTAATCTGCAAGCCAACGGGATGACGATTCTGAATAATCCCACGGGCGCGCGCGCCGCCTGCGCCCTGGACCGCGGATTACCCCGTTCCCTCTCCGGTCCCCAGCCGCGCTTTGTCTTTCGCTGGCAACAGGCGGATCTGGCCCACCTGCCTCAGGAATTGGTAAATACGTTGGCCTCCGGAGAGTACAAGCAGGCATCTGTCGGCAGTTGCGCGCCCCAAGGAGGGAACGGCTCCTTCACCACCTATCGCGTGGCAGTATTGCTCTACGGCGCGCCCAGTACAAATGAGATCAAGTCTTTCTATTAACCAAGCCCCGAATAGGAATAAACAGCCTGGCTCGCGGAACCTGGGCGTTCATCGCGCCGTACCTCTCAACATGCGCCTGAGCACAATGGCGCGAGAGGAGCTTCCAGTGGCTCAAAACGTCGTTCAACATTCTTCCCAAGCGCTTCAAAGCAAGTCGCCCGGCCAGCCGGGTTCAATCGCCTGGTGGCTGCGGATCGTAGTCCTCTTCGGTGCATTCCTGTGTGCAATGGGCGCGATCATAGCGATCGTTCATCCCGCAATGCTGGTATCGCCGCACGATGAAATCAACGGAGCGGTGCATATCTACGCGGGTTACCTGGCATCGCGCAATCTGGCTCTTGCGTTCATGCTCGTTACGCTGCTGGTCATGAATGCAAAACGCGCGCTCGCCAACCTAATGGTAATCGTAGGATTCATTCAGTTGCTGGACACCTGTATGGATCTGATCGAGGCGCGCTGGGCAGTCGCGCCGGGAGTCTTTGTCTTCGGAATTGTCTTCCTGATCGCCGCCGCGCAGCTTTCCAACAGTCAGCCGTTTTGGAAGCGTGCTGCCTGGGGAAATTAACGAACAAACTCCGCATCAATGTCGGCAAGCAGGCTTTGATATTTACATCTCCCGCGCCCGCTCAATCGCGCGAATCACCGCGCTGGCCTTATTGATGGACTCCTGATGCTCCAGCTCGGGCACCGAATCAGCCACAATCCCCGCCCCTGCCTGCACACTGCCCTTGCCGCCTGAGGCCAGCATCGAGCGAATCGCAATACAGGAGTCGAGATTACCCGAGTAGTCCGCATACAGAACCGCTCCGCCATAGGCGCCGCGCCGCGCCGGTTCCAGCTCTTCAATAATCTCCATCGCCCGCACCTTGGGCGCGCCGCTCAGCGTTCCTGCCGGGAAGCAAGCCCGCAGCGCGTCTACCGCGGAGAGTTCCGGCTTGAGCCTGCCCTCAATGCTGCTCACAATATGCATTACATGCGAGTAGCGCTCGACGAACATCAGCTTGTCCACCTTGACGCTGCCGAACTCGCTCACCCGGCCTACGTCGTTCCGGCCCAGATCCACCAACATCACGTGCTCTGCGCGCTCCTTTTCGTCGGACATCATCTCATCGGCCAACCGCTGGTCTTCCGCCTCCGTCGCCCCGCGCTGGCGCGTCCCGGCGATAGGACGGTACTCCACCTTGCCCTGATGCACACGAACAAGCAGCTCCGGCGACGACCCCGCCAGCTCAAGGGGGGTCTCCGACCCTTTTTTCTTTTTCGCTGAACTCTTTGCAGCATTGGGCCGTCCGCCAAGGGCGCCTTCCGGCGTGAAGCGCAAAAAAAACATATATGGGCTGGGATTCACCGTGCGCAATGCGCGATAGACCTGGAAGGAATCGACTCCCGGTTCCATGTCAAAGCGCTGTGACAGCACCGCCTGGAAAATATCCCCGGCGGCAATGTACTGCTTCGTGCGTTCGACCGTCGCCAGGAATTGCTTCTTGGTGCTGCGATGCGTCACCTTGAACTTGCCTTTGTCTTTGAGCCTGGGCAGCTTGGGCAGCGGCTGCGCCAGCCGCTT
>Ga0181534_10001127_pt1 | contig 17816 bp, 11 predicted proteins | sample PEATcosm2014_Bin_37_FD_119758 | JGI IMG/M metagenome (GOLD analysis project Ga0181534, IMG submission 119758) | Peatland microbial communities from MTU Mesocosm Facility, Houghton, MI, USA - PEATcosm2014_Bin17_10_metaG | ecosystem: Environmental > Terrestrial > Soil > Wetlands > Peat | place... | reverse complement strand
TAATGGCATCATGATTATGGTTGGCGCACAGGATAGGAAGATAGAAACGCAATAAGAGAAGCTGGCAAAGGGTGCCGAATAACCCGATGACCAGCGCGAAAGAGGCAAGGGAGCGAAACCAGTTAGGGGTGCAATGGGGTAAGCCGTCGGAGTCAACCGATTTGTTGACCCGATGGTTGAAAAAGCCCCAGGTGATAAGGGTGTCCGATGCCATTAGGAGAAGGGGGAACTGGAGAAGCAAAGCCGCTCTCCAGCCAAAATCGTTGAATCTCAGCACCGAGGACCGCATTACAGAGATCATCAGGAGCGTGATCGCAACGATGAACACCAACGACCGTTGCGCGGGAGTGAGTGGATTGCGGCGGCGCCAAGTGGGAATAAGGTAGATGACGAAGATCGCGAGGTAGAAGCCCAGCTGGAAGAGATAGCCGGGTAGCAACAGGATAAGATTGGCGAGGTTTGCTGCCGCAAGAGGGTGTCCTGTCGCCAGTGATTGAAAAAAAGGCATCGCCAGCAGACCTGCTGGGGGAAACGTCTCGCGTATGGCGAATGTAAAGATGGAGCCGCCAACCACCTTGGATTGATTGTTCGTCAGTTCAAGGAGGTATGGAAGGAGCAGGACAATGGCGCCGGCGCCACCGGCCGCCAACAGCAAAGGAGAGCGAGGCGCGCGTTCAATGGCGAACTGCCAGAGCGCCCACGCCAGCATGACTAGAAAGAACCCAAACGTCACATACACAGAGAGGCCAAAGGCGCTTGCCAATGAGGCTGAAATCAGAGCGATATTCGCGGCATGGTTGTGTATGCGATCCCTCCCGGCCATCCAGGCCAGAAGCAACGCAAACATGCAGCACACCATGCTGGCTACATGATGCGGCGCCCAGAGAAGCGAATCGAGCCAACTGGGTATCTGCCCCAAAGACCACCAATCGAGGTCTGGGGTCAGAGAGCCATGAAGGATGAAGACGTTCCACGCGTGGACGCAGATGCCGAGTCCCGCGACTAAGAGCAGGAATATCGAGAGCAGAAAGCGCTTGCGCAAAAGTGCCCCTGGCTCAAGGAAGTGTTTCAAGTACAACCCAATCAGGGCAACGAGCGCGAATCCGCTCCATACGCAGCTGGCGGCGAAAACAGCGCGGATGGGAAGGCCCGTCATTTTCCCAACCGCGGCGCAGATCGCATTCCAAAAATAGTAATAGCGTATTGCGGTGGAATGCCCGTAATAGTAAAACGAATTCGCCGGTGGAATGCCGGTACGGAGGATACTCTCGGTCCAGTTGACTCGAGCGGCGTGATCCCTGGCAGTGACGCTCATGAAGAGTCGTTGGTTACTCTGGAGGTCAACAAGCGACAGGATTGCCACCGCGATCCAGATCATAGCCATGATCATCGCCATACCACCGAACGGCTGCCAGCCTATGATCCACTTGCTGCCAGACCGGCGCAGACGGAGCCATTCGCTGCCAAGCACAATCAGCCAGAGCGCAGCACTCGCCAGAAAGAACACAACCGCCGCTGCAAGAGAGAGAAACTTGCCAATCAAAACACAGGCAATGGTGGAGATGGCGATAGATAGGGGAATGCTCCAGAAGAACCGCTCCACGAGTGAGCGCTGTCTGAAGCCGTGAAGATTGGTGAACCATGCAACCACGTAACCGGTGCAGACAAACGCTGGGAAAAAAGCCGGGATCGCCAATAGGCTATCGATGACTTGTTCAGCAGAGATATTTAAAATGCCGAGAATATCAACCCCTCCCGGCTCCAAAACACGAACCGCTACAAGTGATCTCTACCATTCCAAATCCTGTGTTTTATCGCCCTGCCGTGATTCAGGTCAGGCTCTGGTTTCTCGTTGAAGTATACACTCTCCGATACTCTATGAGACGCACTCAAGCCACGGCGCGCGATTGACTCTGGACCGATTTCGCAAGTGCGTCCGGCGCTCATGGTTTTTATGGCAACAATGGTGAAGTGTATTCAGCAATTTGCAGCCCCCCACCTAAACCTTTGTCTGAATTTCCGGTACCGGCTCTGCTACCTGTGTAACTACGATGCAATTGAAGTTTTCATGGGCAGGCCCTGCGCCGCCTTCGAAACGTCTTCCCACGCCTCCCAGGTGGCGATGCGATCCGCGTATAAGGCGCGAGCCCCCGGCAGAACTGTCGAACCGAGCACTAGGCGCAGCGGCGGATCATTCGCGTCCACCAGCTTGAGGATGGCTTCCGCGGTCGCTTGGGGATCGCCGCGTTCCAGGCTGGTCAATCTCGTCATGAACCGCTTTCGGAAGTCGGCATATGGTTCCAGAATATCGGCGATCCTCGCGGATTTACCGAAGTCGGTGGCGTAGGCGCCCGGCTCGACAACCGTCACACGGAGGCCGAACGGCCTAACCTCCTGAGCCAGCGCTTCGTGAAGCGCTTCGACTGCCCATTTCGAGGCGGCGTAGAAGCCGATAAGCGGCATCGACCCAATTCCAAGGCCACTGGAGACACCTAGAATGTGTCCGCTGCCCTGTTGACGCAGCAGCGGCAGAGCGGCACGGAGAATGCGAACCATTCCTAGATAGTTCGCGTCGAACAAGTCGCGAATCTGCTCGTCGCTTGCTTCCTCCACGGCCGCGAGCAGGCTGTAGCCAGCATTGTTGACGAGAACGTCGAGCTTCCCGAAGTGCGCGTACGCCTGTTGAACGACCTGCCGCACCTGTTCTGGGTCGGTGACGTCAAGGGTGAGGGGCAGGACTGCGTCGCCGAAGCGTTCCGTAAGATCGGCGACGTCTGCCAGATTGCGGGCGGTAGCTGTGACCTGGTCGCCCCGAGTGAGCGCGGCCTCAGCCCAGATGCGGCCAAAACCGCGTGAGGCACCGGTGATGAACCATGTCTTTTTCATTTTGATTCCTCCGTGATTGGCAGTGTTGAGTGGGCTTGCACCAGCAATTTGCCTGGCTTGCGCAGCCTAATATTGTTCAGAACTTAGGAATAGCGCATGTTCCCGAGATCAGTGAGAAGGGAGGGGCCGGTGGGGTCCCATCCTAGCTTCGCGCGAGTTTGCGCGCTAGAGGTCAGAGGATCCCTCCCCGCGAAGAACCCAAGGAAGCCGAAATGCTCCCCGGCCTGCTCCTGCGAGATAGAAATGATGGGCACGTTCAGGCCGCGGCCGATAGCGACCGCGATGTCTTTGAGCGGGACACCCTCTTCGGCTACGGCGTGGTACCGGGTCCCCGCTGTGCCTTTCTCCAGGGCAAGCCGGTAGAGATGGGCGACATCCGCTACATGCGCGGCAGGCCAACGGTTTTGACCCTCGCCGACGTACGCTGAGATTCCCTTCGCGCGGGCTATTGCGATCAGGGGGGTAACGAGGCCCTGTCTTACCGTGTCGTGGACCTGCGGCAGGCGCATCACAGAGGCGTGAACTCCGCGCCCCATCAGCGCGGCAGCAGTTGCTTCCGATACCCGAGGAAGGGATGGAGAAGGAGAAAGCGGCGGATCGTCCTCAGTGGCGGCGCGGCCCAGCGCCACTCCGACTCCAGAGCTGACGATAAACGGACGGCTGGAGCCCTGGAGCACGGCGCCGATGGCCTCGATGGCGCGCTTGTCCAGTTCGCAGCTCTCCGCAAACCTCGACCAGTCATGCCGGAACGCGGTGTGGATGACGGCGTCGGACGTGGCCGCTCCGCTGCGCAGGCTTTCCAGGTCTTCGAGATCGCCCCGGTGCGCCTGAGCGCCGGCGGCGATCAGAGATTTTACACCCGCATCGTTGCGAGCAAGGCCGAGCACCTGATGGCCTGCGTCGATCAGCTCGCGGACGACAGCCGAACCGATGAAGCCTGTCGCGCCCGTAACAAACACACGCATGGATTTTCTCCTAAGCATTTGTGAATTCAGCTGATAAAGAAGAAGCGTTCACTCGGGTAGCGAGCCGAGCCGAAGCCTTGACGGTCACCGATCGCCAGTCGCGGGCTGAGGAGGGCAGGCCATCGATCTTGGCCAGCTCGTCCAGCCAGTCCTTCGCCGAAAGCTCCGCCTGCTCTCCCCCGAACAACTGTTTAACGGCATTGAAGAATGATGCCAACTCTTGCTCCGCAGACCTCATCAGGCCGACGGCACGAGAATTGGACTGTTTCGATGATCGATAACAAATGAATGGATTCATATTCCTCGCTCTCCAAGTTCCATTAACCGAAGACTGCCATTGACAGGACGCCAGGTTCCGGATAAAACGGAGACATCCTCCGAATGAAGAGATTACCGGAGAGTGTCTCCGGTTGCAATTATTTTTCCGCATGGCGAGGAAGAGTTCACAACCCGTCCCCCGAAAGCCGCGTACAGACGCGCTGAGGAACCGTGAGCGCATTCTGGAGGTGGCCAAGGAGGCGTTTACCCGTTTTGGCGCAGACGCCAGCCTGGACGATATCGCCAAACAGGCAGGCGTGGGAGCCGGCACTCTATATCGTCACTTTCCCACCCGTGACGTCTTAATCGAAGCGGTCTATCGAAGTGAAGTTGAAAAGCTGGCTGCGGCGGAAAGCAAGTTCACTGAAACGATGCTGCCGACTGAGGCATTGCGAGCCTGGATGCTGTTGTTCATCGACCACATCGCGGCAAAGCAGATCATTGCGCCGGCGCTGCATAGCATGGTCGGCGACCGTTCAAAGCTGTTCGAGAGTTCGCGTACACTGATCCAAGGAGCGATTGATGGGCTGGTGAAGCGCGCCATTAAGAGCGGCGACATACGTCGGGATCTTGAGCCCTTCGACCTGCTTCGAGCACTGATCGGCGTCTCCCATGTAGCGTCCGGGCCTGACTGGCAACAAAGCGCCCGGAGACTGGTGGATATCCTCATCACTGGCTCGCGCCCAGTCAAATAGCCAGCTTCTCGCGCGCTGGGACCGGTGAAGTCTGAAGGCGACCGGATGACTTGGAAACCAGGCAGAGAACCCGAAGCGCATTACGATAAATCCTCCGCGTTCAATTCGGAGACATTTTTTCGTTTGCTTTCGTTTCGTGCTTTACACTTAATAGATAGCAAAGATGGCAAGCTCCAATTCAAGTCCACGTTCCGTCGTTCCTGAGTCGACAGCCGTTTCACAAGCAGTCGAGTCCTCGCCCGACACCATGATGGCCGAGGAACGGCGTACACAGATTCTTCAACAGGTGCGCAACGCGGGCCGCGTCAAGGTCAACGAGCTTGCCACCCAATTCAGCACCTCTGCCGTTACCATTCGCAACGACCTGAATGAGCTGCATCAGCGAGGACTGGTGTTGCGTTCCCATGGCGGAGCAGTTCTACCCGAGGCGATTCACCGCGAATCCCCGGTGGATGAGCGCCTGAAGGCGTATGCTGCCGAGAAACAGCGCATCGGCGCGCTGGCCGCAACTCTGATCAACGATGGCGAAACCATCATTCTTGATTCCGGAACGACGACCCTTGAGATCGCGCGGCAGATCAAGAACAAACAAGGGCTGCATATCATTACCAACGGAGTGAACATCGCCGCGGAGCTGTTGGACGCTCCTGGCGTGCAACTGTTCATTGTCGGTGGCACGGTGCGGCGCGAGTCGGCCTCGATCAGCGGTCACTTTACCGAGGAGATGCTGCGAGAGTTCTCGGCGGATAAGATGTTTCTGAGCGGCGCGGGCTGCGATATCGACTTTGGTGTGAGCGGCGGCAACCTTGAGGAGACAATGGTCAACCGCGTCATGCTGAGCATCTCGCGCGAGATCATCCTGGTTGCCGATTCGAGCAAGTTTTCTCGCCGCAGTATGGCCCGCATCGTGCCCTTCAGCGAGATCGATACAGTGATCAGCGACTCCAGTCTTCCTGAAGATATTCAGGCCAGGCTCCGTTCGCTTGGATGCGGTCTCCTGCTCGCATAATCGAAGCGCGCAGCGCCCTTCACGACTCATCCGGCGGCACTTCAAAGGTTACAAGTTCGGAGCGAAATCCGCGTGTGCGCACCGCGCCGTAGCCGATCCCCGCCGTCATCCATACAAAGCCCAAAACCAGCGCTGGCATGCTCAAATGCGCCCAGATGAATCCGCAGATCAGAAAACCCAGCGCCGGTACAACGTATCCGCTTAGGCGGCTTCTCTTCTCGTTCCGCAGATGATGCACGAAAGCCGCTGCGTTCACGCCCATAAATGCTACGAATGCGCCGAAGTTCAGGCACTCTGCGCCGATTTCGTAAGCCCCTCCTCCCAGCCGGTCAGAGAAGAACTGCAAGAGCGCCGCACCAACCAGCGCAAAGCAGCCGACAGCTACGATGTTGTTGCGCGGAATGCGCCGCTTCGGCTCGATTGCGCCGAAGAAGCTTCTGGGCAGCGCGTTGCCGCGGCCCATGCCGTAAAGCAGCCGGCCAGCCGCGAGTTGCGAGCCCATGCCTGAGCCCATGTTGGCAATCAGCAGCGTGAAGTTGACAATCTGGAAGAGAATCACCCCGCCTGCCTGCCGCGAAACCACTGCAAATGCCGAAACCACATCGTCGCCAGCGAAAGGCTTCGATCCCCAGATCAACTGCGCCGCGTAGACTTCGAGGCCGGAGAGCACGCCTGTAATCACGCACACCAGAACCGTTGCCAGCATGATGTTACGGCGTGGATTCTCCACTTCTTCACTGAGCGTCGAAACCGCGTCGAAGCCGATATAGGTAAGTACAGCTACCGAGGTTCCGGCAAAGATGCTGGACGGCTGAAAGCCGGCGCGCTCATAGAAGGGATGCGTAAAGAAACCAGGATCGTGATGGATGCCCCATACCGCGCGTACAACAGCCGCCAGAAACAGCGCCACCACTACCACCATCCCGGCACAGAGCGCTTCGTTCATGCGCGCCGATGCTTTGATGCCGCGCAGATTGGTCCAGGTGAAGAAGGCAGCGAAGAAGAGAATCCAGATATAGAACGATAGGCCGGGCAGGATGTTCATGGCCGCCTGCGCGCAGAACGCCGTGCAGATGAGCGGGTTGATCAGGTAGTCCATCACCATGCCCCAGCCCACCACATAGCCCAGGCCTGAGTGCATCTCCTGGCCAACGTAGGTATACGCCGACCCTGCGCTGGGGTAGATGCGCGCCATGCGCCCATAGCTGATAGCAGTGAAGAGCATGGCCACCATGGCGATGAGGATTGTGGTGACCACATGCCCATGCGCCTTGTTGCTGATTACGCCGTAAATGCCCATCGGTGCAGTGGGCTGGATGATCACCATGCCGATGATGATCAGATTCCATAGCCCCAGCGTGCGATGAAGGCGCGCCTGCGGGGCCGGAGATGTTTCTGTGAGAGCCATCAAAGAGCCTCATTGAATTACAGCTCGTCCCGAGCGGCGACAGTACGCCGAATAGCATTGCAAAGGTGTTTGAACGGCTTCTTTGCTCGGGACCTATGCTCGTCGGCCGAGAGCCGTTTCATCCAGCGCGTGAATCCGCACACCTTGCACAACTCGGTTGATGATTCCATCGGGGCTGGGATTGTCTGGATTCAACCCTGATAGCACGCTCAGGTTGTATCCCAGCAGTTGCGCTGCGGCGATTTCGAAGGGTGCGCGCAGCGCATCGTCCAGGTGGGGCGCAACCGGAGGAAAAACCGCGTCGAAGTAACGCTCCGGATCTTCGATTTCTGCTATGCCGGCTAGGTATCCGATTCGCTTTCCGCGCAGCTCCGCCACGAGGTCCAGTTCGTAGGCCCGGCGCTGCGGATCGCTCGACAGCAGGCATAAGACCAGCGTCTCCGGCGTGACAAAGACCATCGGCCCGTGACGAAGGCCAAGATAGCTTTCGGCCAGCACCGGAAATCGCCCTGCGGTCATCTCAAGAATTTTGAGCGCAGCCTCCTGACGCCAGCCTGTCAATGGAGAGGAAGACAGAACCACCACCCTGTCAACGACGCGGCGCGCCGCGCACAGGCTGGTCAAAGCCAGTTCGGTGAGCAGGGCTTCGGCGCGTACACTCAGCGAATCTACGACCGGCAATACCTCGCTTGGCCGCGCCAGCGCAAGTCCGGCTATTACCAGATTCGAGTAGGAGCCGGTCATCACCAGGCTGTGGTCGTCTGTGCGCGGGTCAAGCCTGATCACCTGGTCAACTTCGCTTTGCGCCAGCGCTCCGTTGGCGTTGCAGACAATCGCTAGCTGAAACAGGCCCGGGCGAAGGGAACGCGCCACCTGCACGACTGCTGCACTCTCTGGGCTATCGCCGGAGCGGGCGAGCGAGATCAAAAGATCCACGTTGGCAAGCGAGCGTTCCGCATCTACCAGCAGATCGGTGGTAGGTACGGCTCTGGCCCCCGGCCATGCGGCGGCAATTGCCTCAGCCGCATAGGCGGAAGTACCCGCACCGGTCAGGATGACTCGCGCATTGCTCAGCCGGCCAGCCAGACCCAGCCGCTCGATCTCGTCCACAATGGTTCGTGCTGTGCTCGGCCAGAGTCCAGCCTGCGCGAAGATCTCCTGGCGGGTATAGGAGGTGTTGATGGTCAGGGTTTCCATTGCAGACGCCTGCTGATCCTGTGGCATGGAGGCTCTCTTTCCCAGGTTTCCGCCTTCCGCTGCGGGAAGTCTCTTTCACTGAATGAGAAAACGAAACCAAATGAAACTATAAAGGCAAAATGAGTAATCGTCAACTAGAAAGCCGTAGAGTCTTGACGACACGAACGTAAGAGTGTGAGATTTACAAGATAAGTGTATTAATATGTGTTAATTATAAAGAAGAGTGCATTTGCGTTCTGGCTTCCGTATGGGTCTGTGAATCCGGCGGCACCCTCTGATCACATCTCAGGAAGCAGCAGAGAAGAAGTTTATTCCTTCGAAAACCTCCAGTTATTTTCATTTTAATCTTTTTCATTTTATCTATTGACATAAAGTGAGGCATATCGTAATAATACGAAACATCAAAGACGCGTATTTCTTGCAAAAGCTAAATCATCGTAATCATGTGAAGGTCAGAGATTCTCTGAAACACTGCATTGCATCGCGTTTCAGACGGCAACAGGCACACTACTATTGTGGGTCTGTAGGAACCGGCTGGGAACCAAATTTTGAGGAGGCGACGATATGTCATTCAATTCGTTAAAAATGAAGCTGTCGTGTTTGGCAATCGCGGTTGCTGCATCCTGCCCGGTATTTGCCCAGCGCGACGCCGCCTCGCTGGAGGGGCGTGTGGTGGATTTGAGCGGCGCTCTTGTAGCGAACGCCACGGTTACCGCGACCAACACGGCAACCAACCTTCAATATAAGGCCCACAGCGACAGCTCCGGAGCCTGGGTGATCAGCCCGGTGCGTATCGGGACATATAAGGTTAGTATTACCGCGCAGGGCTTCAAGGAAGCGGTTGCGGGTCCGATCACGCTCGATGTGCAGCAGCGGCAGCGCGTGGATGCGAGCCTCGAAGTTGGCGATGTGCATGAGCATGTGGAAGTGAGTGACAGCGCGCCGCTTCTACAGACCGACTCCTCTGAGAGCGGCCAGGTGATCAACAGCGAATCGATGGTCGCCTTTCCTCTGAATGGCCGCAACCCAGTTCAGTTGGCGCAGCTTACTGTGGGTGTAACAACTAGCGAGCCCGGCGCGCGCGACTCGGGCGGCTACGGCTTCAGCGCCAGCGGCGCGCGTTCACTGGACAACAATTTTCTACTCGATGGCGTTGACAATAACTCCAATTTGCCTGACCTGCTGAATGAAGCCAACTATGTTGTGATGCCTCCGCCCGACGCGCTTGAAGAATTCAAGATCGAGACCGGCAACTACGACGCTGAGTTTGGCCGCGCCACCGGAGCCGTCATCAACGCCACCACCAAGTCCGGCTCCAATCAGTTTCATGGCTCGCTGTACGAGTTCCTGCGCAACCAGGATTTCGATGCTTTGAACTACTTTGATTCCGCCCAGCAGCCGTATCATCAGAACCAGTTCGGGGCCACGCTGGGAGGGAGAATCATCCGCGACAAACTTCTGTTTTTCGTCGACTATCAGGGTTTGCGGAACAGCCAGGCGCAGAACACTAACTCTGTTGTGCCCACCGACGCCCAACGCGCCGGCGACTTCTCCGATCAGCTCGATTTCACCACCCCTACTGGAGTCAATGATTGCAACGGCGTGGCTACGTATGCGGGTGAAATCTTTGACACGCGCCATACGCAACAGACCGGTCCAAATACTTACTGCGGCGTACCCTTCGGCTATGTGAATGGCGCGCCGAGCAATGTGATCCCAACCACGAGCATGGATTCGCTCGGCAAGACGTTGATCAACCTGTTTCCCGAACCCAATGTCAACGCAGCGGGATACAACTACACATCCGATCCGGTAACCACACAAACCACTGATCAGGGCGACGTCCGTGTCGATCAGGTCCTCACTAAAGCCGACAATGCCTTCTATCGTTTCAGCGAGAGCAGCAGCCCTGAAATTATCGGGTCACCGTTCCCCGGTCTCGCGGACGGCGGTGGTTTCTTCGACGGCATTCAGCAGATCACAGCCTATGCCGCCGCGGCAAGCGAGGTTCACATCTTCTCGCCGCACAAGATCAACGAATTTCGTGCCGGCTTCAACTGGCTCAAGACCAGCAGGTATCAAGCGAACTATGGCACGGATGTCTCGGCCGAAGTGGGCTTTCCCGGCGTACCCTATGTGCCCGGCACCAACAATGGTGGATTGCCGCAGCTTGTATTCTCAGACGCCTCGAATCTGGGCAGCCCCACGTTCCTTCCCGCCATCGAGAAACAGAAGACGCTTCAGTTCTCTGACACGTTCACCTTGATCGCCGGGAGCAACACATGGAAGTTTGGCGGCGAGCTCCGACCCGAGCATTTCTCCATCTATGAACCTGCAAATCCGCGCGGCACGATGACGTTTTCCCATCAGTTTACTGATAACGCCGGTGCAATTGGCTCGGGCGGCAACAGCCTGGCAACCCTGCTCACCGGGCAGCCCGAGAGCGGCGGCATCAACAACCTCAACAACATCGAATACTATCGCCACACCTATGCATTATTTGCGCAGGATGATTGGCGCGCCCTGCATAACCTCACACTCAATATCGGTCTCCGTTATGAGTTCTTTTCGCCGGTCTACTCCCAGAACGATGCCCAGGCCAATTTCAATCCCGTAACCGGGTATCTCGACATACCCAAGGACAGTAATGTTACTCTGACGCCAACATTGGCTACGAGTCTGCCTGTGAATCACAACGCCTCTTCCTCGCTGATCGGAGCCGACTACAAGGACTTCTCGCCGCGCGTTGGACTTTCGTACAGCCCGACCAAGCGCGTTGTCATCCACAGCGCCTTCGGAGTCTTCTTCAATGGCGATGAGGCTGGACCCTACAGCAATCCCAGCCCTGGCTTCAACCCTCCCTACTTCATCAGCGAGACCTTTGCGGGGAATTGTTCGTTGCCTTCTTACGTCGCATCCGTGAGCGATTGCTCGGCGCCGGGCATCAGTACGCTGGCCAATGGATTCCCGGCCAACGCGCTGACCGATCCCAACACGCCAACACTGTTTTCGCTCGACACCAACCTCAAAATGCCTTACGTCCTTCAATGGCATCTGGCCACGCAATATCAGTTCACTGCGAAGACCATGCTGGAGGTTGCTTACATCGGCTCGAAGAGCGACCGCTCCTATATCTATCTGAATCTCAATCAAGCGCAACCGACAGCCGATGCCTCCGCACCCACTGCGCCGCGCCGCGAATTCCCCTATGTGGACGCAGGGATCGGTTATCTGAAGTCCGCCGGATCGTCCAACTACAACGGCCTGCAGACCTCGCTCCAGCAGCGCCTGAGTGCCGGACTTGAGTTCGTCGTCAACTACACCTACAGCAAGTCCCTCGGCAATGCCAGCAGCGCCGATCTCGGTTCGCAAAACAACGACGGCTTCCGCAACAGCCGCTACCCCAACCAGGAGTACGGGCCGCTGGATTTCGATGTGCGCAACCGCTTCGTCGCCAGCTACGTCTACGATCTTCCCTTCGGCGCGGGGCAGCGCTTTGCCACTCATGTGCGTCCCATCGATGCAGCCATCGGCCGCTGGAACTGGTCTGGAATTCTTACTCTCTCCAGCGGCACGTGGTTCACCATTACCGATGGAAATGCGAACTTCGCCAACTCCGATACCGAGAATCAGCGTCCCGATGTCGTTCCCGGCGTGAAGGCAACCGACAAGCCTTGTTCAGTCGGCCCAGGCGCAGCACCGACGTTCTTCAACACCTGCGCCTTTCAGAATCCGCAGCCCGGATCGCTCGGTAACCTGGGCATGAATACCGTTGAAGGCCCAGGCGACAAGAACGTCGATTTCTCTCTTGTGAAGACCATTCCTCTCGGCGAGGCCCGCCACATCGAATTTCGAGCGGAATCCTTCAATAGCTTCAATCATCCCAACTTCCAGTTCGCGGCGCCCGGACCACAGAACTCAATCAGCTCGACGATCATGGGCACATCGCAATTTGGGTACCTCACTGGTGCTCTCTCTCCAAGGCAACTGCAGCTTGCCTTGAAGCTCGTCTATTAGGCAGATCAACACCGGCGCCGTGCGACAGGTTTCATCGTAGAGCGCCGCCTGTGAAGGAATGACAGCAACAAACGGAAGGAAGAAGCCTGTGATTGCAATGCGGAAAAACCGGCTGATTGCACTGCTGATCTCACTGGCTCTGCTCTGCACGGCGGCAGGTCAAGCCTATGCGGCTCCGCGCAAAGTCGCTCGGGAACTGGGCTCGATCACGGGCAAGAGCCTCACCGTCACGGCGGAATCTGACGGCTATTACACGGTTCTGCGTTCAGGATCTTCAATTCCTGTGTTTCGTTCCACAGTCGAAGCCGATGTGGATGCAAAGACGCTTCGTTCCACTGCATATCCTAGTCACACCGCCGCGCAATCTCCGTTCACAGATTTGTTTGGGGCAGGGACAGCGCTTACCGTCACCCACTCCGGTCTTGCCAATCAGCCCGATCTGGTCTGCGTTCTCCGGCTCTATAGCGATCAAGAATGGGGAGACGTCGAGGTCCATGTTGCTAACGCTACAGCGCATCCGGTATCAGTCACCGCCATCCGTGCGATCCACGCTGAAGATGCTCCGGGGATAAACCTCGACGGCCCGGCGAACGCAGATCGCATTCTCGCTGACAGCTACAGCGAAGATCGCCCCCAGCTTGCCATCCGCGATCAGGGTACTGCGCCGTCGGGCGTGCATCGCGCCGTCGGCAGCCAGCTCATTTACAACCGCCAAAGCGGCCAGAGCCTCTTCGTTGCCGCACTTACCTCGGAGAAATTTCTCACAGTCTTTCATCTCAAGGAAGTATCTGCCGGAGGCTCGTCCGCCATTGCTTCGTTTGAAGCTGTTGCTGAGGGAACAACAGAGATTCTGCGCGGCGAATCCCTGCGCGACTCGCCTGCCGCCGAGCAGGTGGATCTAGCGCTCACGGTCAATCCCGGCGAGAGCCTTTCGTCCGAGCGCCTGATGATTGCCGCAGGTAATGATTATCACGCGCAGCTTGAGCAGTACGGTGCAACGATTCGCAGCCTGCATCATGGCCGCGTTAGTGTGCCAACTCCAATCGGCTGGTGGAGCTGGACCGCCTATTACTTCGGCCTCAGCCAGGCGACAGCGAGCACGAACATTGAATGGCTCACCCAGAATCTGAAGTCTCTCGGCTACACGTACTTTCACATCGACGAGGGCTACCAATACGCGCGTGGCGAATACACCACTCCCGATGCCAATCTCTTCCCGCTCGGCCTGAAAGAGACTGCATCCCAGGTGCACAGGGACGGTCTCACTTTCGGGGTCTGGACCGCGCCCTTTGAAGTCTCTGAACGCGCCTCTGTCTACCGAGATCACAAGGACTGGCTCTTGCACAATGCCGCTGGCCAACTGATTCATATCGGCTACGTCACCGATAACAAAGATCCGCTTTACGTCCTCGATGTAACCAATCCCGGCGCGGCGGCCTATCTGCGCCAGACCTACAGCACGCTGCGCGACTGGGGTGTCCGCTTCATCAAGATGGACTTCATGGACGATTCGGCTGTTGAAGGTGCTTACTATCGCCCCGGAACTACGGGCCTGGAAGCACAGCGCATCGGCCTCGGTATCATTCGCGAGGCTGTCGGCGAAGATGTGGTGCTCGACAAGGACGGCAGCCCCATGCTGAATCCAGTCGGCATTGTGGATGCGGGCCGCATTTCGCAAGATACCGGACACACCTTTGAAGCGAGCCGGGACGCGGCATCGGGCATTGCGGCTCGCTATTACATGAACCGCAATTTTTTTATTTCCGATCCCGATGCCTTCAGCGTTTCCACGCAGACGGTTGACGACCAATCGTGGCACAACGGACCGAGATCGCTGACGCTTGATGAAGCGAAGGTCTCAATCGCCCTCTCTGCAGTTTCAGGCGGCATGTACGAGATTGGCGACGACCTTCCTACGCTTGGTGAATCAGCAGAGCGGCTGGCGCTGGTAAAGAATCAGGATCTTCTCAACATGGCGCGCATCGGCAAGGCCTCGATTCCGCTTGATCTGATGACCTACTCGGCAGACGATGCACAACCCAGTGAGTTTCTGCTCAAAGAAAGCCCACGACAAAACATTCTGACAGTCTTTAACTGGTCAGACAAAGAGAGTGTGCGGTCGATCACGCTCACATCTCTCGGACTTCAGCCGGGCGGCAGCTACCAGGCTACTGAAGTGCTGGGCAATCAGAGTTGCTGCGCGCTCACGGGCGGATCTATTGCTCTCAAACTTGCGCCTCATTCCGTCGCGGTACTCAAGTTAGTTGACCCTTCCATCCCTGCATCTGCGCCGCAGTTCTCTTTGCACGCGCGTGAAACAGCCAAGGCTGGTGAAACTCTCAACTTCAGTGCTGACACAGAATCTGTCTCCGCACCGATTCTCATTTACCACTGGAATTTCGGCGACGGCGTAGAGGCCGATGGAGCTGATGTGCACCACGCCTACACGCACTCAGGCCAGTACCAGATCAAAGTTACTGCGGCGGGCATTGACGGCCTTGATGATTCAAAGACTCTCGCGATTCAGGTGCCGGGCGCAATCGACACTCGTTTCACACCGGAACAAAAGCGGCGCCCTGAGTAACGGCGCTCGACCAATTCAGGAGCAGGCATGGAATTGAAACAAAACAGCGAGGTCAACCGGCTGGCGGATTCACCGAAGCGGCCCGACGTTGCTGTTGTTGGCGAAATCAATCCAGACATTATTCTGCAAGGCCTGCCGCGCGAGCTTCCTGAAGAGCGCGAGACGCTCGCCAGCGGCTGCACACTCACGCTCGGCGGATCGTCGTCGATCTTTGCGCACAATCTTGCCTTGCTCGGCGCCACAGTCACCTTCAGCGCGCGTGTGGGCGACGACCATTTCGCCGACATGTGCCTGCGCGAGATGATCAGCGCCGGCGTCAATGTCGATCGCGTTGTGCGCGCAACAAGCGGCAGTGGCACTGGAGTCACCCTTATCCTCCCGCTCGCCGAAACCCGCCGCATCCTCACCTTCCCCGGCGCGATGGCCGAACTCAGCCTCGAAGATCTGGATTTGGACTTCATCGCCAGCGCCTCGCACTTTCATCTCTCCTCTCTCTTTCTTCATCGCAAGCTCTTCCCCGATATTCCCTGGCTTTTTGAACAGATGAAGCTGCGTGGCCTCACTACTTCACTCGACACCAACGACGATCCCGAAGACCGTTGGGAGGGAGTGGTTGATCGCATTCTCCCGTTCGTCGATGTATTCTTCGGCACTGAAGAAGATCTGCGCAAGATCGCCGGGGTGGAACAGGCTGAAGCATTCCTTGCTCAGCGTGTGCCCGTACTCGCGGTCAAACGCGGCGCACACGGAGCCTCTGTCTACTGCGCAGGCCGCCGCTACGACGCCTCTGCGCTGCGAGTTGATGCTGTCGATGCAGTCGGCGCCGGCGACACCTTCGACGCAGGCTTTTTGCATCAATGGCTGCGCCGGGCACCACTCGATCAGTGCCTTGCGTACGGCATTTTAGCAGGCGGGCTTTCTGTTACGCGCGCCGGCGGCACTGCGGCCTTCCGCGAGGAGGCCCACCGCCAGAGATTCTTTGAACGCCACTGGCAGGAAGGCGTGTTAGCGCCTTAGAGATTTAATCCTTGAAACAAACTTTTCACTAAGTCCTGAGTCTGCATTTTCCGCAGCTCCTGACGAGAAAACGGACCGCGTGGTTCGCTCGGGGATTTTTGCGCATAAAAAGACGTAACTCCCCAGTAAACCCTGACAGCAGTTACAAAAAAGCAAAGAGATCGAAAACAAGGTGAGTAACCATGACAACCCAGACGCACCCAAGCGGCGGTGCCGCTACAGTTGAAAACCCGGTAAGCGCGATGCGCCAGCTTTTCCAACAGAATCGCGCAGGTAAGTCCCGAGGCATTTATGCAGTGTGCTCAGCCCACCCACTTGTTCTCGATGCAGCATTTGTTCAAGCCTCAGCAGACAAGAGCCTGTTGTTGATCGAGGCGACCTGCAATCAGGTCAATCAAGATGGTGGTTACACCGGCTATACTCCGGCGGGCTTTCGTGACTATGTGCACGCGCTTGCCGCCGCTGCGGGCTGTCCCGTTGAGCAACTGATTCTCGGCGGTGACCACCTCGGCCCCAATCCCTGGCGTTCGCAGCCTGCCGACGTGGCGATGGAGAAGGCTTTGGCAATGGTCCACGCTTATGCCTCGGCCGGCTTCACAAAGATCCATCTCGATGCAAGCATGCGCTGCGCCGACGACCCTGTTGCGCTGAGCGACGCCGACATAGCCGAGCGCACGGCCCGCCTCTGCGAAGTTGCAGAGGCTGCTACAGCCCACGCCTCCATCCGTCCCGTCTACATTGTCGGAACAGAGGTGCCGATCCCCGGCGGCGCGCAAGGCGAGCTGGAAATCGAGGTCACCAGCACCTCCAGTGTGAAGCAGACTCTCGATGTCCATCGCGATGCGTTCAAGCTGCGCGGACTCTTATCCGCATGGGAGCGCGTGGTTGGCGTCGTAGTGCAGCCCGGCGTCGAGTTTGGTGACGAAACTATCGCCGATTACATTCCCGAGAAAGCGATCGAGCTGTCCAAGTGGATTCTGAGTGTCGAAGGGATCATCTTTGAGGCGCACTCCACCGACTACCAAACTGGAGATTCACTTGGCCACTTGGTGCGCGATCATTTCGCAATTCTTAAAGTCGGACCCGAACTCACTTTTGCGCTACGCGAGGTTGTCTTTGGCCTGGCACATGTTGAGGCAGAATGGATCGCTGATGAGACAAAGTCCCGGATTCGCGCCACACTCGACCAGGTAATGGTCAACAATCCAGATAATTGGCAAGGCTACTATCAAGGCGACGCGCATCACCTCCAGATTGCCCGCGCCTATAGTCTCAGCGACCGAATCCGCTACTACTGGCCCAACGCCGAGGTCTCGTCGGCTCTTTCCGTGCTGATCGAGAACCTCACTCGCCATCCAGCGCCTCTGCCTCTGCTGGCGCAGTATCTGCCTAATCAGGCCGAAGCGATACGCCGGGGCGAGATCGCGAACAATCCTCGCGACCTCATTCGTCATCGTGTTCGGCAGACACTCGAGCGCTACTCCCACGCCTGCGGTCTATAGCGAAACCAGGGATGGTGTATCCCGAAAGTACGCCCTTCCAGTTGACGCGACCATCAGGGAGCGGCAACCTTGAACAAAACTCAACAGGACACAGGAACCCTGGTTTCGCTCTAGTACTACAGTTGTAACTAAGTGGCAGGAAGCAGGGAGCCTCGTTTTCGGTAGTGGCAAAGCTGGGCGATGAATTGGTGTTGCCTTCGCCAATCAGACCAATGGAG
>Ga0181534_10001123_pt1 | contig 17825 bp, 17 predicted proteins | sample PEATcosm2014_Bin_37_FD_119758 | JGI IMG/M metagenome (GOLD analysis project Ga0181534, IMG submission 119758) | Peatland microbial communities from MTU Mesocosm Facility, Houghton, MI, USA - PEATcosm2014_Bin17_10_metaG | ecosystem: Environmental > Terrestrial > Soil > Wetlands > Peat | place... | reverse complement strand
TGTCCTCCGCGGACGTTGCGGCCGTCCACTCGGTCTCCATGTCGAGAAGGTTGACGAAGAAGTCGTTGGTCAGAGACTCACGTCGCGTGGTGAAAACGCCGATCTCGCTCTGTTGAAAGTTGGCGTTCAAGACGCGCAGTCCCCCGACGAGTACCGTCATCTCGGGCGCACTCAACGTCAACAGACGTGCACGGTCCAAGAGAAGATCTTCCCCGGGGCGACGCTGACCTTGACCGAGGTAGTTTCTGAACCCGTCCGTCGTCGGCTCGAGCACGGCAAAGGACTCAACGTCGGTCTCTTCTTGCGTAGCGTCCGTGCGACCGGGTGCGAAGGGAACTTCCACGTCGCGCCCGACGGACTTAGCCGCCTTTTCAATGGCCGCGCCACCGGCGAGCACGATGACGTCGGCGAGAGAGACAGCTTTTCCGTCCGTGCGGGACGCATTGAAGGCACTTTGAATCCCTTCCAAGGTCGAAAGCACGGTTGCCAGTTCGCTCGGGCTATTGACGTCCCAGTCTTTCTGTGGCGACAAGCGGATGCGCGCACCGTTGGCCCCACCGCGCTTGTCTGTACCGCGGAACGTAGAGGCCGACGCCCACGCCGTGTTTACCAACTGCCCTACAGAGAGGCCCGACGCGAGAATGGTCGATTTCAGTTCGGCGATCTCGGCGGCACCGATTAGTTCGTGGGTCACCGCGGGTAGCGGGTCCTGCCAGATCAACGGCTCGCTGGGCACCCAGGGTCCGAGATAGCGCGAACGCGGACCCATGTCGCGGTGGGTCAGCTTGTACCAGGCCTTCGCGAACGCGTCGGCAAACTCCTGGGGATTCTCGTGGAAGCGCTTCGAGATCGGCCCATAGATCGGATCGAAGCGCAGCGCCAGATCCGTCGTCAACATCGTCGGGGCGTGGCGCTTCGAAGGATTGTGGGCGTCCGGTACCGAGTCAGCCCCGGCACCATCCTTGGGCTTCCACTGGTTCGCTCCGGCGGGACTCTTCGTCAACTCCCACTCGAACGAGAAGAGAAGATCAAAGAAGGTGTTGTCCCAGGTGATTGGTGTCGGGGTCCACGCGCCCTCAAGTCCGCTGGAAATTGTGTACTCGCCCGAACCGGTGCCGAACGTGTTCTTCCATCCGAGTCCCTGTTGTTCGATCGGCGCCGCTTCTGGCTCGCGACCGACGTAGCGCTCCGGATCGCCGGCCCCGTGGGTCTTGCCGAAGGTGTGACCGCCCGCGATGAGGGCGACGGTCTCCTCGTCGTTCATGGCCATGCGCTTGAACGTCTCGCGAATGTCAATAGCCGCGAGCAGGGGGTCGGGATTACCGTTGGGCCCCTCGGGGTTCACGTAGATGAGACCCATCTGGACGGCGCCCAGGGGGTTGGCGAGCTCGCGGTCCCCGCTGTAGCGCTCGTCACCGAGCCAGGTGGTTTCTGGTCCCCAGTTGATGCCTTCTTCGGGTTCCCAGGCGTCCACTCGTCCACCGCCGAAGCCGTAGGTCGTAAAGCCCATCGACTCCAGCGCGCAGTTGCCGGTGAAGATCAGCAAGTCGGCCCACGAGATCTTTTGGCCGTACTTCTCTTTGATGGGCCAGAGCAGTCGGCGCGCCTTATCGAGACTGACGTTGTCGGGCCAGCTGTTGAGCGGCGCGAACCGTTGCATCCCCGAGCCCCCGCCCCCGCGGCCGTCGCCGACGCGATAGGTGCCCGCGCTGTGCCAGGCCATCCGGATGAAGAACGGCCCGTAGTGGCCGAAGTCCGCGGGCCACCAGGGCTGCGAGTCGGTCATGAGCGCCATGACGTCCTTCTTCAGCGCGTCGAGATCAAGTGAGGCGAACTCTTTGGCGTAGTCGAAGTCCTCGCCCAACGGATTGGACGCGGGAGGCGCTGAGTGCAAGAGACGCAGGTTCAGCTGATTGGGCCACCACTTCGCGCTGGGTTGGCTGTCCTCGAGCTGGGTGAAGGCGCCGCCGGCGTAGGGGCAGACGGCATGGTCGTTTCCTTCTTGAATCAGGGGATCAATGTCAGTCACGGTGTACCGTCGCTTTCAATTTGGTGTGGGTGGGTAAGGCGTTTGAGGGATAGAGGTTGGTGTGGCGTGCCACCTGCCGGTGACTCGAGGGAGTTCGACGTGGCGTGGGCTACCTGACACGCGGGGCAAACCCCCCAGTAGGCGACGTCGGCCTCGTCAATGTCGTACCCGTGATCGTCGGACGCGGTGAGACACGGAGCCGAGCCCACGGCACAATCGACGTCGACCACGCGAGAGCACTGTCGACAGATGAGGTGGTGGTGATTGTCGTTGACGCGGTCTTCGTAGCGGGCCGCCGATCCGATCGGCCGGATGCGGCGTAGCAGGTCGTTCTCCACCAATATGGCGAGGGCGTCGTAGACCGCTTGACGCGAAATCCCGCCAATATCAGACTGGGCGATGTCGACTACCTCGTCGGCGGTGACGTGCGCTCGACTGGACACCGCGCGCAGAACGGCCAGTCGTTGGGCCGTCACTTGAATCCCGTGCTCGCGCAGTTGGTCCACGGGGGCGATAGTCACTGACACCACAGTAACCGATTCTGGACTAAGTCCAGAATCGGAGAAAACTCGGCACCAAGGACCAGCGGACCTGGCGATGGCACTAAGTCTCCTGATGAAGGTCAGTTTCCAGAAACCATTTGCGTTCGACATCAGTATGATGTTAAAGTGACATCATGTTGATATCAGAACTGATCGAGCAAGTCCGCGGCGATCTACGGTCCCTCGGGGAGTTGGGGGGGCCGGAGACCGCGGCCATTGCCGAACGTTTGGGTGCCGCCCTCGGTCCGGCACTACAGAAGCACTTTCTCGACGCCTTGAACGAGGTGATTCAAGAGTTCAACCTTCAAGACGCTGCGCCGTTGAGCTTGAGCCTCGAAGGCGACGAGATTCGTCTCACCCGTCTCGTTCCGGCCGGTGTCGAAGCGGCGGCCCCCGCTCCTTCGCCCGGTGAGTACTCGGCGCGCATCGCACTTCGCCTCAGCGACGAGCTCAAGGAGAACATCGAAGGGCTGGCGACCGACGTCGGCTCGTCAGTCAACTCGTGGATCGTTCGCACATTGGAGCGTTCCGTGCGCGGCGACACCCCGGTCACCTCGTTTAAAGGTCGTAACCAACTCCGCGGCAAAGGCCGCGCGTAATTAGAAGGGATTGATCGATATGAGATACCTACACGGCACGGGCGATGAACTTCGTCCGACTTCGTACGCGACTCATCGTCGCGAGACGATCGACTTCGAAGCCGTCGGCGGCGAGCGGTACTTCGAGCACGACGTCGAGGCACGTCCCCTCGCTCGGATCTACCAGTTCCCCGTTAACGCGATGTCGCGGTTCGCTCTGCGGCTCCAGCGAAAGGCGTAGGTCATGTCAAACTCTCGCCAGGAGATCTACCAGGCCTCGGGACCGGTGCACGCCGACGTGGTGACCAAGAGCGGCGACATCTCCGTGCGGATGGGGTCGGACAATGAAGTCAAGGTGAGCCTCAAGGCGAGTAGCGGCAACGCACAGGCCCTCCTCGAGAACGCCGAACTCCACTTTGATGAAGCCAGCAACGAGATCCGTATTCGCACTCAGCCGCACGATCAGTTTGACTCACTGGCGGGTTTAACGAATCTTTTCATGAAGAGCCTCCGGCCCGGCGACCTCGACGTGATCCTGACCCTCCCCGAAGGCTCGTCGATCAAGGTGGTTACCGCTTCTGGCGACACGGTTACTCTTGGCCGGCTGGCGGACGTCGACGTCACCACCGGATCGGGCGACGTGAGGGTGGGTGACACCGTGAACTCCGTCAACGTGAAGACGGGCTCGGGCGACGTCGTTACGGGCCACGTCACCGAGAGTCTCGAGTGTCGATGCGCGTCGGGCGATGTCCGCTGCGACGGGGCAGCGTCGGCCACCAATATTCACACCGCCTCGGGTGACGTGTTGGTGACCGCCGAGCGCTCGGGAGACATCTCCATCAGGGCCGTGTCGGGCGACGTTCGCATCAACGTACGGCCCGGACTCGTCATCGACGTCAGTGGGACCACGGTCTCCGGCGACATGGGCTCAGCGATTCCCCTCGACCTCAGCAGCGGAGACGATGACGACGACGAGGGCGAGACGGTGTCCATCAACGTGGTCACCGTGTCGGGCGACTTTAAGATCTCCCGGGCGTCGTAGGTAGTCAGCCCGGGATTAACGCGTCGCTGTTCGAGTCCACCTGCTCGGGAAACCACTGGTTCTGTAAGCCGCAGCGAAGGGGTTCCGCGAACGCGCGCATGTCGAGCAACTCGGTGGAGCTGGTGATGGTCGCGAGCCAACTGACCGAAATCACTGCGGCAATGACCGTGCGAACGGCGTAGTCGCGACGCTGATTGTGCCCGTCGTCCGTCTCGGCCAGGACGGTTCGTGCGGAAGCTCCTTGAATGAGTTCGCCCAGAATGACGGGCCGCATGGTGTCGCTGTGTCCCGCGGCGAGCGCGGTCTCCAAGCAAAAGTTTCGTCGACGTTCGCTCTCCATACTGGCTTCGGAGCGCAAGACGTTGGCGAAGAAGCCTTCGTCGAGGATCTGGGCCATCATCGATTCATTCAGTTGACGTCCCGCCACCAACTCCGTAAAGGCGCCGATGACGAGGTCTTCCTTTGATCGATGCAACTTGTACACCAAGGCGGGGGAGCACTTCGAGCGACGGGCGATGCGTGAAATGGTGGCGCCCACGTATCCGCTGCGCCCAATGACGTCGCACGCCGCGTGCTCCAGATCGGACTTGAATCCTCGATCGGTGGCGACACGATCACGGTCCCCCGACGGCTCAACGGTGAAATCGTTGATGGTCGCGCTATTTTCATTGGGAGGGCTCGTCACACTCAGCGCCTCAATGAGCAGTTTTTCCAAGGCGCGCTGGAACTCGACGTCGAATCCGAACTGCGCGTTCGAGAATATCTGGACCATGACGACTCCGAACAGAATGACGGCTCGGGTATCGGTGACGGTCGACTCCTCGTTGGACTCGAGACAGGTGTGAATAAAGTCTTCGGTCTCTTCGAGGAGAGTGGGCAGCCTCCGCGACACTAAAAGCATCTCGATCGCCGCGCGATCGCGCGAATCAGCCTGACGAATGAAGTCGGAGAGTTCGCCGACCGTGCGCGTTCCCGGGTTCTCCGCGGCATTGCGCGACAGTTTGTACATGGCCATAAGGCGCTCATTCAGTGTGGAGTTCCATACCTCAATGAGTAACTCACTGACGTCCTCGTAGCGAGCGTAGGTAGCTCCGTGGGTCAACCCCGCCACGTGTCCCACATCACGTAACGAAACGCGGTCTACGCCGACTCGAACAATTTCGTCCACCGCCGCAGCAAGGATCGCCTTGTCGTTGCTGAGGGCTCTTTGACTACGCCTGCGTTCGGTCATACTCGTCCACAACTCCTCGTGAAGTGTCACAGTGGAGTGCAGGGTCCGGGCGTCCAACACCAAGGTAACACGTCAACGAATCATCTGCACATTTATCGTGAAGGGTCGTAATGGCGTTATTTATACGGCGTCAGGTCCGAGGCGGGAGAAGCCACCGTGCGGCGAGTCGAGAGGACGTTTGTGGCGCGGCGCGGTTCCCTGCGGCCGGTCAGTCAGTCGCGGAACGGCCTCTCAGAGGTAGAAAAACATGGATCGCCTTCTCGAGCGGCGCTCGACGTGATCCGGCCTTAAGACGTCTTCGCCCTCGCGGATATCTAGTCGTCCAGATCGCTGGCCAGCGCAGAGCGATTCACGATGCGCGTCGCGAGGTCCGTGAGACCTTCATTGTGATTTCTCGCGTGCGTACGCAGTCGCGTGAACGCTTCGTCCATATCGCAGCCCGTGGCTTGACGAATCATCCCCTTCGCTTGCTCAATGATGATTCGACTGTTGAGAGCGTTGTTCAACTGAGCGTTTAGTACGTTGGCGTCCAGGGAGGAGCGGTGCTGGAGAATGGCGATGGTGGCCACGTCGGCGAGTCCCTGAACCATTCCCGCGTCTTCTTCGGTGAGAGTTCCCTGGTGCGTACGAAAGAGATTCAAGGCACCGATGGTCCGACCGCGCAGCCGCATGGGTAGGGAGTGCACCGAACGAAAGCCCAACGCCAGGGCGCGGGGGGTAAAGAGCGGCCAGCGGCCATCGGCTTCGCTGATCGAGTGATTGGTAATAGCAAGCCCGTCGCGATAACAGTCGACGCAGGGACCCTCGTCAGTCTGAATCTGAAACAGTTCCAGTACGCGCATTGACTCACTCGATGACGCTACGAACTGCAGCTCTCCCGAGGGTGAGCCCAGCATCACGCCGGCCGCGTCGACGTCGATCGCTTCCACGCAGCGATGGGTCAATACGGTAAGAACGTCAATCACGTCGTAGTCGTCGACTAGGTTGTCCGCCAACTCCACCAGCGTCGCAATCAGTAGCGATTCCCTAGTCATCGGTCCCACCTCGTCCCTAAGTCGAATGCCATCAGTTTTCGGCACGGAAGCGTCCCGGGGATTGACGCACAAATCATACAGTTCATAGTTTCAGCTTTCCACTTCATCGATCCACCTCAGCGTCTCGAGCTCGTAGCGCGTGGTCATCGAAACCACGCGATCGGCGAGTTCTCCGAGTCGACATCCGAGGGCGAAGGCGTGCGCGCGAAGCGTGACCAGGGCGTCTTTCACGGACATCGAACCTTGGACTGCGATCATGCCCGCCGCCTGGTGAACGCGGAAATCGAGCATGGAAGAGCCGGCGAGCTCTTCGATCAATGACTCGGGCGACCCGCCCCCTTGTCGGGAGAGTATCGCCCGGCCTAACACCGACGCCATTAAGTATCCGTCGGACGACTGGCCCGCGCTGAGCGGTCCGGGACTGGCGCGAAAGAGGCTGAGCGCTCCGAAGTTCGCGGCGCCCAGCTGAATCGGGTAGCCGAATACTGCCCGCGCTCCCAGAGCGACGGCTTCGGGACCGTAGGTTGCCCAGTGAGGGGCGACCGATCGCGCGAGATCAGATTCTTGTACGGCGTTGCCGCGGCACGCGTCGACCGCGGGCCCTTCGCCAAGTGTGATTTCGAGGTTCATGAGGTCACCGGCGACGGCGTTACTGGTGCAGAGGGTCATCAGATCCTCACCATCGCTGCTGAGCGCAATTCCCGCTCCATCCAGCACCATGAACTCCGCTGCGACGTCGCAGAGCACAAACCCTTGGGGACTTTCCCGTTCGAGTCGCTCCATGATTGAGAAGATTGTGAGGAGGCGTTCGGTGGTCACGCGAACTCAACGAACGGTGCTAAATCTGCCACTAGCCGGATCTCCTCGCAATGCGTGGACGCTCAACGAGGACCGCGGTCGGCGCTCTGTGCTCGAAACGAGACAGAACCTCAGCCTAGGTCGACGAGGAGGAAGGGACGTTCCCGGTTCGATCGCCTGCGGGCGCAATCGGATCAGACGGAACTGGTGCGGCGACGTTTGAGCAAAGTTCGCGCCCACTTTGAACTTTAGAAATAGTGTCGTCGACCGCCCACGGCTCGTCCCGTCGCTCCGAGAACCCACAGAACGAGCCCAACGACGAGCACAATTACGCCAATCGTCCACAAAATTGCTATTCCCGTCACGAACCCAATCAAGAGGAGAATCAAACCAAAAATAATCACAATGCCTCCGGTGCTAGTACCTACGAATTGAACTGCGAACTCCGCGCTCGCTGCCCACGAAGGAGCGGCGAGCGCGGAGGAACTACCTACTCTCCTCGTGCAGCGTCCCGGGCGGTATCGGTGGCTTGCACGGCCTTACGTTGCGCCTTCTCCGCCGTCGCGTCAACCTTGGCCTTCACCCGGCCTATTTTCTCCTTCGCTCGCCCAGCGCGACGGTCCAACTTGCCTTCGGACTCCAGTTCCTTGTTACCCGTGAGGCTTCCGAGTGCCACTTTGATTCTGCCCTTGGCTGTCTCGATTTTCCCTGCCATATTTCTGCCCGCCTTCCTGTTGTCATGATTGATGGGTGAACGTCGACGTGGCCCGAACGGAGGTCGGCGCCAACTCAGCGCGAGTGTTTTCTCGTTAGTTGCTCTCTTCGTGAACAGAACTTGAGCGACCCTGGGAGTCGGTCACTTGCCGATCCAGGGAGTGAGATCCGGTACCGACTTGGCGTCGCGACGTCGCAAAGACCATCGCCGAGACGAGAAAGCCAAAGGCTCCAGCGATCATCAGGATTACACCCACCGTGGAAAGTCGAAAACCAGTGCCTTGGTACGTGATAGCCCAGTACATAATTGCGCCCGCAACCGCGGCGATGGCGCTGAGCACCATTCCTGGAAGACCCATACTGCGCTCCTTTGTCGTGCCTGGCCAATGGTCAGGTGAAAGGGAAGCGGGGTCTAGACGTCCTAGTGCGAACCGTAGCACGCACGGTGACGTCGTGCACTCCACGATGGCGCGATCTCGTTTCGTGTCAGCGCGAGGGGTTGGAAAGTTCGACCAACCAACGCTGCTCTGCCGTCCGGACCCGCTAAAGGGAGATTCCTCCGGTCGCGAACAGGGCAATCGAGGCCACCGCCATGAGGGCGAAGGTGACCCAACCGAGGATGTTCGCGGCGTGACCATTGACGTAGCGACCCATGAGGCGTCGATTGTTCGCGATAAGAAGGACGACGACCAAAAGCGGAGCGGCAATCACGCCGTTGATCACCGCGACGAAGACCAGGAGTTTTATGGGGTTGACGTTGAGGAGGCTGAATGCTGTCCCACCGATCGTTCCGAGGCCGACCAGCGAATAGAACAGCGGGGCCTCTCGAATGGAACGCGAGAATCCCCAGTCTTTGCCGAGGAGACCCGACACCCCGACCGAACCCGACGCGGCCAGCACCGGAACGGCTAAGAGACCGCTCCCGATAAATCCCAGGGCGAAGATCGCGCTGGCGAAACTACCGGCGAACGGCTTGAGCGAGCTGGCCGCTTGAGCGGCGCTTTGAATATTGGTGACACGGTGCACGTGAAGGGTTGCGGCGGTGGTGGCAATGATCGCGAACATGACGACGTTCGAGAACGCCATGCCCGAGAACACGTCGAGGCGACTCGTTCGCTGCTTCAATCGCGCTTGGGTTCGACTTCTCATGGCCAGCGTCTCGGGAAGCGACCCGCCCTCGGGCGCCTCGCGCATCTCCTCCAGTCGGTTCGCGTTCTGCCAGAAGAAGAGATAGGGCGAGATCGTGGTGCCCAGGAGAGCGACGAGAAGCGCGATGTACGCCTTGTTGAAGTGGACGTGCGGAACGACCGTGTTATCGAGCACTCGCAGCCAGTCGTGGGTCACGATGACGGCGACGACGATGTAGACCAAGAGTGCGGCGGCGAGGGCTCGAAAGACGAGCTCGATGCGAGAGAAGGTTCCCTTCACCAAGAGAACGGTGATCGCCGCGCCCGCGATAAGGGCCCACAACCACGTCGGTCCCGCCTTCAGCAAGTTCATGCCAGAACCAATCGCCACCAGATCCGCCGCAATGTTCAGCGTGTTCGCCACGATGAGCACGAGCAGGAGCAGGCCGATGATCCATTTCCCCGTTCGCTGAAACCGGTCGCTCGCTAGTTCCCCCAGGCCCTTGCCCGTCGCCAGGGCCGTTCGATCGCACATCTCCTGTACCGCCGCCATCAGCGGAAAGGTCAGCAGGGCCGCCCACAGAAGCGATAAACCGTACCTCGAGCCCGCCTGTGCGTAGGTTGCGATACCGGACGGATCGTCATCGGAGGCGCCCGTGATGAGTCCCGGCCCAATCGCGCGAACATATTGGCCCAACCGGATGCGCGGATTGGAGGAGGATGGCTCCCGGCGGTTCGCGCGAGGTTTCTTCTGGGCCCAGTTACTCACGACTCAATATTGGCCAAAGCCTCGGCGACTGGGAGGGACTGGCGGCCAAGAATGCACTTAGAGCACTCCACTTCGGCGACGTATCGCGTCGAAGCGTGCTCAGCCTTCGCTCTGGCCGATCAGCCAATGGGCCACCAGGAACGCTGCGCTGGTTGGAATCGCTTCGGTAGAGACGTCGGGCATTAATCCATCGGAAGGTCGTTGTACTACGTTTCCCCTTCGGCCGATTCCCGAGAGAATCCGGGGAGCCGGTTCTGACCCTTCGTCAATAAAAGTCGTCCATTAGTTCGAACGATGATTTGGATTATTGCAACTCTCTCCCGCGCAGTTCCAAGCACCATCGATGAAGAGGCAATAATCGCCACTCTCGATGCGCAAGTTGGCACCCGCTGGTTCGCTTTCTCGGGCCACGATCGCTCCAGCCTCCTAGGAAGAGTGCAGGGTCCGGGCGCCTTCAAGCAGAAAGTATCATGCGCGGGATTCTTTGGCCAATCGCTGAAAATCGGTGAACCGGACTGGTTCTGTCGGGTTGGCGGGGCACATTCCCCGTCCGGGTCACATCCGTGCCGGCCACAGGAATGTGGCGATCGCCAGGCGTGTGCCTGTTCACGCCCTCCGCATCGCTGTGACGTTGTGGAAGGCGGTGGTGCGCCCTCACTGATGACGGGCTTGGTCGCTAGCGAAGTGTCCTCTGCCGCGCGCAACGACGAGCGAGTGCCGAATCCCTCCGTGTGCACGCACGGCGAACGCGGTCGACGCTGTTTCTCTTTTGTCGATTCTGTCGCTCGTTCTTCAAGTGTGTGAAGCGACGGTGTTAGGGTTCACACCAGGACGTCTAGAACCCTGCTTCCGATTTCACCCGACGCCTTGTCGGTGAAGGTAGAAAGCAGGCGGTTCTATGGAGAACGTCATCGGACTCATTGGAAACCCCTCGAAGGTGACGACGCCACGAAGCCTCTCGTGGCTTCAGCGGTCCAAGTCGGCGGCTCTGATTTGGAACGCCATGCGTATCTGGCTCGGGGTCATGTGGCTCCAGGCCGGAATAGCGAAACTGTGGGGCGCGGAGAACCCCGCGTTCTTGCACCACAACGGTGCCGGCGTGGCGGGCTTCGCCGCTCACGGCGTCGCGGCCTACAGCTGGTGGGGGAGTTTTCTGCACAGTTTTGTCGTGCCCAACGCGGGATGGATTGCCATCCTGGTCGCCGTTGCCGAGTTCGCGATTGGCGCCGCCCTGGCGGTCGGATTCCTCACGCCGCTGGCGTGCCTCGGAAGTCTCTTGCTGCTCTTCACCTACGTCATGTCGGGGACGGCAAGTGTGTGCGCCTTTTACGCATTGTTCGCGATCGTGATCCTGGCCATGTGGCGAACGTCCGGCTGGATTGGTGTGGACGGCCTCATCTCTGGGCGACACCAACGTCACAGCGCCCTCAACGGCCCCGTGAGCGAAAAGGGTGCTCCCGAGGTCGCCAGTGACCGCGTTGTCCTCCCGGATGTAGGAGAGGACATTGGTTACGTCCCCGTCCTCTAGGCATTTCTAAGGGAGTGCGCCCCGGGGAACTCGCGCGCGACGCAGGTGAGTGCGATCGCGTAGTGGATCGGACTCGCTTGCGGAACCGAGAGGTCGGCTTCAAGGGGATCCTTCAAGGCGTGTTGTACGTCGGAGAGTCAATGGGGGCTAGGGTGCCTGCGAGGACGTCCGGACCCCGCATCCTTCTCACCTGATACTTCATCAGGGTCGTGCAGAGCGGGGTATATATGTACGCCTTATCAGTCGGATTCGCCCTGTTCGGGGCACTGGTGTGCGTGAGCGCGCTGGTCACCGAGCATCGCCCGCGTCTCGGCGTCGAAGGACCGTCGCGACTGCGCAACGAAGAGAACGATCGGTTCCAGCAAAAACCCGTGCTGCGTGTCGCCACTTTGGCGAGCGTGGCGCTCGACGAAGGGTCGCCCAGCGACGGCAGGGTTGACATTCACGGTGTCGAGTCGGAGAGCGATTTAGAAACAACGAAGGACGTACCTTCGCGTCGAAGCAAGGACGCCGATACCGCCGTCGATCGCTGAGCCACGTTGCCTTTGTCGTGAAAGCCGGTGTGGGTGGAGCAGTGTGCTAGTCGGGCGGTGCGAGTTGGGGGTATGGCGACGACGACCAAGTCGACGTTTCCTCCTCGGTGAGTGGCCTATCAGGGGCACACTTATTAAGGTGCGATTCTGACTCGTCCCGGGCTCTCTCCTGTCGCCGTAACTGAAGCTCAAAGTCATCGTTGCTTCATCAGGGCGCGCGATGCCGAATCACTTCCGTGCTCAAAAGCAGTGAGAAAATTGATACGATGCCACTAATTCACAGTGTTACGATCGCGTTAAGGACGTCTAAACCCCGCATCCGAGTTCCTCGACATCGTGTCGAGTAGATGACGAGTAGGTGTGATGTGAGTCCCTCTTCAGTTGCGCGACGCGCTCTCGAGGTTGCCATGGGAACCGTGGTACGCCGGAACATTCCTCCTGCCGCCTCCGTCGCCAGGGTCTCAGATTCCAATGGAAATGATGAACGTGCGCCGTTTACCGGTGGCCCGTCCAATGAATGTGTCAGTGATGTCCCGACGAATCATATCCAGGGCCCCCTCCGCTCTTATGGTGCACCGTTCCTCGGCCGGGACGCCAATCCACCACTCGCTCCGGACGATCGACCTCCCACGTCACTCGAACTACTTCGTCAACTCGAGGGCGTCGTGCGCGAGCTCTTCGAAATCAGCACCGGAACGTGACCAACCCTCGACGTGGCCATCGCGAAAGCCGAGCGTGCTTCGAGAGGACGACAAGCACATGAGGCGTTTCCTTCGACGTCAGGCGGATGACCGCCATCTGAAACTGATAGCGCGGGCCGACCAGAGAAAGTTCGAACTCAATCGAAACGTCACAGCGACGCGCAACGACGACCAGAGATTGCGCGGCCGGGCCTCACGAGAATCGCGGCTCGATGCGACGATCGTGACCCACCCCTCTCGCACAACTTCCTTTTCCACGTGGGCCAACTCATCGCTCCGGTCCAAAAGATCCGCCAACTCTTCCTAGGCGCGACGCGGACGCGAGCGACGGTTTCGCATCAGCGTCGCGGCACCCGTTAGTCGCAAATCAACAGTGGACTGAGTCTCCTTCCTCGCCGTTGGTTCCTTGGGATTCCCACCGGGCCTAATGTAAAACGGACAGGAGGGTCTGATGTCCGAGTGGGCAGTCGAGGTACGTGACGCCGTTAAACGCTTCGCGGAGATCACGGTGGTTGATCACGTGTCCCTCGATATTGGCGCGGGTGAGTTCTTTACCATGCTCGGCCCCTCGGGGTCCGGAAAGACCACCCTCCTTCGCATGATCGCGGGATTTGAAGCGCCCGATGCGGGCTCGATCTTTCTTCAGGGCGTCGACGTCACCGCGAAGCCGGCCCACGCGCGTCCGGTTAACACGGTCTTTCAGGACTACGCCCTCTTTCCTCATATGGACGTCGTGGCCAACGTCGAGTACGGACTGAGGGTCAGAAAGGTTCCGGGAAAAGAGCGCCGTGAGAGGGCCGAGCGCGCGCTGGAGATGGTGCAACTCCAACATCTGGGGTCGCGACGGCCGGCGCAGCTCTCGGGAGGGCAACGCCAGCGCGTCGCGTTGGCGCGGGCCATCGTGAACGAACCGGCCGTACTGCTGCTCGACGAACCGCTCGGTGCACTGGATCTCAAGCTTCGTCAAGAGATGCAAGTCGAGTTGAAAGCCATTCAACGTCGGGTGGGAATCACCTTCATCTACGTCACGCACGACCAAGAAGAGGCGATGGCCATGAGCGACCGGATCGCCATCATGAACAACGGAGTCATCGAGCAGATCGGTTCTCCTCGCGAGGTGTACGAGCAACCGCAGACTCCTTTCGTGGCCCGTTTTGTGGGGACGTCCAACATCCTGGAGAGGAACGGACAACGCTGGTCGCTGCGACCCGAGCGGCTCTCCCTGGCGTCCCCCGACGACCCATCATCCGGGGACGGTCGCGAATACGGGACCATCAGCGACGTGGTGTACCTCGGTATGACGACGCGCTTCATCGTGCACCTGAACAGCGGGGAGAACCTGGTCGTGGTGCACACCAACCGCAGTGCCGAGGACCTCACGGCGGGCCGTGGCGTCGGCGACCGGGTCGCGGTCTCGTGGAGCAATCGAGACGCCGTGGTCTTAGACGACGCACTAATCTGACCTCCGAGAGCCATTCTCACAGGGGAGGAATTATGTTTCGTACTACGCACCGCCACGGCCCGTGGCGAGCCGCCATCGCCCTCGTGGCGCTATCGACGATCACGCTGGGGATGACCCTGGTCGGCACCGACGCGGGCGCCTCGAGCGGGCTGACCCCGCCGACCCAGGGCATGAAGCCCCAGACCTCCATCGGCAAGGGAGAGGGTCAGCTCAAGCTGATCGCCTGGGAGGGATACGCCCAGCCCCAGTGGGTGAAGCCCTTTGAAGCGGCGACCGGTTGCCAGGTGTCGACTAAGTACGCGGGCTCGTCCGGGGAGATGGTCTCCCTGATGGCGAACGGCGGGGGCGGGCAGTACGACCTGGTCTCGGCCTCGGGCGACGCCGACCTGCGCCTTATCTACGGCGGCGACGTCAAGCCGGTCAACATGAAGCTCATCCCGTCGTGGAAGGAGCTGCGACCATTCCTACAGTCCCCGGACTTCAACACCATCAACGGGGTTCACTACGGCGTGAGTCTGCAGTTTGGTCCGAACGACCTGCTCTACTCGACCAAGACCTTTACGACGGCGCCCACCTCGTGGAGCGTCATCTACTCCAAGAAGTACGCGGGCAAGATCACCATCCCCGACAACCCAATCCAGATCGCCGACGCCGCCCTCTACCTCGAGTCGGCCAAGCCCTCTCTCGGGATCACCGATCCCTACGAGTTGACCCAGCCCCAGTTCACGGCGGCCGTCAACCTGTTAAAGGCGCAGAAGCCCCTCATCAAGAAGTACTGGGATCTGGCCAGCCAAGAGATCAACCTCTTCGCCACGGGAACGACGGTGGTGGGCGCTGCCTGGCCCTACCAGACCAGTCAACTGAAGGCCGACCACATCGCGGTGTCCGACACCATTCCCAAGGAGGGCGCGACGGGATGGGCCGACTCCTGGCTCCTCGCCACCAAGGCGCCCGACCCCAACTGCGCCTACGACTGGATGAAGTGGATCACCACGCCTCAAGTGCAGGCCGAGCAGGCCGTCAGTTACGGCGAGACGCCCGACAACTCATTGGCCTGTCCGCTCATGAACAAGATCCAAGCCGGTAGTTGCGTGGCCCTGCACGCGAATGAGCCCGACGCGTACTTCAACTCCATCAAGTTCTGGAAGACGCCTCTCTCAACGTGTGACAACGGCAAAAATGACTGCATACCGTACAGCGAGTGGACGAACGCGTGGACCCAGATAGTGGGGTAGCCACCCTCGATCGAGCGAAGAGCGGAGGGACTAAGTCCCTCCGCTCTTCGTCGTTGGGTCAACGCTGGGCGACCGCCTTCTTGCTGGCGCCGCCCCTGCTGTGGTTCCTCGTTCTTTACGTGAGTTCTCTCGTGGTCATGCTGATCACGTCTCTCTGGAGCGTGAACAGTTTCACCCAGACGATCGACCATCAGGTCACCGGCTCCAACTTCCAACAGATCGCCATGGGCGCCTATCCCTCGATCATCGGGCGCACGGTGCTGCTGGCGGCCCTTGTCACGGTGATCGACGCCGTCGTCGCCTTCCCCTTCGCGTACCTGATGGCGCGCGTGGCCACGCAGCGAGCCCAGCGGTTTCTGCTGGCCGCCATTTTGTTGCCCCTGTGGGCGAGCTACTTGGCCAAGATCTTTGCGTGGGTCTCGATCCTCGAGAAGGGTGGGGCGCTCGACTGGTCGTTCCAGCACCTGGGTCTCCCGAGCCCCAACCTGGGCTTTACCAACGGGGCGGTGCTTATCACCTTTTGCTACATCTGGCTGCCGTACATGATCGTGCCGTTGTTCGGTGCGCTCGAGCGCATACCGTCGTCACTGCTCGACGCCTCCAGCGACCTGGGGGCGGGAAGCTGGTGGACCCTTCGCCACGTGGTCCTGCCCCTGGCGTTGCCCGGACTCGTCGCCGGGTCGATCTTCACTTTTTCGCTCACTCTGGGCGATTACGTCACGCCCTTGCTGGTGGGCGGCTCCAACTCCACGCTGATCGGCAACGCGATCTACGACAACCTGATCACCGGGGGAAATCTGCCGCTCGCGGCGGCCCTCTCGGCGGTCCCGATCGTGATCATGGTCGTCTACCTCCTTATCGCGAAACGCCTCGGCGCCTTTAACGCCTTATGAGACAACGACTGGCGCGAGGGGGACTGTGGCTGTGGGCGGGCATTGTGCTCGCCTTCCTCTTTGGGCCAATCATCGTCATCGTCCTCTTCAGCTTCGACAAGATCAACATCGAAACCTTGCCGATTCGTCACTGGACGCTCTCGTGGTACAGCGTGGCCTGGCACGACGAGCAAGTTCGTCAGGCTTTTGTACTGTCCCTCAAGGCCGCGTGCGCCGCGACGGTGCTGGCGCTCATTCTGGGCTCACTCGCAGCCTTCGGGGTGCACCGGGCCCGGTTTTTTGGTCGCGACACGATCTCACTCTTGTTAGTCCTCCCGATCGCCCTGCCGGGCATCATCACCGGGGTGGCACTCAATTCCACCTTCCAGTGGGCGGGCATCGATCTCTCGATCTGGACCATCATCATCGGACATACCACGTTCTGCATCGTCGTGGTCTACAACAATGTCATCGCGCGGTTGAGGCGCACCTCAGGGACTCTGTTCGAGGCCTCCGCCGACCTTGGCGCCTCGACGAGCCAGACCTTTCGCTTCATCACGTTGCCGCTGATCGCCACGGCCCTGGTCTCAGGTGGTTTGCTGGCCTTCGCGCTCAGTTTCGACGAGGTGATCGTGACTACTTTTACTGCCGGCGCGCAAAATACTCTTCCAATCTGGATCTTTGGCGCGATTCGACTTGGTCAGCAACTGCCCGAAGTCAACGTCGTCGTCACTGGCGTCGTTGTCTTGATGTTCATCCCCATCATGATTGCGGCACGTCTCACCGGCCGCGACACCATCGCTCCGAGGACTCGCGAGACAGCATTGAACTGACAGTTCCCCCGGACGTCATTAGCCGTCTCGCTGAGGGCGGGGATTGGCGCGGGCATGGGACGTCGTTGTTTTTAGTCGAAGGACAGGTTCGCCAGTCTTGAAAACAGATTTCAGTAACTGAATTACGACCTAACACAAGTCCTGCCAGCAGCCCCGCTGAGATGGTCGTGTGTATCGAGAGGGGCGACTACGGCAATTCGGCGATTCATAGTGCGTTGAGACGTCGATTTGAGTTGCTTTGTTTCAATGTTCGATGTAGTTTCCGCACAGGATTACTGAAGTGACTCTCGGCGTTGTCGAGTTTGGGGGCAATGGTGGCTTCACCCAATGGTGTCGATCTCGTTCCAGTTCAGACCGCAATTCGTCTTGGTTGGTATGTCGCGGAAGTACGGGGTCGGAATCGGCCGGACGCGCCGAATGTCTTGTTAACGATAGAACCGCCGTCTTCGGATCATCCTCTACCGCTGCGAGTCGAGCGGACTATAACGGAACTCCGGATCGAGTCGCAAAAGGTGCTCATCGCTCTTGGCAAAGGTAAACCTTTTGATACCGCTGACGACGGAGGGAGTTATTGCCTGAGTATCGACAAACAAGCGAAGCAATTGAGTGCCTTGCGGAAGGCTACGCCGCTTGACTCGGCGGCGGTCGCAACCGCGTGGAACTCGCTAGCCGACACGATTTGGCTCCTAGACGCCCAGATTCAAGATGTACTCACTGGCGCAGACCCCATGCAAGCAAACGGGTATCAACTGGGCCGTGGATTGGCTGAGTGCTTTTGGGCGCTGGATGCAAAGTCG
>Ga0181534_10001121_pt1 | contig 17834 bp, 10 predicted proteins | sample PEATcosm2014_Bin_37_FD_119758 | JGI IMG/M metagenome (GOLD analysis project Ga0181534, IMG submission 119758) | Peatland microbial communities from MTU Mesocosm Facility, Houghton, MI, USA - PEATcosm2014_Bin17_10_metaG | ecosystem: Environmental > Terrestrial > Soil > Wetlands > Peat | place... | reverse complement strand
TTGGTTTGAAGCCCTGGGGTCATCACCTCGTCAATCTGCTGCTGCATGGGCTGAACACCGTCCTGGTTTTCCGGCTGCTGCGCGGCCTCACCGGGGCGGTCTGGCGGAGTCTGCTGGTGGCGGCGCTGTTTGCGTTGCACCCCGCGCACGTGGAATCCGTGGCCTGGGTCGCTGAACGCAAAGACGTGTTGAGCGGCTGTTTCGGTCTGCTTGCCCTCATTTTTTATGGCCGTTACGCGCAGAAGCGGGCCGCGCTGGATTATGCGTTCGCCCTGTTTTTCTTTGCCCTTGGTTTGATGAGCAAGCCGATGCTGGTCACCTGGCCGCTGGTCATGCTGTTGCTGGATTTCTGGCCGTTGCACCGGATGCAAGCCGGCCGGATCGGGGCGTTGGTCGTGGAAAAAATCCCGTTCTTCGCCCTCGCGGCCGCCGCGAGCATCGTCACGTTCATGGTGCAGTCGCGGTCGGGCGCGGTGGCGGAGTTGAACGGGCTGCCCCTGGGTGCGCGGGTGCCCAACGCCCTCATTTCCTACTGCCGTTACCTGGGGGAATTGTTTTGGCCGCATGATCTGGCGGTTTTCTATCCTTACAACGGAGCCTGGCCGTTCCCTCTGGTGCTGCTGGCGGGCGGTTTTTTGGCGGGCCTCTCGGTGCTGTTATTTACCTGGCGGCGGGCTTATCCCGATCTGCTGATGGGCTGGTTGTGGTTCGTTGGCACGCTGGTGCCGGTGATTGGTCTGGTGCAGGTGGGAAAACAGTCCATGGCGGACCGGTACACCTACCTTCCCTCACTGGGGGTGTTCATCTTTGTGATTTGGGGCGCGTATGAACTGATCCGCCGCCAGCGGCAACTCCTCATATTATCATCCGTCGCCGCGTTCGCCGCCATTGTCCTTTGTTCGGTCGTGACCCGGCAACAATTGACGTATTGGCAGGATAGTGAAACGCTTTTCCGTCACGCGCTGGCCGTGACCAGCAACAATACCGTGGCCCATAACAACCTTGGCAATACCTTCCTCAAGGCGCGCCGGACCACCGATGCCATCAGCCAATACCAAGAAGCCCTTCGCCTCTGGCCCGATGACCCCGATGCGCACAATGACCTCGGCATGGCGTTCCTCCAAAACCACCAGATTGATGAGGCGATCACAGAATGCCAGGCCGCCCTCCGCCTCCGGCCTGACGAGCCCAAGTTTTTTCGCAATCTCGGCATCGCCCTCTATCAACAGGGTCAGAACGATGAGGCGATCAGCCGGTTCCAGCAAGCCCTGCGGCTCATGCCGGATGACGCCGCCACCCATTTTCAGCTTGGCCTCGCCTTTGATAAAAAGCGGCAGACCGATGAAGCCATACGCGAGTATCTGGAGGCCATCCGCCTCCAGCCGAACGGCCCGGAGGCGCGCCACAGCCTCGGGGTCGCCCTGTTTGGCAAGGGTGAAATCAACGATGCCATCAGCCAATTCCAGGCCGTTGTCCGGCTGCAACCGGATGACGCCGACGCCCATTTTAACCTTGGCGTCGCCCTGCTTCAGGGCGGTCAACCGATTGACAGCGCGATCGAGCAGTTTCAGAAAGCAGCCGGCCTCAAACCCGATAACTCGACCTACCATTTCAATTTAGGCGTCGCCCTCCTCAAGCAGGGGCGGGTGGACGAGGGGATCCATCAATATCAGGAAGCCATCCGCATCAGTCCGGATGATGCCGACATGCATAACAACCTCGGCAACGCCTTCGTCCAGCACGGTCAGGCCGATCAGGCCATCAGCCAGTATCGGGAAGCCATCCGCATCAACCCGGATGATGCCAATACCCATTTCAACCTGGGTGTGGCCTTGTATGGCAAAGGCCAGATCACCGGGGCGATCAGTGAATTACAGGCCACCCTCCGGTTGCAGCCCGATCATTTGGACGCCAAAAATGATTTGGAAGTGGCCCTGGCGCGGCAGCGCAAATCGAACGGACAGACAAACGCACCGTGAAGACATAAGATGAAGACTCGGGCAAAACTCCGGCATCAAAGCACCAGAGAAACACCAAGCTCAAAGGCGGCGCGTTTTTTGATGTTTGGAATTTCTCTGGATGTTGGGGCTTGGGATTTGAGGCCTCCCCGGCCGCATCGCCAAAATTTGTTTGATAAAATACAGAACGGCGCTTGCTTCGTGGGCGGTGAAGCGTTAAATGTTTTTTTAACCTTCAGAAATTTTTTATGGCATCACATACTGGACGGCAGACGGCGAACACGAGCAAAGTGCTTTGTGTCATCATGGGCGGCGGGCAGGGCTCGCGGTTGTTTCCGCTGACGAAGGACCGTGCCAAGCCGGCGGTGCCGCTGGCGGGCAAATACCGGCTGGTGGACATCCCCATCTCCAACTGCATCAACTCCGGCTTCCGCCGCATCTACGTCCTGACGCAGTTCAATTCCACGTCGCTGCACGGGCACATCTCGCGCACGTACAAGTTCGATCATTTCTCCAGCGGCTTCGTGGAGATCCTCGCGGCGCAGCAGACGTTCACGAACACCTCGTGGTATGAAGGCACGGCGGACGCCGTGCGCAAAAACCTGATGCACTTCATGAACCACGATTTCGACCACCTGATCATCCTGAGTGGTGACCAGTTGTACCGGATGAATTTTGAGGAGGTCGTAACGCAGCATATGGTCACCGGCGCCGAGATCACCGTGGCGACCATCCCGGTGTCCCGCAAGGACTGCGCCGCGCTTGGCATCATGCAGATCGACCACGAAAGCCGCATCACCAAGTTCGTGGAAAAACCCAAGGAAGACGCCCTGGTCAACCCGCTCAAGGTGCCCGACGACATGAAGAAAAACCTTGGCATCAAGGGCGACGACGACGCATTTCTGGCCTCGATGGGCATCTATGTCTTCAACCGCAAGGTCATCGCCGAACTGCTGGACAACCCGCTTTCGGATTTCGGCAAGCACATCATCCCGCACGCCATCACCACGCGCCGCGTTTTCTCCTATGTCTATCAGGGCTATTGGGAGGACATCGGCACCATCCGTTCCTTCTTCGAGGCGAACCTGGACCTCGTCAGCGAACTGCCGCGCTTCAATTTCTTTGACATGAGCGCACCGATCTTTTCGCGCCCGCGCTATCTGCCCGGCTCCAAGATCAACGGCGCACAGATCGACCACGCGGTGATCTCCGACGGCTGCATCATTAATCGTGCAAACATCAACACCAGCATCGTTGGCCTGCGGACCATCGTGGGTTCAGGCACGCAATTGAACCGCACCATCGTCCTTGGCAGTGACTACTATGAATCGCAGGAGTCGGTCGAGGCGAACGAACGCGATGGCAAGCCGCGCATCGGCATCGGCGAGAACTGCCGGATTGAGAACGCGATCATCGATAAAAACGCCCGCATCGGGAATAATGTGGTGATTTCGCCCGCCGGCAAACAGGACAACACCGACCACGAGCGCTACTACATCCGCGACGGCATCATCGTGATTCCCAAGGACGCGGTGATCCCCCACGGGACGGTGATCTGAGTTTTTCCAAACCCCGCTTGAAAGCTCAAACCGAGGCCCGGCCGCTGGCGGCCACCAGCCAGCAGCTCATCGCCGCCGCGCAGGCGCTTTCCACGCAGGTGGACCGCTTGAAATTCCAGCCGCCCGTCACGCATGTGAGCAATCCGTTGGCTTACGCGTGGGCGGCACATGAACTCTATCTTCAGAAATACGGCGCCGGCAAAAAGCGTGTGATTTTTCTGGGCATGAATCCCGGTCCGTTCGGCATGGCGCAGACGGGCGTGCCCTTTGGCGAAGTGGCGGCGGTGCGGGACTGGCTGGCGATTTCCGCGCCGGTGACCCGGCCAAAACTGGAGCATCCCAAGCGGCCGGTGCAGGGTTTTGATTGTCCACGCTCGGAGGTGAGCGGGCGGCGGTTGTGGGGGCTGTTCGCGGAACGGTTCGGGTCGCCAAATTTTTTTTTCGCGGACCATTTTGTGGTGAACTATTGCCCGCTGGTTTTTTGCGAGGCGGGCGGGAAAAATTTTACGCCGGATAAACTGCCCGCCGCGGAGCAGGCGGAATTATTTGCGGTGTGCGATGCGCATCTTCGGCGCGTGCTGGAAATCCTGGAGCCGGAATGGCTGATCGGGGTGGGCGGTTTCGCCCTGGCGCGCGGCGAGGTCGTCGCCGAAAAGTGTGGCGTGAAGCTGGGCAAGATCCTGCATCCCAGCCCGGCCAGCCCGGCCGCGAACCGGGGCTGGTCGCCGGCGGTCACCAAGCAGATGATCGAGCTTGGAATTTGGAAATAAAAAACGCCCCGCTGAATGAGCGGGGCGTTGCATGTTTCAATCAGAGCTTAGTTGCCGGCCGCCGGAGCGTTGGTGGAGCCGTCGGTCATGGGCTGTTTCTTTTTCTTCGGGCCGAGACCAGCCTTGGCCATTTTGTCCTTGTCTTCCTGGGTCATGGCGGCGCGTTCGGTCTTGTCGAGCTTGCCGTCATGGTTGGTGTCGTATTTGGCCAGCATTTCGGTCATGACCGCCTGCTGTTCCGGGGTCAAATGCTTCTTGGACTTGACGGTGGCGGTGGTGTTGGTGCCGGCGTCCTGCGCTTGGACGACGAGGGTGGTGGCGCAGAGGAGCGCGAAGGCGATTACGATTAATTTCTTCATGTTGTTGTGGTTATATATTTAGGTTTTGCAGTCTGTGCTGCGTCCGGTGACAGACGCCGGGGCTGATGCCGGGTTACAGAATTTTATATTCCCGGCGTGATTTTATAATTTGAACTGGATATCGTTGGTTTGGTGTGGTTTAGGACTTCTCCCCTGGGCCTGAATGGAAGGGCGAGGAGGTCTTTAATGGTCGGCGCTTTGGGGTTGACTGCTTATGTGTTTGTCGAGCCTGCGGCGATGTCGGGTGGTGCACAATTTTCCTTAAGCCGATGGAATTTCAATCCGATAGTCCGGATGATCGGGTGTTTTATTGGTCCGTTGCGTCGTGTTTACGGGCTTTTTGCGGGGTTTTTGTTTGCGTTGTCAATCCGCGCTGTTTACGGTGAAAACATTTCGTTTCAGAGGGCAGAAAACCAGGTCTCATCAATCCATGCCTAAATCCACCGGCATTTCGAGACGCACCGCCGCCTCCATGCTGGGGACGGTGTTGCTGGTGGTATTTTCATTCGACCAGGCGCAGGCGGGGGGCGGGACGAACACCGTGCCGGCGGATATCGCCGACATGAACCTGGCACAACTGGCCCAGGTGAAAATCGTCAGTGCCAGCAAGCGGGAGGAGTTGTTGACGGAGGTTCCTGCCGCCGTGCGGGTGGTGACCAGCAAAGACATCGCCCGCTCGGGGGCGACGTCCATTCCCGAGGCGTTGCGTGATGTGCCCGGCCTCGATGTGGCCCAGATCAACGGCGGAGACTGGGCCATCGGCGCGCGCGGTTTCCAATCGCAATACGCCACCAAGCTGCTGGTGCTGATGGACGGACGGTCGGTCTATACGCCGGTTTATGGCGGGGTGAACTGGACGGTCCAGGATTATTTTTTGAACGACATCGACCGCATCGAGGTGGTGCTGGGTCCGGGCGGTTCGATCTGGGGCGCCAACGCCGTCAACGGCGTGGTCAATGTGATCTACAAATCCGCCAAGGACACGCAGGGCGGCCTGTTCTACGGTAGTGGCGGCAGTGACAAACTCGGCCTGGCCGGCGGTCGATATGGCTGGCAGGTTGGCGATGGCACCTATGCGCGCGTGTATGCCAAGTTCACCGATGTTGAGGGCACGCTGCAACCGAACGGCAGTTCTGCGGGCGACAGCGGCGAGACCAGCCAGACGGGTTTTCGCGTGGATGGCGGGCGGCAGGCCGGCACTTCCTGGACGGTGGAGGGCGATGCGACCCGGAACGAAATGGGATATCATGTGCCGTTGCCCGATCTGTCGGCGGCGCCCACGTATTTTGTTCAAGACAACCGCGGCATCGATTCAGTGGACGCCAATCTGCTGGGGCGCTGGGAGCGGGCGTTCAATCCGGACTCCACGTTGAGGTTGCAGGCTTATTACGATTTCGTCCAACGGACTTGGGCGCTGACCGACACGCAGACGCATACGGCGGATCTTGAACTGCACCACACCTGGTCGGGCTGGAGCCGGCAGCAGATCGATTCCGGCGTGGGTTATCGTTTTGTGGACACCCAGGCCGGCACCACTCCGTTTGTCAATTTTCCAGAAAACTTCAGCTCGCATCTGGTCAACGGTTTTGTGCAGGATGAATTTTCCCTGTTCGAAGATGTCCTCTCCCTGACCGCCGGAACCAAGCTGGAGTATACCGACGAGGCCGGCCAGGCGCGGCTGGAACCGCAGCCCAGCGTCCGGCTGACCTGGCATCCGGCCGCGAAACACACCGTGTGGGCGGCGTGGTCGCTGGCCGTCCGCACGCCGTCGGAAGTGGAACTCGACAGTTCGGGCGACGTGGCGCTGTATCCGCCGCCGAGCGGTTTTTCCTCCACCCTGCCCACCGCCGTCCGCCTCATGGGCAATGCCGGCGTGGAGCCCGAGCGTTTGCAGGCGTATGAACTGGGCTGGCGCTGGGAACCGAACCGGAAAATCAGCCTGGACACCAGCTTGTTTTACTACGAATACAGCGATCTGATTTCGTACGGCATGGATGCGCCTTATATGCAGACCTCGCCGGCCATGGGGATCATCATCCCGTCACCTTCTCAAAACGGCGTCAATGGCAGGTCCTATGGCGGCGAAGCGGCCGTGCAATGGCGGCCGTTTGTGGGCTGGGAATTGCGTGCGAGTTACAGCTTCCTTAAAATCCTCCTGCACGCCTACCAGCCCGACCCGTTTGATTTTGCCGGTGATGACTATACTTCGCCGGAGCAGACCGTCAGCCTCAGTTCAGCCTGGCGGGTGGCACGCAATGTCGATTTCGACACGACCCTGCGTTTCGTGGATGCGGTCACATATTATTCCATACCCAGTTATGTGGAGTTGGACGCCCGGGTCGCCTGGCGGCCCAGTCCAAACTGGGAAGTCGCCTTGGTCGGGCAAAATCTGCTGCACGACCAGCACACCGAATACAAACCGGCGCTCGTGGGGCAGGCCACGGCGGTGGAACGCGGGGTGTACGCCAAAGTCACATGGAAATTTTAACGTCCATCAACCGCCGGTGGATCCGCTGTGCCATGCTATGCAGCCTGGCGGCCGGTTGGCTGGCGGCGCCGGTCGGTGCGGCGGCCGGCGACCTGGTGGCTTCGGACCCGTATGTGGTCATCGCCGGTTTTCTCCACGCTTTTCCTTCCTACGTTGAATGGCCGACGAACGTGCCGGCCACCAACCCGCCGCCGTGGCGGCTGGGCGTGGTGGGGGATGATCCGTTTGGCGACTCGCTGGCGGACATTTTTGACAACCATCCCGTGCGTGGCCGGCAGTTTGAAATCATCCACGCGGCGCGCGCGGAGGATTTGCCGCCGTGCGACATCGTTTACATCGGCTCCAAGGACATCAAGCAGGTCAAGCAATCGCTGGCCATGCTGGCGGCGCGGCCGGTGCTGACGGTCAGCGAGGCGGATGATTTTCTGGAACTGGGCGGCATCGTCGAACTCCACCAGGGCCCGACGGTCCGGTTCAGCATCGACCTCGACAACGCCCGGGCGGCGGGCTTGAAAATTCCCGCCGGGATGCTGGAAGTCGCCGCGAAGGTGGTTGAGAACGGACGGACGATCAAAAAGGAATGAACGAATCCCTCAAAGGCGGTTTGCGGACACGCATCACGGTCGCGTTCATGGGCGCGGCGGCGGTGATGTTCCTGTGCGTCCTGCTGGGCATCATCTCCTACCAGTCGAGTCTGCTTGAATCACGCGTGCGGCAAACGCTTGAACCTTACGCAGAAATGGTTTCTGTAAGCATCAGTCCGGCCGCGGATTTCCACGATTCCGAACGGGCGCTGGAAATTCTCCAGTCGCTGGCCAACAATCCGCACCCCCAGATCGTCCGGGCGGACCTGATGGTGAACGGCGCGTTGCTGGCCACGTACCCGCCGGTTGCGCCGGCGCTGCCGTTGGCGAAGCAGCAGCGCCCGGACGGGGTTTATCTGGAGGGCGACCGGGCGGACCTGGTGCGGAGTTTCAACACGGCCGGCGGCAAGACCGCCCGCCTGACCCTCCACATGAGCCTGGACCAGTTGAAGGCGCGCAACCGCCAGACGCTGTTTGTGACCGGGCTGGCGGGTTTTGCCGTCATGCTGGCCGCCACGTTGGTCCAACTTTTGGTGCTGCGCCGCTCGGTGGTTGAGCCGCTGGAAAAATTGACCGGGTCCGTGGACCGGCTGCGGCAGGACGCGAACTACCGGGTGCGCGTGACGGAGACGGGTGACGACGAGCTGGCGCTGCTCGGGCGGAACTTCAACCTGCTGCTCACGCAGGTGGAGTTCCGCGAAGCTTCCTTGAACCGGCTCACCAACTTCCAGCGCGCCATCCTGGACAACGCCGCCTACTCCATCATCTCCACCACCGCCGAAGGGGTCATCACCAGCTTCAATCCGGCGGCGGAAAAACTGCTGGGCTACGCCGCCGCCGAACTGGTCGGCCACCGGACGCCGATGGCTTTTCATGACCTGGATGAAGTGGCGGCGCGGGCCAAGGTGTTGACGGCAAACCTGGGGGTCGACGTGCCGGCGGATTTTGAGACGCTTGTCGCGCCGGCGCGGCGCAACGTCGCGTGTGAACTCGAGTGGACCTACATCCGCAAGGACGGTTCGCGGGTGCCGGTGCTTTTGTCCGTCACGGCGCTGCGGGATGATGCCGGCCGGATCACCGGCTTCATCGGGATGGCCGTGGACATCACCCAACGAAAAAAGCTGGAGGCCGAGTCGCGCCAGAAGGCGTCGTTGCTTGAGGCGACGTTGCAGGCCACCGCCGACGGCATCCTGGTGGTTTCCGGCGATGGGCGGATCACCAGCTACAACAAGCAGCTGGCTGATTTGTGGCGGGTGCCGCAGCCGATCCTGGACACGAACGACGCCCTGCTGCTGGGGGAATACCTGCTCAACCAGCTGAGCCATCCCTCGGCGATGGCCCGGCGGATGCAGCAGTTCAACGACACCTCCAAGTCCGAGACGTTCGACGTGCTGGAGTTCGCCGACGGCCGCATCCTGGAACGTTTTTCGCGCCCGCAATTTGTCGAGGGCCGGGTGGTGGGGCGGGTGTGGAGCTTTCGCGATGTGACCGCGGCCCGGCGCGCCGAGACCGCGCTGCGGGAAAACGAATACAAGTTCAAGACGTTGTTCGAGACGGCGAATGACGCGATCCTGCTGATGAACCAGGCGGTTTTCCTGGACTGCAACCAGAAGGCGGAAAAAACGTACGGTTGCGACCGGGACAAGATCATCGGCGTCTCCCCCGTGTTTTTTTCGCCGGAACACCAGGCCGACGGCGTGCCCTCCCGGGTGAAGGCGGCGGAAAAGATCAGCGCCGCGCTGGCCGGGCAGCCGCAGTTCTTTGAATGGATCCACTGCCGCGCGGACGGGACGCCGTTCAATGCCGAGGTGAGCTTGAACCGGCTCGAGTTGAACGGCCAGGTGGTGCTCCAGGCCATCGTGCGCGACATCACGGCGCGCAAGCAGGCGGAGACGGCGCAGCGCGAGGCGGAGGAGCTGTACCGCACGCTGGTCAACACGTCGCCGGACGGCATCGCGGTGATGGACATGGAGGGGCGGATCCGCTTTGCGTCGCCAAAAGACCTGGAGATGTTCGGGCTGGCGGACATGGACGCCAAGCTGGGCCGGCATGCCCTGGAATTTGTGGCGCCGGGCGAACGGGAGCGCGTGACGCAGGCGTTGTTGCAGGCGTTCATGGGCAACATCGAACGTAACCAGCGGTTCATGATGCTCCGCGCGGACGGCACGCAGTTCATGGCCGAGGTGAACGGCACGCTGCTGCGCGACGGCCTGGGGGTGGCGCGCGGGCTGATGCTGGTGACGCGCGACGTGACGGACCGCCAGCGGCAGGAGGACGAGCTTAAAAACAAGAACGAGGAGCTGGAGCGGTTCACCTACACGGTGTCGCACGATCTGAAAAGCCCGCTCATCACGATCAAGGGTTTCGCCGGCGCGCTGTTGACGGACGCCCGGGCCGGGCGCACGGACCGGTTGGCGGATGACCTGAAACGGGTGGTGGTGGCGGCGGACAAAATGGGGCAGCTGCTCAACGGCCTGTTGGAACTCTCGCGGGTCGGGCGCATCCTCAATCCGCCGATGCGGGTTTCCCTGACCAGGCTGGCGGACGAGGTGGTGGAACTGCTGTCCGGGTCCATCCAGCAGCGCGCCGCCCGGGTGACGGTGCAGCGCAACCTGCCGGTGGTGCAGGGCGACCCGCAACGGCTCCAGCAGGTGATTCAAAACCTCATCGAAAACGCGCTGAAGTTCGGGCGTGACGACGTTCCGCCGGTGATCGAGGTGGGGGCGAAGGTGCTGGCGGGCCACGCGGTGTTTTTTGTGCGGGACAACGGGCGCGGCATCGAACCGCGTTTCCGCGAGACGATTTTTGGCCTGTTCAACAAGCTGGAGGCGCAGAGCGAGGGCACGGGCATCGGCCTGGCGCTGGTGCGGCGGATCGTGGAGTACCACGGCGGGCGCATCTGGGTGGAGGCCGGGGAAGATGGCACGGGGACGGTTTTTTATTTCACTCTGTCCCCCAGTGCGGCAGTATCGGGGGAATTGCAAACATGAGCGGGGGAAAGATTCATATTTTGCTGGTGGAGGACAATCCCGACCACGCGGAGCTGCTGCGGCGGGATCTGGAGCTGTTCCCGCTGCCCAACCACCTGCACCACGTCGAGGACGGCGAGCAGGCGCTGGATTATGTTTTCGGCCGCAACGGGTTTGCCAACCGGGGGCAGTTTCCGCCGCCGGATGTGATTTTGCTCGACCTGCGGCTGCCGCGGCTCGACGGGATGGAGGTTTTGAAGCACGTGAAGAATCATCCCGCGACCAGCGGGCTGCCGGTGGTGGTCCTGACGACTTCCGATGCGGAGCGGGATGTGGCCGCGGCCATCGCCGGGCACGCGGACAAATTTTTGACCAAGCCCGCGGACCGCGAAACGTTGCTGCAGATATTGCTGAGCCTGGGATTGGAACCGCTGCCGGGACAATCGCCGGACGGGCGGAACCTGCCGGCCGAAACCCCGCGCGCCTGAACCCACTCGCATGAAACGCATTCTGCTCATCGAGGACGAGGCCGACCATGCCGAACTGATCCGGCGGGCCCTGCAGGGCCCGGAGAATTACTACGAGATCATGCACGCGCGCAACCTCGGCGCCGCGCGGGAAATCCTGGCGCAGTCGCTGCCCGACCTGGCGCTGGTGGATTACCGGCTGCCCGACGGGCGCGGGGATGAATTTGTGGCGTGGGCCGAAGGGCGTTTCCCGGTGATCCTGCTCACGGCCTTCGGCAACGAACGCACGGCGGTGGAATCCATCAAGGCCGGCGCGCTGGACTACGTGGTGAAGTCGCCGGAGATGTTCGCGGACGTGGCGCACCTGGTGCAGCGGTCGTTGCGTGAATGGGAGAACATCAACGAGCGCAAGCACGCCGAGGCGCGGCTGGAGGGGATCAACAACCTGCTGTCCACGATGGGGCCGGATTTTGTGGAGAACGCGCAGCGGATGACGGAGCTGCTGGCGCGGGAGACGGGTGCGGAGATGGTTTTCTTCGCCTCGAGCCGGGGCCGGAAACTGACCACGGTTTCCGGCTGGCAGATCGCGGAAACGCTGCCGGAGTGCGGCGCGTGCCGCTGCCCGGCGTGCAGTAAAATTTTGGACTACGCGGCGGGGCATTACCAGGAGGTGGCCCGGGCGAAATTGGATCCGGACATGGACCGGCTCATCCTCTGTCCCGGGGAGAAGCACACGTTCGTGGGCAAGATCATCTGCCGCCAGCAGGAGCCGGTGGGCGTCATCTGCATGTTTTTTGACCGGCCGTACCACCCCAGCCCGGCGGACCGCCGGCTGGTCAGCATTCTGGCCTCCGCGCTGGGCGCGGAGGAGAACCGCAAGCGCACGGATGACGAACTGCGCGCGATGGACGGCCGCTACCGCCAGATCATCCAGACCGCGAACGAGGGCATCTGGGTGACGGATGAACTGGACACCCTCACCTTTGTCAACCGGCGGCTGGCGGACCTGCTCGGCTACCCGGAGGAGGAGCTGCTGCGGCAGCCGGTGCGGAATTTCATCGAGCCGGCGGACCAGCCGGACCACGATTTCAAACTGCAGCTCGGCCGGCGCGGACAGTTCTGCCAGTTCGAGCGCCGGCTGCGCCGGAAGGACGGCTCGGAACTGCTCGCGTGGGTTTCCGGATCGCCGTTGTTCGATGACATCGGCCATTATCGCGGTTCCTTCGCGATGCTCACGGACCTCACCGAGCGCCGCCAGTTGGAGTCGCAGTTGCGGCAGGCGCAGAAGCTGGATTCCGTGGGCCAGCTCGCCGGCGGCGTGGCGCACGATTTCAACAACATTCTCGCGGCGATCATGATGCATCTCAGCCTGCTGCATCAGAACCCGAACCTGGATGAGGAGACCACCGAGGCGCTCAAGGAGCTGGAGTCCGAGGCCAAGCGCGCGGCGAACCTCACGCGCCAGCTCCTCATGTTCAGCCGCCGTTCGGTGATGCAGATGCGGATCATGGACGTGAACGAGGTCGTCCGGAACCTGTTCAAGATGCTGAAGCGCCTGCTGGGCGAACATATCGTCATCAAGTTTGAAGAGGACAAAAATCTGCCGCCGGTGGAGGGCGACACGGGGATGCTCGAGCAGGTTTTGTTGAACCTCGCGGTGAACGCGCGCGACGCCATGCCCAAGGGCGGCAACCTCGTCATCGCCACCGCGCTGGTGGACCTCGATGCCGAGAAGGCCAAGCATAATTCCGACCGGCGCGTGGGAAAATTTGTCCGGCTCACCGTGGCGGACACGGGCGTGGGCATGGATGAGGCCATCATCAAGCGCATCTTTGAGCCGTTCTTCACCACCAAGGAGATCGGCAAGGGCACCGGCCTGGGCCTGCCCACGGCCTATGGCATCGTGAAACAGCACTCGGGCTGGGTCGAGGTCGAAAGCTCGCCGGGCAAGGGCAGCACCTTCCGGGTTTTTCTCCCGGCAAAAACCGAGGCCCGCCACCCTGCCGAAATGCAGACCACGCCGCTGCCATTGTTGCGCGGGCAGGGCACGCTGCTGCTGGTGGAGGACGAGGACATCGTGCGCCGGCCCATCGGGATCTATCTGCGCAAGCTGGGCTACCACGTCATCGAGGCGGCGAACGGCAACCAGGCGCTCGCGCTCTGGCAGCTGCACCGCGACCAGATCGATCTGCTCTACACGGACATGGTCATGCCCGAGGGTTTGACCGGCTTGGAACTGGCGGAACGGTTGAAGGCGGAGAAGCCCGCGCTGCAGATCATCATCTCCAGCGGTTACAGCACGGAATTCAGCGCACACGGTGTCAGTACCGGGGCGGGGTTCATCTACCTGCCCAAGCCGAGCGCATCCACCATCATCGCCCAGACGGTGCGGACGTGCATGGATCTGAAGAATCCGGTGAAGAGCTGACCGGACCGCCAAGCCGCCAAGTGCGCCAAGTTGCCTGCGTCTCATTTTATTACCCAAATTCATCGAATATCATCGAAGGGCAGGGTGAATGCGGCGTGGTAGGGCAGATGCCAGTGCGGCTCGCACTTGCCGGTCCGCCGGGATGATGGGCTTTGCCCCTGATGGCCCGTGCGGCACGCACCCTCAAGATTGTGATTTCAGTTTTTTTGTTTTTTTTTGCTTTCATCTGGTTTCATTTGGTGTCTTTGAGTTTTTTTGCTCCCAGGCGCCCAGATTGTCCGTCCGGCTCGGACCCCGGAGCGCGGGTCTGCGACCCGCAGGAACCCCGCCCGCACTGGCCCGCCCAAATGATCTGCGTCCATCGCCCGCAATGGCTGTCCGTAAATCGCAAATCGTAAATCGTAAATCGAATGGCCTCATAAATATTTTTTCAAAAACCTCCGGAAATCTCCGGAAATCATCGGAATTGGTTCGAATCGGTGTTTGCCGGTGCGGCGGTGGCCGTATGCAAATACCACTCCGTGCTTAAATAATTTTTTTAAATTGAAGGGCTGGACGAAGCTGGACAAGGCTGGACGGCCCTTCGAACCGCAACGACTTATACAAGGCGCTCGGTCCGTGCCAAAGCCGCAGATTTCCCAGGTTTTTTCCCCTGTCATCGGCTTTCTTTTACTGTCCGGCACCCCATGATGCCCAAGGAACAACCTTGATTAACCTTGATTAGCCTTGATTCGATTTGACTCCGCCGTCTGCAACCGACGTGTTTTGGACTGCGGTGGCAAAGCGGAAGCGGCGACACCGCTTTAGCCTGCAACCCGCGCCTCCGGTTCCAACACACGTTAGGATATTGCCTGTAACCCTCCTGCCAAACTGGTTTGACCCGGTTTGACTGGGTTTGACTGGGTTTGACTTAACGTTAAAGCATTGAGGAAAACGCGCCCTGGAAACTGCCCTGCGCCTCGCTGCGCTCAACTATCAACTATCAACTGGCTTGCCTCAGAGGCACGACCGTCCCAAGGCCGTCCGCCAGCCCGTCGCGCCATGGCGCAGCGGAGGCGGAAGCCTCAAATCCCAGACCCGGGACCCAAGATCCCAGACCCAAACTTTATGTCAAAGAACACACCCGGATGGCCAATGCCGCCCCGGGTCGGAGCCTGGCGCCCCTTCCAACTCCCGTCCCCCCGGGGCCACCCGCCCCTCCTGCCACCCTCTCAACTATCACCAATATATATACCTGCCTGAAAATCGCAAGAACTATTTTCACCTTTCTCGCAGCTTGGTGGTTTTCCCGCGTAGGGCGGGCTTTCCCGCCGCCCATCCTGAAAGGATTGAAATCATCCAGCCCGGGGTTGGGACGTGCCCGGCACGGACCTACCCCGGGAAACCACCTCCATTCCATTCAACCCTGAAAGTGGTTGAAACCCATCCCGTAGCAGCCGATATCAGAAACCCAACCTAAAAATCCACCTCCACCCCGAACAACACATCCACCCCGCCGCTCGTGTCCAGTTGCGCCTGCTCGTTCCCCGCGTTCCGCGTGAACGATCCGAAATATTCATAATGCGCCCCGGCGAACACGCTGATCTGGTCGTCCAACGCGAACAACAGCTTCGCCTCCGCATACCCCCCCGGCAGAAAAACCGCCCCCGAACTCGCCCCGCTGCTGCTGATGCTTGTCCCGCCGCCGAACGTCAGCGTCTCGTTGTACGAGTACTGGCTTTCCGTCAGCGCCAGCGCCACCCCGCCCCCCACCCGCCCCGTCCAACGCTTGCCCAGCGCAAATTCATAGTACGGCCCCGCCCGCAGCGCATACATCTGCGCGTCCAGCGTCCGCTGTCCGGTGATCAAGATGCTTTCCGTCGACAGGCTGCGGGTCGGGCTGTCATTCAACAACACCCCCGGCCCGTTAAAACTGCCCGCGTACGGCGCCGGCGGCGGCGTGCTGCTGCCCAGCGAAAAGACGTCGTTGATCAAATTCGCCGACCCCATCCGCGGCGAAGTGTCGTGGACCGAAATCGTCATGAAGTCGAACGCCCCCTGCAAACCCCAATGCCCGCCCGGCGCGGTCCCCAGCCGGTGGCCGAACGCCAGGTCAAAGCCGTGCTGCGGATTGCCGTTGTCCTCTGAACTCCCCACTGTCGCCGATGAGCTGTGCATTACGATGCCGTTCGGCGTCACCTGGCTGGAATTTTGATAGCCCCAGTTCCACGTCTGCCCGCCCGCGTCACCGGAACTGTCCACCTTCACAAAGCCGTCCTGGTACGTCCGGTTCTGGCCGCCGCCCGTGGCCGGCCCCGGCGAACCGGCATTCCCGTTGCCCTGGTAGTTGAAGTGCGCGTTCAGGTTTAACCCAAACTGCGGGCCGAAGGAAAACCAGCTCTCGTGCGGCTGGTCCTGCGTCAAGTTGTCCGCCTGGGCGTTCAATCCCGGCAGGCAGGCCGTGAGGGTCAATGCGATTAAAGGCAGAGGTTTTTTCATAGATTTTAATTCAATTGAGCAACACCACGCGATAATACCGTGCCTCTTGTCCCGCCGGGCTGCTCACCGTCTTGGGCGGCCCGGAATCAATCCATTGCACCTGCGTGCCCGGCGCCGTGATCACCGGCACCGCCGTCCGCCACGTCAGCATGTCGCTGCTGTATTGGATCGCGTAAATCCGGCCCGGCGTCGCGCCAAACTCCACCAGCACATCCCCGCCGTCCAATATCACCGCCTGGCTGATGCCCAAAATGGTGCCGCTCGCCACCGGCGGCGTCACCGCCGGCCCGCCCACCACGGTGTACGTCAGGTCCGCCGGCGCCACGCGCGTCGGCACGTAATACTCCACCGTGAAGATCACATTTGAACCCACGCCCAGCGGCACAATGCTCTGCACATAGGGCACCCCGTTGCTCGTCCCCGTGGCATTGTACAACTTCGCGTTCGCCGCCAGCCCGTGGATGAATACCAGCACCGATGACGGCGTCGCCGGCCCGCCGTTCGACACCTCGATCTGCTGTTCATACAGGCCGGTCTGCGGATCCAGGGTGATGCCCGTCAGCACCGTCAGCACCAGGTTCGTGATCGGCACGCTCACCGCCGTGGTCACTGTCTGCACACTGTTGTTGGCTGGCTGCGCATCCGGTTGTGCGCTGGACGCCGTGGCTTCGTTCGTCAATTGACCCGCCGCCGTGGGCACCACCACGATCGCCAGCGTCGCCGCCGCGCCCTGCGCCAGGCTGCCCACGTCGTAAGTCACCACGCCCGCGTGGTTGGTGGCCGTCCCCGGGCTGGGCAGGACCGAATTGAAGATGACGCTCGCCGGCAACGTATCCGTGACCACCACCGCCGTCGCCGTGTTCGTGCTGTTGTTCGTCACCGTCAACGAATACGTCAGCGGACTCCCCACGTTCACCGGATCCGGCGACGGCGTGACGCTCAACGCCACGTCCACGGTGACCGCAGTCACAATCCCTGTCATCACATACACCGATGAGTTCAGATAATTGCTCGTGACTGTGGTCGTCAGCAGATTGGTGATGTCAGTGGTGAACAAAGAGTCAATGTCCGTCACGCCGAACAGCAGCGTCAGGGCGTTCGTCCGGCCGGTGCCCACTAAAATATTGGTCGGGCCGGTATACACGGTTACGTTCAAGGTTGTATTGGTGCCGATGGGGTTCGTCATCGTGACGGACGATTTGCCCTCCAAGTTTTGCATGAAACTCGTCAGCGTCGGCCCGGCATAGGTGCCGGCCCCATCCCCGCTCAAATCCCCCGCCGCCGTCGTCACCGCCGCCTGCACCGTCGGGTCCGAGAAGATATTCGAGAAGGTCATGTCATAGACCACGGTGCCGTTCGGCAGCTTCGCGATCAGCTCGGTCGTGAAATTGGTCGCCTGCTGGGTGATCACCACCGTGACATTCGTGTTTGTCGTGGCCGTGCTCGTGGTCGTCAGGTTCGGTCCTTGGGCCCCGGTCACGACCGTGGCGACATTATTGGTCAGTTTTGGATCAGTCTGGCTCGCGGACACTTGAAATAAATTGGTGGCCGCGCCGCTGATGCTCTCAATAATCTGGGCCGAACTGGTGGCTCCCACCGCCAGCGTGCCAAGATTCAAAACCAGCAGGCCGCCGGCCGGCGTGGCCCCGCCGGTCGCCGAGACCAGGGTGGCGTCGGCGGGAAACAGGTTGGTGATCACCACGCCGGTCGCCGTCGCCGGCCCGGCATTGCTCACCGTCAGGGTGTTGGTGAAGGGGCTCCCCCCCACCACCAG
>Ga0181534_10001120_pt1 | contig 17844 bp, 3 predicted proteins | sample PEATcosm2014_Bin_37_FD_119758 | JGI IMG/M metagenome (GOLD analysis project Ga0181534, IMG submission 119758) | Peatland microbial communities from MTU Mesocosm Facility, Houghton, MI, USA - PEATcosm2014_Bin17_10_metaG | ecosystem: Environmental > Terrestrial > Soil > Wetlands > Peat | place... | reverse complement strand
CGGTCCTCAACAACCTCGGTTATGTCGCCTTTTACATCACGCTGGACAATGCCACGACGGGCACGACTTTCACGGATGCTTCAGGAACCTTGGGCTGCACTTACAGTTATTTTGTCACCGCCACCAGCGCTGGCGGGATTAGCGGCAGTTCCACCAACGTGACGGGCAAGCCGGTGCCGCCGCCGGCTTCGATCCCCGGCAATGTTCAAATTGCTGACAACATCACAAGCAGCAACCAGACGGTGACGGTCAACTGGTCGCCGGTAAGCGGGGCAGTCGGTTACATCCTCTATCGCGCCAACAGCACCAACGGACCATTCAGTTTCCCCGGCAATTACATTCAGAGCATGACCACCACCACTTATACCGACGGCAACCTGGCAACAAACACTCTCTATTCCTACGAGGTCGTTGCCATGAATGCGGGCGGCGCTTCGGGCGCGTCCGCTGTCGTGAGCACGCCGCCGCCGGCTCCGGCTACCCTGGGCGCCACCGCCGGCAACAGGCAGATACTGTTGAATTGGTCCGCCTCCCCCAGCGCCACGAGTTATACCATCAAGCGCGGATTCAGCAGCGGCAGCGAGACAACGCTGCTCACGGGAATCACGGGCACCAGTTATACCGACACCAACCTTGTCAACGGCACGACATACTATTACGTCGTCACGGCCACCGGTCCGGGCGGCACCAGCAGCAGTTCCCCGGAGACCAGCGCGACGCCGAGCAGTCTTGTGATTTCCGGCCTGGTCTGGACCGGCTCGACCAGTTCCTCGTGGGACACCACCACCACCAACTGGCTCAACGGCATCACCCCCACGACTCACGCTGACGGCGACAACGTTCTCTTCAATAATTCAGGTGCCAGCGCCAGCGTCGTCATCAACAGCGCCGTTTCTCCCGGATCCGTCACTTTCACCAATTCCACCATCAACTACACACTCAGCGGCGGTTCGGGAATTTCCGGCAGCTCAAGCCTCATCAAAACCGGCTCCGGTTCGCTGACCCTAAACAATACCAATTATTATTCGGGTGGCACCATCATCAGCAACAGTTCCATCATTGTCCCCAACGGTGCGGCGAACATTGTCAATAATGGAGCTTGGGGCACTGGCCCTATCACTTTGATGGGCGGCACGGCGCAACTCAACGGTTATGGTGGAAACAACGGCGTTTATTGGGGCGTTTTGTCGAATGATCTGGCCATCCCCTCCGGCCAGACCGGCACCTTGCTGTGTCCGGCGCGTATCTCTGGTAGCGGCTTGAGCGGCAGGCTCACCGGCGGCGGCACGTTGAACATCACCGTGGATTATGTGCGCGGGTTGTTGAGCGGCGATTGGTCGGCCTTCACCGGCCAGATTAATGTTAGTCCCCGCAGCGGCACAGGTGATTTTCGCATCAACAATGCTTACGGCTACGCGAATGCGGCCATTTATCTGAACAGCGGTGTGACGCTTGACAATATCAACGCCAGCGGCCAGACGACCGACATCGGCGAACTCGGCGGTGCCAGCGGCGCGTTCATCGGTGCGGGCAACGGCGCATCAACCAATCCCACCTGGCGAATCGGAGCAAAAAACACTACGAATACCTATGCGGGTTACATCGGAAATTCAGGTGTCACTTCGTTGATCAAGGTCGGCACTGGAACTCTGATTCTCTCCGGCACCAATTCCTACAGCGGCGGCACAACCATCAACGCCGGCATCCTGCTGGTCAACAATACCAATGCCAGCGGCACCGGGACGGTCACGGTGAATTCCGGCGGGACTCTTGGTGGAACCAGCATCATTTCCGGGATCGTGACTGTCAACTCCGGCGGCGGATTCGCGCCAGGTAATCTGCTCGGCATCCTGACCATAAGCAACAACCTCACGCTTGCCGGCGGTAGCACGACGTTCATCCAGATCCAGCACTCGCCGCTGACCAATAACGCCGCGAAGATTACGGGCACGCTGACCGAAGGCGGCATCCTCAACATCACGAACATTGGAGGGTCGGCCCTCCTCAACGGAGACAGTTTCAAACTGTTCAATGCGGGAAGTTATTCCGGCTCGTTCGCGGCATACGTTCTGCCGCCATTGGGGCCGAACCTGTCATGGAACACCTCAACGTTGAAAAACAATGGCGTCATCAGCGTTGCCCCCCTGACCGCGCCGCTAATTGGCGAAGTCGGCATTGACGTGAACGACAATCTGGTGTTGAGCGGCACGGGTGCTCCTGCCGACTGGACCTACTATGTCTTGTCCTCGACGAACATGTCGCTGGCGCTGACCAACTGGACCCGTGTCGCTACCAATCAAACCGACGCCGGTGGAAACTTCTCAGACACCAACAACCTGGGCACCAATATCCCCCAAAGCTTCCTGATTTTACGGTTCCAATGAACAAAATAAAACATGAACTCAATCAAACCCTCCAAAATATTTCGAACAAACTCCACAACAAACCTATGAAAACAAATAAAACATTCCAGATTACCAGCCTGCTTTTGCTGGCGGGTGCATTGAACCTTCAGGCGCAGCCTGTCGTCCGGGCCAACACCGCCGGCCCGCTGAACCTCACCACTGCGTGGACGAACAATGTTGCGCCGGGAAGCGGCGACATCGCGCAATGGGACAGCACCGTTGCCACGGCGGCGAACACCACGGCGGCCCTCGGCGCGGACACGACCTGGGCGGGAATAAACATTTACAATCCCGTGGCCACGGTGGTGATCAGCGCGGGCAACACGCTGACGCTGGGTTCATCTGGCGTCAATATGTCGGGTGCCAGCGCGAACCTGACGTTTTCCTCCGGTCTGACGTTGGGCAGTCCACAAACGTGGACTGTGGCTTCCGGTCGAACCTTGACGGTAAACGGAACCTCGTTGAATGCCGGGGCCAACGCGCTGACCATCACGAGCGCGGGCACTGAAGCCATCGCCGCCGCCACGGCGATCACCGCCACAGGCGGATTCACCAAGAACGGCAGCGGCCCATTGACCATCACCGGCCAGACGACGCCCACAACCAGCATCACGACATTAACGGTGAACGGCGGCGAAACGACAATATCCTCGGGCGGTGCGGCCAATTCGTTGAACAATACGGCAAACATTGTTTTGGGCGGCGGAACCTTCAATTACCAGTATAATTCCGCCGTGAATCAGGCAGTCGCCGGCCTCACCATCAATGCCGGTGAAGGAGGGGCCGTTGCATCTAGAAACGGCAGCTTTAATCAAGGCCTGACATTTACAGGAACCGTCACCCGCAACCTCGGCGGCACGATTTACTCCAAACTTCTGGACAGTGGCCGTGGGTTCACCATTTTCAATAATCTTGCAGTTTCCACCATTGCGAAGGACGCGAACGGAACGCCTTTTATGACGACCGGCAATGCCTACAGCGGCGCCACGACTGACATCTATAACGATTGGGGCGGGGTGAACAGCGGCCATCAGGTTGTCGTTGCAACTTACACCACAACCACGGCCAGCAGTGTTGGCACCTCGGCCCAGAACGGAAATGTGGGAGCGGGTATTGACACGACGCTTGCTGCGAATGCGACCAGCATCAGTTTTCGCGACGGAGTGAATTCAGCCAGGTTTGTGGATTTGCACGGGTTCACCTGGCAGACAGGCGGCATCCTGGTGAATACAGCGGTCGCAACGGCGGGATCCAGCATCAAAGACACTGTTGGGACAGGCAGCCTAACGGGACCCGCCAATGGCGATATTGTCATGATGATAGACGCGAATCTTACCACGCCGCAGCCGTTCACCATCAGCGCGAATATTGTGAACAATACCAGCACGGCCATCACCAAGGGCGCGCCGGGCACATTGATTTTAAGCGGCAACAATACTTTCACCGGCGGCGTGTTTCTTAATGACGGCACACTGCAGGTTGGCAGCGCAGGCGCGCTGAATTCGACCACGCCAAATGCGATCAATTTCGATGGCAATGGACTTATCGGTGTTCAGAACACCGGGCTTGGCCCGAACCCGGTTGCCCCTGCCCTTGCGCTCGCAGGAACCAGCGTCGCCGTCGCCTCGCTTTCCACGGCCAACAATCTGTCCGGGGTGGTGCCGGTAATCAAGAATGCCAATGGCTCATCAGTGGCGAATGCCATCCTGACAATCAGCGGCGGCAGCACGACCACCTTCACCGGCACAATACAAGACGGCACTGGCGGCGGCATGCTCGGCTTGACGGAGAATGGTGCCGGGATCCAGACAATCGGCGGCACCTTGAGCTACAGCGGCCCCACGACGGTAAGCGCTGGAACTTTGGCGCTCGCATCGGCCCCCTCGGCCACGCCCAGCTACACTGTGAACGGCACACTGGACGTGACCGCGTTGAGCGGCAGCACCCTCTCATTGGGTGCTCAAAGCTTGAGCGGCAACGGCACGGTCAACGGCTCTGTCACGACGGCGTCCGGCTCGGTTCTGGCTCCCGGCACAGGCACCGCGACGACCGGCGGTTCGGGCACAAACACGATGAGCAATCTGACTTTGGCGGGCGGTTCGGCGGTGAACTACGGTCTATCCGTGGCTGATCCCAACAATTCGCAGATCAGCGTTGGCGCGGGAACATTGACCCTGCCGTCATCGGGAACGGTGAGCCTCAATCTCTATACGCCGGGAACCTCCACACCGTTTGCCGCGGCAGGCACCTACAATCTTTTCAAATTCACCACCGGCGTGAACACCAACAGTCTGGCCTCGCGCTTCTCTATCGGCACCAGCATCACCGGGTTCCTTCCAATGTTCGGGACTGTCGCCGGACCGGGCGGAACGATTTACCTGACTCTGACGCTGGCTGCGAACACGGGCGTGATCGCCACATGGAATCCAACGCCAGACGCGAATGGCAACTGGTCGGCCGGGGCAAATTGGACCAGCAACCCCAATGTGCCACATGCGGCGGGCGATGCGGCGACGCTGGGCGTGGCGGCGGGTTTGCGGACGGTCACCCTGGATGCCAATGAAACCGTTGGCACGCTGGCGATGACCAATGCGAATTCCTTTGTGATCGCGAACAGCGGCAACACCCTGACGCTTGACAACAAGGGAGTGGGAGCCAGCCTCGCCGTTTCCGCCGGCACGCAGAATGCCATCAACACGGCGGTCGCCTTGAATGACAACACGGCAGCCACTGTCGGTGGCGGTGCATCGTTGACAGTTGCTGGCAGCATCACCGACAGTCCCGGCGCCAATGACGCGCTGACAATCAATGGCGCGGGCACCACGATTCTTTCAGCGGCCAACTCTTATGGGCCATTGGCCGGCACGAACGGCACGACCCTGAGCGGCGGCGGAACCCTGCAAGTGGGGAACAGCGCCTCGCTCGGTGCGGGCGATGTGAGCGTGGCTGGCAGCAGCACTCTGCAAGCGGGAGCGGCAAGCTTGAGCCTCGCCAACAATATCTCGGTCGGTGGCGGTGTGACGGCGACGGTGGATAACAATGGATATAATTTTGCTCTGGCCGGTGTCATCAGCGGCGGTGGCAATCTGTTGCAGGTCGGCACGGGCACTTTGACATTGGGCAGTGCAAATACTTATGGCGGCAGCACGACGGTTAATGCGGGAACCTTGAGCATTTCAGGGGATGGCAGCCTGGGCACAGCACCGGGTTCTGTGACCCTCAATAGCATCGTTCTCGATGGCGGTGATTTGTTGGGCAGTGCAAACAATCCCACGCTGAATGCCAATCGCGGCGTCGGCATCGGGGCGCAGGTTGGCAGCACTCCGGGAAACGCGCTGATTGACGCGGCCAGCGGCCAGACGTTGACCGTAAACGGCATCATCCAAACGGCAGGCAACTCGGGTGCAAATAATCTCACGGTCAACAGCCTCGCACCCAGTCCCGGCACGGTGGTGCTGGGCGGGGCCAACACCTTCAACGGCACGACGGTTATTGCAAATGGCACGCTGGAACTTTCGAATTCGCTCGCGTTGCAAAACAGCACCCTGACCTACAACACCGGCACCCTGACCTTCGGTGGCAACATTACGGCGGCGACGATTGTGCAATTCACCGGATCGCAGAACCTGACCTTGAACAACCAGGCAGCCACGCCCGCCGGGGTGACCTTGACCACCGGTGGCAACAACGCCACATGGACCAACGCAAACTCGCTTTCCGGGTTGGGTGGATTGACCAAGGTTGGCACAGGAAATCTGATCTTGTCAGGAGCCAACAGCTATTCGGGTGGCACCACGGTCAACGGCGGCACTTTGACTTTGACGAACGGCGGCGTGATCAACGGTTCATTTGTCAGCCCGCTGACTGGGAATCTGGTTGTCAACGGCGGAACGCTGACATCAAGTGCCGCCTCAACCATCGGCACCACCGCCTCCGGCCAAAGCATCCAGATTCAGTCCGGCAGTGTGTCTTATAATGCCGGCCTTGGAACCGCCAACAACGATGGTCAAACGCTTTCCATAACGGGGGGCAGTTTCAGCGCTTCGGCTTTGTCATTTGACCGCACTGCGGACTATGGCACGGCACCAACGGTATTGGCTCCGATTCCAGCCAACCAAAACGATGGTTTTTATGTCAATGGCGGAACGGCTACGTTGGGCACGCTGACCATCGGCGCGGCGGGGGGCAATTCCTCGGCAAGTGGACGTCTTGATGCCGGCTCGGTAACCGTGACGAATGAGTTTCTGTTGGGCAACACCACCTCCACGACTCGCTGGTCCATATTTCAAGTCAACGGCGGCACGTTCACCTCGTTGGATACCGTCAACGGCATTGTGATCAACAAGAACAGTGGCGCGAATCTAAATCTTGCCGAATTGTATTTGTCCGGCGGCGTCACTACGGCCAATTTGATCGCCTTCGGCACCAGCAGTGACACGGTCAACAACACCGGCTTCCTGATTGTCAATGGCGGCACGCTGTATGTGGGCAGCGGCGGCATTGTGATGGGACACGCAACCGATACCGCGACGATCGGGCTTACCAACGGCATTTTGGGCGCGACCGCCGACTGGTCCAGTTCGCTGGCGATGCAGTTGAGCGGAACGAATTTCACCATTCAAGCCGCCGATCCTTCAGGCACGGCACACAACATCACCCTCACTGGTGTGGTGAGCGGCACAGGCGGGTTGACCAAGACCGGCAACGGCACGCTTACGCTGAATTCCGCCGGAAACACCTACAGCGGCGTTACCGCAATCAATGCCGGCACGCTGAACATCAACAGTGAATGGGCTTTGGGCGGAGCGAACTATGGCGGGCTTAATTTCAGCAACGGCACACTGCAATATGCGGCCAGCCTGTTGAACAGCACCACGGACGTCAGCACCAAGCCTGTCTCTTTCATCACCAACGCCATTATTGACGTGAACGGGAATAATGTCTCCTATGCCAACTCCATCGGCAATAACGGTGCCGGGGGATTGACGGTGCAGAGCACGACACCGGGCGGCGTGTTGAATTTGAACGGAACCAACACCTACACGGGCAGCACGACGGTGGCCAGCGGCGCGGCGCTGGGCGGCAGCGGCGTCATCAGCAACGCGGTGGAGATTCAGAGCGGCGCCATCCTTGCCCCGGGCAACAACGCCGTCGGAACCCTGACCGTTGGGGCGCTGACGCTGGATTCGGGAGCCATTGGCAATTTTGAATTCAACGGGGTTGCGAATGACGAGGCGGTGGCGACGGGCGGGCTGACCATCAATAACGCGGTCTTCAATCTTTATCAGGCGGGAGGCACCATAGGTGTGACGCAGCCGGGCACCTACAATCTGATCCAATACACTGGTTCCGACCCTGTTCTGGACAGTTCGTGGACCACGACCAGCGCCACCAACCCGCACATTGGCAATCCCCAGGCCAGCTTCTTGTATTCGTTCCACGCCAACAGCGGGGTCTTGACCGTGAGGGTTTCACTAAATGGGTCGGCGGTGTCCGGCACCTGGACCAACAATGCCAACGGCAACTGGTCGGCTGCGGCCAATTGGGACAGCAACCCGAATGTGCCCCACTCTCCGGGAGATCTGGCCACATTTGGCGCGGGCACGAGCCTGACCACCGTCACCCTGGACGCCAACGAAACCGTTGGGACAATGACGATGAACAACACTAATTCATTCGTGATTGCAAACGGCGGCAAGACGCTGACCCTGGACAAGAACGGGCTTGGAGCCGATGTCTATGTTTCGGCGGGCGCTGCGAACCAGATTCAGACAACGGTTGCGCTGAATGACAATGTGACAGCGGTGGTGGGCACTGGTGATCAACTAAATATCTCCGGAAATATCGGCAATGCCAGCGGCATCCCCGAGACGCTGGCGGTCAGCGGGACGGGAACGTTGGCCTTGTCGGGCAACAACACCTACGGGCCGTCGGCGGGTTCAGCCGGGACTACCTTGAGCGGCGGCGCCATCTTGCAAGTGGACAGCAATAACGCGCTCGGTGCGGGCGACGTGAGCGTTGCGAGCAGCGGCACACTTCAGGCAGGCGCGGCGGGCTTGAGCTTGAACAACAATATTGTCACCTCATCGGGTGCGAATGCCACAGTGGACAGCGGCGGAAACAATCTGACGCTGAACGGCACCGTCGAAGGGGGCGGCGGTCTGACAAAAATTGGCAACGGCACACTCACCTTTTCGACCAGTCAGGATAACAGCTACACCGGAACCACCACGGTCAATGGGGGTGTGTTGAGCGTTTCGCGGGAGTTTAACGTTGGCAACTCCGCAAACCTCATCCTGAACAATGGCGACCTGTTCGGGAGCACCGATCTTTCTTTGGATCCTCCGATTGGCATCGGGCCGATATCGGGAAGCGTTCCGGGAACCGCCCTCCTTGATGCAGCCACCGGGCATGGGTTGTATGTGTTTGGTGCCATCACTTCGGCCGGCAACACAGGCGCGAACAATCTCATTGTGAACAGTGGCGCGGGCAATGGCGGCACGGTGTTGCTGGAAAATGATAACAACACCTTTAACGGCACGACAGTCATCTCCAACGGATGGCTGGATGTGGCGTCCGCGTTGACGCTGCATGGCAGCACTGTGAATTACAACAACCAGGGAGGGCTTCTGGTCTTCGACGGCAACAACGGCATCACGACCGCCACGCTGGGCGGATTGACGGGCACGCAAAATCTGGCGCTGACCAACCTTGCTGGGGCCGGAGTGACCTTAACTGTGGGGAATAACAATACGAGCACCACCTATTCCGGCAACCTGAATGACGGCGGTTTGGGCGGTTCCTTGATGAAGGCTGGAACCGGCACGTTCACTCTCACAGGCACCAACAACAGTTATAACCTCGCCACCACGGTCAGCAACGGTGTGCTGCGAATCAACACGAATGCTGTCCTCAATACCGGATCGGCGAGCATTGCCACCACTGCCGGCGCGCAATTGATTGTCGGCGGCGGCACCCTGACCGCGACGAACTCGAGCAACATCGGCGGCGTTTCGCTCGGCCTGCTGGTATCTTCCGGTTCCGCGACGTTCCTTGGCCCCCTGACAACAACCTTGAATCAAGACCAAGGCAATCTCATCAGTGTCACTGGCGGTTCATTGACAGCGGCCAGCCTGGCGTTGGGACGAACAGGAATAAGTGATACAACGCAGCCGACAGCCGGCTCGACAGCCGACGGGCTCTACGTCAACGGCGGGGCGGTGAACATCATCGGGAATCTGGACATGAGTTCCAGCACAGCTGTAAACTCCAGTGCCAGCGCCCGCGTGGACAGCGGCAGCCTGACGGTGGGCGGCGTGGTGACCATCGGCCTGAACAATGGCAGTCGCTGGTCGGTGCTGGATGTCAATGGCGGCTCGCTGACGGTCACCAATGCCACCACGGGAATTTCCGTTGGTGGTCCAAATGCCGGTAATGCCGAGCTTCTCATCCGGGCCGGCACGGCCATGGCTGGCATTGTCAGCTTGGGCTACGGAACAGTCGCGGATACGGACGTTCTCAACATGACGGGCGGATCGCTCTACCTGGGCAGCGGTGGCGTCGTTACAGTCTCGCCAGCAGCCACGGCGACGATCACTCTTAATGGCGGCATACTGGGTGCGGCCACCGATTGGTCCAGCACGAACAATATGGTGTTGGGCAGCGCGTCCATTCAGGCTGCCAACGCCACCAATGGGCCGCAAAACATCACCTTGAGTGGCATTCTTTCCGGCAACAATCTTATCAAAACCGGGTCTGGCACGCTCACCTTGAGCGGTGCCAATACCTACAGCGGTTTTACGGCCATCAGCAACGGCATACTGGCATTGAGTTCGTCAGGATTAATTACGAACACGACGCGGGTGGCCATTGGGACAGGTGCGACGTTTGACGTGTCGGCATTGACAGGCTATACCTTGAGCGGTGCCAGCCCGGTGCAGGCTCTGGCCGGTATCAGCACTTCCGGCGCGGCCAACGTTAATGTCACGGGCAATACATTGACCCTGGCTTCGGGTGCGACAGGCTTGTTGAACGCCCTTGGCGGCAACAGCCCGACCAACGGAAAAATCAGCGTGGCAGGTAACCTGGCACTGAACGCCAACGCCATCACAATCAACGTGAACGGCGGCATTCTGGGGGCCGGAAATTATCGGCTGCTGGATTGCACCGGCACATTGAGCGGCTCGGCAAACAGCACGCCCACATTTACAGGTTTGGGTGCCACACCCGGTGCCTCTGCTTCCATCGCAACAACCACTGGCGCTGCCGGTCATGTTGATTTGACTGTGAGCAAGGCGACACCCGCACTACAGGCTGCGGTGGCCTCGTCCATCCTGCTCGGTCAGGCTTTAAGTAATTCAACCTTGTTCGTTACGTTCACCAATGCCGCAGGCGTGGCCGTTCCCGGCACGTTCGCCTTCACCTCGCCCGGCACGGTGCCGGCGGTGGGGACGGCAAATCAGCAGGTGCAATACACCCCGACTGACACGACCGACTACAACACGCCAGCCGCGTTCAATGTGGCTGTGACGGTCATTTCACCGGTGCTGATCCCGACTAATTCGGCTGGCATCACCGGGTTCAACCTGGTGAACGGGAATGTGGTGATCAACGGGACGAACGGCCAGTCGGGCGGGACATATTACCTGCTGGCCAGCACAAATCTGTCGAGCCCAGTCGGACAATGGACGCCCGTGGCGACCAACGTGGTGAGCACCAACGGCCCCAGCGGCGCGTTCACGTTCACCGGCACCAACGCGGCAGGCTCAAGTGCCGGCAATAAGTTCTACATCCTGAGCAACACCAATAATTGATGTCCCATCAACAGTTCCATTTGATTGAATTTCGGGGAAATGAATGTTGGATATTTAAAATTGAAGGCTCCGACCAGCGTGTGGAACAAGTTGATTCTTCCACAACGAACAATCGGCAACCGTTGCGTGAATGCCCAGATGTTGTGGTCGATGGCCGAAGGATTGGCAACTGCAATCAAAGCGGCCATCATTGTTAGCACAACCCCGCCATTGAAACTGTGTGATGCTCAATCATTGATAATTCGAATGAGTAGTGGGCTCGTTTGATACAAGGCGGGGCGCCGTTCATTGGGCTGACGGCGCCCCGCGATTGTTTGCAGGAGTTTGAATGAGGTATAAATCAATGCGAGCAGTTTAATCACCATGATACCTATTAAACGCATGAGAAAAACAGCCGACAGGGTCCGGCAAAAGTTCCTGTTCGGTTTGCTGGCCAGTCTGCTCGGATTGCCGAATGGTTACGGCCAGCAACTGGCTTTCCCTGGCGCGCAAGGTTACGGCCAATATGCCACCGGCGGCCGCGGCGGCACGGTGTATCACGTCACCACACTGGCGGACAGCGGTGCCGGTTCGTTTCGTGATGCGGTGAGCCAAGGTAATCGCACCATCGTTTTTGACGTGGGCGGTTATATCAATCTCAACTCTGCGGTGATCGCGAGCAGCGGCCTGACCATCGCCGGGCAGACCGCGCCAGGCGGCGGCATTGGCGTGATGAACAATGAAGTTTCGTTCTACGGACGGAACAACATCATCTGCCGTTATTTTCGTTTCCGACAGGGCGGCAGCGCCACCGGTTCAAGCGCCGTCAACATCGGCGCTTCCAGCAGCGCCAGTCCGGCCAACAATATGATTTTTGATCACATCTCCGTGGAGTTTGGCCAATGGGATAGCATAGACGCCGTCCAGACAGCAAACGTCACGGTGCAGAATTCCATCATTGCCGATCCCATCAACCAGCAGTTTGGCGCGCACGTCGAGGGCTACAACCTCACCTGGTATGGCAACCTCTGGGCCAACGCCCACAACCGTCAGCCGCTGTGCAAGGCGGACACGGTGTTCATCAACAATGTCGTCTATGATTTTCAGGCGGCATACACCACTGGCGACACCGGCGCGGCGCACAACCACGACATCATCAATAACTATTTCATCACCGGCCCGTCCTCGTCGGCTCCGCAGGATGATTTTTTCCAAATCAACGGCACGCCCCAGAATCTTTATTTCGCTGGAAATCTCCTCGACAGTGACAAGAATGGCCTGCTGGGCGGGAGCACCACTGCGCCGAGTCCTGACAACAACGGCCGCACGGGTAACATTCTGGCTTCGCCATGGTCGCCGGTCACTCCGACCATTCCGACTTATTCCACCGTGGCGGCTTATCGCGTTGACGTTTCCAATGCGGGTGCCCTTCCGCGCGACGCGCTGGATGCGCTGGTCGTCGGCCAGGTGAGTTCGCTGGGCACGGCGGGAGCCATCATCACCAGCCCCAGCCAGACGGGCCTCGGCAACGGCGGTTACGGCTCGATTGACGGCGGCACGGCGCTGGTGGATTCGGATCAGGACGGAATGCCCGACATCTGGGAAAATGCCACCGGCTCGAATCCATTGAATGCTTCCGACGGCAACACGGTCGCCGCCGATGGCTATACTTTGCTGGAACATTATCTGAACTGGCTCGCCGCGCCGCATGCCATCGTGCAGACAAATTCGACGGACATCGACCTGTGGCCTTACACGCTCGGCTTCATCAACGGCGCAACATACACTTTTTCAAACATCACCAACGGCACGGTCACGCTCTTGAACAGCCACTTCGCGCACTTTGTCCCTAATCCCGGCTTCACCGGGCTGGCAAGTTTCAACTTCATCGTGTCCGACCCCGATGGCAGCACGATGACCAACACGATGGGATTGATCGTCTCAATCACCTATATCCCGAAAAATCTGGTCTGGCGCGGCGACGGCGTGAACAACACCTGGGACACGACGAACACCGCCGACTGGTTCAATGGAAACGACCTCATCACTTTCAACACCAGCGACGCCGTCACATTCGATGACACCGGCTCCGCCAGTCCCGCCGTCGACGTTACCAGCGGAGTTGCGCCGGGAAACATCATCGTCGCGGCGGATCAAAATTATACTTTCAACGGCAGTGCGATCAACGGCACTGGCAAACTGACCAAATCCGGCGCGGGAACATTGACGTTGAACAACCCCAACGGCTTCACCGGCGGAACCCTCATTCAAAACGGCGCAATCGTGATTGGCAGCGGTGGTAACATCGGCACGGGCGCGATCACATTTCAAAACACGACGCTCACCTCGACTTACGGTGCGACCGCAAACTTCACGCTCGCCAACACGTTAAACATTCCGGCTGGTTATTTTGGCAACTTGAAAATTTCGCCGCGCATGAGCTTTGGACCGGCGACGAACGGCGGCACGTTGAACGTCACCATTCCCGGCACGGTTAACGAGTATGATTATGTGCAGGGCGCGTGGACTCCTTTCTCCGGTTCGCTCAACCTGACCGGCACGGTGCCGAACGCAGTGCTGGATTTGCATTTCAACGGCGGCAGCTTTGACGGCGGTTGGGGTTCGGCCACGGTCAACTTGGACGGCGTGACGCTTGTTGGGCACCACAATTCCGGCGGCAACACGCTCTTCGTCGGTGCATTGAACGGCACCTCAACGTCCGTTCTTGGCGGATCAGAATATGCCGGGCCGGAATCCTGGAAGGTCGGGGGCTTGAATCTGGATTGCACGTTTGCCGGTTCGATCTCCAACTACTCGGCCACCACCAACATCTTCACCAAAATTGGCACGGGAAATCTCACCCTGGGCGGAACCAACAACCTCAGCGGTGCGATGACTGTGAGCAACGGCACCCTGACCGTCACCGGATCAACCATGGCGACCATATTCAACGTTGCCGTCGGCAAACTTGCCGGCACCGGACAGGTTGGTCCAACGGTCACGGTCCAATCCGGCGCGTCCATTTCACCCGGTGTCGGCCCCGGAAACGTAGGCACTTTGATCGTGAACTCCAACCTCACCTTGAACGCGCCGACACTGTATTTTGACCTGTCCAGTTCGCCGTCCGGTGCCAACGACCAAATCGTGTTGCAGGGCGGCCTGCTGACGATGAGCGGCACCCAAAATTACAATTTCAATCTCCCCAACTACGCGCTCGGCGCGGGCACCTACAGCCTGGTCAGCGGCGCGGCGAACAACACGGCCAGCGGCGTCAGTCTTGTGAACAATCTGCCCGCCAACACGCGCCAGACTTTCGTGATGCAACGTCCTGCTTCGGGCAGCACTTCCGGCTATGTTCAGCTCGTCGTCACCGGCAATGCCAGCTCCCTCGTCTGGCAGGGCACGAACGGCAACAACTGGGACAGCGCGACGACGAATTGGCAGAACGGAACCGCCGCCGACAATTTTTTTAATCTCGACCAGGTGCGCTTTGACGACACGGCGAGCAATGGCAACGTCTCCATCATCGGCGCGGTCCAGCCGGCGACCGTGTTGGTCACCAATAATCTGCTCACTTACACGATCAGCAACGGCGTGTTGGCCGGCATCACGAGCCTCACCAAGAGCGGTCCCGGCATGCTCATATTGAATTCCAGCAACAGTTTCAGCGGCGGCACTTTTGTGAACGGCGGAACGCTGCAGTTCGTCAACAATTTTTACGCCGGAGGCGTCGGCCCCATCACCTTGACCGGCGGAACGTTGTATCTCAACGGCATCGGCACGGGCACAACAGTCTCCTCCATCGGCACGAACACGCTGCAAACCTCCGGCCAGCCCTACTCCGGATTCAATCTGCAAGGATCCGGCGTGTTGAATCTCAACATCGGTGGTGGCGGCGTTTTTTCGCCGGGCGGCAATTGGAACGGATTCAGTGGGACGCTCAATTTCCTGACCGGCAACTGGATTCGGGAATTGGACACTGTCAGCTTTGGCAGTTCCAACGCCGTGTGGAATTTCGGCAATGCCGGCGGCCTTTACAACAAGAACGGCGGCTCAAGCATTTATCTCGGTGCGCTCTTCGGCGGTTCGGCCGCGGGTATTTCCGGGGCGACGACGGCCACCGCCAGCCTCACGACCTTTGTGGTCGGTGGTGTAAACACCAACAGCGTTTTCAACGGCACGATTACCGACGGCGGTGCGGCTGCGGTGGCTTTGGTTTTCAACGGTCCCGGTTCGCTCATGCTGACGGGTAACAACACTTTCAGCGGCGGCACGACTGTCAGTGGCGGCACGCTCCTCATCAACAGCACCGGTAACGGCACCGGTTCCGGCCCGGTCAGTATCAACCCCGGCGCAACGCTCGGTGGCAATGGGACGGTTGGCGGGCAGGTGTCGCTTGCCGCCGGCGCAACGCTCGCGCCCGGGAGCAATGGTTCCGGCACACTCACCATCACCAACGATTTAGGCCTGAACAACGCCAGCGTGCTTCAATTTCAACTCGGCACCAACAGCGACCAGGTCTCCGTTACAGGCGATTTGACACTCGGCGGCACGCTGAACATCAGCAATTCGGGCGGCTTCGGCCCCGGCACTTACACGCTATTCAACTACGGGGGTGCTTTGAGCGTTGGCGCACTGGGCATCGGCACGACCCCCGCAAATTACACCTACGCGATTGACACCTCGGTTCAGGGACAGGTAAATCTTATTGTCTCGCAGCCGAGCTTTGGAAACATTCTGGTGACTTCTCAGGGACTGGTCATAAGTGGTTATGGTGGGGCCACCAACGCCAGTTATTATCTGCTGACCTCTACCAACCTTGCATCGCCGTTGAACACTTGGCCTCGGATCGCCACGAATCAATTTGATGCCAGTGGCAATTTTGATTTCACTAACGCCATGAACACCAATTCACCCCAAAGCTTCTACCTCATCCAGTTGCCCTGAGAATTTCCATGAAGAAAATATACCCGCTGATCGGTTTGATTGCTTTGCTGGCGCAGCCGGTTCTGGCCAACATACCCGGTGGCGGCACGGGCACCGGTCCGGATGTGACGCTAACGGATAACGGAAGCACCGTGACCATGGCGAACGGCATCGTGTCCATTCTTATCACCAAGGCCAATGCGAACATCACACAGATCAATTACACCTACAACAACGGCAGCGGCACACAGACGCAACAGTTGCTCGCCGGCGGTTACAGCGGCGGGAAGCTTTATTGGGAAAATGCCGGTTTCGGTTCGGGGAATTTCACCTATTCGGTCGCGGCCAGCAGCGGCGATTACTGCGAGGTGGATCTGTTGCAAGACTCCGCCACCAACGGCACGATGGACATCCATTTTTCCATGCTGCGCGGTTCGTCGGGGTTTTATGTGACCCCCATCTGGAGCCACCGGGCGCAGGACGGCCCGATGCCCGACAACGAGGGGCGTGATAACATTTATGTTGGCTCCATCTTCAACTGGATGAGCGTGAGCGCCCAGCATGATTTCGAGACCGGCGTCAATCAACCGCTGGTTCCGGCGTTCACATCACCGCAGGAGAATGAGCTGGTGACGGGCGGACCCATGCAAGGGCTTTACTTCGACAAATACAAGTATGGCATGGACTTTGGCGGGCAGAATTCCGGGGAGAGGGTCTGGGGCTGGAGCAGCGTGAACGACCCCGCCATCGGCTTTGCCGGACAAAACGTCGGCATCTGGCATGTGCTGGCCAGTGTGGAGATGTATAACGGCGGCCCGATGAAAACCGAGTTGATGGAAGGCGAGTCGGCCTACACGCTCAACATGATCAACGGTAGTCATTACGGTCTGGGCCAGGCTTTTGTGATGGCCAACAATGAAGTCTGGTCAAAAACCTACGGCCCTTATTTTGTCTATTTCAACAACGTCGCCAACACGCTGACCGATGGCCTGCAGGCTTCGCGCGCGCTGTTTGCCGACGCCCAGGCGCAGGCCGCCGCCGAACAGACCGCATGGCCTTACACCTGGTTCAATAATGCCAACTACGTTCCCGCCTCGGGTCGCGGCACCATCACCGGCCAGATTGTCATCAATGACACTTACAATCCGAACGCGTCGGCCTCCAACCTGTGGGTCGGCATTGTGCAGCAGCCTGCGGTGAGCGATGGAGTCTATGACTTTCAGGAATGGTGCAAAGCCTACGAGTTCTGGACCAAGAGCGATGCCAACGGTAACTTCACCATCACCAACGTCATTCCCGGCAACAATTACACGCTGTATGCCTTCGGCCCCGGTGCGGCGGGAACTTTCATGTCGCAAAACCAGACCGGCGGCAATCCGCCCTGGTTGTTTAATCTGCCCGCGTCACCGTTCAGCGTCACCATCACCGCCGGGGCCACGAATAATATTGGAGCAGTGACCTGGACGCCGACGCGCGTCGGCCCGACCGTTTTTGAAATCGGCTATCCCGACCGGACGAGCGGCAAGTTCCGGCACGGGGATGACTGGTTTGTGGGCGACATCGGTCCCAGCCCGGCCGCGCCCAGCCCCATCTGGACAAAGTTTTTGGACTACCCGTTCGATTTTCCGAACGGCGTGAATTACACTGTGGGCCAAAGTCGTTGGAACACCGACTGGAATTTTATCCAGCCGATTGTCGTGGATTACGCGGGCAACGAAAAT
>Ga0181534_10001118_pt1 | contig 17857 bp, 13 predicted proteins | sample PEATcosm2014_Bin_37_FD_119758 | JGI IMG/M metagenome (GOLD analysis project Ga0181534, IMG submission 119758) | Peatland microbial communities from MTU Mesocosm Facility, Houghton, MI, USA - PEATcosm2014_Bin17_10_metaG | ecosystem: Environmental > Terrestrial > Soil > Wetlands > Peat | place... | reverse complement strand
TGAACTGCGGGCACGTGCAGCCGCTGCTGGTATGCGGCAGCGAGGTGATGCGTCCGCCGCATGGCAACGTGCCGGTGGGATTGCTGGGGGACGCCACGTTTGAGAGCGCCCGCTGCCAGATGAAATCGGGGGACCGGTTTATTCTGGTGACCGATGGCGTGACCGAAGCGGAAAATCCCAAAGGCGATTTCTTCGAAGACTTCCGGTTGGAAGCGGCGGCGGCGAAAGCGCCCACGCTGGAAGGAATCTTTTCGGCGGTCTCGGAGTTCTGCGCCGGCAATCCGCTCAACGACGATTGCACGGTGGTGGAGTTGATTTATTCGAGCCTTGCCGCCGAGGCGTAGTTAGGCGGTTGAGCATGTCGGTTCCTGAGCAACCGGTTCGAGGGTACATTCCGGGAGACAGGAGGACCTTTGCGCAAACCTCACCCTCCGTTTTCCTCCGCGGTAACTGCCGCGGCAACTTGTTTCCTGGCGGTGTGTATTTCGAGTGGCTCAGCTCACGGGCAGGTCGACAGCCCCAGTCAGAAGATTTATTCTCCCCATCATGAAGTCCGAATCGGCGATCTGCCATCGCTCATCGCAGCCTCGAAGGAACCTGCGGTGGTGCTGGCGACATCGGTGGAGATGATTTTGCGCGACAAGGAAGTTTGCTGCGGAAAGGACTCGGCGCTCGAGGACAGCGTGGAGCGCGCCGACCCTTTGTCGCTGAAGGACGTTGCCGAGAAGCTCCGGGGAAGGCATTTGCTGGCCGATGGCATCCCGATCACAATAACGGCGGAATTTCAGCCTGCGGCGACGGTGAACGCCGGCGAACTGATCGCAGCCCTAATGGACAAAAGAGCATTGCTCATGGAATGGAGTTCACATCTGTATGTTATTTGCGGGGCGATCTTCAGCGAGACCATCGACCCCTATTCTGGGGTAACAAGCGACGCGATCGACAAGTTGTACCTGTTGGACACGCGGTTTTCCGGGTCGCGCCGGGAGCTTTCCTTTAGTCGCGAAACGGACGATTGGGGCAAGGTGCAGGGCATTCTGATGCTGAAGGCGGCGCGCCAGTGAGGCAGCCGCTTAATGTTTATATTGCTTTTCTCTACTCGACGACCACGGTATAGTTTTCGCCCTCCCACCGATTTTCCAGCGACCAGTAGAACGTGAAGACGATCTCGCTGCCCGAGGGCAGGGAAGCGGTTGGCAGATCCAGGATATTTATGCCGAGGCCGGTATCGCGAGTATTGGCATCCTGAGAACTGTTCCAGCTATCCAGGCTCCAGTGCACCAGTGCGGGACTCAGCAATACCAGGCGAAGGGTCTTGAAGCGCGGGACGGTGCGGCACTTGTTGTTAAAGCGCCAGCCAAATATTTGGCGGACGGGTTTTTCCACTTGGTAGCGCTGCACAGTCTGGGGCGGCTGATCGAAAATCCGTCCGTCGCGCAAAGAGCGCCGGAGCTTGATGTATTCCGAATGCGCCCAAACCAGGGGACAGGCCGAGCCCGAGGGTTTGCCGCGGAATAGCTCGAGGGCCGGGATATCGGGCTGGTCCCAAACTTGCTCGGGAAGCAGATGGCTGCCGATGCTGGTGCATTTTTCCATAGTCAACAGCAGGCTTTCGGCGTCCTGGAGATGCCCGGCGGCAAGTTCGTAGTGTGCCCGCTCTCCTGCCAGCAGCGGCCAGGGGCGGCCAATGCCGGTGCCATCGAAGGGCGAGCCATCCTGATGCTCTCCATAGCCATCGCCGTTGTAGCGGTACCAGCCGGGGCCCTCGGGCAACTGCACCCGTAGAATTGCGTCGATGACCCGCACGGTATTTACAATACGGGGGTCATCGGGGGCGCGCAATCCAAAGCGAACCAGCGCCAGAGCGTCGGGGCTGACGATGTCCAAAGCTCGGTTGCCATCCTCCCCGGGTGGCCGGTTCTTGATGGGAACGAAGCCTTGCGTAGGGGAAGCAGCCGAATCGGTATCGGGCGGCGCGATCCTGACATAGTAGCCTTCCACCCCAACCTGCCGGGCGAGATCGCCGCCGGTGGCGTAGATCCAACGTTCGATGTTGTCATTCCAGGCATCCGCTACTTCTCGCAGCGTAGAGGCTGCATCGGCGTGACCGGTGAGCTCCGCCGTCTCGGCGGCGGCCAGCAGGGCGGAAATCTCGGCGGCCAGGGTGAAGGGAGAATAGCCGGCATCTTCTTCCCAGCGATCCTGCTGGGTGACGGGTCCATTGCGCATGATGAAACTGGCGGCGTTGCGGACCATGGGCCACCAGCGATCCAGCTTCCCTAATTCATCGCCGGCTTCGCGGCGAAGCAGATCGAGCAGGAGGATGGGGAAGGCAGTCTCATCCATCTGAACTCCGCCCCAGTAGGGCCGGCCGTCGAGCCAGAGATTCTGCGCCCAATTTCCGGCAGCCTCCTGTGTGGCTTCGAGATAGCGCAGAACTCTCACCGCATCCGTGACGGCGCCTGCCGCCAGCAGAGCTCCAGCGGTCTCGACCAGATCACGCGGCCAGATGAGATGATATCCGCCGAGATCTTCATCGCCCTTGCTGAATCCCCAGGGGATGGACAGGCTGGCGATGATTCCTCCCAGGAAATCTTTGGACTCGTGGGTACGGAGAACCGCCGTCGAGGGGCGGTACAGGTCAAACTCCCGACTCGGTTCATCGAGCTTGACCAAGGTGCTCTGCCATTTCCTCCACTGCGCCACATAGCATTGCCGCAGCTCTTCATAGTCTTCCAGCAGGCTGGAGCGCACCTGCTGCCCAGCCTCGGTGACGATGGAGCCAAAGCCGAGAGCGAGGACGAACTCTCCGTCGCAGGCGGCGAGGTCGATTTCGCCCGTGCAGGCCACGTTCCCTTTCTCCGCTCGCTGGTATTGCCATTCCATCTGGAAATGGGCGGAAAGGTCCTGCCAGCCGTCGGAGTGGCCCACAAACCCGACTGACATTTTCTTCCATGAAACGGACGATCCCAGAGCGAGGGCGCAGGCCTCGCGGTCGGCGAGGAAGAGGGGAACTCCTTTGTAATCGCCCACCCAGGCGGTGTTGTCGTAGCCGCAGTTGGCAAGATGCGGGGAGAGCAGAACGTATAAATGATAATCCGAGAGCTGACCCTGCAACGCTTCGAAGCGGACCTTTTGCAGGACTACATTGCGATAGGGGTCGGTAAAGAATTCTTTGTGAATCCGGTAATGTCCGTCGATCTCAGTGTTGACCACCTTGTATACCGGGATACCGGGTTCGATGGGTTTATTCTCGAAGGTGCAGTGACGCTTTTCTTCGGAGAAGAAGTCGCGCCCGTTGGTCACGATCAGTCCAAGATCGCGGGTGCAGGCTTGGTCGACGCGGGGAAAGTAAACCTCATCCAGGATGCCGTGGCTGATGGTGAACCAGACTTTGCTGTGCTGGTTCAGGGCGGTTCCGATTCCGGATTTGGCGCTGGAGGTCCACCGGGGTGGAATGCCGGGTGAGCCGGGAGCTTGCAATAAAGAATCGCTCATACAGTGTTCGTCCTAGGTTTTTCTGGAGGATAAGGGTGTAGTCTGCTTATCGTGCGATATGTCAACCAGCAGCAAGTGGCCGGGAATTGGATGAACGGCATCGAAGAAAGAATCACGAAGTAATCTTGATCTTTCGCGGCAAGTCAGGATAATGATCAGAATGAAATGCGTCCCAGAAGCGTTGGCCGACCGGTACCGGGTTCTCACGCTCCTGGCTATGGTAGCAGTCTTGGTGATCAGTCTGGCACTCGTTGCGGTGGCGGCCTCTCCGGCCGGGCTCGAGGTAGGCCCCATTACCGAACTCGACCGCGGCTTCCTGGGCCTCTACAATCTCGATTTCTCGAGCGCACAGAGAGATTTTTCCTCCTGGGAGAGCCAGCATCCGGATGATCCCGTGGGACCGGTGAGTGAGGCGGCGGGCTATTTGTTTTCGGAATTTAACCGGCTGGGGGTTCTGGAAGGCCAATTCTACGACAACGATGCCGCTTTCACCGACCGGTCCAAACTAAGCCCCGATCCTGTGATTCACGAGAAATTCGAGGCTGCGCTGCAACGCGCCCAGCAACTTGCACAATCCCGCTTGAAGCAGAATCCTAAGGATCAGGATGCGTTGTTTGCCATGACCATGGCTTCCGGATTGCAGGCGGACTATGCGGCGCTGATCGAGAAACGAAATCTGGCTTCGCTGCATTACACCAAGGAAGCCTCCACCTGGGCGCAGCAACTGTTGGCGATCTGTGCAAATTGCTACGATGCCCAGTTAGCCACCGGGTTCAGCAAGTACATTATCGGAAGCATGGCCGCGCCCGTGCGCTGGCTGATGCGAGTGGGCGGATTGCCGGGGGACAAGCAGGGCGGTATCGCCGACTTGCAGTTGACTGCCCAGCACGGGCATTACCTCGCTCCCTTTGCGCGCATCCTGCTGGCGATCGCCTACGTTCGAGACAAAGACAGAGAGCGCGCTCTGCAAATGCTTTCGTCTTTGCGCGCGGAATTTCCCGGGAACACTTTGTTCCCCCGCGAAATCGCACGGCTCCAATCCTCCCACTAAATCTCATGTGGCTCGGCCATCTTGCTCCGAGTGTCGCCCATTCACCAGAAATTTATTAGTCTGTAACCCTGCTGTAACAAAACGCCGCTACAACCAAGTGTTGAACACATTGGGAGGAACCATCGAGTGATCCGACGAATAAGCTTGTTCTTGGTGTGCGCGATTCTTGCCCTGCCTGCCTTGGCTCAAACCACGCTGAACGGCGCGGGCGCGACGTTCCCCTATCCCATGTATTCCAAGTGGTTCAGCGAGTATCACAAGCTTCATTCCGACGTTCAGATGAACTATCAGTCGATTGGCAGCGGCGGAGGAATCCGGCAGGTGACCGAAGGAACTGTGGATTTCGGCGCCAGCGATATGCCCATGACCGACGGACAACTTGCTGAAGCTCAAGGCAAGCTGAAGACCAAAATACTGAATCTTCCAAGTGTGCTGGGCGCGGTCGTCCCCGCCTACAATATTCCGGGAGTGAGCGGGGAGGTGAAGTTTACCCCGGATGCTCTAGCGGGAATCTTCCTGGGAACGATCACAAAATGGAACGACAAGGCCATCACGAGCGCGAACCCGGGGGTCAATTTCCCCGACAAGGCCATCATCGTCGTTCATCGTTCAGATGGCAGCGGCACTACGTTCATCTGGACTGATTATCTCTCGAAAATCAGCGGCGATTGGAAGAAGCGCGTGGGCAGTAACACTTCCGTCAGTTGGCCCATCGGGCTGGGCGGCAAGGGCAATGAAGGAGTGGCCGGTTCTATCCGCCAGTTGGCTGGAGCCATAGGCTATGTGGAGTTGATTTTCGCGGTGCAGAACAAAATTACCTTCGGCAGCGTACGAAACGCTGCCGGCAATTTCATCAAGGCATCGCTCGATGGAGTTACGGCGGCAGCTGCTTCTTCGCCGAAAATGCCGGCGGACTTCCGCGTCTCCATCACCGATGCGCCTGGGAAAGATGCTTATCCGATTTCCAGCTTCACCTGGTTGCTGATCCCCATGCAGTCGAAGGATGCAGCGAAAGGTAAGATTCTGGCGGACTTCCTCAACTGGATGTGCACCGAAGGCCAGAAAATGGCGCCGGCGCTTTCCTATGCGGCCTTGCCGGAGAACGTGGTGCAGAAGGAAAAAGAAGCCATTAAGCAAGTGAAATAACCGCTCCCTATTCTGCTGCCTGGTGGACCGAAACGCTTTCTGGCCGCCTCTGCGTTAGCTGTTACGGAAGGATGGTTTTCTCCGATTCCCGCGCACGCGGGGAAGCTGCTTGTTTTATACTGACTCGGTCTGAGTGCATCCCGTAGCCGGATCGTGAACGATACCCATCAACCCCCGACCGTGGCAGGGAACCACTGCAAGACAGCAGGCTTCTTCGCTTATGGCTCGGCTTTCGCTGGATAACCCTGAATATTATCTGAACCGCGACACTTCCTGGCTCGCGTTCAACGAGCGTGTGCTCGAAGAAGCCGAGGACGGCGGAAATCCCCTGCTGGAGCGGCTGAAGTTTCTGGCCATCTCGGCCAGCAATCTGGACGAATTTTTCGAAATTCGCGTCGCCTCCATGATGCAGCAGATCGAGGATGGCTTCAACGATGCCGCGCCGGATGGCTTGACCCTGATGGAGAAGCGCGACGTTCTGGCGCGCCTGAGCCATAAGTTCGTCGATGCGCAGTATGAGTGTTGGAATGCTCTGCGGCCCGCCATGGGGGAGCAGGGCATCCGCGTACTCGGCATGCATGAGCTGGATGCCGCCGCGCGTCGGTTCGTCGAGGAATATTGTGAGAAGGAATTGGATCCGCTGCTCACTCCGGTGACGGTTGATCCCGCCCATCCTTTTCCTCGAGTCATCAATAAAGCGCTGTGCCTGGGTTTGTTGCTGCGCCGCAGGCGGAGATCGGCGCTTACCTATACCGGGGTGATCTCAGTGCCGCGGAGTTTGCCGCGCCTGGTCCGGCTGCCTTCGGCTGAGACTACGGACTTTATTTTCCTCGCCGATCTGGTGGCGCATCATGCGCAAAATATGTATCACGGGTACGATATCGTGACCGCGGCGCCGTTCCGCGTGACCCGCAACAGCAATCTTTATTTGCAGGAAGAAGAAGCCCGCAGCCTGCTGGAGTCGGTGCGAGCCGAGCTTCATAACCGGCGCAAGGGCGATGCGGTGCGCATGGAGATCGAGGCCGACGCCGATCCCGAGATTATCGAACGGCTGCGCACCGTCTTCGAGCTCGATCCCTGGCAGGTCTTCCCAGTCAATGGCCCGGTGAATCTATCGCGGTTGTTCAATATTTATGACCAAACCGAGCGCCCCGATCTTAAATACCGGCCTTTCGCGCCGCGGGAACTGCGCCTCACGGCCAAGTCGCGGGACTTTTTCGAGGAGTTGCGAAGGCACGACGTTTTGTTGCACCACCCCTATGACTCCTACGATGCCGTGTTGTCCTTCATCGAATCCGCTGCCTTGGATGAGAACGTGCTGTCCATCAAACAGACGTTGTACCGCACCAACGAGCATTCGCTGATCGTTCCTTCGCTCATCGATGCGGCGGAGCGCAAGGAAGTCACCGCCGTGGTCGAGTTGAAGGCGCGCTTCGACGAAGCCCACAACATCCGCTGGGCGCGCGACATGGAAGATGCCGGAGTGCAGGTGTTTCACGGACTGGTCGGCCTGAAGACCCACTGCAAGCTCTCGCTGCTGGTGCGCCGCGACCCGGACGGAGTGCGCAGCTATGCCCACATCGGAACCGGCAACTACAACGCCACCACAGCGCGTATCTACACCGATCTGAGCCTGTTCACGGCGAATCCGGAAGTGACGCGGGCGGTGCACGACGTCTTCAGTTTTCTTACCGCCTATGCCGAAAATCCGAGTTATGAACCGCTATTGGTGGCGCCACTCGATTTGGCGGAGAAAGTGATCGCGTTGATCGATCGCGAAGCCGAGCACGCTGGCCAGGGAGTTCCCGGGCGAATCATCGCCAAGATGAACGCCCTGCTGGATAAGAACGTGATCCAGGCTTTATACCGCGCGTCCCAGGCGGGGGTGGAGATCGATTTGATTGTGCGCGGCATCTGCGCTCTGCGGCCGGGCGTGCGCGGGCTCAGCGACCGCATCAAAGTGCGCAGCATCGTGGGCCGATTCCTGGAGCACAGTCGAATCTATTACTTCGGCAATGGAGGCGAGGAAGAAATTTACATGGGCAGCGCCGACTGGATGCCGCGCAATCTTTACGAGCGGGTGGAAGTATTGGTGCCTCTGCGCGACGACTTCCTGCGCGAGCGTGTGCGGCGCGAGATTCTGGACGCCTATTTGGCGGACAACCGCAAGGCGCGCATCCTGCTGCGGGACGCGACCTATATCCGGGCTTGGCAGCCGATGCACGGCAAACGGAATCGCCGACCACCCACCGGCGCGGCCGCCTTTAGCTCACAAGACTTTTTGATTGGCGTGGCGGAAGGCAAAGAGGTGGGCATCGCTCCGGCGCCGGCCGCCGGAAGGCGCAGAAGCGCAGTCGGAAGGGAAAGTAAGCCGCAATGATTATTTATTTTCTGCGCCACGCCAACGCCGGAGAGCACCTGGCGAATCCCAAGAAAGACGAGAAACGGGGACTGGATCAGGATGGCATCGAACAGTGCGGCTACGTGGGACGGGCTTTGGCGGCCATGGAGGTGCAGGTCGAGGCCATCGTGTCCAGTCCCTTGAAACGGGCCACGCAGACAGCCTCGCTGGTCGGCAATGAGATGGGATACGAGGGCAAGCTGCAAGTCGATGCCGGATTGCGGCCCGGGGCGGGCGTGGCGGAGTTTCGGCGTTTGCTGGAAAAGTATTCAAAGTTGGAATCGTTGATGGTGGTCGGGCACAATCCCAACCTCAGCCAGTTTCTGGGAGCAATGATCAGCGAAGCCGGGTGCGAAGCTTCCGTGGATCTGAAAAAGGGAGCCGTCGCCCGGGTCGATATGCGACGCAGTTCGGGAACGTTGCAATGGTGTTGGACCCCCAAGGCTCTGCGCACGCTTCACACCGCCGCGGTGGAAAGTTCCCGGCCAAACACCTCGCGAAAATAAGGCGCGTCCTTCTCGATGGCCCAAAGCTCCAGATCCACCCCCATGCGACGGCGGGGCACCAATGCCAGATGCACAGCGGCGGCGCGGTGGGTGACCGTGACTTTTTGCACGGCGCGGCTGCGGCCAAGATTCAAGGCGCGGGCTAGTCGCAGCAGCATAATGGACTTCTGGACACTGGCACGGTCGGCGGGGTCGAGGGCCTTCATGGGAGGATCGTCCAGTGTGGGGCGCGATTTCCCCAGATAACGGGCGATGGCGGCGATCAACCGCCGTTCTTGCGGGGTGTAGCCCAGAATCTCGGAATTCGAAATAATGTAATAGGTGTGCCGATGGTGGCCGTTCCGGTTGACGTAATCGCCCACCTCATAGAGCATGGCCGCCGCCGCCAGCCACTCGCGAAATTCCGGGGCAAGGCCATGCACCGGCCGCAGCGCGGAGAACAAAGACATTGCCGACTCCCGCACGTCCAGGGCATGCTTCATGTCCACGCCATAGTGGGCTACGGCCTTGGTGATGGAGTCCCAGCGCTGAGATTCGATCTGCTTTCCGGAGCGCGTGCTGCGATCCGACTCGGCCGCCATCTGCGCCAGCAAACCATCGCGCAGCCCCAGGGAGGAATACCGAAAGCCTTTGAGATGGCAGCGGTCGAGCAGTTCGTGATATACCATGGCGCCGGCCACGACGATTTCGGCACGGCGCAAGCCGATGCCTTCAATTTTCCGCCGGCCATCCACCGCCAGGCGAGCCAGTCGATTGGCCAGGCGCGACATTTCCGCGCGGGTTACGATCAGACGCTGCCGGCTGCGACTCTTGCGCAAATGGCTGGCCGCCGTGGCCAGGGCATCGGCGGTTCCCGAGGTGGCGATGACATTCTTGACCCGGGCGGCCACGACGCGAGGAGCAATGCGATTCACTTCGCGCGTGATAAAACCCTGGAGCCGTTTGAGTTCGCCCTTGCGCGGCGGATCGTGGCGGAGAAACTCATCGGTCAGGCGGACTGCGCCCAGGGGAAGACTTACGGTTTCGCGGATTTGTCCTCGCGCCGAGACCGTCAACTCGCAACTTCCGCCGCCCAGATCCATCATCAAGGTGGGAGATGGATCGACGCGGAGACTGGAAACCAGACCCAGGTGGATCAGTCGGGCTTCCTCCAGCCCGGAAATGATTTCGACCGTCCAACCCGTGGCCGAGCGCACCCACTCGAGAAATGCCTGGGAATTGCGGGCGTCGCGCAGCGCGCTGGTGGCGACCACGCGAACCGTTTCGGTGACGATCTGCTGGGTGGCACGGTGGAAGCGGCGCAAGACCTTGACGGTTTCGGCCATCGATTCGGGCGTCAGGAATCCGGAGCGGAAGACCCCCTCCCCCAGGCGAGTGACCTCGCGATCTTCATGGATGGCGCGCAGGTGGCCGCGCCGGAGGCGCGCAATCTTCAGCCTTACAGAATTCGAACCGATATCAACCGCGGCGAAGGTCGGCATGGAGACGGACCACAGTTTACATGCTGGAGGCCGATGTGGTCATTGAGTCATTGGGGATTGATTGCTGATCATTGGCCGATTGGCGCCGGAAGCGGAGACTGGCGCTGCGATTAAGCGGCGGAGTTCGCCCGGGCCTGGCTGGCGCCAGCGTGATCAGCGGGTGCAACTGAAATCTGCGGCTGGGAAGCGGCGCGGGTCTGGCGCGCGCGCGACAACAGGGCGACGGCGTGCCTGTATTTGGCGCCGGTGAGGTTGTGGAGTTCCGCCACCAGCGGCGACTCCGGAACCCCGCCGAGATTCTGCCTGGCAGCGGCGGTCAAAATGAACCAATCGTGCCAATCTCCCAAAGCGTCCTGCAGGCGTCGGATTTCCCCAATCAGGCGCGCGCTGGCAGGGGAGAACTGGGAAAGCTCCGCGGCGTAGCGCGCCCGCTTGCTGAGAATTCGATATTGATGCAAGAGCGCCTGGCTGATCGGCGCGTCGGAATGGTAAAAAGTATTCACAAAAGTGGTTGCGACCGTCAGCGGATCTCGACAAACTTCGGGATCGAACTGCCTGGCCGCGCGCTTCAGCCGCTTACGGACTTCGCGCACCGAAGCCCGATCCAGTGATTTCTGTAACTTCTTTTCTTGCCGCGCCCGCGCGTCGATCAAGTGGTGCACCAGTTGCGTTTTCCTTCGGGGCTCGCGCGGCACCTTCAAACTGCGAAGAGCGGCGAGTTGCACATCCAAATCGCGCACCTTGCCGGCGCGCTTGCGGATCCGGTCAATTAATTTCAGCAGCTTCTTCTGGTTTCGGTCCAGCCCGGGAGCAATTCCGCTGAGCAGTATTTCCAGGCGTCGCGCTCCCGTGCGGAAGCGATGAACGCGATCCCTGGAGGGCTTCGCGGAAAGCTTAACCAGGTCGCTCTCAAGCCTCTGAAAAACTGCATGGCTGCGCTTACAATCAATCGACATAAATTGACTTAGATCCAGTGGAGGTAAATCGAAAAAGCCCCGCCTGCCAGTACGATTCTGTGGGAACCTATCCCCATTTTAACATCCTGTTAACAGGAATCTGCTAGCTTGAATTTACACAAGCGGTTAGCTTGCAGACGAATGGCCAATTCCGCCCCACTCCGGCCTGAGATGCTTTCACCTCAACCGGTTGAAAACAATCAGACCACTGGTCCCGCGGCGGTTGCATCCCCAATTCCGGATTCGGCGGGGAGCGGAGAATTCGCCGATTCGATCTTTAAGTTCCTCATGCTGCTATGTGGCCTGTCAGTGCTGGGGACGCTCGGCCTGATCGTGTACGAACTGGTTTTGCGCTCTGGCGCTTCCTGGCACGCCTTCGGCTTCAAGTTTTTCGTTGGCCATGATTGGGATCCCGTAAGCGATCAATTCGGTGCCCTGCCGTTCATTTACGGCACCCTGGTTTCGTCGTTTCTCGCCCTTGTTATCGCCGTGCCATTGTCCATTGGCGTGGCGGTGTTCACCACGGAGATGTGTCCCCGAAAATTGCGCGGGCCGCTATCGTTCTTCGTCGAGCTGCTGGCGGCTATTCCCAGCGTTGTTTATGGCCTCTGGGCGATTTTTGTACTGGTCCCGATCCTCAGCAATTACGTGGAGCCCTTCCTGGGGAAGACTTTGGGGTGGAGCGGATTCTTCGATGGTCCCCCGTATGGCATCAGCATGCTGGCCGCCGGTATCATCCTTGCGATCATGATCATCCCCATCATCTCGTCCATCACTCGGGAGGTGCTGGCGGTGGTCCCGCAGCATCAACGAGAAGCTGCCCTGGCTTTGGGCGCAACCCGCTGGGAGATGATCCGGGTCGGGGTTCTGCGCAATGCCCGGGCGGGAATCATGGGCGGAATTATCTTAGGGCTGGGACGCGCCCTGGGCGAAACCATGGCTGTGACCATGGTGATTGGCAATCGCCCGGACATTGCCAAGTCTCTGTTCGCTCCCGGATACACCATGGCCAGCGTCTTAGCCAACGAGTTCAGCGAAGCCACCGGCGACTTATATCTATCGTCTTTGATCGAGATTGGCCTGGCGCTGTTCCTGGTTACGATTGTGGTCAATGCCCTGGCGCGGGTGCTGGTCTGGACGGTGACTGGCTCACAGCCGACGAGGGCCAATGCCTGATACTGGAAAAGCCGCCGCATTCACAACCGTGCCGCCAATCTCTTTACGCCGCCGCGTCACCAACTATGTCATGACCGGAGCTTCGGTGGGCGCGGTCATTGTAGTCATGCTGCCTTTATTCGCCATTTTTGCCTACCTGATTTTAAAGGGCATTGGGTCCATCAATCTGGCATTCCTGACGCAAATCCCCAAGCCGGTGGGAGAATCTGGCGGGGGCATGGCGAATGCAATTGTGGGTTCGGCTTTCATTCTGGCTCTGGCCAGCATTCTGGGTGTGCCGATCGGAGTGGGTGCAGGCATCTACGTCGCGGAATACGGCCGCAACCGCTTCGGCGACGTGATTCGCTTTACCGCCGACGTGTTGAATGGTGTGCCCTCGATCGTGATCGGCATCGTGGCCTACTCCCTGGTGGTTCTCTATCAGAAACACTTTTCCGCCCTGGCGGGTGGGGTAGCGCTGGCCATCATGATGATTCCCACGATTACGCGCACCACGGAAGACATGCTCTTGCTTGTTCCCCAGGCTTTGCGCGAGGCCGCCTATGGCTTGGGTGTTCCGCGCTGGCGGACGACGTTATCGATCGTCCTGCGGACCGCGACTTCGGGAGTCATCACCGGCATCATGCTGGCTTTTGCTCGGGTGGCGGGGGAGACAGCGCCCCTGCTGTTCACCGCGTTCGGTAATCAGTTCTGGAACCTGCACGCCAACCAGCCGACCGCCGCTCTACCTCTGCAGATATTTAACTATGCCATCTCGCCCTATGACGAATGGCACCAACAGGCCTGGGCCGGGGCGCTCGTGCTGATCATTCTCATCGTTTCCGCGGTATCCGCGGTGCGGTACGCGGTGCGTCGCGGAACCTTTGGAGCTGCATAAGACATGGGCGTTGGCATTCAAGTCGAAAACCTGAGCGCGTGGTATGGCAGAACCCAGGCGTTGTACGGGATTCAATTAACCATGCAGGCGAATCGCGCCACGGCGCTGATTGGACCCTCCGGCTGCGGCAAGTCAACCTTCATCCGTTGCTTGAACCGAATGCATGAAACCATTCCAGAAGCGAGGGTTCAAGGAAGCGTTCGCATCGGCGAGGTGGACGCCTACAACGGAACCTCGGCGACTCAGTTGCGTCGCCGGGTGGGCATGGTCTTTCAAAAGGCCAATCCGTTTCCTACCATGTCGATTTACGACAACGTGGCTTCCGGCCTGAAGTTAAACGGCTTCCATAACCGCCGCAAGCTGGACGAAATCGTACAACGGTCCCTGGAGGTCTCGGCGCTATGGACCGAAGTGAAGGATCAGCTCCACAAGAAGTCCGGCGCCAGTCTTTCCGGAGGGCAGCAGCAGCGGCTCTGCATTGCACGCGCTTTGGCGGTCGAGCCCGAAGTTCTTCTGATGGATGAGCCCTGTTCGGCGCTCGACCCCATCTCCACAGGTAAGATCGAAGAATTGATCTTCCAGCTGAAGGAAAAGTATACGATCGTGATTGTCACCCACAACATGCAGCAGGCGGCACGAGTAGCTGAGTTCACGGGCTTCTTCCTTCTCGGTAAAATGGTGGAATTCGATAAGACGGAAAAAATCTTTACCAACCCTGCGGACAAGAAGACGGAAGATTACATCACGGGGCGATTCGGATAGACCGCCTTGATGGCGTTGAGCTGTGGCATTGATTAAGATTGAAATACACTGATTCGAAGTCTACTGAATTCGAAGTCGAAGGATAGATTGCAAGATGCGCACGCGCTTTCAGCAAGGCCTGGACGATCTTCGCCAGAAGCTTCTACGCATGGGCGGGCTCGCGGAGCAGGCGGTGGATCGCGCGCGCCAGGCCTACGTCGACCGGGATTTGAAGCGCTGCCAGATGGTGCTGGAGGGTGAAAGCCAGATCAACGACTCGGAGCGCGAGATCGACGAAGCAGCATTCGACCTGTTGGCGATGCAACAGCCGATGGCAGTGGATCTCCGCTTCATCCTCGCGGTCACTAAAATCAATTCCGACCTGGAACGGGTGGGCGATCAGGCGGTGAATATCGCCGAGCGGGTGATGGATATGGCGGATCTGCCGGCGGCGGACCTGCCGGTCGATATCGCCCGCATGGGCGCGGCGGTCAGCGCGATGGTGCGGCGGGCCCTGGAGTCCTTTATCGAGGGTAAGGTCGAATTGGCGCAGGCTGTGCTGGAAATGGATAACGTGGTCGATCGCATGAAGGACGATGCCTTCATTCAGCTGGTGAAGACCATGAACCAGCGCCCCGACGTGGTGCGGCAGGCGCTCGACGCGCTGCTGGTGGCCCGCAATCTGGAGCGCGTGGCCGATCATGCCACCAATATTGCCGAGGATGTGATCTTCTGGGTGCAGGGTTCCGACGTTCGCCATAACGTGAATGCGCTGGAGGAACACACCCAGCCCACCGCCGGTCAGGAAGGCTCACCGCGCGCCTCTGGCGTATAAATCCGACGTATAAAATCCAAAGATCTCTCATCGGCAAGCCATCGGCAAAGTCCGGTGAGGGAATTAGGGATTGAATCCCGGAGGCCTCGTGAATCGATTCTCCCGCAGGGCTGGGCTGGTCGCATGCTTCGCTTGCTCATGTGTGTTTCTGAACGCGCAAGAAGCTAATCGTGAGAGACCCTCGATCCCGCTGCCCTCGAGCAAAATCCTGACCACTCCCTCACCCGGCAGAATCGCCAGCACCAATAGTTTTCCCACAGCCATCGCGATCAGCCCCGACGGCCGCTACGCGGCGCTGTTGAATGACGGCTATGGAACGCAAGAGACCATGGCCATGCAGTCGATCGCGGTGCTCGATCTGAAGTCCAACCAACTCGTGGATTACCCCGACAAGCGTTTCGGGGAAGAGGTGCGCCAGAGCTATTTCCTCGGTTTGGTCTTCGGCTCCGACGGAAGGCACTTGTACGCCTCCGTCGGTTCGATCAGCGATCCTACCGGCCAGAAATCGGGGGACACGGGCAACGGCATCGCCGTTTACAGCTTTTTGGATGGCAAGGTTTCGCCGGATCGCTTCATTCCCCTTGAACCTCAGACCTTAGGGCCGGGGAAAAGAGTAGCCATTGGGCTGCAGAAAACACCGCGCGGAACCGCTCTACCCTATCCTGCGGGATTGGCATTGCTGCCCGCACAAGGGGCAGGCGGCGACCGCCTGCTGGTCGCCGATAATCTCTCCGACGATGTTTTATTGATGGATATTTCAAGCGGAAAAGTTGCGCAGCGCTTTGAGCTCAGCACCAGCGACCTGGTTCCGTCTTCGTATCCGTATGCGGTCGTGGCCTCGCGCGATGGCCGCCGCGCCTGGTGCAGCCTGTGGAACGCATCTAAGGTCGCTGAACTGGATCTCACCACCGGTAAATTCGTGCGCTGGATCAAACTGAATGAGCCAGCGGATCCGATTGCCCCCGGCTCTCATCCCACGGCAATGCTGCTGAGCCCGGATGAAGCCCTCTTATACGTTGCGTTGTCGAACGCGGACGAGGTGGCAGTTCTGGCGACGGCCAGCGGCCAGACCGTGGCTGCGCTGAACACCACAGTTCGTGGACAGAATTTCGCGGGGAGTGTTCCCATCGCGTTGGCGCAAACCCAGGATGGCAAGCGGCTGTTTGTGGCCGACTCTTCCTCCGACGCCGTGGCTGTATTCGACACCTCGAACCTCGTCGAGACAGCCCGCCCAAACACCGGGAAGCCATTTGCCGCGCTCGGCTTCATTCCCACCGACTGGTACCCTTGTGCGCTGGCGGTCGAGGGCAGTGATTTGATCATTGCCACCGCCAAGGGCCAGGGCGCAGGTCCTAACCGGGGAGCGGGGAAAACGTCCTGGGAAATTCGCCACCACGAGCATCCCTATATCCCGACACTGTTGCGCGGATCGATCGCCCGCCTCAACATCCCCTCCACTTTGGGCAAGCTCGAGGACCTAACCCGCGCCGTCGAGCATGACAATCTCCTCGACCGGGATCCTTCGATCATTCGCTTCGCTGGGGGTGAGAATCCCATCCACCATGTCATCTACGTCATCAAGGAGAATCGAACCTACGATCAAATCCTTGGGGACCTCCAATCCGGCGACAAACCGATCGGTAACGGTGACCCTTCGCTCACCATGTATGGCGCCGATATCACCCCCAACGAGCACAAGCTCGCCCTGCAATTCGGCGTGCTGGATAATTTTTACGACAGTGGAGAGGTTTCCGGCGACGGCCATCTCTGGTCTACCGCGGCCATTACCAGCGATTACAACGAGAAGACTTGGCAGATCGCCTATCGTGGAAAGGAGCGAACTTACGACTTCCAGGGTACGGTCGCCGACGAATACCCGCTGAATCACAAGCAGCCTGACATCGACGATCCTTCCACCGGTTTTCTCTGGGATAATGTCGCGCACCACGGCCTGAGCTACCGCGACTACGGGGAATATGTGAATGCCGCCTGGTGCAACAAGACTCGCCAGGCGGCCTCTCCCAAGCAGGGAACACCCTCCGGCCAGCAATCGATTTGCCCGCGCACGCAATTGCGTCGCGGGGATGCCCTGCCGCCCAACGTTGGAGACCCGCGTGGCGCACCTAGTCCCTACACTTGGACCATACCCTTATTCGATGGAGTCAAAGCCACGAAAGCGGTGCTGCGCGATCACTTCGATCCGCTCTTTCCCGATTTCAACACCGATTACCCCGACCAGCTTCGCGCCGACGAATTCTTGAACGAATTCGCCGCTTATGCCCGCGCCCGCTCCGAAAACCAGAGCCCCGAGGTGCAGTTGCCGGCTTTCATCCTGCTTTATTTGCCAGACGACCACACCGGAGGCACGCGTCCCGATCGTCCCCGTCCGGCAGCTTCAGTGGCGGACAACGATCTCGCGCTGGGGCGCGTGGTGGAGGCGGTTTCCCACAGTCCTTACTGGGACGACACTGCCATCTTCGTGCTGGAGGACGACGCCCAGGATGGCGGCGATCATGTCGACGCCCACCGATCCATCGCCTTCGTCATCAGCAAGTATTCGCCGGGGTCCGGGGGGAAGCCTTACGTGGAGCATGGCTTCTACACCACGGTAAATATGATTCACACCATGGAGATGTTGCTCGGCCTGCCTGCCATGAATCAGAACGACGGCTATGCGCCGGCCCTGAGCACGATGCTCTCCGGCCCCGGTGACCAGCCGGCATTCGAAGCCGACTTCCGCAACCTGAGAAACGGCCTTATCTATCAAATCAACCAACCCACCGCGCCCGGCGCAGCGGAATCTCTGAAGATGGATTTTTCCCGTCCCGACGCCGCCGGCGCAGCACGGCTAAACGATGTACTGTGGCACGACCAAAAGGGCGACACCCCTGCGCCGACGCCGCGATACACTATCCTTCCGGTTGGAGCAAATTAGCCGGAAAAGCAGGTACTGGTACCATTTCATTTCCACAGCCATCCGGCGCGAAATGGCACCAGTACCGAAAGCAGGTAGCGACCCGACACTCTGGCAAACACGCAACCCAAGGCGGGACTCGGGGCGCACTGGATAGATTCAGCTTTTTGCCGATAGGTTTTCTATGGGCACTGCCATGCGTGAACTGCGAACCGCCGTAATGATCCTGGTGGATGCCACCTGGGATGATCGGGAGGGAACTTCGCATAAGGTTT
>Ga0181534_10001117_pt1 | contig 17872 bp, 12 predicted proteins | sample PEATcosm2014_Bin_37_FD_119758 | JGI IMG/M metagenome (GOLD analysis project Ga0181534, IMG submission 119758) | Peatland microbial communities from MTU Mesocosm Facility, Houghton, MI, USA - PEATcosm2014_Bin17_10_metaG | ecosystem: Environmental > Terrestrial > Soil > Wetlands > Peat | place... | reverse complement strand
CGGGGAGGCGACGGCCGAGTGGCCACACGACTTGAAAAATAGTCCTCCCTCCCTATTGAGGCGCTGAAGCGCCGTGCGGTTGCGGCCCCAGCGACCGCTACGCCCGATGCGCAGACGCAGAGCCAAACCGAGGATAAGCGCGAGACGTTGATGGCGGGTTCATGCAACGCTCGAGGAGCCCGCTGACTCGAGCCTGATGGTGTAACCTCAAATCTTGGGTCTGCTTGCGGCGGTAATCAGTGCCAGGCTGAGCGCGGCGGCAGAGACCCAGAGATGAGGCAAAGTTTGAACCAACTCTCCTGCGACGCTTGGCACTGCCACTATACACAGTGCGATGGCAGTGAAGATGCGACGCAAGATTCTGACGAGCGGGCGTTTCTGTTGCTCTTCCCTCACGCGCATAGCCGCAACTCCGCAGTGGCTGCAGAACCGTCAAATCCGTGTTGATCACCGGACCGAACCGACACTTCTCTGAGCGACCGCGATTGCGATGGCTTGAACCGCGACTGCGATGGCTTGATTTGCCGGAAGCGCGGACGTCGTCGGCCTATGAGCACATCGGACAGTTCCATGTCCAAACTCTGGGCAGCAATCGGGTGGATGGGCGACGTCGTTTCCGGCCGTTCAGCGCGCCAACCCTCCGTGGGCGACGCCGCGACCGCAAACACCGGGAGACGTCCGCACCGATACAGGCGAGCCGACGGACCGGCAACGCCGTAAGGCCAGCCTCGTGCGGCGCTTGGCCGTCGCAAATCGTAGACGTAGGCGTCCGACGGTAGGCTCGACACCCAAGCCCTGATTTCGCCATCCGAGCGGCGGGCACCGTAGGGACGCAACGCCAACGCTCGGCGATGAGCCCACACGGCCTGCGCCGTAGCGCTCAAATCCTGCAGCCAGGCGAGGGTCCGGTCTCGATGCGCGTGGTCGCGCAGCGTGGCGATGAAGGCGCGTAGGTCATCGCTAATGTGCATCGCCACTTGCGGATCGGGAAAAACACACCACACGGGACCCGGCAAATCCTTGCGACCCACTTCCGCAATCCAACGCCGCCCGACGTCGTCAATCGCTATCGTCAAGCAGGGTTGGAACACGGTGCACGGCTCTTCGGGAAAGCAGCATCCGGTAAAATCGACATGCCCCAACTCAGTGTCAGCAAGACCGCAGCAGGCGGCGAGCAATGCCTCGATCGATGGGTTGATGATCCCGGGGTAGATTGTGCTGAGAGTCTTGATGAGCTCTGGACGAAGTCCCGGCAGGGCTCTAACCGAGAGTGATTTGCCGCTGACATCAATCCAGGGCGTCGACAATAAGGGAGTCATCGTGTCAGGTGTTGACATGCTGAATTCCTCTTTGAAATCTCCGACTAAACCAATTGTCTCCTGTTTAAGTAAAAACGGTCTTCATGGCCCAAGGGAGTCGCCCGCGAGCGAGGAAGCCGGACGAGAATTTAGCGCAACAGTTATTTTTTTCAAGGGGTCTCTGTGCAGGGGGTTTTGAGCCGCCGCATGAATGCCAAACCCACCACTGCTTTTACTCCCGTCGGGTCTTTTTGCAGCGCACAAGTCGGCGGGCGTACTCTGGTGGAGCAAGGAGAACACCACGATTATCGACGGTAACGGCAAGCAATATCAAAGCCCGGGTCGAGAGCATTCGTCAGCAGATCGAGGAAACAACTTCGGATTACGACAAGGCACGACCCCGTAGCAGCGTGGGGTCCCGAATCCGTCGATTCCTCATGAGTCCTAAAGGCATCACAGCCAACGTGAGATCAGGAATACAAACCCCTGGCCAAGGAGAGCAGCGATCGCACATCCAAATGTCAGCAGGTTTGGTCGTGCTCGGGGCTCTCGAACTAACGCCGCGCCCGCAAGCCCCGTGGCCACGATCGGAGAGACAAAGGCTACCGCGAGCGCAATGAGCATGATCATCCCGACGCCCGGAACGTTCCTGATGTCGAACGGTGAGAGGCGCATCAAAAGAAACAGAACCCAGATCGCCAGCCAAATCACAAGGCAGAAAACTGATGCAGTTCGCAGCGACACCTTAGACACCTGACACTCCTTGCGCTAACGGCTGTCTCAAAAGAGCCTACCGCACCGGCCTTGGTGCGCGCTACCTGGCCCTTACATCGACGACGGCACGCTGAGCCCGCAGATTGTCAGACCCGCATTCGCACGAACCGCCTCGAGGGCGGGCTTGATGCGCTGGAAACGGATTCCACGGTTTAGGCTCCGTGCGCTTGAGCCGCTGCGTCTTGATCCATACGGCCCAGTTTGGCGCGGTGGCATCTTCCTTGCAGAAATCGAGATGCAACTTTAAGATGGCTCGCGGGAGGCGCAGAATCGAGCCATAAGAAGGAGAAACAGCATGGCGCACCTGCGGAGATTCCTGATCGAGCACGATATCGACGGAGTAGGCGGCCTATCGATCGTGGAGTTGTGCGGCGCGGCACGCGCCAGCGAGGACCTCATCCGAAAGCATGCGGAACTTAGCGCGATCCCCATCGCGCGGATCGTCGAGGTTCCTCACATCATCGATCCGCTAACCGCAAATAACTGACGCGAACAGGAGACCACAATGAGAAAACTACTGGCCGCACTTTATAGCATTCTGGTTTACGCGCTTTTTCTGGCTGTTTTTCTGTACGCCATCGGCTTCGTCGAAAATATCCTGGTGCCCAAGTCCATCGATTCCGGTCCAAGCGGTGATATCGCCAGCTCATTGCTGATCGATGCGGCGCTCCTGGTGTTGTTTGCGCTTCAGCACAGCATCATGGCGCGCCCTGGGTTCAAGCGAGTCTGGACGCGCATCGTGCCCGAGGAGATCGAGCGCAGTACCTTTGTGCTGTTTGCCAGCCTGGCGCTCGCCTTGGTCTGCTGGCAGTGGCGCCCACTGCTGCAGACGATCTGGTCCGTCGCCGACCCGATTGGTTCCAGGGCGCTCCTCGTCGTGTCGTGGATGGGATGGGGGCTGCTGCTCTTGAGCACGTTCCTCATCAGTCACTTTCATTTGTTCGGTGTGAGCCAAGGATTCGCCCGGCTACTTGGGCGCACGCCCTCGGAGCCAGCGTTTGTCACGCCTTTTCTGTATCGGTGGATGCGCCATCCCCTCTATGTCGGCTTCATTCTGGCTTTCTGGGCTGCGCCGCACATGACGCTGGGCCATCTGTTTTTTGCGTTCGCCACCACGGGTTACATCTTTGTGGGCATCTGGTTCGAGGAGCGCGACCTCATCGCATACTTCGGCGACCGTTATCTGCAGTACCGGGGCAGCGTCGGCATGCTGTTTCCGAAGATCCGAATTGCCTCGCCGCGTAAGGGCGTAGCGCGCTGATATCCAGTGGATGAGATACGCCACCATGCCCACGCTGCAAAACTATCAGCACCTGCTCGACTCGAGCACGATCCTACGGTGCGCTGAAAACTAGAATGACTGCAAGGCGTCCCCGGCAAACCACGATGACGTGGCGATCGCCACGGAGGATGGGCATCTGAGCCAGCCGCGCTATAAGGCGTTCATCAGCTACAGCCATCGCGACGAGCTCTGGGCGACGTGGCTGCACAAGTCGCTCGAGTCCTATCGGCCGCCCCGGCAGCTCATCGGCACCCAGACCGCGCGCGGCGAGGTCCCGCGGCGCCTCAATCCCGTATTCCGTGACCGCGAAGAACTGGCTTCCGCCACCGACTTGGGCGAAGTCATCAGCGAGGCGCTGCGCGAGTCGGGCTGCCAGATCGTCATCTGTTCGCCGAACGCCGCGCGCTCGAAGTGGGTCAACGAGGAGATCCTGGCGTTCAAGCGTCTCGGCCGCGAGGACCGGGTTTTCTGCCTGATCGTCGGGGGTGAACCGAACGCTTCGGACATGCCGGGGCGCGAGGAGGAGGAGTGCTTCCCTCCCGCCCTGCGCTATCGTCTCGCCGCCGACGGCACGCTGAGCGATGTGCGCACGGAGCCGATCGCGGCGGATGCCCGGCCAGGCAAGGACGGACGGTACGCCTCCAAGCTGAAGTTGATCGCCGGCGTACTCGGCGTCGGCTACGACGCCCTGCGCAGGCGCGATCAGAGCCGCCGCTACCGCCGCCTCGCCAGCCTCGCCACCGGCGCCGTCTGCGGGATGGTGATAACCAGTGGACTCGCCGCCTACGCTCTCATCCAGCGTTCCGAAGCTCAAAAGCAAACGGTGCGCGCCGAGGCGCAGACTCAAACGGCGCGGGAAACGACGAAGTTTCTGGTCGATTTGTTCAAGATCTCCGATCCGGGCGAGGCCCGCGGCAACAGCGTCACGGCGCGCGAGATGCTGGACAAGGGCGCGGCGCGCATCGATCGGGAACTTGCAAAGCAGCCGGCGATCCGCGCCACCTTGATGGACACTTTGGGCACCGTGTACACCGGGCTCGGCCTCTACGGCCAGGCGCGGCCGCTGCTCGAACAGGCGGTAGCGACGCACCGCAGCATCTCTGGCGACGATCCGCTGGAGCTGTCCGATTCGCTGGACCATCTCGGGGATCTGCTTACCCGGCAGGCGGAATTCGCGGTGGCTGAGAAGGCCTACCGGGAAGCCATCCGGGCCGAGTCGGCCGCTCCGAACGAGCCCGCCAGCCAGGCGGAGCTCGCAACGACCCTCTATGGCCTGGGTGTACTGTTGGCCCAGGAAGGGCATCATGCGGATGCCGAGAAGACCCTTCGCGATGCGCTGCGCCGGCAGCAGGCGCTCTATCGAGAAGCCACTCCGGATATCGCGCGTACGCTCAAGGACCTGGCCCGTGCCGTGGCCGACGGCGGGAACCTGAATGCGGCGATTCCGCTGATGCAGAGCGCCGTCGCCATGCAGCGCAAACTGCGCGGCAGCGAGCCCCACCCGGATGTGGCCGAGGCGGTCAATGATCTGGCGCTGCTGATGTGGCAGCGCGGCGACTATGACGGAGCGGCGACGCTGTTCGGAGAATCGATCGCGATGTACCGCCGCCTGCTCGGCGACAAGCACCCGTATATTGCGGCCGAGCTGAGCAATCTCGCCGCCACCCTGCGTGACAAGGGAGACTTGGCGCACGCCGAGCCGATCTACGAGCAGGCACTCGCCATGAATCGGGAGCTGCTCGGCGATAAGCATCCCGCGGTGGCGGATCTCTTGAACGAGCTCGCCTCCGCGCAATACGCACGGGGCGACGTCGCGCATGCATTGGCCAACGAGCGCGAGTCATTGGCCGTCTACCGCAGAGTGTTTCCTAATGACAATCCGGCAGTGGCGCGCGTGCTGAACAGGATCGGATTCTGGCTGACGCTCGCGGGGCAATACGACGAAGCCGACCGCGACACGCGCGATGCCCTGGACATGCGCCGCCGGCTCGTGGGCGATCGCCACCCCGACGTCGCCTCGAGCCTGATTGGGCTCGCGACTCTCGAAGTCGCCCAGGGCAAGTTTCCGGATGCGCTCGAGTCGGCGCGCAGCGCGGCCGACATCTACACGACCTCGCTGTCGGCATCGCATTGGCGAACGGCGGCGGCCGAGTCCGCTGAGGGCGCGGCGCTGACCGGACTCGGCCGCTACCAAGAGGCGGAACCGCTGTTGACGCACAGCTACGCGATTCTGAGCAAGGACAGCGGCGCGCCGCCGTCATTTCGCACCCTGGCGGAGCAATATATGGAGAGGCTCCATCGGCGCGAGCGCCTGGCGAATCGCTCCCGGGTGCCGCCATCGGCAAATGTCGTCGCGGTAGCCGCGCACTAGAGGGGGCTCGGCGCTTCTTCCGCCGCCCTCACTACCGCCCGGCCGCTTCGGCTGCCGCAGTCAGGTGGTACAGCCCAAGCAGACCGTATCCCTTGGCGAGCGGAATTCGCCCGACGTAGTGCATGGACAAACCGGCGACACCCATCGCCGCCGCCACGGCGGCGAACGCGCTGCTGGCATAGACCTGGCCGGGCGGCGTGATCGGCTCGATGCGCGCGGTGCGGCTCGTGTGCGGCCCGGTATACAGCGGCGATCCCGTGACCGGATTGCGCCCGCAGTACACCGGTCCACAGTGCAAGGCCACCCGGATGTTCAGGCCCTGCGGCAGACCGCGCGACGCCCAATCGGTGCCGGTGACGAGCGTGTTGAGCATGAGCGCGTAGTAACCGGCGTCTCGGACGCTGCGAAACACCATGTACAGCCCGTCGCCGGTGGTCTCGACGTGTTCCGGGCGCTGCGCCGTGCGCGCGTTGAGATCGGCCACGGCGCCCAGAAACTGCGTGACGAAGTACGGCGTCTGGTCCTCGCTCAGCCCGCTGTAGCCGACCGCATCCCCAAAGAGCATGGCGCGGATTTCATGTGAAAATCCCTCCGCAGGCCGCTCGTCCATCAGGGTCGCCCCGGACGTTGCGCCAGGTGCCGGCGAATTCTCCCGCAGCGGCGGCAGCGGCACGTGCTCCACGCGAACCTGCTGCGCTTGCCACAGGCCCACCAGAGAGGCCGCGCCTCCGCCGGCGCCGCCGGGTGGCTTTCCATCCCACACGGCGAGACCGCGCAGTTCGGTCTGCAGCACCTGTGCGCGCAGGCGGGCCATGCCCGTTAAAATGAAGTTGGCGTATTCGAAGGTCGCCCGGCTGCCGCGGGCGCGGTGGTCGCTGGTGACGGTGACGCTGCTTGCGGCGGCAAGGACGCGTTCGAATCGTTCGCCCCACTGTCCCGGCGCGAAATCGACACTGGCTCGGTGGAACTCCGCGGGAGGAAACGGCAGCACGATGTGGGTCTCTCCGCCGAGATCGAGCATGGCTTCGAGGCAGAGAATATCGGACCCGCAGGCCGCTGATCCGTACGCCGCCAGCGGCCGCAGGACCTCGAGCCGCTGTCGAACGGCTGCCGCCACGGCCGCTTCGAGCTCCATCGGAAACCGTGCCGAAATGCGCCCCGGTCGATCGATCATATGTCCCGTGTACATCACCACCGGCGGGATCTCGAGCACCTCGGATAGCCAGTCGGCGCGTCCGGGGAGCCATGCCGCAAGCAGCTGCGCCTGTCGACGGGTGCTGGCGAGATTGCCGTAACGGCCGGCGGCTAGAGCGGCCGCGCGGGCATAGTGAGCGGCCGATTCCGATTCGTTGCCGAGGATCAGCGCGGCCTCTCCGAGCGTCGCTTCCAGCCAGTAGTCGGCGGCCGCGGAGGGGCTCGCCAGCGCCTCCGTGCACAGCTTGCGCACCTCGGCGGCAATCAATCGTGCGGCGGCGAGATCGCCCTGCAGCACCGCGATGGCCGCTGCATTGATGCCGGTGTACCAGGCATCGGCGGCACCGCCGCGCCGGCGCGCCGCCTCGTACGCTTGGGTGTAAATGCGGAAGGCGGCTGCGAAATGCGCCGCGCCGAGCGATGCCTCCGGAGTCCGAAGGGCGAGATCCTTGTGCGTGCGCGCCAGCATTCCGAGAGTCTCGGCGTCGGCGCCGCCCTCATCGGCTAGCTGGCGCAGAAGGCGGTTGGCCCGCTCGATGTCTCCGCTGCGCGCGACAGCGAGCCCGCCCAGCTGCCGCAGCCGCAGACTCGCGGGGAACGCCTGCAGGCCCTCCTGCACGGCGTTGTAGGCGAGCAGCGGCTCACCCTGCCGAAGATATCGCTCGACGGCATCGATCGTCGTCTGTTCCTCGGGCGATGGCGGCTGGAAATGGGAATCAGCCATGTCCTCACGATTGTATAGCGGCAGGTCCGGCCGGGCGGCTCAGCACGATGACATATTGCGCCTCGCCCGAAAGGCGCGCTAGGAAACATGACGAGTGTCGTGGTAAGTTAAGTGCAGAGCATCGCGCCGAGATCGACCTCGGCGACAACAAGAGTTCAGGGATATCCATTCCAACGATAACGCGCGTTGATCCTACGTAGGCGATCGCCGGCCGCCCCGAGTGGTAGGCCTGTGCGCTGGCGAATATCACGGAGCGAGGGGATCGAGATGCCAGTCGAGTGCGTGACCATGAATCTGGCCGGCACCCCCGTGACGCCCACCCGCGTGACGCCCCATCGAACGAGAGCTGCCCGGCTGCTCGCGGGCATTGCCGCGTTCTGCCTGTTCAACACGGCCAACGCCGGCCAGCAACTGCTCGTGACGGGCGCGAATTCCAACGGCAATGCGATCTATGACTTGAATCTGGTGGGGACTCCGCCCCTCATCGGCAACAAGAACGGCGCAACACCGATCAACAAGGACGGATCGAGTCACGGCGGCTTCGAGGCGCTCGTTTGGGTGCCGAATTCCTACACCAACACACTCGATCTGATCGTCGCCGACGCCGAGAAGGGCGCGATCGTCTACTACTCGGGTCCGAGCTACGGCACTGCCACGACTCTCCATACCTGGTCGAAGTCGAGTGCCGGCCCGTCGCAGCCCAATGGCCTGTCCGTCGATGCCGCGGGCGATCTGTTCGTCGTCTCCTCCAGCTGGTCCGGGTACCCGAACCCGGGAGTGTGGGTTCTGCCCTTCGAGAGTTCGGCCTGCAACGGCAACCATGGGTGGACTTGCTATGGCAAACCTTTGCTGGTGGACGATACCTTCAGCGGTGTGCGAACGCTGGCGCTCGCCGAATCGGTGGTCGCCTCGACGACGACTGCATTGTGGAACATGGGCGACCTGCTGGTGCTGGTCGGCGATTCGTTCGACGCGCGCGTCATCGTCTACCACAAGACCTCCATTGCCAAGGTTCTCGCGGGCAATGGGCCGCTGAACGGCCCGGATGCGACGGCAATCCCGTGGCTCAGGTTTCTGCAGGAACTCGCCGTGCCCTTCGGCATGGACGTCTGGCCGCCCGATGCCACGCATGGCACCAGCCTGCTATTCACCACCCTCGATGGCCGGATCCTGCGCTTCGATACCACGGCGGACGCTTTCGTCGGCAACTTCGCGAGCGGTCTCGGGCCGCTGCTGCAGAAGATCAAGGTGGGCACATTCGCAAGCACACCGTATGCCTTCGTGGCGCAGCGCGAGCCGAATAACGGGGGCCGGATTCTGCAATTGGGTGAGCCGCCCGCAAACGGCGGCAACCCGATACTTGGGACTCTCACCACGGGTGTCAGCGAGCCCGTGGGCTTGGCCGTGCTGTCCGGCACGGATTCCACTCCGGCAGCCAGCTGCGTCCCGAGCTGCCCGCTTCTCAATGGCGCGATAACGCCGATGATCACGCCGCCGCCGGGTGCGCCGCCACCGGAAGGCAACCTGCTCATGCAGAGCTGCACCGTGCCCTCCGATCCGCGCGTGACGTATCCGGGCAACGTCTGGACCTGCAACGGCACGCAAACGCTGGACGTGGCGAACTACTGCCCCGGTTTTCCCTCCACCATCATTCCCGGATCGGTCTGCGGTCATTCGGGCTCGAGCGGCTCCGGCTTCGTGGTCTTCAAGGGCACGGCGCTGCAATTCGATCCGGCCTCCAACAATTACCAGATCCAGACCCAGCAAAACGCCAGCGTCCTGTTGCCGGGGCCGAAGAACCTCGGGTGCAACCCGGCACCGGGCAGCCTCGTGCCGCAGTTGTTGTGGACCACCCGCTCGGACCTCATCGGCGTCGAGGGCACCGAGGTCGAAGGGAAGACCTTTCTGGAGCTGAGCGGATACTGCGATGCTCCCGGCACCGTCGATCACGAACTGTCGATGTTTGCCGGCGGCCTTGCGCTGAACAATACGGCGAGCGGCCTGCCGAACGGCCTCCCGGGCTATGTCGCCAACAAGTATTCCAATCTGTTGGCCGAGTTGCCGGAGCAGAACATCCAAGTGAGCGTCGAGGGCAGCCTCAAGGCCTGCGTGCAGCAGAGTCAGACGTACTTCAACAGCGGCGTGAGCGGCAGCCCGAACGGCTTCAGCTGCGCCGTCAATGAGCTGGTGCAGTGCCATGGCATCGTGACCGCGAACCTAGGCGCCTTCAACAGCAACTTGACGCCGACGGGCGGCAATCCGAGCCCCGCCTATGACGACGACGGCAGACTGGCCTCGCTGTTCCTGACGATCAATGCGGAGGTCGCCCTCAATTCCGTCAACTCGACGTGGCCGCCGGCCAATGTGCCGCCCTGCGTGACGCTGACGGCAACGCCGGCCAGCGTGCCGGCCGGCAGCGCCGCGACGCTCTCTTGGATCTCGAGCGGGGTACCGAGCGGATCGTACTGCACCTTGTCGGCGTCGAGCGGTACCTTCGAAACCGCCAACACCCACGAACCGGCCAACAGCTCCGGCGTGTCGACGGGCACCTTGAGTTCACCCGGCACCTATCAAGCCATGTTGAGCTGTCCGGGTACCGGCACCGCGACCGGCTTTGCGACGGCGGAGGTGACGGTGAGCGCCCCGACGAATGTGATGGTGCCCGCTGTGGTGGGCTTGAGCCAAGCGGCGGCCACCACCGCCATCACCGGCGCCGGACTCACGGTGGGCAGCATCACCAACATGTCGAGCAGCACCGTCCCCTCGGGCAGCGTCATCAGTGAGAGCCCAGGGCCAGGCAGCAGCGTTGCGCAGGGCTCGCCGGTGAATCTCGTCGTCTCCAGCGGCCCCGCGCAGGTGGCCGTACCGAATGTGCTCGGCAACACCCAAGCGGCGGCCACCACCGCGATCACCGGGGCCGGGCTTGTCCTCGGCACGGTCTCCATGGCGACGAGCAATACCGTGCCCTCGGGCAGTGTGATCAGCGAGAATCCGGGGGCCGGCACCCTCGTGAACATCGGCTCGGCCGTCAACCTGGTGGTCTCGAGCGGCCCACCCGCACCCGCGCCGGCCATCCTCTTCTTCACGCCGGTGACGTCAGGGCCCGGTTCGCCGCAGCTCGTGAGCTCGGCCACCAACACGTACGCCATGACCTATACGAACGGCGGTAGTCCCCCGGGAGTTGTCGACTTGCAGTGGAATACGAGCAATGCCACCGCGTGCACACTGTCCAATCCGAACGACACGGGAACCGATGGAGGGCTGAATGATCCCAATGCCGGCACCAGCTCCGCCGGCTATCTCGTGAACCCGCCGACGGTCGCGGGTGGGACCGACACGACGACCTATACGCTGAGCTGCACGAGTCCCGGGATCCCGACGCCCACCGTGGCGACGCTCAATCTGATTATCGGCGCGCCGGCGATGGTGACGCTGAGCGCATCACCCAACCCCGCCGCCATTGGCCAGACCACCACGCTGACGTGGACATCGAGCGGGGAGTTGGCGAGCGACACGGCCACCACATGCCAGTTCACGGTCGGCGGCGTCTCCGGTTCTTTGCCGGCCAGCGGCATGGCCACGAGCGGCGCGCTGACCGGTGTTTACACTGCGTCGATCACCTGTAAGAGCCCTGAATTCGGCGAGAGCGCCAACGCTTCGGTGGCCGTGACGCTGTCGCCCACGCTCGTCAGTCCCCAAGCTCTGGCATTTGGCCCGAACGGCAACCTCTACGTGGCCAGCTATGGGACCGGCCAGGTACTTGTCTACGCCGGGGGAACGCAGTATGAAGCGACCTACGGCCAGCTGGTCATGCAGCCGTCGCAGACCCTGAGCGCGGGTCTGACGAGTCCCGTCCGGCTCGCCTTCGACCAGACGGCGAATGCGACCGCCGGCAACCTGTACGTGGCCGACGTCGGCAACGGCACCAACGCGGCCTCGGTCGTTGCGTACAATTCCTCCGGTGTGATGCAGTCCGGGCCCTACACCGCGGTCACCCGCCCGCTTGGCGTCGCCGTCGACGCCAACAGCCGGATTCTGGTTGCCGATAACGAGGGTAACGGCAACAGCGGCCCGGGTAACGTGAACGATATCCAGGTGTTGTCGTACAGCGGCTCCTTCAGCCAGATTGCCGTGTTGACGCAGGACGTCACCGGCCTGCCGTTCCAGTCGGTCGGCGCGCTGCAGTACAAGCCCTCGACGGGCGACATCGCGGTCGCGATTGCCGGCTCCAACGAAGTCTCATTCTATGCGGGCGCCGCCATCGATCAGAGTTCGTGTGCGAGCGTGCCCTGCCCGCCCTCGCCGGATAGCGGCGTACAGCCGCCCATTACCGGCGTGTCCGGACCGACCGGCGTTGCCTTCGATCCGGCGGGCAATATCTATGTGACGAGCTATTCCGGCACACCGCTCACCGCATACCAGGCGGGCACCGCAACCCCGCTGTCCCTGACGCTGAGCGGTGCGCCGAGCCCGGCGCTCGCGCAGCCGGAGGGTGTCGCCGTCGATTCGACCGGCAACATCTACGTATCGAACGCGCCGAACAACGTCATCTATGTCTACAACCCGTCCGGGGTGTATCAATACACCATTGGAAACCTCACGCTCGAGGCGATGCCGTATTACGCATCAGGCGGGATCGCGACGACCTCGGCGTTCCTGAACTGGACGGCGCCCGGCCTGCCGGCGGGTTCTACGTGCGCGCTCACCAGCAGCGATGGGGTATACAAAAGCATGCCCGAGCCACTGACGTCGTTCAACTCCGTTTCCGTCACTCCGGCGACTTCCACCGCGCCCGTGACCTACACGCTGACCTGCGGCTCGGCTGCCAACGCGTCGACATCGACCATCCAAGTTCCCAGCGCGACCCTCGCGCCGACCTATGTCAACCGCGCCGCCCCGCCGAACGGACAGGCGTTCACCAGGGCGCCGCACAGTGTTGCGGGTTCCTTAACCTCGATTCAGTACAACTTCAATCCAGCGGGTATACCGTCGACCGGTACCTGCTACTTCTCGGACGGGTACGAGTTCAACAATTACGCCATCAGTGCCGAGGATGCGTCCCTCAGCTATGACCTTCCGACCTCGATCGGCCCGGGGCCGTACACCGTGTCCTACTATTGCACATCGGGCGGCATTACGACGAACACTGGGACATGGACGCTGAACCTATACTAGCCGCCACCGCCTTGGGCATCCGATCCGCGCGACGGCCCGCATAGCGTGATCGTATGTCGACCCGTGCCCTGGCCGCGGCAGCGGCGCTACCGCCTGTGAATTCCCCATTCACCGTTGGGCTCTCCTGCCCCGCCGATGTGGATGCCGCGCAACGTGCACGACTGGTCGATTCGGCTGCCGGCTTTCTGCGCACTCTCAGACATCATTTGCCCAATACCGATGTGCGCGTAATGGCTGACGCCAACTGCGCCGCCAGCCTTGCGATCATGCGGGCCGCCGTTGCCCTCGACATGTCCTTCGATGCGCTCATCGGCTCCGATTCCCTCATCGCCGACATTCTGGTTCGGCGCAGCAGCCTGCTGATCGCGCTCTGGGACGGCGGCAAATCAAGCTCGCGTGGAGACACCGCCGACATCCTCTGCGGTTTTCTCGGGATTCACGTCGACAGCGGCGGCGCATTCGATGTGATCGAGATCGAGAAGGTCGTCGATGAAATGGAACTGGCCGTCCGGCTTGTCTATTGGGTGCCGGTCATTCGCGGCGGCGCTTCCGAATCGGCGCATATGCAGCAGCCCCATTATCTCCTGGCTGTCCGAGACAACGTTCTCGAGGTGCAGGAGAGCATGCCGTCGTCGCTGAAGCGAGGACTCGCCGACCTGAACCACTATAACGCCGAGTTCGAGCGAATTGCCCACGATGGCAGCGTCCCGCGCAGCGCGTCCCTGACGGGCAATTTTTCCGAGGATATCGCGGCGAGCGACGCTGCCGTCCTGAAGGACATCGACCGGCAATACGTCAAGGCCGATACTCTTGCCGGGTATATGCAGCGGCGTTCCGACCGACTGTTCAACATGTTCGGCATCATGACGTTCTCGATGGGGCTCGCCTATCTCATTTACGATAAAATTACGGAATCAAGAATACTATTGATCGTCTATATGCTCATCTTGCTGACGAGTCTGCTCGCATTCTATGTTTTCCAAGCGAAGCGCTGGTTCAGCGAGTATCTCTCCACCCGAGTGTTGGCGGAAACGCTGCGGGTAAGATTTTATTTGACGCTGGCCGGCCTCGATCGCGGCGTGCGTATCCGGACGCTGATTGAGCTGACGGGCCTGCATAGATTCCGGGGATTCAGCTGGATCAGCTTTGCGCTCGACTCGATCGAACCGATGGCGGCTGCGGCGGCGCACACGATCGAGACGCATGCGCAGCGAACGCGATTTGTCAATCAGGCCTGGATCGAGGATCAGTACCAATATTTTGCGCGCAAGGTTGCGGCGATGGAGATGGCCCGTCACCGGATCAAGCGGCTGAAAAGCGCGGCATTCATTGTTGCTCTAACCGTCATTTCGGTATTGTTCATGTTCGGTCATGAGCTGATTCAAGTCGATGCGCGTGTCGGGTTGCCGGTGAAGAACATACTCACCTTCTGTAGCGGATTCCTGGCGGTCGTGCTTGGCGTCTGGGAACTGCGCCAGAATAAGATGGCGGCCCAGGAATTGCTTTGGCAGTATCGCAGCCAGCTGAGTCGGTTTCAGCGTGCCAGGATGCAATTCAAACGTGTGACAAGTCGAACTCGGCGCGATGTCTTGCTAAAGGAGCTGGGCGAGAACTCGCTGATGGAAATCTATCTCTGGGCGATTCATCGCTATCATCGTGAACACGCACCGCCGGCGTCTCCGTGATGCGGCGAGCTAGCTCCTGCTACTGCGCCGCAGACGCTCCGTAATCACTTGCATCATCTGTAGCGCGAACCGCGGCGTCAGTTCGACCAACCGCAGGAATCTCTTTTCGCTGATGACAGCAAGGTTGCAATCGGCGGCGGCCACCGCTGTGGCGCTGCGCGGCTGACCATCGATGAGGCCCATTTCGCCGAAAACACCACCGGGCGCGATGTGTTCAACCACGGAGCCTCGGAGTTCAATCTCAACGGCTCCCTCCACTACCGCGAACATACAGTCCGCAGGATCTCCCTCCTTGAAGATCGTCTCGCCTTGCCGAAACGAACGAATGTCCGGCTCGTTACGAAAGAATGCGAATGTCGGCATGGTGTGCGGCTCCTCCCAAAGCCACGCGAGTGTATCAACCCCACGCGTCGCCGAACAGCCGAGCAAAATCGGTCCTGTCGCGACCGTCTAAACAGGGCGGTCCGCTTGATCAGAACGCGCAGCAGGCCCCGTCCTTCAGGGCGGGGAAGGATAGCGCCGAAGGCGTCCTTCAGTGTGGGGTTTTCTGCTGCTCGATATACTGGCGAATGAGGGCGATGGGAGCGCCGCCGCAGCTTCCCGCAAAGTAGCTGGGCGACCACAGCGCACCACCCCAGAGCTTCTGGCGAATGCTTGGATATCCTTTCTGGCGGATCATGCGACTGGACACGCCCTTGAGGCTGTTGACAAGCGCGGAGACCGAGACCTTTGGGCCCGCTCGACCGCTTCGTTCTCAAAACTTCGCGATGAGCGTGACGCCGCCGATCATCAGCAGACAGCCCAGACAGCGCCAGATCGTCGCGTGATGCTGTACGAATCCGAGCCAACCATAGTGATCCGCCGCCACGGCGAAGAGTAACTGGCCGGTCACCACGAGGCCGACCAAGGCGGCTGCGCCCAACCTCGGCGCGAGAAGGATGTTGCCCGTGAGATAGACCGTGCCCAGAAAACCTCCGGCAAGCCACGTCCACCAAGGCGCGGCGCGAAGTTGTTCGACGGCCGGCAAGGGCCTGTGCACCATCAACAGCAACACCATGGTGAAGATCAGTCCGGTCACCATGTTGACCGCGGCAGGGATGTAAGGATTATTGAGGGATTTGCCGAGCAGTGCGTTGCCGCCGACTTGCGCCGTCAGAACGGCGCCGCAGAGCATGGCGAGCAAGGCGGGAACGATGTTCATTGACCTGATTCTCCTCGAGTTAGCCGATGCGGCGTGACGAATTCACGATACAAGAAGCAGATGGTGGCCGTCCGGATCGACGATGAGTCGCTTTGCGAAATCCATGTCGGAGCGGCCTGCCAGATCCTCGGCGGCCAACCAGATGCGCGTCGCCGCCACGGCATTGCTCGCCACGACTTGTCGAGGCCGGTTCGCGTCGCCTCGATAGCAGAGCAGCTCCAGGTGAGGTGTCGATCCATCAATCGCCAGGGCGGTGACCTCGACCTGCGGGTGTGGCACTCCATCGAGGTATGCCTGCTCCGCGCCGTGATTGAGGGTCTGTGCGGCGACGGTGAAGCCGATGGATTGATAAAAGGCGGTGCTGGCCGCCGTGTTGCGCACGCTGATGGCCGAATGGTCGATACCTAGGAAAATCCCCTGCTTGGTCCGCTCCTTCCAATGCTGCGGAACGGCATGCGCGGAAAATTCCAATAACTCGAGCGGATGGCCGTCGGGATCCTGAAACTTGAAGGCGGTCACGCCCCCCGATCGTTGGGGTAAGCGCTGTGGGCCGCGAGTCGAAATCGCTGTCCAGCCTGGCGTGCGCTGCAAATGTGATAAGCCGAGTTCCATATCGCTGACGACGATGGCAACGTGTTGAAATGTCGTGTCGTAAGGCGAGGTCGGGCGAGGGTAAGCGCTGCCAGGGGTATCGAACTGCAGAATGTCGAGCGGTTGGTCACCCAGTTGCAGGGTGTGGCGCAGGGCCCCGCCGCCTACGCCCATCGAGCGCTCGACTTGCGTCGCGGTCAGGCGTTCGCTCGACACGTGCCGAGCGCCAAACGCCGTCTCGTAGAACCCCGTCAACCGAGCCGCGTCTGGAGAGTTGACGCCGAAGCCGGCGATTCGGCGGGCACGGATGTCGGTGTCGCGCACGTTCGAATCAGCGGCCGATGGTTTCGGCGGATGATTCGGCCAGGGCGGCGATTCGATAGGGATGCGACGAGTCGAATGGGCGGTGCAAGAATTCGCCGACGCCCACCGCATTGCCCCCGAATGCCAGGCTGAGGAATCCTCCGGCCAGCGCAAGGTTCTTGAGGAAATCCCAAAACGTATCGCGGCCGCGGCTCGCGCCGCGCAGTCGAAAATCGCCGCTCTTCCAAAATTGTTTCCACAACAGCGCGGTTGCGGCGCAGTAGACCGCGAGAACGAGCGCCGCTGCACGATCCGCGACACCGGAGACGACCCCCGCCGACATCACTACCTCTACTGTCAAGCCAGCGAGGATCGCCAGCCGCGAAAGCGCTCCGCTGCGGAGGGCGAGGGAGGCCTGAGCCCGGGCGTCATTGAAGTTCAGCACCTTGTCGAGCGCGCTGAAGGGGAGAAACAAGAGCACCAGAAGGGCGCGTGAAATGGCCACAAGGATGATGTTGAGCAAGGAGCCTCCGGCGCGGGCGGGTTCCGTTACGTATCAAGATACCGGTCAATGGGGTTTATCGCCAATGATGTAGCACTTACAGCATGAAGCCGTGCGACACTTCGCGGATCCATCGTGGTTTCGAGGAGTGCACCGTGAGCGAATCGTCACAGGACCCCGCGGCACCGGCCCCGCCGGATTCTCGGCCGGTACCGAAGGTACCCTATCCGGTGACCCTGGCGGGACAGACGGCGCTGGTCACCGGGGCGAATTCCGGTATCGGCAAAGCGGTTGCCATCGGACTGGCGCGGGCGGGCGCCGACGTCGTCGTAAACTACGTCGCCAATGCCGCCGACGCCGACGACGTGGCTCATGAAATCGTGAGTCTGGGGCGGCGTGCTGTGGCGATCAAAGCCGACGTCAGCAGGGAAGACGAGGTCATCGCGATGTTCGCGCAGTCGGTCAATCACTTCGGCACGCTCCATGTCGTCGTCAGCAACGCGGGCCTGCAGCGCGATTCGGCTTTCGTCGAGATGACCTTGGAACAATGGAATACGGTCATCAACGTCAATCTCACGGGCCAGTTTCTTTGCACGCGGGAAGCGGCCCGAGAATTCAAGCGCCGGGGCGTCGATGAATCCATCTCGGTGGCGGCGGGCAAGATCATCTGCATGAGCTCGGTGCACCAGGTCATTCCGTGGGCCGGGCATGCGAACTACGCCGCTTCGAAGGGCGGCATCGACATGCTGATGCGAAGCATCGCACAGGAGCT
>Ga0181534_10001114_pt1 | contig 17922 bp, 14 predicted proteins | sample PEATcosm2014_Bin_37_FD_119758 | JGI IMG/M metagenome (GOLD analysis project Ga0181534, IMG submission 119758) | Peatland microbial communities from MTU Mesocosm Facility, Houghton, MI, USA - PEATcosm2014_Bin17_10_metaG | ecosystem: Environmental > Terrestrial > Soil > Wetlands > Peat | place... | reverse complement strand
TCAGCCGAGTACCAAGGAGAGCCGGTGCCGTCCATGACATGGCCGTTCCTGATGAGGACATCGAACCCCTGCGCGGCCGCGGAGGTGCGAGCGAGGCAGACGAGCACCAGCACCAATATCTGTTTCATAATACGAAGATGATACGCGCCGCTGTCGTTCTCTTCCTTGCAATCGGAACCGCCCAGGCGGCGAACGTAACCATTACCCGTGACGACTGGGGCATCGCCCACGTCAAGGGCAAAACCGACGCTGACGCTGTTTTCGGCATGATCTATGCGCAAGCCGAAGACGACTTCAACCGCGTAGAGACCAACTACCTAACCAACCTCGGACGCCTCGCCGAGGCGGAAGGGGAGAGCGCTCTGTGGAAGGACCTGCGCCAACGTCTGTTTATTGATCCTGCCAAATTGCAAGTCGACTACGCTGCCAGCCCTCCCTGGCTCCGTAAGTTGATGCAAGCCTGGGCGGCGGGTCTCAACGCTTACCTGAAGGACCATCCCGAGACCCATCCCCGGGTCATCACCCACTTTGAGCCGTGGATGGCATTGAGCTTTACCGAAGGCAGCATCGGTGGTGACATCGAGCGGGTGCCGTTGACCCAACTACAGGCTTTCTACGACAAAAAGCCCATAGCCATGACCCTGGCTGAGCGCGGTCTCCTGTACCGCGACCCCCAGGGCTCCAATGGCTTTGCCATAGCGCCCGCGCACACTCTGAACCGGCACGCGCTGCTGCTCATCAATCCCCACACCAGTTTCTTCTTCCGCTCCGAGCTCCAGATGAGCAGCGACGCAGGCCTCAATGCCTACGGCGCGGTAACGTGGGGACAGTTCTTCATCTACCAGGGGTTCAACGCCAAAGCAGGGTGGATGCACACTTCCAGCGGCGTCGACAATGTCGATGAGTTCGCTGAGACCGTTGTCAACGGAACGTATCGCTACGGGAATGAGTTGCGTCCCGTCACGTCACAACAGGTGACGTTGTCCTATCGAACAGCGGATGGAAGCCTCGCTAAACGCGAATTCACGACCTATGCCACCCACCACGGCCCGATTGTTCGCGAGGCAGGCGGTAAATGGATTGCGTTCGCGTTGATGAACAGGCCCGTGGCGGCGCTGGAGCAATCCTTCCTGCGCACCAAGGCAACCGACTACGCGAGCTTCATCAAGGTGGCCGCGCTCCAGGCCAACTCTTCGAACAACACATTGTTCGCCGACTCAAAAGGCGAGATCGCCTACCTGCACCCGCAGTTCGTGCCGATCCGCGCGGCGCAATTCGACTACCGCAAACCCGTCGATGGCAGCGACCCGACCACCGATTGGCAGGGCCTGCACAATCTGGACAGCCTCCCGCACGTCCTGTCGCCGGCCAACGGCTGGGTTTTCAACACCAACAACGCGCCCTGGACTTCGGCCGGCGGCGACAGCCCGAAGCAGGCCGACTTCCCCAGGTATATGGACCAGGTCGGTGACAACCCACGCGGTCCCCATGCCGTACGCGTCCTTTCCAGCAGAACCGACTTCACCCCGCAAACTCTCATCGCGGCGGCCTTTGATCCCTATCTGACCGCATTCGCCCGCCTCGTGCCTGGCCTGCTTGCAGCGTACGACCATCTGCCCGACAGCGACCCGCAACGTGTGAAGCTGCACGGCCCGATCGAATTGCTCCGGGGCTGGGACTTTCACTGGGGCATCGAATCCAGGCCAACGTCTCTCGCCGTCTTCTGGGGAGAGGCATTGTTCCCGGCAGCGGTGCAGGCGGCGAAAGCGGCTGACATGACAGTCTGGGACTATATGGCGGAGCGAACCACGGACGCACAACGTCTCACCGCCCTCAATGAAGCGTCCGACCGACTGGTAAAGGACTTCGGGAGTTGGTCGGTCCCCTGGGGCCGGATCAACCGCTTCCAACGCAACGATGGTGCGATCGTTCAAACCTTCAGCGACACGAAGCCCAGCATTCCCATCGGTTTCACGGCTTCGCAATGGGGGTCACTGGCGGCGTTCGGCGCCGAACGCTACCCGGGGACGAAGTGTTACTACGGTACTCGCGGTAACAGCTTTGTCGCGGCCGTCGAGTTCGGTCCCCGGGTTGAGGCCTGGGCAGTCAGTGCGGGCGGTGAAAGTGGGGATCCCCACTCACACCACTTCCTCGACCAGGCGCAACGCTATGCGGATGGGAATTTCCGCAAAGTCTATTTCTATCCAGCGGATCTCAAAGGGCACATTGAGCGCCGTTATTCACCCGGAAAACCAGAATGATGAAATTACTCGCGGCACTTTGTGTTGGGCTGGCGATGGCCCCCGCTTGGGCGGATCCGGCGGCCTATCTGTTGAAGCCTGCACGTGTATTCGACGGCATCGATCCCAAACCACATGAAGGTTGGTCCGTGCTCGTCCGTGGCGACAAGATCGAAGCGGTAGGCCCTTCCGTTCCAGCACCTGCCGATGCAACGGTGATCGATCTTGCCGGCAAGACATTGCTCCCGGGTATGATCGAGGGGCACTCACACCTTTTCCTGCATCCCTATAACGAGACTCCCTGGGACGATCAGGTTCTCCACGAGTCCCTCGCCTTGCGTACTGCTCGGGCCACAGTCGCGGCCAAAGCAACCTTGCTGGCCGGATTCACTACCGTTCGTGATCTCGGCACCGAAGGCGCCGGTTACGCCGACGTCGGTCTCAAGCAGGCGATAGAGCAGGGCATCATCCCGGGCCCCCGCATGTTGGTCGCGACCCGTGCATTAGTGGCCACGGGCGCCTATGGCCCCAAAGGATTCGAAGCCACCGTCACGATTCCTCAGGGTGCCGAAGAGGCCGATGGCGCCAACCTCGTGACAGCCGTGCGCCATCAGATTGGCGCCGGCGCCGACGTTGTAAAGTTGTATGCCGACTATCACTGGCGCCCGGGCGAGCCCAGTCGCGCCACTTTCAGTGAGGCGGAAATGCGCGCAGCGGTCGATGCAGCTCACAGTGCCGGTCGCACAGTCGCCGCCCATGCCAACACAGCCGAGGGGATGCGCCGCGCTGTTCTGGCGGGTGTAGATACTATCGAGCACGGTGGTGAAGGCACCCCTGAAGTCTTCAAGCTCATGAAGGAGCGGGGCGTTTGCTATCTGCCGACCCTTGCCGCTTCAGACGCAGTGGCCCACTACCGCGGTTGGAACGGCGCGGATCCCGCTCCTCCCATGGTCGCGCAGGCGCGCAAGGCCTTCGGCATTGCGCGAGCTTCCGGAGTCAGCTTATGCGTCGGTGGTGATGTTGGAGTGTTTGCTCACGGCGATAATGCCCGCGAGATCGAGTTGATGGTGGCTGCCGGGATGCCGGCACCCCAGGCTCTGGTCGCCGCCACTTCGGGGAATGCCCGCGCATTCCATGTCGCTGATCAGTACGGTTCCCTGGGGCCGGGCCTGTTGGCTGACATCATCGCTGTCGACGGCGATCCCACCCGCGACATTCACGCTGTCCGCGCTATCAAATTCGTGATGAAGGGTGGCAAGGTGTACGTCCAGTGATTACACAGGCGCGGAGTCGGTCCTCGGGCGGCCCGAGTCGTGCTGCGCTCGTGCGGGTGCGCTAGGCGATTTCTCGATACTGCCGTTCGCCGCTGCTCGGGTCGTAGAATACTTCCATGTTCTTGCCGGTCTCCGGGTCAACGAAGCGTTCGCCCGTGGCTTGCCAGTCCGCGTCCATGGAGGCGTTCTTGTTGTTGTAGCGCCAGCGTTCAAACAGGGTGCCCAGGACGAATACGGAACCTCCGATCAGAGTCTGGATCCCGCCGAAGCCAACGCCCAGTGTGCACAAATACGCCCCGAGCAACAGAATCAGGCAGCCGAAAATGAGAACGGCCGTGCGCAGCACGATCAGCTCACGGGCTCGATGATGACGGCTGTTCCGTAAGCCACGATCTCACTCATGGTCTGGCCGATCTCAGACGAGTCGAAGCGCATCATGACGATGGCGTTGGCTTGCATGAGCCGCGCATTCTTGACCATGCGGTCGACCGCATGGCGACGCGCTTCTTCCAGCAATTGGGTGTATTCGGTGATCTCGCCGCCAACAATGCTCCGCAAACCGGCCATGATGTTGCCCCCCAACCCGCGGCTGCGGACGACCACGCCGAATACCTGTCCTTTGACGTCTTTGACGCGGTAACCAGCTACATTCTCGGTCGTCACGACTAGCATGATTCACCCTCGGGCCTCAGGTGGTTCATACTACGTCGAAACCGAGGAAATCGCCTGTGAAAGCGTTCGTAGAACAACTCAAAACCAACGGTTACGCGATCATCCGGGGCTTTTTGTCGCCGGCTGAGACGGCGGAAATCAGCGCGGAGGTGGACCGGATCTATGCGGAGGGGCTCAAGCATCACGCCACCTACCGGGACCACAACCTGCTGTTCGAAATACTCGACGATCCAAAGGCCCGCCGGCGGGTCGTCCTGCAGGCACATTGGACCGCCTGGATCAGCCCGCTCATGGAACAGATGCGCCGGAGCGAGAAGTATTACGAGGTGCTGCAGCCTTTCCTGGGGGATGACATCAAGCAGATGTCGCACCAGGTTCACTGGAAGCCACCGGGTGCGAAGTACACTTTCTACCGGTTTCACCAGGATGCGCGCTTCCGGAGCGGTCATCTCACGGAGCATGAGTACCTCAACAGCACCGTAACGACGGGGCTGGCGATTGACCGGCAAACCGTTGAAAACGGCGCTTTGCGGGTTTTCCCGGGCAGTCACCGACTCGGCTATCTGGGCTTGTCCGACGATGGGCCCATCATGGTAGGCCAGACACAGGATGAGGAGCTACGCCGCGCCGGCCTCGATCCTGCAACGGCCGTTGTATGCGAGATGGAGCCGGGTGACTTGTTGTTGTGGAATCTGTTCACGGTGCATGGTTCCGCGCCGAATGTCAGCAGCTATGACCGGCGCTTCATGATCAACAGTTATGTCCGCGCGACTGACAGTGAGCACGGTGAGTGGACTTTCCGCGACGGCGTGTCTACGCCGCTGGGCGCGGAGCCGCAGATCTGCAAATACGAGCAGTTGCGGGAGAAGCCGGGGCCTTTCTATATAGAGTCGGATTGGACCGAGGAGGCGCGGAAGTAGTGGGCTGACGCCCAGGCGTAGAAGATCAGCAGTATCAGTAGGCCATGTCGGGTTGCATCGGGCAAGGACGAGCCCAGGGCACCCGATCGGTCGATGATCCAGCCGGTGAACAGCGGGCCGCCGCCCAGGGCTACGACGTTTAAGAAGATGTAGAGCAACGCGGTGGCGGTTGCGCGCCGGTGGGAGTCGACGGAGTTCTGGACGACACCGAAGGTGGGGCCGAGGGAGGTGTATTGGAGAAATCCCGCCACTGCCAGAAACGCTGTGGCTAGACGCCAGTCTGTGCTAACGGCGGCCAACAGGTAGAAAGGGGTGGCAGTCAGGGTTCCCACCGCTGGAACCATCGCATAGGCCCGCGGGCTGCGCCGACCGAGCCGGTCAGATAGATACCCACCGGCAACGATTCCAACACCAACCGCGACGCCGCCTGTCAATGCTGCTATGACACCTGTCGTAGTGTAGCTGAGCCCAAACGCACGGTTGAAGTAGAGAGGGGCGAAACCATAGAAGCCATAGTTGGCAAAACCGCCAACCGTAACGCCCAGGATCATGTTGAACGCCTGGCGGTTTCCGACCAACGTTTTGGCCACCGCCAACATCTCGCTGAATTCGCCCGCAAGCGAGGGAGTTGGCGCCCCCCGCTCCAGGCCGGCTGGCCGCCGGCCCTCGCGAAAGTCACCAGCGATAGGCACGCCAGCGAGCCCCGGCCCGAATCGTACCGCCCCAGAGGCTGTACCTGCTTGGTCGGGCGCCATGGTGCCACCCAGCGTGGTGCGTGGAGGTTCACGTACAACTAACTTCAACACCATTGCTAGTATCACGCCGGGTAGGCCTACGATTGCGCAGGCCGCACGCCAGCCGTAGTGCTGTGCCACGTACCCGCCGGCGAGTGCGGCGGCGACGTAGCCAATCGAGATGCCTGAGGAATATACCGACAGCGCCGATGTCCGCCGCCCCGGCTCAAAATAATCCGAAATCAGCGAATGCGCCGGCGGCGTACACCCCGACTCCGCCACTCCGACGCCTGCGCGGCTAAAAAGCAGCTGCGTGAAATTCGCCGCCAGTCCGCAAAGCGTGGTCAGGCCCGACCAGACCACCAGCGCGATGGCAATGATGTTCACCCGACTGAACCGCTCGGCCAGCCGCGCGATCGGTATCCCGCCGAATGCGTACAGCGCCGCGAACGCCGTCCCGCTCAGCAGCCCGAGTTGTGTATCCGTGAGCCCAAGATCCACCTTCATCGCCTGACCGATGATGGAAATGATGCCGCGGTCCATCGCGTTGAACGCATACGCCACCGTCAGTAAAAGCAGGACGAGGCGCCTGTAACGCGTGGAATAGCTGCTCAGACCGCCGACTCCCCTGGATGCCTCGCCGCATTACAGCGCAATTGTGCTGCCGCAGCAATAAATATAGGAATGCGATGCATCACGCCGGGACCGGGGCTCGTTGCCGTGAAGTTGGTTCGAACGCCGAATGTTTGTGGCGCTGCGATCATAACATCATGCTCTACAACACGGACTCGAGTCGGATTTTCGGAACTCATTTCACGTAATCGGAACGCGCTCATACATATATTCACTCGCTGCACGGCAGTCGTGGCACGGTGTGAAAGAAGGACGCGATGTCGGATCAGGACATTCTGGGGCAGGATGAAATCGATGCACTGATCAACGGTGCAAAGCAGGATGCGCCGGCGGCCCCGCCGCCCGCGGCCGGCGAGGCCCAGTCGTTTGATTTTGGCCGCAGTGCACGCATCGTGCGCGGCCGCATGCCGACACTGGAAATGATCAACGAGCGGTTCGCACGCCTGCTCAGGACTACGATTTATAACATGCTGCGGCGGACCGCCGTGGTTGCGCCGGGCTCCCTGCAATTTGTGAAATTCAGCGATTACGTGAATCGCCTGAAGCTGCCCACGAGCCTGAATCTGTGTCAGTTCGAGCCGCTGCGCGGCACCGGCCTGCTGGTGCTCGATCCGCATCTCGTGTTTGCCATTGTGGACATCTTCTTCGGCGGCAAAGGTCGCCACGCCAAGATTGAAGGCCGCGAATTCAGTGCCATCGAAAACAACATAGTCAAAACCTTGCTGCTCAACGCCTGTGAGAACATTCGCGATGCCTGGTCGCACGTCGTGCCCTTGCGACTCCAGCTGACCGGCTCGGAGATCAACCCGCACTTTGCGAATATCGTGGGCCCGACGGAAATCGTCGTCGTGTCCACCTTCAAGATCGAAGTGGACGACCAGGGCGGCGACTTCCAGATTGCGCTGCCGTATTCAATGATCGAGCCGCTGCGCGAGGTTCTCGAGTCCGGCATGCAGAGCGACCGGGTCGAGCACGACGATCGTTGGACTCAGGCATTGCGCTCCGAAATCGTGGACGCAGAGGTTGAGCTGCGCGCGCTGTTTGGTCGCGTGACCATCAAGTTATCCGACGTCATGAATTTGGCCCCCGGCGATGTGCTGCCGAGCGATTTCACCGGGCAGGTGACGCTGTTTGCCGAGGACGTGCCGGTGTTTCGCGGTACGTATGGGCGCTCGGGCGGCCAGCATGCTCTCAAAGTAAGCGAGCGTGTCGGCCGAACGCGGACGCAAGGTCTCGCGTCGAGTGCTGCGGTACCGGGAGAGCTCCCGTGAGCTGGAAGTCCCGGCCTGGCAGTGAAGCCACGCCGGCAGCGGCCTGATATCCCTCATCGAAAGGACACCATTGCAATGGCGAAGAAACTCCCGGCCCGATCCTTCTCCAGACGTGGGGCCAAAACCGTGGTCCAACACGGCGCGGTCGCGCGCAAAGTCCCGGTCGATGCCGAGGTGTGCACCGAGTTGCAAGGGCAGATCGCGGCCATCAACCGCTCGCAGGCGGTCGTTGAGTTTGATCTGAACGGCACGATCCTGACGGCCAACGAGAACTTCCTGACTGTGCTCGGCTATCGCCTGGAGGAAATCAAGGGCCGGCCGCACAGCATGTTCGTGGATCGTGACTACCGCTCGAGCGACGAGTACCGGCAGTTCTGGGACAGGCTGCGCCGGGGTGAATTTGATTCGGGTCGCTACCGGCGGATCGCCAAGGGCGGTCGGGAGGTCTGGATCCAGGCCAGCTACAACCCGATCTTCGACACCGACGGCAAGGCCTACAAGGTCGTCAAATATGCCTCGGACGTCACGGCGCAGGTCGACCAGACCCGGCAGATGCAGGCGGCGGTCAGTCAGACTCAGGAGGTCATCAAGGCCGCCATCAGCGGTGATCTCTCCCAGCGCATCGACACGACCGGATCCTCCGGCGATGTGCTGAAGATGTCCGAAGCAATCAACACGCTGCTCGGCACCATGTCCGCGATGTTCAGTGATGTCCAGGAAGTCATTCAGGGCGCGACCCAGGGTAATCTCACGGGCCGTGTCGATGCGACTGCGAAGACCGGCGATCTGCGCAAGATGTCCGAGGCGGTCAATACTCTGCTGGAGAGCGTTGCCGGGATCGTCACCTCGGTCAAGGGAGCTGCCGGTGAAGTGTTGCGAGGCGCGGAGGAGATCTCGCAGGGCAACCTGAATCTGTCGCAGCGAACTGAACAGCAGTCTTCCTCGCTCGAAGAGACGGCTTCCTCCATGGAGGAGATGACCTCCACCGTCAAACAGAACGCGGACAATGCCGGTCAGGCCAACCAGCTGGCGACCGCGGCTCGCGCTCAGGCGGAGCAGGGTGGGGCGGTGGTCGGCAAGGCGGTCACCGCCATGGCCAAGATCAACGATGCGTCGAAGAAGATCGCCGACATCATCGGTGTCATCGATGAAATCGCGTTCCAGACCAACCTGCTGGCACTGAACGCAGCCGTTGAAGCAGCCCGCGCGGGCGAGCAGGGCCGTGGCTTCGCGGTTGTCGCCACCGAAGTGCGCAGTCTCGCGGGTCGCTCGGCGACTGCCGCGAAAGAGATCAAGGAGTTGATTCAGGACTCGGTGAAGAAGGTGGAGGACGGCTCCGCGCTCGTCACCCAGTCCGGTGCCATGCTCGATCAGATCGTGACGTCGGTGAAAAAAGTCAGCGACATCATTGCCGAGATTGCCGCGGCCTCACGCGAGCAGTCGGCGGGCATCGAGCAGGTCAACCAGGCCGTGATGCAGATGGACGAAATGACACAGCAGAACGCCGCGCTCGTGGAGCAGGCAACGGCGGCTTCCCAATCCATGGCAGAGCAGGCCCGCGCACTGACCAACCTGATGCGGAAATATAACGCCAACGAATCGTCCGAGTCTGCGGCAACCCAAGGGCGTCGCACAGGTGTGCGGCCATGGGTGGCCAAGACTGCTCCCCCAGCCAGGCACAGGCCGGTCGCTGCCACCAAACAGCCAGGCGCCGCGCCCTGAGCGACGATGACCCCCGTGAGTTTGCCTTCAGCGTGGCTGATTTCAACGCGCTGCGCGCGTTGGTTCACCGGGTGACCGGAATCAGCCTGACCGAGAACAAGCGCAATCTGGTGTACGGCCGGCTCTCGCGCCGGCTGCGGGCGCTGCGGCTGTGTTCCTTTGCCGCGTACCGGCAACTCCTCGAATCAGATCCTGAAGGCGCTGAGATGGTGGAGTTCGTCAATGCCATTACGACCAACCTCACCTCGTTTTTCCGGGAGAACCATCACTTCGAGTATCTGCGCGAGAAGCTTCTGATGCCCTTGAGCCGTGCACAGCACGGCCGGCGGTTGCGGATCTGGTCCGCCGGGTGCTCGACGGGCGAGGAGCCGTATTCGATTGCAATGTCGGTCTGCGAAGTCCTGGGCGACAACCCGCGCGTCGACCTGAAGATCCTGGCGACCGACCTCGATTCCGATGTTCTCAATCGCGCGCGCAACGGCGTCTATGGTGATGTCAAAGGGATCAGCCCGACGTTGCTGGCGAAGTATTTCGACCCGAAACAGGACAAGCACGTAGTCAAGCCGTCGGTGGCGAAGCTGATCACCTTCAAGCAACTCAACCTGATGCACGAGCTCCCCATGCGCGGCCCGCTGGATGTCATCTTCTGTCGCAACGTGGTCATCTACTTCGACAAAGATACGCAGCGGCGCCTGTTCCTGCGCTATGCCCGCCTGCAGCGACCGGGCGACCTGCTCTTCATCGGCCACTCCGAAAGCATGTTTAAGGTATCGGACGCCTATTCGCTCATCGGCAGGACGATCTATCAGCGCAACGAGGTCGAGGTCTAGTACCATCGTTCCCCAATTTCCGGGGGAATCAACGATGCGGTTGTCACTTGCGTTGGGCGCGCTGTTTTTATCAACCCTTTGTCACGCGCAGGCTCCTGAGCCTGTAACCGTAGTGCGTGCGGGAACGCTCATTGACGGCGTAAGTGCTCAGCCGCGGCACAACCTGGACATTCTCATTCGCGGCAACCACATAGTCGAGGTCAATCCCACCGGCGCGCATGCGCCCCCGGATGGCGCAAAGCTCGTCGATCTGAGCAACTCAACGGTATTACCCGGGCTGATTGACACGCACACCCACATCTTCCTGCAAGGCGAAGTCCCCGCCGCCGGCGGCTACGACGTGCAGATTCTGAAATACCCTGCCTCGTTCAGAGCGGCCCGCGCCACGGTCGCCGCGCGTCGCGCCCTCGAGCAAGGCTTTACGACGATTCGTGATGTCGAGACCGAAGGCGCCGGCTACGGCGATGTCGGTATCAAGAAGGCTATCAACGAGGGCTACATTCCGGGCCCGCGGATGTTTGTTGCCACGCGCGCAATTTCCTCTACGGGCGGTTACTCGCTCGATGACTACGCCCCGGAAATCACTGTTCCCAAAGGAGCGCAGCTCATCGACGGTCCCGTGGAGGCGAGAAAGGCCGCCCGTGAGCAACTCGACAACGGTGCCGACTGGATCAAGGTCTATATGACCCACCGGTCCTGGCTCGACGAGCACGGTGACCTCGTCTCCCAACCCACCCTGACGGTTGAGGAGTTGAAGGCAGTTGTCGACGAAGCCCACGGCTGGCGTAAGAAAGTGGCCTGTCACGCTTACAACGGACTCGGCCTGCAACGCGCGCTCGATGGAGGATGTGATTCCATCGAACACGGCCTCGAGCTCACGGATGCCCAGATCGCGCAGATGATCAAACAGGGCACGTGGTACGTGCCGACGCTCGCTGTTTACTACTACGACCCGGATCCGGCGGATACCCCCTCGGGCAAACGGGATCGCAAGCGCGTCGCCCTGCACGGGGTCTCATTCCAAAAGGCACTGCGCGCCGGGGTGAAAATCGCGTTCGGTACCGATGTCGGCGGATTCGTGTGGACCGACCCGATCGCACAGGAATTCGCACGCGAAGTGGAGTTCGGCATGACTCCGATGCAGGCCATCCAGTCCGCGACGTCAAAGGCGGCCGAGCTGTTGGGGAAGAAAGGTGAGTTGGGAGTGATCGCTCCCGGCGCGCTGGCAGACGTCGTCGCAGTACCGGGCAACCCGCTCGACGACGTCCACATCCTCGAGAAGGTCAACTTCGTGATGAAGGACGGAACTGTCTACTCGACCGTGGGGCCGAAAGCGCAGCCCTGAGGCGCTGTCCGGCGTTAGGTGTTACGAATAATCGACCCGGGTCCTGAGTCCAAAGTCCGAATGCAGCTGGCGGGTGCAGTGAAGCAGCGCCGGTCCGCGCCCATCCGCCACGAAATCAACTTCGAGCCGCTGCTGCGGCCCCACCACGGCCACGTCCTTCATCACGCCGTGCACCTGCAGCCGATGGCGCTGCAGATGCAGCGGAATGATTTCGTCGCTGGTGTTGTGAATCTGCAGGCGATAGCGCGCGCCGGCATCGACACGAAGTGTTGGTCGACTCATCGACCAACGATTGAAGCCGCTGCGCGCCGCCGGATAGCGCGTCAGCCTGATCGGAATGACCTCGTCCGGCACGCCAATGTTGGTTCCAGTGAACAGTGTCGGTGCATGTCCTGCTTCGCGCACAACCCAGCGGGTAGGTTGATTGATAACCACACGGGCAGCCACTCGTTCTCCGGGACTCAATTGCAGTGCGCCGACCTGTAACGGAGCGTCGAGTGGATTGCCATCCAGTGCGGTTAGTTCAAACATGTGGCCCGGCAGTTGGAGCTCGAGCGTTTCAGTTGCCCCGGCGTTCAACACCTGGAACAGTACGCGGTCCCCGGTGCTCGCTCTCAAAGGGCCTGGCAGATGCCCGTTGACAGTCAGCGCGGAGTACCCAACTTCGCACCCGCGCAAAGTGCGCCGCATGAATGGTTCACACCCTTTCAGCACCACTAACGACTCGCGCTCAGCGCCCGCCGCCTCAACCAGTAGGGCGCCCGCTTGACCACTGTACAACCCGGCCCCGAGATCCGCGGCCGCCACCACTGCCGAATGGTATAGATACAGTCCCGCTCGACTCGGGGTAAATTCCATTCGGCGCCTGGATCGGGGCGGCACGAGCCCGCTGCTCACTTCCTGCCCTTGCCAGTGAATCTGCTCCGTTGAGTCGGTTTCATTGACCACGTCGACGCGCACGGTTGCTCCAACAGTCGTGCGCAACAGGGGGCCAGGGAACTGATCGTTGTAGGTAGTGGTTATAAAACGGTGACCAGGCGCTACTTCAATCTCACTTTTGCGGATGCGCAGCACCTGCACATCGGTTGCCGAAGCGCCGGCAAAAGGGCTGAGGCACGTGCCGGCGGCTGCGAGCCCCGACAGTTGCAGAAACGCTCGGCGTCCGAGCAAGCTGGATGAGTTACACTGCACGCGCTGAGTCTACCGCAGAACTATTCAATACCGGCATGCTCGAGCTCGAACACGTCTATAAGTCATTCGCAGGCCGCACCGTTCTGTCGGACGTGACATTGGTCGTTCCGAAGGGTGCCACGCATGCCCTGATCGGCTCCAGCGGTTCCGGCAAAACGACCTTGTTGCGCCTCACGCTCGGCCTGATTCCTTTCGAGAAGGGCTATGTGAAGATCAACGACCAGCCGCTGTCGTCCTTCGCGCCGTCGGAGTGGGCGGACCGGATCGGTTACGTTCCCCAGGACGGCGGCCTGTTTCCACACATCAGCGGGAAACAGAATGTGGCGCTGGTGCCGGGCCTGCGCAACTGGCCGGCGGCGCGTATCGATGCTCGCGTGGAGGAGTTGCGTGTGCTCGTCGGTCTCGACAAGGCCATTCTCGCTCGCTTCCCTCATGAAATGAGTGGCGGGCAGAAACAGCGTGTCGCGATCATGCGCGCCGCCATGATGGACCCGCCGGTCATGTTGCTCGATGAGCCCATGGCGGCCCTGGATCCGCTCATCCGCAGCACGCTGCAAGAGGAGCTGAAGTCGATCTTCCGCAGCCTTGGAAAAACCGTGCTGATAGTGACTCACGACCTGGGCGAGGCCGTGTTCCTGGCCGAGCGCATCACGCTGTTGCATCAGGGTCGCATCATCCAGACTGGGACTTATCGCGAACTGTTCCTCACGCCTGCCGATCCATTTGTCAGCTTGTTTATCAATGCGCAGCGGAGCTTGCCCGACGTGAGTGCCGTCGCATGAGACTGTGCATGCTGCTGTGTGCCTTGATGATCGGCAACGCGATGGCGGCCGGCAAACCAATCGTCGTCGGCTCGAAGATATTCACCGAGGGCTATATCCTCGGCGAATTGGCTGCACAAACCATCGAGGCCTCGGCGCCTCCCGTGCCGGTCACACGCAAGCTGGGCATGGGCAGTACCGGCATTCTGTTTCAGTCGCTGAGCTCGGGCGCCATCGATGTATATGCCGACTACACGGGCACGCTCACCGAAGCGATCATCAAAAATCCGGCTTTGAAATCTCTACCGGAGATCCAGGCCGCGCTCGGCAAATTGAACCTGGTGATGTCGGAGCCGCTGGGATTCAACAACACGTATGCGCTCGCGGTGCGCGAGTCGTTTGCCCGCGAGAACAACATCCGGACCATCAGCGACCTGGCCCGGGTGAGCGCCGTGCGGATGGCCTTCAGCTACGAGTTCATGGATCGCGCCGACGGCTGGCCGGGCCTCGCGGCGGCGTATCACTTCGCGGTGCCGCCCAAAAATGTCAACCGCATGGAGCACAGCCTGACCTACCAGGCGATCGATCAGAACGCGGTGGACGTCATCGATGTGTATTCAACCGATGCGAAGATCCGCAAATTCAACCTGCGCGTGCTCGATGACGATCGTGCCTACTTTCCGGTCTATCAGGCAGTCTGGGTGGCCCGTAAGGAGTTTGTAGAAAAGTATCCGGCGCAGTGGCTCGCGCTCGGCAAGGTCGCCGGCACTATTCATGTTGACACGATGCTCGACATGAATGCCGCTGCCGACATCGACAAGCGCAGCTACGCGCAGATCGCCGCCCAATTCCGGGGCGCCCGGCCGCTGGCCAATGACAGTCTCGCCAGTCGCCTGCTCCACCGCACGCTCGAACATCTGTGGCTGGTGGCGATCTCACTCGTGTTCTCAATTGTCATCGGCGTGCCGTTGGGCATCGCCGCCGTCAGGTTCCAGGCCACCGGGCAGGCCATTCTGCTCCTGAGTGCCATGATCCAGACGGTGCCGTCACTGGCGCTGCTGGCTTTCCTCATCCCGCTGTTTGGAGTTGGGACCCGACCGGCACTGGTGGCGTTGTGTCTGTACAGCCTGCTGCCCGTGGTCTTGAACACGTTCACCGGGATCCGCTCCATTGATCCGCGGCACCTGGAGAATGCGCGCGCGTTCGGGCTCAACAGCCGCCAGATACTGTTGCGCATCACGCTGCCCTTGGCGAGCCCGATGCTGTTGGCGGGCGTGAAGACTGCGACTATCGTCAGTATCGGCACGGCCACCCTGGCGGCGCTCGTGGGGGCGGGTGGTTACGGCGCGCCGATCGTGTCAGGGTTGTCACTGAACGATGTGCCTACAATCCTCACGGGCGCGATTCCGGCGGCCCTGATGGCATGGCTGGCCCATGCTCTGTTTGAGGTCCTGGGTAAAGTCCTCATACCGGCGGGGTTGAGAGTTCGACCGTAGGCAATGCCCGCCGTGTAGTCCCAGTCCTACACATTCCTCGGTATCCCTTTCGCTTGGCAACCGGAACCATTGCCCAGATCAAGCAATTTAAGTTCACATGAACCGGGCTGACGAGATGCTCAATCTGGCCGCGATGCGTGATCAGTATCTGCAACAACAGTTGCTGGGCGACAGGCGCGCCGCGCTGCAGTTCATCGAGGCGGCGCTCCGCGATGGTGCATCCGTCGATGAGGTTCGATGCCGGATCGTCCAGGATGCGCAACGGGAGATCGGACGTTTGTGGCAGGAAGATCGTATCACGATCGCGCAGGAACATATGGCAACTGCGATTTCACAGTTGGCGTTGGCTCATCTGTTCCAACGCTCGGAGTTCCGTCGTCGAGTCAACAAGAAGGTCGTGATCGCCTGCGTACCGGGCGAGCATCACGAGTTTCCAGCGCGCCTGTTAGCTGACGCTCTGGAAGTCCAGGGTTACGACGTGCGGTTTCTTGGTGCGGATGTGCCGCTGGATTCACTGATGCATTCCATTGAGACGGAGACTCCCCACGTCGTTGCTCTATCCGTAACTATGCTCTTTCATCTTCCGGCGCTACGAGCGGCTGTCGCTGCCGTGCGTGCGCTGAAGAACCCGGAGTTGCTCGTAGCAATCGGTGGTAGCCCGTTTGAATCTTCACCCTCCTTGGCTGCCGACATGGGCGCGGATGTTGTTGCCACCGACGCGGCGGGCTTCATTTCGCAACTCACACAGAAGCTCGGGACGTCAGCGTGATTTCCTGGGACGGGGAGAGTCGGGAATTTGTGCTCGTCGTGGACGCCCGCGGGACGGTCACCGACCGGGATCCCCGCACTGCGGCTAAGTTGAAGCTGAGCCCTGGTGAGTCCTTTCTGGCGCGAGCGGTCCCCGGCACCGAACAAAAGCTCGCCAATTTCCTGGAGCGCGCGCGCAAGCAGCCGCTCACGAACGTGGAGCTGTCGCTGACCGCGGATGGCAAAGCCATAACCTGTTCGTTCCACGCCAAGCCCGATGGGCCGGACCGTGTGGCGTTGCTGGGGAGTTGGTTGCCCGAGGAGTACAGCCGCAGCCTGCAGCAGGTGCAGGAATCAATGGAGGAAGTGGCGAACCTGAACCGCCGCGTCGTAGTTCAGAAGACTGCGCTGGAGAAGACGCTCTCCGAGCTCGAAGATTCCAACAAGGGAATCACGGTCCTGCACCAGGAGCTGGAAGACAAGGCGGAGGTCCTGCAACGGACCGCGGAAGTCCGCAGCCGCGTGGTCGCCAACGTGAGTCACGAGTTCCGCACCCCTCTGCACTCGATCCTGGGCCTGTCCCGGCTCATGCTCGATGGCATCGACGGCGAGTTGAATTCCGAGCAGCGCAAGCAGTTGCAGTTTATCCGCACTTCCGCCGAGGAGCTGAGTGCGATGGTCGATGACCTGTTGGATCTCGCGGCCGCGGAAGCGGGCAAGGTCGTAATGCGTCCCGAGAAATTCCTGGTCAGTGACTTTGTCAGCGCGCTGCGGGGCACGCTGCGGCCGCTGTTGCCCGCAGGTGGCGCGGTCGACCTCGTGTTTGTCGATCCGCCGCCCGAGCTGCAGATGGAGACGGACCAGAGCAAGCTCGGCCAGGTGTTGCGCAACCTCGTGTCCAACGCCCTGAAGTTCACCGAGCGCGGCACAGTCGAGGTGTCGGTGGACACCCGGCGCGATGATGTGATTTTCAAGGTCCGCGATACGGGTATTGGCATTGCCGCGGAACACTTCGAGCGCATTTTCGAGGAATTCGGTCAGGTTGACGGAGCGATTCAGTCGCGTGTCAAAGGCACCGGACTGGGCTTGCCGTTGTCGCGGCGGCTGGCGGAGTTGCTGGGCGGCGTTCTGACTGTTGAGAGTGAGGTTGGGAAAGGCTCGGTCTTCACCGTGCGCGTGCCGCGTGTGCACGCCGAGGTGCGTGAGCTGTCAGATCTCGAGGCGCGTCCCCTGGATCCCAACCTGCCGCAAGTACTGGTCGTCGAGGATGATCGCAAGACCATCTTTATCTACGAAAAATACCTGGCGAACGCCGGGTTCCAGGTCGTCCCCGCCCGGTCGATTGCGGATGCCGAGCGTTTTCTGGGGCAGATGCAGCCGGCCGCCATCCTGTTGGACATCATGCTCGATGGCGAATCGTCATGGAATTTTCTCGCGCGCCTGAAGCGCGACCCGGCGACGCACGACATTCCCGTTCTGGTCGTGACCGTCACCAACAAGGAGCAGAAAGCCCGTGCCCTGGGGGCCGATGAGTTCTGGCTGAAACCGGTGGATCAGGATCGATTGACGCGCAAACTGCGGGCCCTGCGAGCTGAGGAAGATGCTCGCGTCCTGATCATCGATGACGATGACCGGGCGCGTTACCTGATGACCCGCTTCCTGGAGAACGGTCCCTACGAGTTGATTGAGGCCGGCAGCGGCGCCGCGGGGATCGAGGCGGCTCGTGAGCATCGGCCGAATGTCATCCTGCTGGATTTTGTGTTGCAGGATATGACGGCCTTCGACGTGTTGGATGAGTTGAAGTCGGATCCGTTGACGCGGCCGATTCCCGTGATCGTCGTTACGTCCCTGGACCTGGACCAGCAGGAGCGCGACCGGCTGCTGCAGCAGACTGAAGTCATTCTGTCCAAGGAATCCCTGTCGCGTGAGATTGCCATCCGGCGCATTCGTGATGCCTTGCGCAAGGCCGACGTCGGCAGCAACAGGACGAATCTACTCTCATCATGAACGCCAGCTCTGCGCCCGCACCGACGCTCGTGTTGAACGTCAACGATCACGATGGCGTTCGATACGTAACTTCCCGCAT
>Ga0181534_10001112_pt1 | contig 17934 bp, 13 predicted proteins | sample PEATcosm2014_Bin_37_FD_119758 | JGI IMG/M metagenome (GOLD analysis project Ga0181534, IMG submission 119758) | Peatland microbial communities from MTU Mesocosm Facility, Houghton, MI, USA - PEATcosm2014_Bin17_10_metaG | ecosystem: Environmental > Terrestrial > Soil > Wetlands > Peat | place... | reverse complement strand
TTGTCCATATCGTCTCGGATCTCGCTGCGCGCATCCGCGCGCTCCCAACCGCGCATCAGCAGTTCGTCGTAGCGTGTGTGGCGGTGCCGCACCCACGCGGCCACCGCCAACGACAGGGCATGGTCGTCGAGCGCACGGCCGGCGGCTGAACGGCCCACGCGCCCGCTTCCGCGCGCGGCGGTGTGAGCGGCGATGCCGCGGGCTTCCGCGGGCGGGCAGCCGGGATATAGGGCGCGAATTCTCTCCGCCATCCGTGCGGCGAGTTCGACATCCTCGCCCCGCCTTCGCTCGGCGTCGTGCGCCTGACGGGCGGCCCTCAGATCGGCATCGGCCAGGCATTCCTCCTCGGCCTTTTCGAGAGCCTCGGCCTGCACCAGCACGCCCTGCCGTTCATAGCGCCCGCGCGACCGGCTGAACCGCACCACCACCGCCCACAGGCTGCTGTGCTTGGTCGCGCGGCGCGTCAACGCCGCATCGCCGCTTTCCAAATAGACCAGATGATCGAGATCGGCGCATTCCATGCAGAGCGCCTGGTTGCCCTGCATGGTCAGCAGTTCTCCCTTCCACAGTTCCCGATCGCACTGCGAACACTTGGATTCCTTCACGATGGAGAACACGGTGGGCGGCGCCGCCGCACTGACCTTTTCGCGCAGCTTTTCGAGCTTCTTCTCCGCCAGTTCCGGCGACACAAAATGCCGGCGGAAGGCCTGCTCCAGCACCGGGAACTGGCTGGCAGTGTGGTGTTTCGGCGGCCTGGGGATGGAGGATGCGTGCGGCGGCAGATCCTCGCTCCGCAGACCGCGTTGGGCCGCCCATTGCTGCAATATTCCGATCACTTTCAGCAGCTTTTCCGGGCTGCCCTGTACCATCTCATCCAGGTGCTCGACCCGCCCGTTGTGCCACGCCTGCACGTTCGGCAACAGGTTCATGCCGGTGAGTACATCGATGAAGCTGGCGTACTGGTGATCGGCCAGCGCCGCCTCCGCGGCGGTAGTGACTCGCGTAACCAGGTCCATATATAGCTATTATGACTATGTTATGAGTGACTCCGATTCGCGAGTGGCGTGGAGCAGGTTCACAGAGGTTGTCAAGGCGGGCGGCTCACTGCCCGCGCCGGACCCGGCGAGGCCGCGGACCTGCGGCGCTGCTGCGATCTCGTGCAGAAGATTCAGGCACAGCGTGGCCGCAACCTTCCCGTTTGGCGGCCATAGAATCGATGCAGAGGCGTTCCGGGAGCAACTGCGCGCCGCAAGCGCCGCAGACTAACCGGCTCAAATTCGAAGGAACTCCGGCGCGCTGCTCCGCGTTACTCCCATAGGGAAAAGGCGGGGAACCCGTTGCAGTTAATCATCGACAAAGTCGGCAAACTCTATGGCGGCAAAGTGTGGGCGCTGCGGAATTTCAGCCTTGCGCTGCGGCCGGGCGTGCTGGGTCTGCTGGGGCCGAATGGCGCGGGCAAGACCACGCTGATGAATATTATCGCCACCATCACGCGTGCGACCGAAGGCACGGTGACTTGGAACGGCGCCGATCTTAAGCGCGAGCCGGACGCGGTGCGGGCAGTGCTCGGCTATCTGCCGCAGGATTTCGGCGTGTATCCCAACCTGAACGCGGTCGAGTTTCTGGAATACTTCGCCGCCGTCAAGGGACTGGACGGGGCTAGCGCCCGCCGCCGCATCGACGAATTGCTCCAACTGGTCAACCTGGCCGACATGCGCAAGCGGCCCCTGGGAGGCTATTCGGGAGGCATGCGGCAGCGCGTGGGCATCGCGCAGGCCCTGCTGAACGATCCGCAATTGCTGATCGTGGATGAGCCCACGGCGGGCCTGGATCCCGAGGAGCGCGTGCGCTTCCGCAATCTGCTCTCGGATCTTTCCGGTGACCGCATCGTGATCCTGTCGACCCACATCGTGTCCGACGTGGAAGCCACCGCCACCGACATCGCCCTGATTTCGGGAGGCACGCTGGTGGCTCACGCGCCGCCAGAAGAGTTGCTGCGCGCGGCCGAGGGCTGGGTCTGGGAGTGGGTGGTTCCCAGTTCCGAACTTGGCGCCGCCAAGCAGCGCTATTTGATTAGCGGGACGGTGCGGCGGGCGGATGGCGTCCACGTGCGGCTGCTGACGGAGTGCGCACCGGCAGGCGCCGTGCCGGTGGCAGCCACGCTGGAGGACGCGTACCTGCACTGTCTCTCCACGCACCGGGCGCAACTCGCGGAGGTGGCCGCGAAATGACGCGCGGCCGTGTGCTCTATCACCTGGCCCGCGCCGATTTTCTGGAGCGCGTCCGAAGGTACGGTTTCCTGTTAACCCTGGCGTTTGCGGCCGGCCTCGCCTTTCTCACTTACTCCGGGAACATCGCCCTGGAACTCGGTGAATACCGCGGCGTCTACAACAGCGCCTGGGTGGGGAGCATGATGACGCTGGTCTCGACCACGTTCGTCACCTTGGCCGGCTTCTACATGGTGAAGAATACCATCGCGCGCGACCGGCAGACGCGCGTGGGCCTGGTGCTGGCGACCACGCCGATGAGCAAGAGCCTCTACACGCTGGGCAAAGCGCTCAGCAACTTCGCGGTGCTGGCCGCGATGGTTGGCGTGCTGGCCGCGGCGGCCGCCATCCTGCAACTGGCGCGCCCGGAGGGAGCCGGCTTCGAACCGGGCAAGCTTTTGGCGCCATTCATTTGGGTGGCGCTGCCGGCGATGGCCATGACCGCGGCGGTCGCTGTGTTGTTTGAAACCTTGCCGGTGCTGCGCGGCGGCGCGGGCAACGTGATCTATTTCTTCGCCTGGTCGGCCTACCTGGGCTTAAGCGGAGTTACGGGCGCGAACGACTACCTGGGGCTGGGCTTCTTCATGCGCAGCATGACGTCTGCGTTGAAACTGGTCGACCCCTCCCACCGGGAGGATCAATTTACGTTCCAGGCCGGACCCGTCGTGCACACTACCAAGACGTTTCTCTGGAACGGCGTGGACTGGACTCCGCAAGTGCTGCTGGGCCGGTTGCAATGGGTCGCGATCGCCATCGGGATCGCCTGGTTGGCCGCGCTGTTCTTCCACCGGTTCGATCCAGCGCGCGAGGGTTGGCGGCGCCAGAAAACAGCGCCCGAGCCAGTAGAGGATCGCGCCGGCGCCAACGAGTTGTCATTAGCCCGCGCGGCCGCCGTCCAATTGACGCCCCTGGCGCGGACGGCCCGCGGCAGCCCGTTCGGGCGGCTGGTTCTCTCCGAGTTGCTTCTGATGCTGAAAGGGCACGGCTGGTGGTGGTACTGGGTTGCCGCTGGCTTGTTCGCGGCCAGCCTGGCGGTACCGAACGCGCAGGCGCGGCAGGCGGTTGCGGCAGTGGCGTGGCTCTGGCCGGTGCTGATCTGGTCCCAGATGGGCGCGCGCGAAGCCCGCTATGACACCGGGAAGCTGGTGTTTTCTTGCGCGCACGCGCTGGACCGTCAATTGCCTGCGGTCTGGGCCGCGGGGGTCGTGGTGGCGATCTCGACCGGTGGCGGGTTGGGGATTCGTTTGTTGATCGGCGGCGATTGGCCGGGCTTCACTGCGTGGATGGCTGGCGCGCTGTTTGTGCCCACGCTCGCGCTGGCGCTGGGCGTCTGGAGCGGATCGAGCCGGCTCTTCGAGGCGGTGTACACGCTGTGGTGGTACGCCGGCCCCATGAACCACGTGCCCGGATTGGATTTTACGGGCATGGCCCGCTGGCAGTTTGGGACGCCGTTCTATGGGCTGGCTGCGCTCGCGCTGCTGGCGACGGCGTACTTCGGAAGGCGGCGCAAGCTGGGTTATGCGTAGACGCTGGCTCTACCTCGCGGCATTGCAGCTTAAAGCCATATGCGTTTGCCCAGTGGTAGGATCAATAGTAGGACAATGGCTCGTACCACACATCGGAAACCGGCCCGAAAAGCCAAGAAGAGTTATACCCTTTCACCCGAGCCGGTAGATTTCCTCGAAACGCTGCGCCAGAAGCGCCGCGCGCGCTCGATCTCCTTCGTTCTGGAGGAGATCCTACAGGCCGCCCGCCGCGAGGCCGAATTGGCCAGAATCAATCAATCGGTCTGAGACTATTACGACTCGCTTTCCGGCGAGGAAGTTCAAGAACTAAGCGACTGGGGCGAGTTTGGGCTTAACCAGCTCCTTACAAAGGAGGATGACTGAGTGCCACCGGTCCCGAAGCATCCGCTCCGCGGCGAGATCTGCTTGCGCATTTGCCTACTGATCCGGCCGCAAAAGGACGACGTCCGGTCGTGATCGTTTCGCTCGACACACGCAACCGGCACGAAGGGGCTAGCACGGTACTGGTCGTGCCCTTGATCACGAGCGTTCACAAGGATGCCGTCACACACGTTTTCCTTTCGGCCGGTGAAACCGGCTTGCAGCCGGACTCGGCGGCGCGCGCGGAAGACATCGTGACGGTGCACAAAGCGGGTTTGGCTGAACCGCATGCCAAGCTGCGGCAACTCAGCAACAGCCGCGTTTGCGAGCTGGCGGCAAAGGTGCGCATCGCCATGGGTTGCACGCCGTAGCGCGTCGTGGCGCAGCCTCTTAGGATGCCGCGTCGGCACTCCTAGTGGCGCATAGCCGCCTACGCCATGCGGAACAGGTGCCGCGTGCGCGCAGTCCACTCGGTGCTGGAAAAGATGCGCGGCCCAACCTGAATCAGGCGCGGCAGCATATCGAACACCGATCCGGGCGTCCAATTGGCGCCGGCCCGGGTACGGAATCCCTTGCGGTTCAACTCCTCCGCCACCAGCGATAACGGCGCGTCTTGCACGATCAGATCCATCATCAGAACCAGCGCCTGCTTTTCGATGGTGTTCTCTTCCAGGTGGCTGCAATCCGCCGCGACGCGCAGTCCGTAAGGCACCTCTTCGGTTAAGGGGCCCGGCTGGGCCGGGGATTCCTCGACTTCCCGCTCCCATTCGACGGCGGTCAGCTTCCAGCCTTCCTTGGTTTTCTGGCTAACGTAATCCTGCGTGAGCGGAGCGGAAGGAACCTCTCGTACCCTTTGCAGCTTGGGCATCGGCAACCACCTCCGCGGCGACGTTGAGCAACTGCGGTTCCGCGCTAAGGTACTGGAAATTCGTGGCGGGTGGACGAGGATTGTGCGGTGCTGGGACTGAGCGTCCCAGGGGCGAAACAGGTTTGGCCGTCGGGCCGGCCGGGGGACCATGCCGGGCGAACCCGCTACAACGACCGCCTCCAGGAAAGATGCCGTGGCGGGCAGCGGCCAGAGAAGCGCACGGAGCGGCCAGATACGTGAGAAAGCTGCTCAGGAAACCGGGCCAAGATTCTCTGTCCCCTGCCCAAATTAAGTCACGACTCACCGGAGGGCGGACCAAAAAAAAGAGGCGGGCTGGGAAGCCCGCCTCTTTAGTTAATTCCGACTTAAGCAGCGATCAGAAGTGCAGCCGCAAGCCGAGTTGGATGATGCGAGTGTAGTTCGCCGAAGCGCCCGAACCGCCCAAGGTCTGCGGGTTGTACTGCCCATTGAGAGCGCCGAAGTCGGCCGGATCCTGCAGGTTCAAGCTGGGATCGGACCATTCCATGTGATTCAGGACGTTGAACGCCTGCACGAAGATCTGCGCGCCCACCCGCTCCGTGAACTGGGTATCCTTGGTGAGGCCCAGATCCAGGTTCCAGCGATCTTGGCCCCGCATGTTGCCTCCGCCGCCCGACCGCCCGTCAATGCCCAGCAGGAACGGCCGGAAATCGTTGTAGACCGCCGCCGGGTTAGCGAACAAATTAACGCCGCTGCCGCCGTTGGCCGGATCGCCGTTTACACCGATGGTTCCGTTGCTGGTAATTCCGTAATGCGGCGAATTGCTGAACGAGCTGGCCGCGACGCTGGGTATGGCGCAGGAACTTAGGTTGCCGTCCCAGGCCTGGCCCCATTCCGCGCCCGAACCGGTGATGACGCACACGGGAAGTCCGGTCGAGAAGGAGAAGATGGGTGAAAGCGTCCACCCGCCCACGATCCTGCTCATAACGGCGCTGGATCCCAGCTTATGTCCTTTGCCGAAGGGCAACTGGTAGCTGCTCAACAGGTTGAACACAAACTTGTGGTCGAAGAACTGCGGCCCGTAGTCTGCCCCGACATTGAAAACGTTGCTGGCGTTGTCCAGCGTATAGGACTGCCCTGTGCTGCCGACGCCCAACGCCTTGCTCCAGGTGAAGTTACCGTTCACCGTCAAGCCGTTGGAATACCGCTTCGTCGCCGTAACCACCATGGCGTTGTAGTTGGAGAAACCATTCGAGGTGTAGGCATAGCAGTAGAAGCACTGCGTGCTCGAGGTGAGCGCCGGACCCTTGAACGCCGTATAATTCGTATCCAGGTCGCTCCATAGGCAAGTTACGCACTGCGTCAGCACGTTGCCTGCCTCGTTGTTAGCCACTGCCTGCGTGCAATTGGCGAATCCACCGCAGTAGGGGCTGCCCGACAGGGCCGTTTCGAAGAACGGTTGAGCTGCGGGCGTCTTGCCGGCGGCGAGGGCATAGTATATGTTGTCGTAGGCTTGCGCGAACGTCTGCCCGCTCAGCTTCATCATGAACGGAACGCTGCCGAAATCCATGCCCTGGTAGATGTTGTTGGCGTAGACTCCGACGTAACCAACCTCCAGGATCACGCTGCCCTTCAACTGGCGCTGAATGCTGAAATCGACTGAGTTCGAGGCCGCCGGCTTCCAGTTCTGGTCCAGAGATTCAACCAGCGTGGAGTAAGGGGCGTTGTATCCCGGAGTCACGGGGGACTGCAGGGTCGGCGTGATCGCGCCCACCGGAGCATTGGTGCCGTCTGTGCCGATACGAAATGCGTTGGTTGGATTCACCTGGCCGGTTCCCGTGCAAGCGCCGCTCGAATTGGGATTCTGGCAGCCCACCGGTTGCAGGAACCCATCGCCCAGCACCGAGGTGGAAACCAGGCCCGCCGCCAGGCTGCGCGAGTAGAAGCGCCCATAGCCCACGCGAATGACGGTGGCTTTATTGCCCAGCAACTTCTCCAGCCAGCCGCCATGCACTTCCGGGTTCCACGCCAGCGCCGCGCGCGGTCCGAAACCGCCATAGAACGGGTTATACGGATACTTGTTGTGGCCGGCGCCCAGATCCCCGACGGGCGTAAAGCCCAATACCGGGTTGTAGACCTGTCCGATGTTGGCCAGAGCTTGCTCCTGTGAGAAATAGTTGTTGGCCGTGATCACTTGACCCGTTGCCGTGGTCAGGACATCCTGCGCCCCGTTCACGTCGACCGGCGGCATCTGGATGCTCCAGTTCAAACCGTAACTCAGCGTGAGGTTCGGCTTGATCTTCCAGGAGTCGTTGAAGAACAGGCTGTAGCTTGGGTCGGAGAGGAGGGATTTCACTGGCGTGCCGAGGGGATTCGCCGTCAGGTTGGCGCCGGTGCGCGAAACTACAATACTCGTGGAATCCACAATTCCCAGCACCTGGGCATAAAGGCTCTCCCACGAGCCATTTTGCGCGGACGGGAGGCAGTTGCCGCTTAACGTAGAGCTGCACGCCGGCGGCCGGAAGTTCTGGTTGATGTCGACGCCGGTATTATTCACTTCTTCCACCAACTGCGTCAGCCCGCCAACTACGTTGTCATATCGGTCGAACTTCCATTTGTCGTAAGTGTACTCACCGCCGAACTGGAACAGATGCGTGCCCTTCAACCAACTCAGGCTGTCGCGGAGGCCGTAGTCGTGGCCCTGCCACAGCCGGTTGCGGGCGTTCTGGGTGTCTACGTTGACCGGGATCAAACCGCTGCTGCTTTCGCCGCCGATGCCCAACGCTCCTTCGAGGCCAGGGAGTTGCGGCGTCGCGCCCGCGCGCAGGTACTGCCACTGGTTGCGGGTATAACTCAGGCTGAGCTCGTTAGTCAAGTTGGGAGTCAGGGTTCCGGTGAGGCCCGTCGTAAAGTAGCGCGGGCTGACCGGGAAGGCCGAAGCCGAAGCCGCTTGGCCCAACGTATCGCCCGGTAGCAAGCCACCGATATCGACCTGGTTGGTGGTCGGATTGATCTCACGGAAGTAGCGGTAGGTGCTGAACCAGCGCCATTTCGCGCCGAAATCGTGGTCCAGGCGGACCACCCCGAAGTTGGTGGACAGCGGGTAGGAGAGGTTAGAGATAAAACCGCAGGTATTCAAGCCGTGGTCGCCGTCTGTCAGGTCGTTGCAAGGCGGCTCGTACTTGGACCAGATCGCGTTAACGTCCGCGTTAAGCCCTAGCCCGCGGGGATCGCATGGCTGTCCGCCGCTTGCGCCGCACGCCGTGGAACTTCCCAGGTTGTACTGTTGAATCACACCGTTGGCATCGCGAAACGACAGGATGCCTTCCTTCAGCGTGTCGGAGGGTACCAGTTTTTCGAACGGGCCGGTGCGCGGATAGCGCTCGCCCTCATAGTTCGTGTAGAAATACGTCTTGCCGCCCAGGAACTCGGGACCCACCGGACCGCCCACGGAACCGCCGAACCGGTTGTAGTGCGATTTGGGCTTGTCGATGCCGTGGAAATTGTTGTACCAGTCGTTGGAAGACAATACATCCGATTGGAAATAATCGTACAGCGAACCGTGGTATTGATTGGTGCCGCGCTTGGTGGTCAGCAGCATCTGGCCGCCGCCCGAGAATCCGAAGTCGGCCGTCATGTTGTTCGTGTTGACCCGGAACTCCTCAATGCTCTCCATTGGCGTGGGCACGACCGCGGAGCGGCTGCCGACATAGGTTCCGTTGTCGCCATCGAAGTCGCTGGTCGCGTTTCCACCATCCAGATAGTAAGTGTTCTGGTCCGACATATTCCCCGACACCTGTCCGCTGGTGATGTTGTTGTTCATGCCTCCGTTTGTCGGCGCAGTCATGGGCTGCAGGAACAGCAGGCCGGACACATCGCGGTTGATGCTGGGCAACTCCAGCAGCCCCTGGCTCGAAAACGTCGAGCCCATGGTGGCGTTCAACGTCTGCAGTTCGGCGCCCGCCTCGGACTTGACTTCCACCACTTCCGTGGTGCCGCCCACTTCAAGCGCAATATCCACAGTCATCGCGGTGGCGGTCAGCACCTCTTGATGCCGCACCACAGCCTTGCGGAAGCCGGCATTGACCACGGTCAGGTCGTATGTGCCGGGATTCACTTCGTTGAACAAATACAGCCCGGAAGGATTGCTCGTTGTAGTCTTGGCGATGTTCGTGGAGACGTCCGTCAGCGTCACGGTCGCACCGCCAACCACGGCGCCCGTGGCGTCCGTAATGCGCCCGGTGACGCTGGAAGCCCCGGTCTGCCCGAAAAGCACTGCCGCCGATAGCAAAATACCTACTAGCCAACACGTAAGCTTGCTCTGCATTTTTGTATCCCCCTTGAATGGAAATGACTGCAGCCGACCGACATGGGCTGGCTCCCTACACCAAAGTCGCTGGTGAGTAGACAAATCGCAGCGGTGGCTGGTGGCCGAGGAAAAAACTATGCGCGCCTTGCCCCCAAAGCGACAGCGCTACTCCCAATTACACCCCTATCCAGCATACTCCGTGAACGCTGGATTAAGACCTTTAAACAGCCGCAGTGTAATATGCGGCACACCCCGAATGCAACATAAAAATGACGGAATGGAGAATTTTCTCGAAAATGCGGCGGGTAATAGTACGTGTAGATATCCGTGGGGTAGGCCCGTGGCCTGCGGCGTGGCCTGCGGCGGCCTCCCAGGCCGCCAACCGCACACCTGTATCTGCCGAAGCGACAGTCCGTCGGTCGGGCAAGCTATTTAAGTGATTGCATACAAACATCATACGTCTTTCTTGCCCACGGCACCCAGCGTGCCAGTATCCAAACCGCCATGTTCGAATCCGCGCAATCCGCGAAAGGTCCGGCGATGTCCGTGACCATCCACTGTGCCGCCGTGGCGCTCCTGTTCCTGGCCGGCGCAAATCCCGAGGTGCGGCAAACCGTCAGATCCGCAATAGATCGGATCTCGCTCACCGAACCCTATCTCCCAAAGGCCGGCCGCGGCGGCGGCGGGGGTGACCGTTCACCACTTCCTGCCAGCAAAGGCGCCCTGCCGAAGGTCGCGCCCCGCCAGTTCACACCCCCGGCCGTCGTGCTCCACAACCTGGATCCCCTGCTTCCCATGGAGCCGACCATCGTCGTTTCGGCCTATGTGAAAATGCCCCAAGTGGATCTGCAGGTGCTGGGCGACCCGTTCGGAAAGTCCGGTCCGCCGTCGAACGGCCCGGGCAATGGTGGCGGGATCGGAGATGGCGATGGCACGGGTGTCGGTCCGGGAAGGGGTCCCGGTGCCGGGCCGGGCGAAGGCGGCGACACCGGCGGCGGACCCCGCGGGCTGGGAGGCGCGTCCACCGCGCCCGTCGTGCTCTTTCAAGTGGAGCCCGAATTCTCCGAGGAAGCCCGCAAGGCCAAGCTGCAAGGTGTGGTGATGCTTTATGGCGAAGTGGACACCAACGGCCGGCTGCGCAACATCCGGGTGACACGGGGGCTCGGATTAGGCCTTGAAGAGAAGGCCATTGAGGCGGTGAAGCAGTGGCGCTTCCGCCCCGGCACCCTCGACGGAAAACCGATCGTGTCGGCGGCCGCCATCGAAGTTAATTTCCACTTGCTGTAGGGTATCCTTAGGGTTAGGGCAGCAACAAACGGTAAAGGAGCGCGCCATGGAAGTTCAGCTTACGTCCGACCAGAGAGCATTCGCCCGCCGTGCCGTGGAAAGTGGACGTCTCCAAAGTGAGGCGGAAGCGGTAAACGAAGCGCTAGCGCTGTGGGAAGAACGCGAACGCCGTCGCATCGCGTTTCTGGCCACCCTCGACGATGCCCGCGCCGCACTTGCCCGGGGCGAAGGCCGCGTCATCACGCCGGAGTCCATGCGTGACCTCGCCGCAGAAGTGAGAGAGCGGGGGCGCGCGCGCCTGATTGCCGAGCTGGCCCAATAGAAATGTCGCACCGTGTTTCGCCACGGGCCGAAGCCGATCTGGATGACATGGCTCTACGTCGCCAGAGAGAGCGCCAGCATGGATGTTGCCACCCGCCTTATTGACTCGATCACGGGCCGTTTCTCTTTTCTCGCCGCCTTTCCGTACGTCGGGCGTGCGCGCGATGGAGATTTCGGCTCAGGATCGCGCAGCTTCGTTGTCGGCGAGCACATTATTGTCTATTGCGTCGAGCGCGCGGACGTGCTTGTTCTCAGGCTGGTCCATGGCAGACGCGACCTTGAAGCGTTGTTCGATTAGCGGCTAAACCGCCGACGGAAACCGTGTTCCCGGCGGACAGCAACCGCAGTCAACATTCCATTGCTTCCCCAAAAGGCGCTAGAATAACAACCAGACTTCCCTGAGAGGAGGGTCCGCATGCTACGGCTGGATTCCGATAAACCGGTAGAGTTCTGCGATGGCTTGCGCCGCCGCGATTTCCTGCATGCGGGCACCCTGTCCATGCTCGGCCTGGGCCTCAACGACCTGTTCGCCATGAAGGCGTTGGGCGCCGTGGACGCCAAGAAAGACACCAACTGCATCATGCTCTTCCTGGTGGGCGGGCCTTCCCAGCTCGACACCTGGGACATGAAGCCCAACGCGCCCATCGAAATTCGCGGACCGTACAAGCCCATCAAGACCAATGTTCCGGGCATCGAGATCTCCGAAAATTTCCCGCGCATGGCGAAGCACGCCGACAAATACGCGCTCATCCGCAGCGTCTACCACACTGCCGCGGCAGTCCACGACACCGGCCACCAGATGATGCAGACCGGCCGCCTGTTCCAGGGGGGCGTGGAGTATCCGCACATCGGTTGCGTGCTGTCGAAACTCAAAGGGCCCAACGGCGACGTGCCGCCGCACGTGCTGCTGCCGCGACCCATCGGCAACACCGGCGGCAACATGCCGCACGGCCAGAATGCCGGATTCCTGGGCAAAACCTACGATCCGTTCGTGCTGAACGCCGACCCTTCGGACCCCAATTTCAAAGTGCCCGACATGCTGCCGCCCGATTATCTCTCGGCCCTGCGCGTGGACCGGCGCAAGAACTGGCGCGAGATGGTCGACCACACCGTCAGCAAGTTCGAGACTTCGCAGGACGCGCGTTTGTTCGATGCCACCTTCCACCAGGCCTACACGCTGATGTCGTCGCAAAAGGCGCGCGAAGCGTTTGAGCTGGCGCGCGAGCCCGAGCAGGTGCGCCAGCAATATGGGCTGAACCGGTTTGGTCAGAGCTGCCTGCTGGCGCGGCGGCTGATCGAGGCGGGTGTCCGCTTCGTCACCATCAACATGTTCGAAACGGTCTTCGACGAAATCACCTGGGACATTCACGGATCGAAGCCCTTCAGCCCCATCAGTTGCTATCGCGACTTGGTTGGTCCCATGTTCGATATGGCCTACAGTTCCCTGTTGCAGGACCTGCAAGACCGCCGGCTGCTGACCAACACCATGGTGCTGGCGATGGGCGAATTCGGGCGCACGCCCAAGGTGAATCCGGCGGGCGGCCGCGACCATTGGCCCCAATGCTGGAGCATCGTTATGGCCGGCGGCGGCGTGAAGGGCGGCCAGGTGATCGGGGCCTCGGACGAGATCGGCGCCACGCCGAAGGACCGTCCCACCAGCCCCGCCGAAGTCGCCGCGACAATCTACCGGGGTTTGGGGATCGACTTGGAGCTGGAGTTGCCCGGAGCGCAGGGCCGTCCGATTCCTTTGGTCGAACGCGGCGTCGAGCCAATCAAGGAGCTCTTCGTCTAAATGCAACTGCAAAGCCATGTGGGGCAGGCCCCCGCCCTGCGGCGGGCTCTAAGCCCGCCCTTAGCGCTATTCATTCTTGCCGCCGCCCTCCCCGCCGCAGACCTCGCCATCCTGCCCGGCCCCATCACGCTAGATGGCCCCGAATCCTACCACCAACTCCTGGCCGAAGCCTCCCTCGATAACCGCCAGGAAGACTGGACCCGCACCGCGCATTGGACCTCCTCCAACCCAGCCGTAGCCGCCGTAGACCAAACCGGCATAGTGCGCCCCGCGGCCGATGGCGAAGCCATCATCACCGCCACCGCCCAAAGCCGCACCGCCACCGTCGCCGTACACGTGAAGAACGCCCACGCCGCTCACACCTGGACGTTTCGCAACGACGTCATCCCCGTCATGAGCAAGGTCGGCTGCAATTCGGGAGCCTGCCATGGCGCGGCAGCAGGCAAGAACGGATTTAAGCTCACCCTCCGCGGCTACGATCCCGATCAGGATTACGCCACGCTCACCCGCGAGTCCATCGGCCGCCGCGTTTCGCTTTCCGAGCCATCTCACAGCCTGATGCTGCTCAAGCCCACCTTCGCCGTTCCGCACGGCGGCGGCAAGCGCTTCTCCACCGATTCGCTCGAATATCGCGTCATCGCGGAATGGATCGCGGCCGGCGCGCCGCGTCCGTCCGATAGCGATCCCACCGTGACCGGACTCGAAGTCTTCCCTGCGTCGGCTACCCTGAAAACCGGCGCGGAGCAGCAGCTTATCGTGCGCGCAAAGTACTCTGATGGCCGCCTGCGCGACGTGACCCGCTGGGTGCGCTATGGCTCGAGCGATGAAGGCGTAGCCTCGGTGGACGATTTCGGGCACGTCAAAATGAACGGCAGCGGAGAGGCCGCGATCACTCTTTGGTACGCCAGTCGCGTGCTCTACGCGCGCATGGGCGTGCCTTACGACAACAAAGTCGACCCCTCGGTCTACACCAAATTCCAGCGGCATAACTACATCGACGATCTGGTGCTGGCCAAGCTGAAGGCCCTGAATATCGCACCATCCGGCCCGGCTTCGGACGCCACTTTTGTCCGCCGTGCCTACCTGGATGCGGCCGGCACCCTGCCCACTTCCGAAGAGGTCGAAGATTTCCTGGCCGACCAGTCGGCGGACAAGCGCGCCAAGCTGATCGACCGCGTGATCGAGCGCGACGAATACATCGATTACTGGGCCTACAAGTGGTCCGACCTGATGCTGATTTCCAGCCGCAAGCTGCGCGCCAACGCCATGTGGTCGTTTTACAACTGGATTCGCGACGGCGTCAAGGACAACAAGCCCTGGAACAAGTTTGCCTATGAGATCTTCACGTCCTCGGGCGACACCCGGCAGAACGGCGCGCTGAACTACTACGTGCTGCACAAAGATCCCATCGACCTGACCGAAACCGCCACCGAAGCCTTCATGGGCAATCGCGTGACCTGCGCGCGCTGCCACAATCATCCCCTCGAGAAGTGGACCCAGAAGCAGTATTACGAGCTGGTGAACCTGTTCGCGCGGGTGGGGCTGAAGAACGGCAACGAGCCCGGCGACATCGTGGTCTACGCCAAGGCCACCGGCGACGTGCTGCATCCCAAGCTTCTCAAGCCGCTGCCGCCCACGCCGCTCGATGGCACGCCCATGTCGCTCGATTCGACCGACGACCGGCGCGTGCATTTCGCCGACTGGCTGGTCAGCCCGCAGAACACCTATTTCGCGCGTTCGCTGGTCAACCGCGTGTGGGCCAACTTCATGGGGCGCGGCCTGGTGGAATCGGTGGACGATGTGCGCGCCACCAATCCGGCTTCGAACGAGGAACTGTTCGCCGCGCTCAGCGACGATTTCGTAAAGAGCGGCTACGACGTCAAGCGGCTGATCCGGACGATCATGAACTCCGAGGTCTACCAGCTCTCCGCCGATTCCAACGCGGCCAACCAGATGGACACGAAATACTATTCGCGCTATTTCGTGAAGCGCCTGCCCGCGGAGGTGCTGCTGGATGCCATGTCGCAAGTGACCGGCGTGCCCACCAGGTTCGGCGGATATCCGGCGGGCACCCGCGCGCAGCAGTTGCCGGACGTGCAGGTGCAGTCGCAATTCCTGAGCGCCTTCGGGCGCCCGAAGCGCATCATCTGCGATGCGGGCGAGCGATCCAGCGAACCGAATATCGCCCAGGCGCTGCACGTGATCAACGGCGATACGCTGAACAAGAAGTTGAGCGATGCGAACGGCTACGCCGCGCTGGCGGTCAAACTCGGCCTATCGGACGCGCGCATCCTGGACCACTTATTCTTGTCCGCCTTCAGCCGCTATCCAACGGAAGCGGAGCGCGCCCCCCTGCTCGACGCACTGCACAACGCGCGCGCCGCGACTGGATCGCCGGAGGTGCAACGCGAAGCCCACCGCCAGGCGCTCGAAGACATGATGTGGGCCATGCTGACCAGCAAAGAGTTCCTCTTTAACTACTGAATTTAGTGGGGCAGGCTCTCAGCCTGCGGCGGCCTCTCAGGCCGCCTGCCGGCATCGGACACTTGGCCCGATCACTCTGGCGCCACCCACCCCGTGGACAGTTCCACGCGAATCGGCACGACCCCGATCCTCTGATTGCCCTCCTGAGCGGACACGCTGAACTGCTGCCAGCCCGCTAACTTTGTGGATGGGGCTGTGGCCTGAACTCGAAGATAGTAGCGCGCGTGCGGATCCACCGAAACCGGCGCCAGCGGTGTCACCTCCCAACCGTCGGGTGCTTGCATCGACAAATTCACGCGGATGGTGCGGTCCGTTGGATTCTCAACGATGAGCGGAATGGCCAGGGATCCGCCAACCTTGACTGTGATCTCCACGGGAACGACGCTGGCCAGACGATCCAATCCGTGCGCGCGCCAGAATCCACGGTAATAACTCCAAGGGTCGCCAATTTCCAGAACCGGGGCTGAATCCTCTGCCGCATTTGGCCCCGGAGGGCGTTGAAATGGGATGCCTCCAGCAACGACTCCCGCGAATACGTCGTCTGTAACGCCGGAGGGCGCCAGGGACTTGCCGAAAATCAAACGGACAGGGCCGGTCACCATTCGTGCAATGGGACTCCCCGAACTTGCCAACGCATGATTGTCGATTGCGCGCCTGATTGCGTCGCCGCCTTGCGTCCTATGAAGAGAGAACGCCTCGGCGGCAAGATCCCCATAGGTCAGATGGCGTGAAGGAGATATCTCCGCCGACGAGTACTGCGGCCCTTGGCCGGTAAAGATATCGTGCGTGGGATTGTAAAAGTAATATATCTTCTGCGGCTGCCAAGGACTCAGACCTTCAGTAAGATTCGTGTTCTTGTCCGGATTAGAGGCGGGAGACACCTGTTCGGCGAATACAGACCGGTCGCCGGCCAAATCGAAAGCTTCTGTCGCCAATACGCCGGCTGCCTGATGGTCCGCGTGGTTCTCTCCGGTTGTAAAGTCGGGCAGAAACGTGAGAATCACCGGAGGTCGCGTCAGGCGGACAATTCTGACCAGTTGCTCCAGGCAAGCGCCGTGACCCCAGTGCTCGAGAGAGTTCAAGACGTTTTGGCTTACAGTATCGCGGCCTGTCAAAAACCAGACACTGGTGGCGCCCAGAGCGCTCGCAACCTGCCGCGCTTCGAATTCCCGGATCAGGCCCATGGCCGAGGCCTGCTCCGGACCGATATCGTTGTTCCCGGCATCGCCATGCGTTCCGTATACTATGGCCACTCGCTTATGTTCGTCGTTGATTTCGCGAGCGAGGTAGGCCGAGGCCAGTGTTTCGTCGTCGGGATGGGCAACCACGACCAGAATGTCGGCCTTGAGGCGCGGGTCGGGTGCGCGATCGTTTGCACTGTAGGCATCCGGCGCCGGATTGGCGCTCTGGGCGGCCCGGATGGCGTGGCTACCTGTGGCCGCAATGGCCGCCGCGAAGATGGCGGCTTCGATGGTCCTTGCGAGACTCGTTCGCTTCATGGCTTTAGAATAGCGAGTCGCCGAAGGAGTCGGTTGGCCGTTCGGCCCAGGGACGGGCCCAGCGACGCGGCGGCAGTCTCAAAGAACGGCGCAAGCGCGTCCATGAGGCTACGTCGCGCTCCCTCAACTCAATGGAGGTGCTGCCCGCCCGCCAAACGCACGTCAGGCCGACGCGGCGCACGGGCTTAAAGCCCGGCGGTACCCGGTGCCGTTATTACGAATTCGGTGGAGATCGGCTTTGAGCCCGCGCGGGGCTTTGCCGCAATCACGGACGGCGATCTCCGGTACACCACTGAAAACAAACGTCAGACCGCCAATCAATCGCCCCGGAGCCGGTTCGTCCGTGCTAACGTGATCGTGGAAACTTCGGCCTCGGGGCGTTCCGCGGTATCGCTCTTTGACAACAGAATACGAATTCAGACATTCCCCAAACGGGGCAGTCCACGCCAACCCGGTGCGCCACGATGCAACATGATGCAACACCAAGCAAGCAATGCTGCATCAATCGGAGAGCCTCACCCAAGCCCCACTTCTTGGTCAACCGGCTAGGAATGCCCATTCCATCCAATTGCAAACAAATCACTTCCGCGAAATTGGGATAGTTCGGCCGGCGGGCTACTACCGGCGCCGGCCTACAGCGAGGCGACGAAGGCATCCACGAACCGGTCGATATCCTCCGCCGTATCGTAGAGCGGAGCCGGCCCCACCCGCAGCATATCCGGCTCCCGCCAGCCGCAAAAACCATCCCCGCGTCCGCCAGCCGTTCCCACACCGCCCGCACCGGTCCAGCACTCGAATCGAAAGCTGCGCCTCGCCGCGCCGCTCCGGATCGCGCGGCGTGACCACGGAAAAGCCGCGATCCGCATGCCGGTCCAAAGCCGATTCCAGGGTGATCGAAGTTAACGGCACACGCGGCCGGCATCCCGTCGCCAACGGTTAGGACCACCTCGGTGGTCAATCCCCGAATCGTTCGCGTCGCTGCCACTACCGGCCAGATATCCTTTCCTCCGGCCCAGCCGCAACCATCAAAACCCGAATTGGCCGCAGATGAACGCAGATGAACGCAGATGAACGCAGATGGCACAGCGGGAATTGGACAGTCGGCGGCCTGAAGGACACGTTCGCTCGTGTAGTGTCCAACAAATAACTAGACAGATCGGTCCCTGCCGCGTTATCCTGGGGTGTGGGGATGTTGTGTCGGATTTCCGAGGTGGAACAGGAGAAACTCCAGCGGTGGACTTC
>Ga0181534_10001111_pt1 | contig 17936 bp, 19 predicted proteins | sample PEATcosm2014_Bin_37_FD_119758 | JGI IMG/M metagenome (GOLD analysis project Ga0181534, IMG submission 119758) | Peatland microbial communities from MTU Mesocosm Facility, Houghton, MI, USA - PEATcosm2014_Bin17_10_metaG | ecosystem: Environmental > Terrestrial > Soil > Wetlands > Peat | place... | reverse complement strand
GCCCCGACTGCCGCGGTTGCTGGCAATGTCGGCGGCGCGACAGCGGAAACCTCCGTGCAAACAACCGGCAACTTTGAAGTACTGGACGAATTCAACTCCCCGGTCCTGGGCCAGCGGTGGCTGTACGTGCGAACGCCGGTAACCAACTGGGCCGATCTGACTCAGCGCCCGGGGTGGCTCAGCATCCATGCCTTGCCCGTGGGCCTGGACAGCCTGCAAAACATGTCCTTCCTGGCCCGTCGCCAACAACATCAGACCTACGACGCCAGCACTGAGCTCGATGCATCCGCTTACCCTGGCCAGGTATCGGCCGGGCTGGCCGCCTTCCAGAACCAGAATTACTGGTACTTCCTGGGCTTGCGCCGGCGTGCGCAGGGCCTCGAGATGTTCCTGGAAAAGCGCGCCGGAAAAGACACGCAAATCGTGGCCACAGCGCAGGTCACCGGCAAAGTCGAGCGCATCAAGTTGAGAATCTCAGCCCACGACGGCGACTATTCGTTCTATTTCGACGCGGCCGGGACTGGTTGGATGCCGCTGAAGGAACATCAGGACGGCTCGATACTAAGCACTGACGTAGCCGGCGGTTTCGTAGGCGCAATGGTAGGCCCATACGCCCGCGCTGACTGAGCACAATGGCGCGCGTTGCCCGTCCGACCAGCCGCAAGCGCGTCACGTGCAACTGCCAACGGCATTCGCCCGGCGACTAACCACCGGCGAGTGCAGCGGTCAACGGCATTCGCCCGGCGACTAACCACCGGCGAATGCAGCGGTCAACGGCATTCGCCCGGCGACTAACCACCGGCGAATGCACCGGTCAACGGCATTCGCCCGGCGACCAACCACCGGCGAATGCACCGGTCAACCGCAGCCGCCCGCCAACTAACTACCGCCGCTTCTGCGGCCCCCGCGCCTCCGTCAGCTCCTCAAACAACCGCCGCAACCGCCGATAACTCTCATACCGCCGCGGGTGCATTCCCCCCGCCTGAGATGCCGCAATCACCGCACATCCAGGCTCCCGCATGTGCCGACAATCCGCAAACCGGCAATCCCCCGCCAGCCGTGCAACCTCAATAAACCCCAGATGACCACTATCCAGCCGATCAATCGCCGGCGCGAAATCACGAACCCCCGGTGAGTCGATCAGACTCCCACCCTCCGGTAGATCAAACAACCGCGACGCGGTAGTCGTATGCCGACCTTCCTCCTCACGCACGAGCTCACCGATTTCGACTTCTGCCTTCGGCACGAGGCGTCGGATCAACGAGGACTTTCCAACGCCAGACTGGCCGACGAGCGCAGAGGTCTGTTTGGCACACGCAGCGAGCACTTCATCCATGCCAGTACCGGCGCGCGTCGAGCCGGCCAGCCAGTCGTATCCAATCGACTGATAAACATCCAGCTCCTTCTGCAGCTCTTCCGCGACCCCGAGATCGTTCTTGTTCAACACGAGCGTGGCCGCAATGCCACCGGAGGTGGCCGCCGCCAGGTAGCGGTCCAATACGAACAGGTCCGGTTTGGGATTCGGCGCCAGCACCACGAGCAGTTGCGACAGATTGGCCACGATGGGCTCCGATCCACCGCGCAGGTTGGATCGAAAAAGCGCGTTCCGCCGGGGACACAGCTCCAGAACATGCGTCTCGTTGGTGCGCGCGTCATCCACGCACAGCACATTATCGCCGGCGACAATCACGAGCCCGCGCCCGAACGGCCGGGCCTTCAGCTCGCGTGCGGCCGCATCGCGCACCAGCAAGTGGCGCCCGAAAGTGGCAATAACCAAAGCTTGAAACGTGTCACTCACGGGGCAGGAGCCTAGCCTCTGGTAAACTGTACCTCAACTTATCTCTAAGCGCGGTGGCGTCCCTCCATGCCGAGCAGCGACAATCTCATCTGGATCGACCTCGAGATGACGGGCCTGAAGCCCGAATCCGATTCCATCATTGAAATCGCCACGGTAGTGACGGACAAGGAGCTCGTCGTCATTGCCGATGGTCCCGTATTCGCAATCCATCAGCCCGAGGAAGTGCTCGCGCTCATGGACGACTGGAACCAGAAGCAGCATGGCTCATCCGGGCTCGCCGCGCGGGTTCGTGCCAGCACGATCACCGAAGCGGAGGCCGAAGCGCGCACCATCGAGTTTCTCGCCCCGCATGTGAAAGCGGGTGCCTCGCCCATGTGTGGCAACAGCATTTGCCAGGATCGGCGTTTCCTGGCACGGCACATGCCGAAGCTGGAACGATTTTTCCACTATCGCAACCTCGACGTGAGCACGCTGAAAGAGCTGGCACGCCGCTGGGCGCCTGGCGTGACTGAAAGCTTCTCGAAGCAGGGCACACACCTGGCGCATGACGACATCCACGAGTCGATACGTGAGCTCAAGCACTATCGTGCAACGCTCTTCGCCCCCGCGTACTCCGGCCAATGATGCCCAGCGTTACGCACACCGCGATCAACCTTGCGACCGCCGGCGTTACGCACAACGCCGCCCACTTCCCGACCGCCAGCGTTGTGCGCACCGCTTTCGATCTTGCGACCACCAGCCTTACGCACACCGCGATCAACCTTGCGACCACCCGAGTTGCGCACACCGCGACCGACCGCGCGACCGCTGGCGTCACGCACACCATAACCGCCGGCAACAGGCAGGCTCGCCATGCAAACTGACGCCCGTACTGTCCCCACTTTCGCCGATGTCGCGGCCGCCGCCGACCTCATCAGCTCACGCCTGGTACGCACCCCGGTGATGAGTTCCCCCGCCTTTGACAAGAGGGCGGACCGGCGTGTCGTGTTCAAATGCGAAAACCTCCAGCATGGCGGTGCTTTCAAATACCGTGGCGCGTTGAATGCAATTCTGCCGCTTGCCATGGCTGGCAACGTCAGTGCAGTGGCAACCCACTCATCCGGAAATCACGGCACGGCCGTTGCGCTGGCAGCCAAAGTCTGCGGTCTCGACGCCTACGTCGTCGTCCCTCACGATTCCGCCAAACCTAAAATCGCGAATATCGAGCAGGCCGGCGCCGAGTTGATTTTCTGCGAGCCGGGCCTGCCGGCGCGCGAAGCCCGCTTGGCTGAAGTCATGCAGCGAACGGGTGCGCACCTCGTACACCCGTTCGATGATGCGCGCGTCATCGCGGGGCAGGGCACCGCAACCCTGGAGCTTCTCACCGAAGAGCCCAATCTTGATGTTGTCTGCACCCCCGTGGGTGGTGGTGGATTGATTGGCGGCACGGCCTTGGCTGCGAAGGCCATGGCACCGCAGTGCCGTGTTATTGCAGCCGAGCCCGAAAAGGCCGACGATGCCTATCGTTCGTTCCGCGAGGGCAAGCGACTGTTTGTGACTTTGCCGGCGACGCTGGCAGACGGATTGCGGGGCTCCATCGGCGCGCTGAATTTCACGCTGTTGCAGAGTCACGTGGACGATGTTGTGACCGTGACTGAGAGGGAAATCGTGGCCGCGATGCGGATCGTGCTGCAGGATCTGAAGCTGCTCATCGAGCCGTCATCGGCCGTTGCCGTCGCCGCTGTGCTCGCGGGAAAGTTGGGCAACCCTGGTCAGCGCGTCGGCATCATCATCTCGGGCGGCAACGTTGATCTGGATCAGTGTCCGTTCCTGCGCGGTGCGACCCTGACATGATTACTCATAGTGGCGGTTGCCATTGTGGAGCAGTGGCATTCGAGGTCCAGGCGCCGGCCAGGATTGTTGCCAGTGATTGCAACTGCACCATCTGCCGCAAGAGCGGATACCTGCACCTGATCGTGCCGCGCTCCCGGTTCCACCTCCTGCAAGGCGCGGCTCAGCTCAGTGAATACAAATTCAACACCGGAACCGCCCGGCACCTGTTCTGCAGCATCTGTGGGGTGAAATCGTTCTACGTGCCGCGGTCAAATCCCGATGGTTACAGCGTAAACGTCCGCTGTCTGAACCCCGAGACCATCGAGCACGTCGAAGTCCAATTGTTCGACGACAACGATCGGGAGAGCTCGGACGCGAAGGTCAGGGGGTTGTCGAAAGAGAGCTGAGGTAACTGCGCACCGCGCCCAGCTCGACCACTTCCGCATACTTCGCCTGCAGGTCGAACAGGTTGGCCGCGTGTGGTTCCGGCGCTCGGTCGCCTACCGCATCGCGCACCACCAGCGGCACAAAGCCGTGCTGACAGCAGTCGACAGCACTCGCTCGAACGCAACCACTGGTCGACACACCCGCAATCAACAGCGTATCAACTCCCAGCGAGACAAGAGTCGATGCCAGGCTGGTGCCGAAGAATGCGCTGGCGTATTGCTTGGTGATGAGCGTTTCGCCTGCAACCGGCTCCAATCCGGACGCGAACGCCGCCAACTCCGGCGAGCGTCCAGCTTCGAAGCACGCCAGTGCCGGCACTTTGCGAAAAAACACGCCACCATCGCGGCCGCCGGCCTGGAACGCTACGTTGGTATGCACTATCGGAATACGGGCCGACCGCGCGAGCGTCAACAGCTCGATTGCGCCCCGCCACGCTGACAAACACCCCGCCCCGCCGAAGAGGGGCGAGCCTTCAGTCACATAAGCGGCAACGAAATCGATCACCAACAAAGCAGGGCGCCGTCCCGGCGTCAGCCGCTGAGTAAAGCCACCGCGCGCGTAATTGTCCGCGAGCGACTGACTCACAGGATCGTCTGGTCGCTGGGCGGCTTGCCGGACTTGCTCTGCGCCAGGAACATCCAGGTTTCAACCACGGTATCCGGGTTGAGCGACATGCTCTCGATACCCTGTTCCTGCAGCCAATGCGCCAGTTCCGGGTGATCGGAGGGGCCCTGACCGCAGATCCCGACGTATTTCTTGCGGCGTTTGCAGGCGGAGATCGCCATGCTGAGCAGGATTTTCACCGCCTCGTCGCGCTCATCGAAGGCCTTGGCGACAATCGACGAATCGCGATCCAGTCCCAACGCGAGCTGGGTCATGTCGTTCGATCCGATCGACATGCCATCGAAGTGATTGAGGTACTCATCGGCCAGCAGCGCGTTGGTGGGCAGCTCGCACATCATGATGACCTTGAGGTCGTTCGTGCCGCTCTTCAGTCCGTTCTGTGCCAACAGCTCCGTTACCTGCTTGGCCTCCTTCAGCGTCCGCACAAACGGCACCATCACCTGCACGTTGGTCAGGCCCATGGTCTCGCGCACCTTCTTCAATGCGCGACACTCCAGCTCAAAACACGGCCGGAAAGTCTCATCCACATAACGCGAGGCGCCGCGGAATCCCAGCATGGGGTTCTCTTCATCGGGCTCATACAAAGAGCCGCCGATGAGGTTGGCGTACTCGTTGGACTTGAAATCCGACAGCCGCACAATCACCGGCTCCGGCGCGAACGCCGCGGCAATCTGCGAGATGCCCTCGGCGAGCTTGTCGACATAAAAGCCCACCGGATCGGAATAGCCCGCCATCTGCGCCCGGATCTGCTCCTTCAGCTCGCTGTCCAACTTGTCAAATTCCAACAGCGCGCGCGGATGCACGCCGATCATGCGATTGATGATGAATTCCAGGCGCGCAAGTCCCACGCCCCGGTTGGGGATGCCGGCAAAATCGAACGCCCGGTCCGGGTTGCCCACGTTCATCATGATCTTCACGTCGATCTTGGGCAGGGAGTCGAGCTCGATGCTCTTCTGCTCAAACTCCAGCATGCCCTGATAGACATAGCCCGTGTCGCCTTCGGCACAGGACACGGTCACTTCCTGACCCTCCTTGATCTTCTCGGTTGCATTGCCGCAGCCAACGACGGCCGGGATGCCCAGCTCGCGGGCAATGATCGCCGCATGGCAGGTGCGTCCGCCGCGATTGGTCACAATGGCAGCGGCACGCTTCATGACCGGCTCCCAATCCGGGTCCGTCATGTCGGCAACCAACACATCGCCGGCCTGGACCCGGGCCATCTCCGCCACATCCTTGATCACGCGCACCGGTCCTGAGCCGATGCGCTGCCCGATGCTGCGCCCCTCAACCAACACCTTGGAGCGTGACTTCAGCGAGAAGCGTTGAATGGAGCGTCCCGCACGGCTTTGGACCGTTTCCGGTCGCGCCTGGAGAATGAATATTTCGCCCGTCGAGCCATCCTTGCCCCACTCGATATCCATCGGCGCCTTGTAGTGCTTCTCGATGGTCAGGGCCATACGCGACAGCGCGAGTATGTCCGCTTCCGTGATGCAGAACTGCATCCGCTCGGCGTTTGGCACATCAACTGTCTTGACGCGCTCAGGCGAGCCTGCGGGCGCGTAGATCATCTTGATGGCCTTGCCACCCAGATTACGCCGCAGGATGGGAAACTTGCCGTCAGTCAACGCCTTTTTGTAGACGTAAAACTCGTCGGGGTTGACCGCGCCCTGCACGACCGTCTCGCCCAGGCCGTATGAGGCCGTGATGAATACAACTTCGCGGAAGCCCGATTCGGTGTCGAGCGTAAACATGACACCGGCCGCACCCAGGTCGCTGCGGACCATGTGTTGGACACCGGCCGACAAAGCGACCGCGTTGTGATCGAACTTCTGATGCACGCGATAGGAGATCGCGCGGTCGTTGAACAGCGAGGCAAACACCTCGTGCATCGCCTGCAACACGTTCTCTTCGCCCCGGACGTTGAGGAAAGTCTCCTGCTGTCCCGCAAAAGAGGCTTCCGGCAGATCCTCGGCAGTGGCGGAAGAACGGACCGCGACAGCGATTTCCTTGCCGCCGCTCATTTTGCGCAGTTCGTCGCTCACTGCTTTCTGTAACGTGGCCGGGAAGGGCGTTGACATGATCCAGCCGCGGATGCGCGCGCCGGTCGCCGCGAGAGCGCTAACATCGTCCACATTCAGATCGGCCAGCTCGGCGCGGATGCGCTCATTCAGACCGCCTTCCTTCAGGAAGTCGCGGTACGCCTGGGCCGTCGTGGCAAAGCCGCCAGGCACGCGCACCCCCAGGTTGGCCAGGGAGCCGATCATTTCTCCCAGGGACGCGTTCTTGCCGCCGACGGTCTCGACATCGTGCATGCCAAGACGCTCAAAAGGGATCACATAAGTATTCAATTGCATTCCTCAACTGACATGTGGTCGTACGAGTAACGCTTGCTCCAGGGGCACGGCAGTGAAACACTCGGCTTCATCTGTTCACCGTACAGGCCTCGCGTTGTGAGTCGTCGAACCGTTTTCTTCGTTTCGGACCAGACAGGCGTGACTGCGGAAACCATGGGGCACAGTCTCATGACGCAGTTTGAAGGCTTGGAATTTCGACCGGTCACTTTGCCATTTGTGTCGAGCGTTGACAAGGCGCAGGAGGCTGTCAGGCGCATCAATCGGGCGGCCGAGGAAGAGGGCATGCGGCCCATCATCTTCAGCACGCTCGTGCAGGATGATCTGCGTGGTATCGTCATGACTGCCAACGGACTGTATCTCGACTTCTTTGCGGCGTTTGTGGGACCACTGGAGCGGGAGCTCAACACGCGATCGACACATCGTGCCGGTCGCGCGCATGGCATGGCCGACACCGCCGCCTACACCGCGCGAATCAACGCAACGAATTATGCTCTGTCCAACGACGACGGCACCGGTGGCGACTATTCGCACGCTGATGTCATTCTCGTCGGCGTGTCACGCTCCGGCAAAACTCCCACGTGCCTGTACATGGCTCTCCAGTACGGCGTGTTCGCGGCCAACTATCCTCTCACCGAGGAGGATCTCGAGTCCGGCAAACTTCCCAAGCGCCTCGAGTCCTTCCGCCGCAAGCTGTTCGCACTGTCAATTAAACCCGAACGACTGCAACAAATACGCAACGAGCGCCGTCCCGACTCCCGCTATGCCTCCCGGCAGCAGGTGCAATACGAGCTGCGGGCGGCCGAGGCCTTGTTTACGCGCTACGCAATACCATGTCTCGACACGACGGAATGTTCCATCGAAGAGATCGCGAGTCGTATTCTAAACACCTCGGGCATCGAGCGGCGTCTGCGGCCTTGAAAATCGTTGTGAATGGCACGATTCATGCGGCTTGCACCCCTGCCTGCGTGAGTTATAGTCAACAGAATGCTGAATGACACCCTGACACCCGTTACCTGGCGCACGCGGCCTCGCAGCTTCGTGGCGCTCATGGGACTGTACGAGAGCAACTACATTCGCCTCAGTTGGCTCGCGGGCGACCTGCTGTCGCTCGAAGGCCGGCATCGCTCCCGGGTTCCCGGCGAATGTGATCTTCTTCTCACGTTGACCGATCGCTCGCCGTATACCACTACGGTGAATTTGACGTATTTATTTGCAGAAGAAGGCAGTGAGCTGCGGCTCCCGGACATGCAGGTCCGCGTCTATCACGATGCCCATCTCGTCGAGGCGCACGATTGGGCCGGAAGCCATTCGCAGCCTGTTTTGAAAGCACTGCGTACCCATGCGGAGCGTGAACTGGATCAGCGCTGGGCCCGCAACGTGATGCTAAACAAGTGGCTGGAATATTGTGTAGAGCGGGGCTATCGCTTCTCCTCGGCCACGAGGCTCGCCGCCCACGAGTGAGCCGCCGCGTGAGATGAAGCGAACCCGCGCTTCGGATCTCATGAAGGCGTTGCGTCAACTAGGTTTTCTCAAGCTCAACTTGCGCCAGGAAGCGCCTCCACCCGAGGAGGATCGCGTCCTCACCCTGTTCCGTAACCGGGCCGAGCTCAAGAAGGCCTATGGTGCGCGGGAGGACGAGATCTATCGCCTCAAGGAGCGCATCAAGCAGCAGGAAGGCGCGACGCAGCGCGTCCAGGAGATGCTGAACGCTCTGGAGACCCGGCTGGGGATGTCCGACACCGGGTATCCCGCTCTCGTGTTCTACCAGCTGCGGCGGATGTGGCAATCCGGCCGCGAGCTCATCGAGCAGTTCGTGGCGGACCTGGCCCGTCAACAGGAAGACCGGGAACGGCGCCAACACCTGGCCGAGCACAACCGCCGGCAGTTTCCACGTCGTCAGGCGGTCGAGAAACAGCTTCGGGATGCCGAAACCAATGCGGCCGATGAGGCCAACCGGGTAGCCGAGCTCGAAGGCGAGCGGGCCCGTCTGACGCGCTTCTGGCACTACTTCAAACGCCGTGCTCTCGAACATCGCATTACTGAAGCCGTGGCGAAAGCGGTCGGCGCCAACGCAACTTTGACGGCTGCGCGCGCCGCCGCGGACGAATTGGAAAAAGAGCCGGTGCCGGAGTTCCCGGGGCTGTCGGTGGAGGCCCGTCGTGCCATCAACCTGACGGCGCTCGCTTATGCCGAAGTGCTGTGCGCCAGGTTGATCAAGACCGACCTGGTGAAGTTGGCGCGCGAAGCAACTCAACGGCGCGAGTGCACCGATGACTACGGCACCCAGGCCGAGTGCGAAGCGCTGATGCGCGACATCGAGAAGGCGCTGAGTTTGATTCAGGGGCGTGGCAACATCGCCCAGGAAGTGGGTAGCCGCGCCGAGCGCCTGAAGAAAGTTGCCAAGTATCGCGGTCCCAACGATACATCGCCCACCGCGGATTCCATCGCCTTTTCAGAAGGCGACGTGTTATCCAACGATCCGCAGGGCGGAGCTTCCGCCCGCATGCCTAACGTGCTGGCGGAAGATACCTGGGATCTGTTCCGGATCCTGTTGCGTTGACTGGCGCGGCCACGGCCGCGCGGAGCCCGGGTTCTTTTCCGCCTGATCTAGCCGCGTCGCGCTGTCTTCTGCTGGGTGCTCGGTGTTGGCCGTGCACCCGTCAGCATGTCCGCCATGATCTCGGCCGCCTGTGAGAGCACCACATCGGGCAACTCTGTCTTGTCCTTGTCGATCTCCTCGACCGACTTGAACGGCGCCAGGTTCTTGGCGGCGCGGCGACTGTTCTCACGGTCCAGCCGCTCCTTCTCGAGCTTCGTCCGCTCTTCCTTGCGGGTCTTCAAGTTGAGTGACACGCTGTGTTGCTCGCGCACCGTGTCGATGGCGGCAATGTCGGAGAGCAGCCAGCGATAGTCAGGATCCTTCTGGGCGCGGCTATCCTCGTCAGCCGTCAGCGTGGCAACAGGTTGTGTCGTCACATTGACCGCGCTGGCCTGGAACGGCACCCCGGCAATCTGGTCCCACGGCAGGGCCGCTTCCAGGGCGCTCTCACCGACTTCCTTCATGTCGATGGGCGAGGGCAGCTGCACGTCCGGCTCGACGCCCTTGTGCTGGGTGCTTTGGCCCGTAACCCGGTAGAACTTACCGATGGTCACCGTGAGCTGGCCGCTCGTGGGCTTCTGTGACCAGCGATCCAGCGGAACGAGGTTCTGCACGGTGCCTTTGCCGAAGGTGCGCTGGCCCAGGATGATTCCGCGGTGGTAGTCCTGGATGGCCCCGGCAAAGATCTCCGAGGCGGAGGCGCTGAAACGGTCTACGAGCACCGCAAGCGGCCCGTTGTAGGCGGCGGACGGCTCCGGATCATCCAGCACTTCAAGCCGTCCTGAAGTGTCCTTGAGCTGCACAACCGGACCATGGTCGATGAACAGGCCGGTGAGGGCGGTCGCTTCCGGCAGATAGCCGCCGCCGTCGCCCCGCAAGTCCAGCACAATTCCCTGCACGTTCTCAGTCTTGAGCTCGCCGAGCAGACGCTGTACGTCCCGCGTCGTGCTGCGATAGTTCTGATCGCCGGCGTTCTGTGCGGCGATGTCCTGATAGAAACCGGGGACGGTGATCACGCCAACCTTGATCGTCTTGCCGTCACGGGTAATGTTTTTGACTTCCTTGTGAGCGGCCTGCGCCTCCAGGGTGACCTTGTTGCGCACAAAGTCGAGGACCTTCTCTGGTGATCCGGGGGCGGCACCCGCCGGCAACACCTGCAGACGCACCGTCGTACCGGCCTTGCCACGAATCAACTGCACGACATCATCCAGGCGCCAGCCGATGACGTCCTTGAATTCGCCGTCCTTGCCCTGTCCGACACCGATGATCCGGTCGTTCGTGTTCAGGGTCTGCGCGACAGCCGCGGGTCCGCCCTCGATGACGTTCATGATTGTCACGTAGTCATCGATGAGCTGCAGCGAGGCGCCGATGCCCTCGTAGTTGAGGCTCATCTGGATGCGGTATTCCTCGGAGTTGCGCGGCGAGAAATAGCTGGAATGCGGATCGAATGAGCGCGCGTAGGCGTTCATCAGATTCTCAAACACGTCCTCCGGAGTGACCTGGTCCACGCGCTTCAACACGCGGTCGTAGCGCTTCTTCAGCATGTCGCTTACTTCCGGCCATTGCTTGCCGGTGAGCATCAGCGACAGCGCGTCGTTCTTGACACGCTTGCGCCACAACTCGTCCATCTCGGCGGCGTTGGCAGGCCATGCCGCCTTCTGCCGTTCAAACTCGAAGGTCTCGTTCAGCGTCCAGTCAGGCTCCTTGCCGAGCAACGCGATCGCATGTTGGATCCGATCGCGGTTGCGCTGTTGGAAGCGGGCGAAGATCGCGTAGGCCGGCTCGACATCGCCGGTGCGGATCATGTCGTCGAATTTGAACTTGTAGGCCTGGAATTCGGCGATATCGCTGGCCAGGAAGTAGCTGCGCTGTCCGTCGAGGAAGTCCAGGTAGCGGTTGAACACCTGCTCGGACATTTTCTTATCGATCGGAGCGCGGCTGTAATGCGCTTCTTCCAGGATGCGGCCGACCTTGCGGGCGGTGGCTTTCTGGTTGTCGGTGGGCGCTATGGCACCCGGTGGCAGGATGGTAGCGGCCGGGGCGTTTGGCGCACGGGCCGAGCCCGACTGGGCCAGCACCAGTACGGCCAGGGTTGCCAGAACAGAGGCGGTCAGCCACCCGGCTGTACGACGAGAAGGTTTAGGCATCATTCATGACGCTCGCAGGTTCGTAAAGGCATTACACTTTGGAGTAAGGCTAGAGCGTGCGGTTCAGCTCAGCAAGTGCGAGTACCGCCAGGTCGGTCCGTTCCGTTCTATCAATTTCAGGTATGCGTCCTCTAACCATATTGCTCGGAATCGTGATGGGCTCGACGGTGTCGCTCTCCATCGGTCTGCTCGGCACCTGGATCGTAATCCTGTTCCTGCCCCAGGAAGCCGAACGCTTTGCACCGGAGCATGCAGCGCTCCTGCAGTCTATAGCCATCTTTACCGCATTAGCTGCCGCCAGTGCGTTCAGTTTCTACGGGGACCTGCGTTCCAGGACGTGGCGCCTCGGCGCTCACGCCCTTTCACTGGCGCTGCTCGTAGTCACCATATGGGTATATTGGCCGTCTTAAAGGGCGTTCCGCCCGCCAGGGCGTCTTACGCGCGTTTGCGTTTCGTGGACCAGACGTCCGGGGAAATACCCTTGGACGTGTCGTAGGGGTCATAGCCCCGCTTTTCGCACACGTACTGGTCCAAAAATTCCAGGTTGAAGCGCTTGAGCAGTTCCGGCGACAGCTGATTCGTCTTTGACGATTTTTCTTTCATTTCCCCGATCCAGTGCACGTCTTTGACGCGTGCTTCTTATGGGGACCAAGCTTGGCACCAGCCTTACTGCCAAGCTGGGACGTACGTCACAGTCTGTCTTTTGCGACAAAAGGCTCGATGCGGGCTTTCGACTTATTCTGTGGGGGTGGCGGTGGCGGCTTGGAAACCCCGCCCCGCTTTGGAACGATCAACTCCCAGGCAGCGCGGGCGACCACGACGATGGCCACAGGGCCGAGGGCCACGATCCAATAGCTCAGCCAGCCCTTGCTCAGCCCCTCGTAGAAGTCGCCCAGCAGGGCCATTGGGCCGGCGTGCGGATTGGTCCCATGTGTGTACGGTCCGAGGATCCGGTTGCCCACCACCCAGATGAGCAGCGGAACGACGACGAGCCCTAAGAGCAGTGCGCTTCCAAAGATGATCAACTCGCGCCCGATCCGGGACTGGACATAGAACAGGCGGCGAATGCGCTCTAGTGGCTGCAGCGGGCGGACTCCTTGGCGGCGAGGCGGGGCATAATACCTTTGTGATGAAAAAAATCAGAGCAGCAGTCATCGGTGTCGGCTATCTCGGCCGATTTCACGCCCAGAAATACGCACAAGCTTCGGGTTGCGAGCTCGTAGCCCTCGCTGACGCCAGACAGCAGGCCCGCGACCAGGTTGGCGGGGAGCTGGGGATCCGAACAGTGGCGGACTACCGCGAGTTGCTGGGCTCGGTCGATGCGGTCAGCGTCGTCACGCAGACACCCGCGCATTTCGAGATCGCACGCGACTTCCTGAACGCAGGGGCGCACGTGCTCGTGGAAAAGCCCATAACCGAAACCGCGGAAGAAGCACGCGAGCTGATCGCTCTCGCGGCCCGGCAGAAGCTCGTTCTTCAGGTGGGGCACCTCGAGCGCTTCAACGCCGCGATCCTGGCTGCGGAGCCGTACCTGAAGTCGCCGCGGTTTATTGAATGCCATCGGCTCGCGCCGTATCGGGAGCGCGGCACGGACGTCAACGTCGTACTGGATCTCATGATTCATGACATTGACATCGTGCAGACAATGGTTGGAGCTCCGATTGCGACCATCGATGCGGTGGGGACGCCGGTGTTCTCCGAAGAGATTGATATCTGCAATGCGCGGATCCGCTTTACCAATGGATGCGTCGCCAATGCGACGGCTAGCCGCGTTAGCCTCAAGACCGAGCGCAAGATGCGAGTGTTTGAGGACGACGCGTACCTTTCGTTGGACTTGCAACAGAAGATCATGACGTTGATCCGCAAGCGCAGTCCCACAGACGCGCCAGGCCCGCTGCCGGTGAACATCGAGGAACAGTCACTCGAGCAGGGTGATGCGCTGAAGGCCGAAATCGAGTCTTTTCTGGATTGCGTGCGCACTGGAAAGCCTCCGGTCGTCAGTGGTGAAGCCGGCTTGCGCGCGTTGGAAACAGCCATGCGCATTACCGAGCAGGTTCACAAGTCGCTCGCCGAGCGGCCGCCCAAGGTTTGACGCGGGAGCCTGCCGTGATCGATACCGCCATGGTTTGCCGTTCGGGCCGCCCGCCTCGTGCCGAATAGAGCCAATTCCGGTTCGCCCCGAAGCGCTTTGCCGGACGACGCCAGCGTTTCAGGCTCACCCCGGAGCGCTGTGCCGGACGACCCCGGCGTTTCAGGCTCGCCCCGGAGCGCTTTGCCGGACGACGCCTTCGTTGCCGACCTGCGGGCGCTCGTCGGCGAGAGCGGGGTGCTCATTGGCGAGCGGCTGCTGAGTCGTGTGTACGACAAGCATGTTGGCGTAGTCGACGCTCGTGTGTTGGTCCGTCCTGCCACAACCGAGCAGGTGTCGGCCGTGCTAGCGCTGTGTCACTCGCGCGGTCAACCCGTCGTTCCCCATGGCGGGCTGACGGGTCTCGTCTACGGCGGGTCCGCGCGTGAGCACGAGTTGCTCCTGTCGCTCGAAGCGATGAACCGGATCGAGTCAGTCGATGTGGCCGGTCGCACCATGCGGCTCGAGGCCGGCGTGACCCTTCAGCGGGCGCAGGAAGAGGCTGAGCGCTTCAACCTGATGTTTCCGCTGGACCTCGGCGCTCGCGGGAGCGCCACAATCGGCGGAAACATCTCAACCAACGCTGGCGGCATGCGTGTCGTGCGCTACGGGATGACCCGCAGCCTGGTGTTGGGACTCGAGGTTGTATTAGCCGATGGCACTGTCCTGCAGTCACTCAACCGCATGTTGAAAAACAACGCCGGCTACGACCTGAAGCAACTGTTCATCGGTTCCGAAGGTACCCTCGGCATCGTGACCCGCGCCGATCTGCGCCTGGTCGCGCGACCCACGTCCGCGTGTGCAGCGTTTGTTGCCTGTCGCGACTTCGGGGGTATGGTGGAGTTGCTGGGAATGCTGGACGCCCGTCTGGGCGGCCAGTTGAGCGCCTTCGAGGCGATGTGGCCCGAGTTTTACGAGCTCACCACGACGCCGCCCGCCCGCAGCTCACCCATTCTTGCCTACGGCCACGGCGTGTATGCACTGATTGAAACACTTGGGGCGGATCCTGAGCCCGATCGCGAGCGCTTCGAGCGCGTTCTCTCTGACGCGCTGGAAGAGGGTTATGTTGTGGATGCAGTCATCGCCAAGTCCGAAGCGGAACGCAACACAATGTGGGCGCCCCGCGAGGATGTGTTCCAGATGGACCGCTATGGCACGACCCATAGTTTCGATGTGAGCCTGGCAATTGCTGATATGCCTCGTTACCTGGAAGCGTTCCGTGGAGCGTTACAATCCCGTTTTCCGGGCGCTCGCTCGTTTGTGTTCGGGCACGTCGCGGACGGCAATCTGCACATCTCGGTATGTGCGGGCGACGGTCACGTGGAAACAATCGAGCGGTGCGTGTACGAGCCGCTGCGCAGCATTACCGGCTCCATCTCGGCCGAGCACGGAATCGGGCTCGAGCGTAAGTCGTATCTTGAAATTTCGCGCACGGGCGCCGAAATAGCGACCATGCGCGCTTTGAAGGCCGCGCTGGATCCACGCGGCATTCTCAACCCGGGAAAAGTCATCGATGTCCACTGAGCCAGAACATTTTCGGCGCAGCCCGCGCCAGGTCACCGTCGCTGCCACGCAGATGTCCTGCGATTGGAACGTCGCCGGCAACATTGCGAAGGCGGAGAAGCTCGTACGTGAGGCTGCTGCGCGGGGCGCGCAGATCATCCTGCTGCCCGAGTTGTTTGAAGCGCCTTACTTCTGCATCGAGCAGGACAACCGGCATCTGAATCTGGCGTGTCCGATGGAAGAGAACCGCGCAGTGGCGCATTTCACAAAGCTCGCGCGTGAGCTGGGCGTGGTACTGCCCATCAGCTTCTTCGAGCGGGCGGGGCAGGTGTTTTTCAATTCGATTGCGATTATCGATGCCGATGGCCGCAACCTCGGCCTGTATCGCAAGTCGCATATTCCGAACGGGCCCGGTTACCAGGAAAAAACCTATTTCAGTCCGGGCGACACCGGCTTCAAAGTCTGGAATACCCGCTTTGGACGCATCGGCGTAGGAATCTGCTGGGATCAGTGGTTTCCCGAGACTGCCCGCTCGATGGCGCTGATGGGTGCGGAGCTGTTGCTTTTCCCGACGGCGATCGGGTCCGAACCGCCGCCGGCCCCGCCGATCAACTCGCGCGATCACTGGCAGCGAACGCAGCAAGGTCATGCAGCGGCGAATCTCATGCCGTTGATCGCTTCAAACCGCTACGGTTTGGAGAAGTCGCTCCAGGATCCTGACGGGTTGTTTATCCGGTTTTATGGTTCTTCGTTCATTGCCGACTCCATGGGCGCCAAGGTCGCGGAAGCCGGCGAGGAGGGCGATGCAGTGTTGACTGCGACGTTCGATCTCGAAGCGCTGGCGGAGATGCGCAGCAACTGGTTCGTATTTCGTGATCGGCGGCCGGATCTCTACGGAAACCTCGTCACGTTGGACGGTGGTCGCGGTTAGTACTCATTTTAGGTGGCGCGACTGGCTGATCGACGCGGAGAGGCTCGCGCGGATTCGCACGGAGTCCGGGTTGTCGTCCGTCGGCTAAGTCGGGCTGCGCTGAAGTGACGTGCACCTGCGTCGCGCTGACGCGTGGCTCGCTACTGACTGACCCAGCGGTTTGCGGCTGTCAGTTCTTGCACGAACCGTTCGTACTCTGCGCGCTTCTTATCCTCGTCGGGAATGCGAAGCAAGAACGATGGGTGGATCGTGACCCACAGGTGCGTTGTGTCACTCAGACGAATGGGTGATCCGCGCGTCTGCGCGATCGTCACAACACGTCCCAGCAACGCGCGCGCCGCGGTCGCGCCTAATGCGATCACAAGCTTGGGCGAGACGAGGCGCAACTCCTCTGTCAGCCACCAGTTGCAGGCGTGGATTTCCTCGACACTCGGTTTGACGTGCAGTCGCCGCTTGCCGCGCGGCTCAAACTTGAAGTGCTTCACCGCGTTCGTGACATAAACCGACTTTCGGTCCATGCCCGCTTCTTCCAGCGCGCGGTCGAGCATGGCGCCGGCAGGGCCGATGAACGGATGACCCTTCAGGTCCTCAGAATCTCCAGGCGCCTCACCCACGAACATCAGTCCGCAAGGCGCCTGTCCCTCACCAGGAACCCCTTGCGTCGCCGAGCGCCACAATTCGCATCGCCGACACGAGTTAACCGCATCCGGCAATTCGCGCGTCGAGGTCAACGTCTTCGCCCCCGTTAGCGCATCCGCATCATCCCCACCGCGCTCCGCTCCCGCGATATGTGGCTGGGCCTGTTCGTCCTCGTGCGTCATCCTGTCAATTCAATGACAGGCAACGCCGATGGTTCCCGTCAAGGCGCGACCGAAGTTCTAGCTGTGACCGATGGCGCTCGAATGGATATGGCGAAAACCGAGCCTCGAAATCCGAACGCCGTGCCTGCTGAGCTGCCGTGTACCGACCATTCCGCGGTGTTGAGGCAATATATTCCTCGAGGAGCAGCCGAGCACGCTCTAGCTTATACGTTCGCAAAAATGGACTGACTTGCGATAGGACCGCTAGCGCCTGCCGCCCGTTGATCACGTAGGCGAAACTCGCGCTGTGGTGCTCGCGGGTGCACGCTTTGCGCGTGATGCGCCCACGACCGATGGCCGTGTGGAGATATTCCAGGAGCGCGATTTCCGTGCTGCTGATGCTGAGCACGGGCCGCCGATTTTCGCCACGGTGTATCGCGGTGAGAGTGATGGTCCCTTCGCCGTCGATGATGCCCGCCAAGTACGCGGCATCGCAGGGTGACAACAGATTTACGGACTGCATGCAACGCTCACGCTTGTGCGCGTCAACTTAATCGCCATGCGCCGAGTTGGATAGCAGGCAAATTTGCCGTGTTTGCGGCAATTTGCGCAAAGGAAGCCAGGCTGTGGTTCCCGGCGGTTAAGCCGGGAACCACCACTGGTGGAGGCGGGGGGACAGCACATCCACGGCTTTCGCCGCGGGCTGGACTATGCCTTCATCCATTCGCTCCAGCGCGAATGGATGCGGAGCGTGTTATCCCACTGATGGAATCAGTCGGGATCCTAGTGCCCG
>Ga0181534_10001107_pt1 | contig 17965 bp, 17 predicted proteins | sample PEATcosm2014_Bin_37_FD_119758 | JGI IMG/M metagenome (GOLD analysis project Ga0181534, IMG submission 119758) | Peatland microbial communities from MTU Mesocosm Facility, Houghton, MI, USA - PEATcosm2014_Bin17_10_metaG | ecosystem: Environmental > Terrestrial > Soil > Wetlands > Peat | place... | reverse complement strand
CCTTTAATCGGCCGTTTTCGTCGAAGAGTTCTTCGGGCTTGTAACTCTTCATCCATGTTTCAAGCAGCGCCACATGCTTGGGGTGAAAAGCGTCGACCAGCATGGGCACCTGGTGCGCGCGAAAGGTACCTTCGATGGGCAGCCCATCGACAACCTTTGGCCCCGTCCAACCTTTGGGCGAGCGAAACACAATCATGGGCCAACGTGGACGAGTTGTCACGCGACCGTCTCGTGCATCGGTTTGGAGCTGCTTGATCTCACTAATGGCCTCGTCGAGGACGCTCGCCATTTTCTGGTGCATGACGAGCGGATCATCACCTTCGACGTAGTGCGGGGTCCAACCACAACCGCGCAGAAACTGATCGAGTTCTTCTGGTTCGATTCGAGCCAGCACCGTGGGATTGGAAATCTTGTAGCCATTGAGATGCAAGATGGGAAGCACCGCTCCGTCGGTAACGGGATCAAGAAATTTGTTGGAATGCCAGCTCGTCGCGAGCGGACCAGTTTCGGCTTCGCCGTCACCAATAACGCAAGCAACGATGAGCCCCGGATTGTCAAACGCTGCGCCAAAGGCGTGACTCAGTGAATAACCAAGTTCGCCACCTTCATGAATGGATCCTGGTGTCGTGGGTGCGACGTGGCTAGAAATTCCTCCAGGAAACGAGAACTGCGTGAACAGACGCTTCAATCCTGCTTCGTCTTGACTGACGTCGGGGTAGATCTCGCTGTAGGTACCTTCGAGATAGACGTTGCCGACAATGGCGGGTCCTCCGTGGCCGGGACCAGCCACGTAGAACATGTCGAGGTTGTGCTGCTTGATGGCGCGATTTAGATGCACGTAAATGAAGTTCTGTCCCGGTGTTGTTCCCCAGTGACTGACCACTAGAGGCTTGACGTGTTCGAGCTTTAGAGGCTCGCGAAGTAGGGGATTGTCGTAGAGATAGATCTGACCGACCGAGACGTAGTTGGCGGCCCTCCAGTAAGCGTCCATCAAGTGGAGCATTTCTGGGGTGAGCGCGGTGCTCGCGACTTTGTCGATCTCGTCGGGGTCAGCACCTACAACGTCGTCGACAACCAAGACTGATGGTTTCGGCATGAGTTCATGCCCCCGAATTCCGGCGGCGCTGGCCGCCTACGCGCCTTCGATGTGAAGGTACAACCGAACCTACCGTTCGCACGATGGCGTAGGAGGGCCAAAACTAGGGCCGAAACGCCCCGGTGGAGCCGGTAGCGATACTGCACTTCGCAAGTAGCGTCACGTTCGCGAAGCGCGAGCAACGCCACCACGCGGCGCGGTGCTGCTGACTCGAGAGGTGCGCATGAAGCTGATCATTATCCGACACGGTGAGACGGCATGGACGCTCACGGGCCAGTTCACTGGCAGCACGGAACTGACGCTCACCGCTAACGGTCGTCACCAAGCTGAATCGCTGAGTCAAATTATGCGCGGTGTGCTCGAAGAGAAAACGCCGCTGGTGTATTCGAGCCCGCGTGAACGAGCGCTCGAGACCGCGCGTTTGGTGTTGCCGGTCGAAGTGCCCACGGTCGAACCGCTACTCGTGGAACTTGGTTACGGGGACTACGAGGGTCGTACCCCGGGCGAAGTGAGAAATGAACGCCCGAATTGGAACCTCTGGGACGACGGTTGTCCTGGTGGCGAGTCCTTCGCCGACGTTTCGTCACGGGCTGACGAGTTTCTCCATACGCGAGTGCCAGCGTCCGACGAAACACCCGTGGTTGTTGTGACCCACGGCCACTTCTCTCGAATCCTCGCGGCGAGGGCATTGGGTCTCCGCGCCCAGCAAGGGCGCCTGTTCGCCAGTGCGACGGCTTCTGTTTCTGTCATAGAAGATCATCGCGGCGAACTTTGCATCGGACTGTGGAATGCGTCTGCCGATGTCGTGTACGCCAACATTGACTGATGAGCGAACGCGGTACTAACTCAGTTGAGAAGTTGGCGCACGTGGCGAGCGATCTCAATGTCCTCACGGGCCTTTACCACGAGCACGGCAGGCGCCAGTCCCGCCGCTGACTCCATGTGATCGTCACTCGAATTTCCAACGAGAGCAGGAACGAGTTGCACACCGAGAAAACCAAGTCCCGCACAGACGTCGCTGCGCAGTCGGGATGATGCCTCGCCGGCTCCTCCTGTGAACACCAAGCCATCAAGTCCGTTCATCGGCGCACACATGGCAGCGACGTTCGTTTGAATGCGGTACACGTAGACCTCGTAGGCGAGTTTTGCTTTTTCATTGCCGTCATCGGCCAACGTAATGATGCGACGAAGGTCGCTCGATTCGTTCGAGAGTCCGAGCAGTCCTGACTCGCTGTCGAGACTCGATTCGACGTCACCGGCCGAGAGTCCCTTTTGGCGTTGCACCCAAAGCACGAGTCCCGGATCGACGCTGCCCGAGCGAGTGGCCATGACGAGGCCTTCCATCGGGGTGAAACCCATTGTGGTGTCAACTGATTTTCCAAATGCGACGGCGGCCAGCGATGCACCGGCACCAATGTGTGCCGTAACGAGGCGCAGTCCTTCGAGCGGACGACCCAGCAGTTCGCTTCCACGACGACTGGCCCACGCGTGACTGAGGCCGTGGAAACCGAAACGGTGAATACCCCAGTCGTCTCGCCACAATTGAGGGATGGCGTAGGTCGACGCTTTTTTCGGCATAGTGGTATGAAAACTCGTATCAAAGCAGGCAACTTGAGGCACTTCGGGGCGAAGCAACTGCAACGTCCGAATTGCGCAGAGACAAGGGGGATTGTGGAGTGGATCAAGGTCCGCCAGGGCTTTTAATGCTTCGTCGATATTCTCGTTAAGAACCACGGGCCTCGTAAATGCCGTGCCGCCATGCACGACGCGATGACCAATGGCATCGACACCTGGAGAAGTATCGAGAAAGTTCTCGAGTTGACCGTCGAGGTCGTTCGAATTTGATGTCGCTATTTCCCTGCTCGCGATTAATGCGTTGTCATCGTCAAGTACGGAGAGTTTCAGACTGCTCGACCCAGCATTAACCACGAGAATCCGCATCGTTCCACCCTGCCACGCAGTGACGCTGAGTTGCCTCCATCGATATGAGGACAAAGGCCCTAAGAATTCATACAAATTTCGAGAGACCATTTTGTAAGTTGATACTTACGTAAGTATATGCTAACGTAAAGACATGGACACCGCACTAAAGGCTTTGGCCGAACCTCGACGCCGAGAGATCTTGAAGTTGGTGTGGTCAGAGGAACGTGCAGCTGCGGAGATCGCTGCGTCATTCTCGGATGTCACGCGTTCGGCAATTTCGCAGCACTTAGGAGTTTTGCGAGAGGCCGAATTAGTGCTTGAGCGGCGTGATGGCGTGCGACGTATATATAAAGCGAACCACGAGCAAATGGAACGGGTTCGTCATTTTCTTGAAGAGTATTGGACCGAAAGTTTGGACCGACTTCGAGATCTGGCTGAAACGGCCGAACGAGAGAAAGAGAACACCAATGGCTGAATTAATTCGAGAAGTGATTGTCGATGCGAGTCCTTCGACGATATTTCCTTTTTTGACCGACCCCGCGAAGCACGTTTTATGGATGGGCACGGAAGCTGAGTTAGACGCACGGCCGGGAGGCGGTTACCGAGTATTGGCCCAAGGCGTGCATCCCGGTGTCGGAAAGTTCATTGAGGTGGTGCCAAATGAGAAACTCACCTTTACTTTCGGCTGGGACGAACCAAACCACCCGATTCCGGCAGGTTCCACCGAGGTGGAGATCACCTTGGTCCCTGAAGGCGAAAAAACAAGAGTGCGACTGACGCATCGCGGTTTGCCTGACGACGCTGTAGTCGACCACACCAACGGTTGGGACTTCTATCTGGGTCGTTTGGCAACGGTGGCCAGCGGTGGCGATCCTGGGTCAGAGATTTCCAACGAATAACCTCGGCAATTTGGTTTTCCTTCGAAGCACGATTCATAAAGTCGGCAACGATACGATACGGACATCATGTGATTCGTGGTGCTCGCCACTCGTAACGCTCGAGGAACAGATGGATTTTGATCAATTAACGCTAGGCCTTCTGACTACCAAATCGGGGACGCCGCAGCGAAGCCAAGCGGAGGACCGTGCGATCCAAGATGCCCACATGTCACATTTGGCGGACCTTCATGATTCGGGCTTCCTCGTTGCGGCGGGTCCCCTTGCCAATGAGCACTTTCGTGGGATGCTGCTTTTCAAGACTGATGTGGAGCACGCGAAGGCATTGATGCAGGCCGACCCGGCCGTCCTTGCTGACTGGTTCGACGTCACGGTTATTGCTTGGATGATTCCCGGCGGTGCGATGTACTTCACGCCGACGACGTTTCCTCGGTCCATGGAAGACACGAACTAGTAGTTGGGCCCTGCACGTCGCTGTGACGATGACGTGGCAAACCAAGTGCCGTATTGAACAGCCGCTTTATTGGTTGCGTGTGGAAAGACGTCGCGCTATGGTCGCGATTATGACGAGCGCTAAAGCCAACGGAATTTCCATTGAGTACGAAACGTACGGTGACCCCGCGTCGCCGCCCGTACTTCTCATCATGGGACTAGGTGCCCAGATGACGCTGTGGGATCCAGAATTTTGTCAAGCGATTGCTGACCGTGGTTTCTACGTCATCCGTTTTGACAACCGTGACATCGGCCTTTCGACGTGGTTTGACGAAGCGGGCACGTATGATCTCAGTGACATCATCGCTGGCACCGTGACGCCGGCGTATTCGCTCGCTGACATGGCGGCGGACGCCGCGGGTCTGCTGGATGCGCTTGACATTCCATCGGCGCACATTGTCGGAGCTTCCATGGGCGGAATGATTGCTCAGACCTTCGCTATAAAACACCCGGCAAAGACCCGCACGCTCACGTCCATCATGTCTACGACGGGCAATCTCGACGTTGGTCAAGCGTCACCCGAAGCTCTCGGCGCCCTGTTGGGTCCGCCACCAGCAACGCGAGACGAAGCAATTGAGCGTGGCGTTCAGACCTCGAAGATTATTGGCTCGCCGGGTTATCCCTTTGACGAGGCACGAATTCGCAAACGGGCGGCTTCAGACTTCGATCGCGCGTTCCATCCCGCGGGAATGCAGCGTCAGGTGGCAGCGATTGTTTCGCAGCCAGACCGCACGATGGATCTCAAGTCCGTTCAGTCACCAACCCTCGTCATCCACGGCGCCGACGATCCACTCGTTGGTCTGTCGGGTGGTCAAGCCACAGCCGATGCCGTGCCCGATGCCGAACTATACGTCGTGCCTGGCATGGGCCACGATCTTCCGCTCGCGCTGCACGAAGAGATTGTTGACGTACTCGTGAAGAATTTCGCGCGGGCGTAGGAACGTCTCGCGAATTGCTGCGTGGATGTAGTTGACGCTCACCACGGCACTGTTTGTCCGAGGTAATCAACGTAATGAAGTCCGGGCTGGTTTCGAAGCGAATCCATGGTCTTTACGACATTGGGGATACTGTCCTCGATGGTGAGTCGCGCGTTCGGTCCTCCGAGATCGGTTTTTACCCAACCCGGGGCCATCAGGATCAGACACCGCTGCTCGCCTTCGTGGCGGGCCGCGTAACTGCGCATAAAAGTGTTGAGCGCCGCCTTGCTACCCCGGTACACCTCGTGAAGGCCTCGCACGTTGTTCGTGACACTGCCTTGTCCACTTGACATCACTCCAATGGTTCCCGTTGGTTCCACGAGATCTTGCAATGCCTCAATCGTGCGCAATGGACTCAGGGCGTTCGTCACCATGACGCGAACAAACTCTTCCGTCGACGTTTCGGCGACGGTACCGTCTTTTGGATTCGTGACGCCAGCATTGACGAAAAGAAGATCGAAGACTTGGTTCGACAATCGATCGTGGAGCGCAACAATCTGTTCAGGCGCGGTGATGTCCACGGATTCAATTTCAATCTGCTCGGGGTGATCTTTTGCGAGTTCGTGCAGACCGGTTTGGTTCGAACCTCGAACAGTGGCCGTGACGTGCCAACCCTCGCGGACCCACTGTTCGGCGAGTGCCAGCCCGAGACCGCGAGAAGCGCCAATAAGAAGCACTCGTCGTGGTGTCGTCACGCAAGTTGATGAACCAGTTATGAATACCACCTTATCCCCAACGACTTTGAGGCGTTGGAAACGTGTCGGCGCCGAGATTACGCCGAAGCAGTGCGGTCGAGTTGCAGTACTCGAATCAATTCGTCGTAGGGACCAAGGACGTACGCTCGGTCACCGCCGGCGAATCGCGTCCCACGTCGTGGAGGGTGTTCGAGAATTCCTTCGCCTTCGAGCCGTTCTAACGCTATGACGCGCGTGCGGGTCGAAAGGTCCGCCATGGCGAGACCCTCGAGACCTCCATTGGCGGTCACGGTGACTCGTCCTACGAGGAATGGTTGTTGATCAACGTAAAACGTGCTTAGAACGTCGAGTCCCAGTGCCGCTCCCACGAACCACGGGGCCGCCAACGCTGAAGTTGAGCGAACGTGGAGAAATCCAAAACTCTTTTCCATCATGTGGGCGAGGTCACGGTCAAAGACACGAAGTACCACGGGCACTTCATCCCAGCGTTCACTGAGCGACTCTCGTATGGCTAAGGCTGTTTCAATGTTGGTTAGATCCGCACTCGTAAGGACTGCCACCGCCGCGGCGTCATGGAGATTCACCATTCGGTGAATCTGACGTTGCGTGGCGTCGGCAATTAATACGGGGACTCCTAATGCTCGGGCTTCGGCCAGATAACGGTTATTACTGTCGCGCTCAATCACAACGACTCGCTGTCCCTTTGCTACCAGACCATGCACGACGTTGATACCCACGGAGCCAAGACCAATGACCACAACGTGGTCGACCATGCCCGGCACTTCTCGCATGCCTAGTGACAATTCGATTCGACGACTTACCAAGATGTTGGTGAACAAGGCGAACGATGTTGACACCAGTGCCACGCCAAACAAAATGAGTACGATGCCGAATGATTTCATCCACGCGCTTTGTGTCCCGAAGGAATAATCGCCAAAGCCAACCGTGGCAATTGTTTCTATCGTGAAATAGAGCGATGAAAGCACGCTCAAATGGTGATGAACATCATTCGCTCGGTAGAAGAAACGTAGCAACACGGTAGAAATGGCTATAACGAATAACAAGGTGGCCAAAGCAATAGCGAGTCCCTTGTTTCCCGTTTCGAAGACTGTTTTTAGGCGTAAGCGAAACCGTCGCAAAGGTCTAACGGAACGAAGCGTTCGATGCGAAAGCGCGTGAACGTCGAGACCGTACTGCGAGAGTTCGTCGCTTGTTCCAAGTACCGCGACTCGGTCTCCGGGCTCAAGAGCATGATCGCGGCCCGGACAAGCGGACATCTCGCCGCCGTCTGTTGGCATGATGGCCACGGGCGCGAGGTTGCTGAAGTAGCCGCGGAACGTTGGTTGTCCGTAGTGCAATTCGCCGACTTCGGTTTGCACGACGGCAAAGCTCTCGCCCCCTAATTCGAGGTCGTGCACCTTTAGTCGAAGACACGCTTCGACAAATGAGGGTGCCGCGAGCGCCGCGGCGTCTAGCACCGTGCCCGGTCCGGTGACACGTTCCAAAGCTCCACCGACGGAGGGGTTGGCCAATTGCACAACAATGCGAATATCAGGACGTAGTTCTCGAATGCGAAGAGCGGTCTCGAGGGTATGGATATCATCTTTTTCGACGCACACCACGGCGCTCGCGTGCTCAATGTTTGCTTCCACGAGCCCTTCGCCGATGTACGCACTGCGACGAATATGGGTAATTCCCCAGGCTTCAAGGATTCGGGCAAAGCGAATATCGGCGTCGTCGTCCACGACGACCACGTCGGTGCCACTCAAATAAAACTGTTCCACGACGCGAAGACCAACGCCCTGGAGACCGCAAACCACAATGTGACCGCTCTTTTCTTCGTTCACACGGGGTTCCATTCTCAAATGTTCCCAAAGAGTGGACCCTAGTGGCGTTGCCGGACCGTTAAATGTTTACGTTTGATATCGACATCGAAGTCCTCACGTTCTCTAACGTGGTTTCGTGATGTCGTCAACGCCCGCTTCGAATATGAATTTCGTGCGCACGCCCGTGCAATGACGGTTCTCATTGCTCCGGACAAGTTTCGTGGCACGGCGACGTCGAGAGAAATTGTCGAGACGGTGGCCGAACGTTGCCACGAACGAGGAGTTCCAACTGACGCGCAAGTGATGTCCGACGGTGGCGAAGGCTTTCGGGCGGCGTTTCCTGGGGCCGCGCAATCCTTTCGGGTGTCTGATCCTTGGGGAAGGCCCATTCTCGTTGAAGTTACGACGTTCGTCTCGTCTTTGGGGCATCTAGGAGTCTTTGAAATGGCCGAGGTAATCGGCCGCCAGATAATCGTGCATCCGACGGGCGAACAGGCATTGCACGCGAGCAGCGCTGGTGTGGGAGAACTCATTCGTAAAGCACAGTCGCTTGAACTCGACGGATTACTCATTGGTTGCGGGGGAACCGCCAGTTCCGATGGCGGTGCCGGTTGCTACGACGTTCTTCGAAGTGAGGAGTTGAGTATTCCGATCACAGTGGCGACAGATGTAACGACCACATTTTCTGGGGCAGTTTCTTTCGCCGAACAAAAAGGTGTGCGCCATGAGGACCTTGAACTTGTGGCAAAGCGATTGACGGAACTGCGGGCGCTCTACCAACGCGAGCGAGGAATTGATGTTGAGTCGTTGGACCGAGCAGGAGCAGGAGGTGGCGTACCAGGAGCACTCGCGGCCCTTGGAGCCCAGCTCGTGAGCGGTTTTGACGCGGTAGCCTCGAACGTCCATCTTCTGGAACGACTTAAGAAAGCCCAACTGGTAGTTACCGGCGAAGGTCGATTTGATCACGGAAGTCTTGAAGGAAAAGTCGTGAGTGGCGTCGTTCAACTCACGGGTTCTTCGACGCCAGTTTTAGTGATCTGCGGGGCAGTCGACGAGGAGGCGAAGGAGATGTTTTTGCACAATCGCACCAACGTGCAAGTTGTGAGTTTGGAAGATCGCTTTGGGACGTTGGTGGCGCACGAACAAACGGCGAGATGCGTAGCGGACATCGTTGACGCGACGCTCAGTGAGTTGGGAATTGATTGAGAACCGCGTTCGCCCCAACGCTTACGATGCGATCATGATGAAAACTGCCGGCGTTGACTTCGCGTCACAGCCGAAAGACACCGCCATTTGCGAGATTCATTGGTACGACGGTCAAGCTGAAGTTTGTCGTGTTTCCTCGAATATCGACGATGCCGCCATTTGCGATTTGGTCACTCGTGTCGATCACCTCGGTATTGACATTCCTTTAGGTTGGCCAGTGGCATTTACAAAGGCTCTTCATGAATATGCGACCAAGCACTCATGGCCAGAAACCTATGACCACGATAAGAACGAGAGTTTCCGATTTCGACGAACGGATCTCAGGGTGAGGCAAGATCTCAAGTTGTGGCCGCTTTCGGTCTCGACAGATCGAATTGCTATTCCAACAATGCGAGCGGCCTCTCTTTTCGCAAGCATGAATCCCTCTTTTGCTCGCGACGGATCGGGAATTGTGGTTGAGGTCTATCCAGCGGCGGCACTAAAACGTTGGAATCTTTCATGGAAGGGTTACAAAAAACCTACGGATTTGTCCAAGCGCCAAGTCATGCTTTCCGAAATTTTGGAAAGGCTCGGCAAAAATTTTAGGATGAATACCGTATGTCAAGAGCACGTTGTAGAAAGCGACGATGCGTTCGATGCTTTTATTGCATGTCTAGTCACTCGAGCCCATGCCACAGGGAGAACTGATCCGATTCCCGATCCTGAACCCGGATGCAAATCATTATCGGACAAAGAGTTGGCCAAAATCGAGGGGTGGATCGCTGTGCCAAAGGAGCAATCGCTTGAGCAGTTGCTTAATTAGAAATCGGCATCTCCCCGGGTCGGTTGTCTAGGAGGAGACTTGTTTTTATGAGACTGTTTATGTCGTCTGCGGAGCTCGATATTGGTGCGGAGCATTTTCTAGGATTGTTTCGTTCGAGTCGACGAGTTGCGGTCATATGCAACGCCATGGACGCCACGAGTTCGCGCTCGCAACAGTCGGCGATTGAAGAAGAATTACGTACCCTCAGTTCGGCCGGCTTCGATGTTCAAAATGTGGATCTTCGAAAGTATTTTGGAAAACCGGATCTACTGTCGCTTTCACTTGGCGAATTTGATGGGCTCTGGGTGCGAGGTGGCAACACCTTTGTCCTTCGTGCTGCATTCGCTCTGAGTGGTGCTGACAAGTACGTACGTCAACGAATCCTGGATGATTCGCTCGTCTACGGCGGATCGAGCGCGGGGAGTTGTCTTTTATCTCCACGTATCGAGGTGCTCGAGATTGTCGATGACCCCAGTGACGTTGGTCGGACGTACGGCGTCGACGTGTATTGGGACGGCCTCGGAATTGTTGACTTTGTTTTTGTACCTCACTTGCATTCATCCAAATTGCTCGAACGTCAAGCGATGGATGAAATTGTTGAAGAGTTAAAAGTGTCGGGTGAAAAATATCGTGCACTCGAAAATGGCGAAGCGTTGGTAATTCAAGGTGGAAATATTCAATTGTTGCGCGAAGGACGAATTGTTGAAAATACCCTTTGAACAGGGCTAAAACGTGCAGATTTTTCTAGTAATACACCGAATATCCGAGACACTTCTTGCGGGGTTGTCGCAAGAAGTTCGACGAACACGTTCGTAGTGACAAGATTTTTCTCAGAAACGATTTTCATCAACGTCTATGTGACTGTCCCTGCTTGACATCTCCATTTGAAGGCGTTAAGTTGCCCCATTGTTATCGAAAGTTTCATGGTTTCGAAACAAGGTCTTTACAAAGAGGGGGAGGGGGATGTGCGGCGGCATCATGTCGTCGGTCTGCGAATAAATGCTTACGTCAAAAACCAAGGTGGTTTTTGTACGCACGTCCAAGCTCTGGCTTGGAACTAATGAAAGGATTTTGCATAATGAAATTGTCAAATCGAAAGATTTCGGCACTAGCGGGTACCGCTCTAGCGGCAGCCATGATCTTGGGTCTTAGTGGCGTTGGTGTTTCGGCCGCGTCCGCTTCGGCAAGCCTCAAGAAGGGCTTGACCGTGTACTTGATTCCTAAGGACACGTTGAACCCCTACGAAGTAATTGCTGACAAGGGCGCCTCAACTGCTCTGAAGGCTCTTGGCGACAAGGCCGTCATTAGTAGTGGCACTGTTGACACCGCAGCAGCTCAGATTCCGTCAATTCAGGCGGCCATCCAGGCTCACGCTTCGGCAATCATCATTGCTGGTAACGACCCGTCGGCTCTTTGCCCATCACTTGCACAGGCTCAGGCCGCCGGCATCGTCGTGGTCTCGTTTGACTCTGACGTGACCTGCCCGAACCACTTGTTCGTGAACCAGGCCAACACCGCTCAAATCGGTACTTCCGAGGTTGACCTGTTGGCTTCTGAAATCCACGACACTGGTCAAATTGCCATCTTGTCCGCTGCAGCGACTGCCACGAACCAGAACTCTTGGATCAAGTGGATGAAGGTAGAGCTGAAGAAGTACCCCAAGATGAAGTTGGTTTCAACGGTCTACGGTAACGACGACCCCGCGACTTCACTGACGGTACTTCAAGGACTACTTTCGGCTTACCCACACCTCGCCGGCATCATTTCGCCGACCACAGTGGGTATTTCGACGGCTGCTCAGTACCTCGACACGCACAAGTCACTGCTGAAGACGCTGACCCTTACGGGCCTTGGTCTTCCTTCGCAGATGAAGAAGTACGTGAATGACGGTACGGTGAAGTCCTTCGAACTGTGGAACCCTGCGAACCTTGGTCAGCTTGCGGCTTATGCTGCAGCGAACCTCGCCTCCAAGACCATCACGGTCAAGGCGGGCGAAAAGTTCACGGCTGGCTCACTTGGTGGCTACACGATCCTGCCGGCCGCTTCTGGCACCGGACCCTCGATCGTTCTTGGACCTCCATACGTATTCACTAAGGCCAACGTCAACAGCTTCAACTTCTAAGCTAAGAGACCTTCAAAAATCCCGCCGCAGGATTCCTGCGGCGGGATTTTTGTTTGGTGTTTCGAGTGTCGTACGTGAAACCCGAGCCTCGATGTGGTTCTCTTAGACGGTAACGATTTCAATGTCCAAGAGCTCGGCCACTGATCGAAGTTCCTTTATGCGGTGTCCCGTGCCGAGTGCCCAGTGGTGCGCCACCGCTGTGGCGCTCCATGCATCACACCATTCGCCAGGATCACGGTCGAAGTTCACTCGTGATGTGGTGTTGCCAATTTGCAGCAGTGGTCCAGCGACGACTTCGCCCTCGGAAGCAACAAAACGAAAATTGCCGTCACGCAACTGCGTAAGTCCAAGTGCGGTGACGGGGCCGTGCTTTACATCAAATTCCACGGAAATGCCCCAGCCACGCTTACCGTGAAAAACCCCAAGGCCTCGTAGCATCGGCTTTCGATCTGAGATGGCGAGGTGGGCGGGTCCATCATGGCCCATCTCAACAACACCGTCAGTGAAATTGAGTGCCTGTAGTTCAGTGAATGATCCGCCCGCGCCGAGTCGGTCGAAGATCAACATGGCGAGCGACGTTCGAAGTTCGTACTCACCGCACGCCGGCACGTGTGACGCCGTAAGAAGTGATGCGCCAAGGATCATGCCGGCGGCAAGGCGTTCGTGCTGTTCGCCCTCAAGACCTCGGTGGTAATAAGCCAGGGAGTCAAGAGAAAAATCGCTGACGAGCGTTTCCATGCCAATGGCGACGCGAAGTGACCAATCGAGGTCAACGGGATCAACGGAATCCAGTAACTCAAAGATTTGAAGTACTTCTTCGCGAGCCGTTTCGACGTCTTCTTCTTTTACCGCGTCGACGCGCACGCGAAGATCGTCAATCTCGAGCACTTCGACATGTCCGCCCAAGTGCGCCGGTACCAATGTCAGGTCAGTAGAAACGTCGTACATGCCTGGGTACAGATGCCCCAAGAGACCGTGTCGACCGTGGCGCAGCACTCGCTTCACCGACGCTGCTTTCACCCAGCCCTCAATTCGCGACCACGCTTTTTCGTCGGCGAGGTAGCCCGACACTGATCGAAACTTGATGCCGCATCGCTCGAAGGCATTTGCCATTTCTGGGAGCGGACACGCGCCGCAGTAGGCGAGCCATTCACCTGTGTCGAATGTTGCGTGGTCCATTGACTGAGTTGGTTGCAAATTGATGAAGAGGACGTCGGCACCCGTGCGCTGAGCAATTGGCACCACCATCGTGGCAGTCATGTACGTCGTAAGGAACATGACGATGAGGTCACAACCAGCGACTCGTAATTTCTCGGCGGCGGCTTCCGCTTCGGTGGCGTCGGAGATGAAGCCAACGTCCACGACTTTTGCATCGAAGCTCGTGATTCGCTGAGAAACAACAGAAGCTGAGTGTTGAAGTTGGGGCAAGAGATTGGGGAATTGGGGCCAGTACGCACCGAGTCCGCCCGCCACCAGCCCTACAACGGGCTGGGACTTGCGCGCACGTGAGGCTCGACCAAGTTGCAGTGCGCTGGTGTCGATTGACATTGTTGGCCCCCAATTCTGTTTTTCAATACGAAATACGTCCACGATTACGTTAGTTGCTCTGTTTTGTTATCGCGAAGTTTTCACTTCAATACTCGCACGGTGAAAAATGGTCGACACCCAGTTGGACATGATGAGCGGATGTGTCTCATTTTGTCCAAGCGTTGTAACTCGCTTCGGTTTTGTTTGAGTCCTTTGAAAGTGATAAAAACTATTGGGGATTTTTTACTGCTCGGGGGCGGGGTGGCCAAGGATACGGAGGACGGGGTGAATGTTGAGCCCCGTGGCGTGTCTTCGGACGTGGAACCCTTGTTGCACGTCGACCACGTCGTCAAGTCGTTTGGACCCGTAAAGGCGCTGATTGACGGTTCGATTGACCTATTCCGAGGAGAAGCGCACGCCCTCCTCGGTGAAAATGGCGCTGGCAAATCTACCTTGGTGAAAATCCTCGCCGGGGTTTACCAACCCGACGGCGGCCGGTTACTACTCGACGGCGTTACTCTCAATCTGGCGAGCCCGGCGGCTGCTCGCGACGCCGGAATTTCCATTATTTATCAAGAGCCCACGCTTTTTCCTGATCTCTCGGTCGCCGAAAACATTTTTATGGGACGGCAACCTTTGCGAAAGGGTCGTCGGATTGACCGCGGCGAGATGCTTCGTCACTCGAAGGATGTTTTCTCACGCCTCGGTGTACCTCTCAATCCAAGTCGACTCGCACGTGGACTTTCTGTGGCCGACCAGCAAATTGTCGAAATCGCAAAGGCAATTTCGTTCAACGCACAGATCATTGTCATGGATGAGCCAACGGCCGCGTTGACTGAAGTCGAAGTCAGTCGACTCTTTGATGTCGTAAAGAATCTTCGCGATCAAGGAACGGCAGTGATGTTTATTTCTCACCGTCTCGAAGAGGTATTTACGTTGTGCCAGCGGGTCACGGTGATGCGCGACGGTAGATTCGTTAACACATCGCGTATCGAAGATGTCACGATTGACGACATCATCCGCTCGATGGTGGGTCGAGATGTGTCTTCAATGTACGCAGTCAACACCACAGTCGCCGGAGAGAAAGTTCTTGAAGTAGAACATTTGACGCGCGAAGGCATCTTCACGGACGTTACATTCGACGTGCGATCGGGCGAAATCGTGGCGCTCGCGGGCTTGGTGGGAGCTGGTCGTACCGAAGTCGCTCGTGGCATTTTTGGCATCGACAAAGTGGACGCCGGTACCGTGAAGGTTGGAGGAAAAAAACTGGCGCATGGCTCGCCACTCGCAGCCATGGACGCGGGTATTGGTTTTGTTCCCGAAGACCGACGTCAGCAAGGCCTCGTCATGGACATGGCGATCGATCGAAACATGGCGCTGGCATCCGTGGAATCCTTAAGCCATCTCGGCATCATTCGACGAGCGTCCGAACGCGGTCTCGCCTACGAATGGGCGGCACGCCTCCAACTCAAATATGGTCGGCTCTCCAATACTGCCTCCACATTGTCTGGCGGCAACCAGCAAAAGGTTGTGCTCGGAAAATGGCTGGCGCGTAAGCCTCGCCTCCTCATTGTTGACGAACCCACGCGAGGAATTGATATTGGAACGAAGGCGGAAGTACACCGGCTGCTTTCCGAATTGGTGGAGCAAGGAATTGCGATACTCATGATTTCTTCCGAACTTCCAGAAGTGCTGGGCATGGCCGATCGGATTCTCGTCTTGCACGAAGGTCGTCTGGCGGCGGAGTTTTCCCGAGGTGACGCAAACGAAGCATCCATTATGCGTGCCGCGACCGGTCAATTGAATGCGAGTCTGGCATGAGTATCACCGACGAACAATTAGCAGTCTCGTCGAACGCACGACCGACGAGCTCATCGTTCGTCACTCGTTTGCTCGGGTTTCGCGAGCTGGCCATTGTCGTCGCCATTGGACTGGTCTTTGGCGCCACTTTTTTGAAGAATTCCTCGTTCGCGAGTGCCGCGAGCGTACAACAGTTGTTATCGGGTCCTTCGATCATCATCTTGTTGGCCGTTGGCGAGACACTCGTCATCATCACGCGCAACGTGGACTTGTCCATTGGATCAGTTCTTGGCTTGTCGGCGTACATCGTTGGTATTTTCTTTGAACACAATCCCCATTTTCCCGTCGCACTGGCGTTGCTCGTGGGCCTCGGTGTTGGACTCGCGTGCGGGGTTGTGAACGGAGTCATCGTGGCCTACGCCCGGGTGCCGAGTTTGGTGGTGACTCTGGGCATGCTCTACATCATTCGAGGTATTGACGCGATAATTGTCAATGGTCACCAAATTGACCCGAGCAGCATTCCACAGTCCTTCGTGAACTTTGGTTCGAACAACGTGATTGGCATTCCGATCTTGTTCATTGTCTCAGTCGTTGCGGTCGCCATTGTTGGTTACGCCATGCGCACGTTTCGATCGGCTCGCGACCTCTACGCCATCGGATCAAACCCCGACGCCGCCGTGCTCGCAGGAATTCCGGTGCAGCGCCGTATTTTTAGTGCTTTCGCTTTCAGTGGCGCCCTGGCAGGTCTCGGTGGTGCGTTGTGGCTCGCAGAGTTTGCGACCGTTGCTTCAACTGCCGGTACCGGTTACGAACTTGACGTAGTCGCGGCCGTGGTCGTTGGAGGCGTAGCGATCTTTGGTGGCAGCGGCACGGTCCTGGGCGCAGCGCTTGGTGCGCTGCTCTTGAACACGATCGACCAAGCGCTCGTGGCTGCTCGCGTTTCTTCATTCTGGAATCAAGCCATAGCCGGAGCCATGTTGCTCGTGGCCATTGCCTTTGATCGATACGTCGCGCTTCGCACCGAGCGAGTTCTTCGAGTGGAAGGAGCCCGTCGTGACAACGGTTGACGAACACGAGACGTTGAGTCTTCCCGAATCGGGATCTCGCACCATTGACGACCGCCTTCGAGGTCTCGTGCGTTGGGAGAGCGGTCTCGTCGTACTCTTCGTCATCAGTTTGTTTTACGGAGCCTCCACCTCGCAGTACTTCATGAGCTTGCAGACGTTCTTCTTTGCGGGTCTCAACTTCGGAGAAATTGCCATCATGGCGCTTCCCATGACGCTCATCATCATTACGGGTGAGATTGATCTCTCGGTAGCGTCAATGCTCGGTTTGTCAGCGAGTGTTCTGGGCTATCTCTTCATGCATGGGTGGAATCTCTGGTTAGCGATGCTCATCTGTTTGATTGTTGGCATTGTCGGAGGCGCCTTGAATGGCGTTCTCATCACGAGACTCGGGCTTCCCTCGATTGCTGTCACCATTGGTACGTTGACTCTGTACCGAGGCATCGCGCTCATCGTGCTCGGCTCAAACACGCCCACTGGATTTCCAGAGTGGGCCACCAAAATCAGCCTGCCGATTGGAGGCTCGCATATTGCCTACGACTTCGCCATTTTCGTGGTGATGGCCATCGTCTTTGGCGTGGTGTTGCATATGACGCCTTTTGGTCGGTCACTCTTTGCCATTGGTCTCCAACAAGAAACTGCCTTCTTTTCCGGGATTCGCGTTAAGCGCATCAAGTTCTTGCTCTACGTGCTTTCGGGACTCATCTGCTCGTTTGCGGGAATTTTGTACACGTTCCAACAGGCGAGTTCGGCCTCCAACACGGGCCTCGGACTTGAACTCAACGTCGTGGCAATTGCCCTCTTTGGCGGCGTCTCAATATTTGGTGGTCGCGGCACCATTTTCGGGGTTTTTCTGGCCGTTTGCATTCTTGCGAGTTTGCAGGCTTCTCTTACCGACGCCAACGTTTCGGCGCAAGCACAAAATATTGTCACCGGCTGCCTTTTGCTTATTAGCGTTTTAGTACCGAACGCTCGTGACGGTTTCTCGCGGGCGAGAGCGCAGCTGCGACGAAGAAAGGTGCGAGGGGCGACATGACGCAAAGGATTTGTTTCCAACTCCGCATAAATCCGGATTTGGCTGACGAATACAAAGAGCGTCACGCCAACGTGTGGCCCGAGATGTTGAGTGCGCTCTCGGAAACAGGCTGGAAGAATTACTCGTTGTTCCTGGCTCCCGACGGCGTCCTAACGGGCTATCTCGAATGCGAAGATTTTGCCTTGTCGGTGCAGCGAATGGGTGAGACGACCATTAATGAGAAATGGCAAGCGTCGATGGCGAAGTTTTTTGTGGGTCTCGACGGCGTTGCCCCTGACGGCGCTATGGCGCCTTTAGAAGAAGTGTTTCACCTCGATTGATTAGTAAATGGACTTCGTGGAAATGCCTCGATGTCCTCGTAGTAGAGAGCGAGAAGTGCGATGACAAATAAAACCGAAATAAAGGACATCCTGAAGCGCCAGTGGATTGAGACGCCGTCGTGGGCCTACGGCAACTCAGGCACCCGATTTAAAGTCTTCGCGCAACAAGGTGTCGCTCGCGAT
>Ga0181534_10001106_pt1 | contig 17967 bp, 10 predicted proteins | sample PEATcosm2014_Bin_37_FD_119758 | JGI IMG/M metagenome (GOLD analysis project Ga0181534, IMG submission 119758) | Peatland microbial communities from MTU Mesocosm Facility, Houghton, MI, USA - PEATcosm2014_Bin17_10_metaG | ecosystem: Environmental > Terrestrial > Soil > Wetlands > Peat | place... | reverse complement strand
CTTTCTCGGTGACGACGTCAACTACAAGGCGACCCTGACTGCCGGAACTGACCTCTTCGGCGGCCGCGGCCATGTGATATTCAGTGGTGAGTTGACGCAGAACAACGGTGTTACCAGCAGCGATCGCGATTGGGCGCAACCGAACTGGCAGTTTATGACCAACCCGGCCTATGTGAAGGGTAACGGGTCGCCGCAATTCATCGTGGTCCCGAATGCGAGCCTGGCCAACGGGACGCTGGGAGGTCTGATCACAACCTGTGTCGTGGGTGGCAAATCGTATTCCGTGGCGCAGGCCATCCAGACGGGCGGGTGCCCCTTGCGCGGTACTCAATTCCTTCAGGGAGGCGTCCCGAGTCCATTTACTTTCGGTGCGCTGAGTCCGACATCCCCGGGGCCAGTCATGGTCGGCGGGACAGTCTCGCGAGTCGATCAGACTACACAGATTGATCTGCCCCTGGCTCGCCGCAACGTGTACGGGCGCATGAGCTTCGATGTGACGGATGACGTCGATGTGTATACGGAGTTGGCGTATTCACACACCTATTCGCATAACACTTCGGTGGTGCCGAACCTGAACAATGGTGGGCAGACCATCCTCAGCGGCAACCCGTTCATTCCCGCATCCGTGCAGGCGGCGATGACAGCAAATAACATATCAGCGTTTACTCTCGGCAGCTTCAACGGCGATATGGGGTACCTGCAGGGCATCAACCAGCGCGACATGAAGCGCGCTATCGTGGGTAGCGAGGGTAAGTTCCACCTGTTCAACGACTGGAAGTGGGAGGCGTACGCGGGGTATGACGAAATGGACATCACGTCCAAGACCCCGGGCGACGAGATCAGCGCCAACTGGGATGTCGCCACGCACGCCATTGTGGGGCCCAATGGCTCGATTATCTGCGACCCGACTTACTTTGCGACTGCAACGGCGGCCGCCAAGGCGAAAGGCGCGGCCCTCCCTCAGGCCGGTTGCGTACCCTACAACCCCATGGGTCTGGGTGTGAATACAGCGGCAGCACTGGCCTATGTCACGGGATATGGCGTTTCCTACACGGCGTTGCGACAGTATCAGGCTGCCGCCAACTTCAATGGCGAACCTTTCTCCACCTGGGCGGCTCCGGTTTCCATCGCAGCGGGAGCCGAGTGGCGCAAGGAAGCAGTGAACGGTGAAGTCACCACACTGGATCAGCAGAGCGCCTTTTTTGCCGGCAACTACAAGGCCACAGTCGGTCAATATCATGTGACGGAAGGCTTCATCGAGACCACGGTGCCCCTGGCCAAGAATCTGCCCTTCGCCGAGTCTGCGGATATCAATGCCGGGGTTCGTGAGACGGATTACAGCACCTCCGGTTCGGTCACGACCTGGAAGGGAGGTGCTACGTGGGCACCCGTCAAGGACCTGCGCTTCCGGTTTACGCGGTCGCTGGACATCCGCGCACCCAACCTCGGTGAGTTGTTCAACACCGGTGTGGTGGGTACGGGCAATACCTTCGACCCGGGTGCCCCGAATGGCGGTCAAACCTACTTCCTGAAATCAGTCAGTTCCGGCAGCCCGACGCTGCAGCCGGAGAGGGCGTATACCACCGGGTTCGGTTTCGTGTTTGAGCCGCGGTTCCTCCCCGGATACACCATGTCCGTGGATTACTACAGCATCCAGGTCCGCAATGCAGTGTCATCCCTGGCGACGACCACGATCCTGCAGCAGTGCTTCAGTGTCGGCAAATTCTGTAATCTGATCGATCGCGATCCCAATACGGGACTCGTGGACCTGCTCACCAATCAGCCGCAGAACATCACCGGCCAGCAGGAAGAGGGTATCGATATCAATACGAACTACTCCCTGCCGCTGCCCAAGGGCGAGTTGAAGTTGTATGGCATAGCCAACTTCGTGCAGAAGTTGAAGATCCAGGACCCGGTCAATGGGGTGCTGGACGGCCGCGGGGTCATCAATTCGGGTGTGACCAACCTGGCCTCCCTCGGCAACATCAACGCGCCCCGGTTCAGCTACCTGGCCTCGGTCACCTACAGCCTGGATCCGGTGTCGGTGTCCCTGATCATGACGGGTATCAGCGCCGGGGTGTTCTACAATGGCCTGATCGTATGCAACACCGGGTGCCCGACTGGAAATGGAGTTACCACGGCTACCAGCAACGACAATCACATCGACTCGTACAAGAGCTTCTCGCTGTCGGCGAATTACGCAATCGGCAAGTGGGGTGAGTTGTACGGCGTGATCGACAACCTGTTCGACAAGGATCCTCCGGTCGTTCCCGGCAGCTTCGGCGCCGGCTTCTACCAGGGACAATCGAACATCAACTACGACCGCATCGGCCGGGCCTTCCACCTCGGCTGGCGCGCGAAGTTCTGAGATACAACATGCAAGTGCGCAGAGTGTTTCAGGGGGCGCTGTGCGCCGCCTTGTTGGCCGCGACAGGAGTTGCTTCCGGCATCACCCTGGAACCGTATTGGCAGTCGCCGGCCTCCAAGGACAAGGAGGCCTATGTGCCCGAGCTCATGCCGCCGGGGGTGCAGGTCGTGAACACCGAAAACGAAGGACCGGTGTTTGCGACCGCGGAGGGCAAGACGCTATATATGTGGCCCTTGACCACTCTGCGCAACGGCCAGGCCGGAGATCGTCCCAAGAGCGGCAAGGCTACCTGCGACGGCACGATCTACAAGGAAACCGCCGGCTACATGAGCCCGTATCCGCCCGGGTTCCTGCTGCCTGAGCTCGAGACTCGTAAAAGTTGTGAAGCGCTGTGGCCGCCGTTTCTGGCGCCGGCCGATGCCCAGCCCGTGGGTAAGTGGTCGATCGTGAAGCGCACCAACGGTGATTCGCAGTGGGCTTACGACGATCATCCGGTGTATACGTCCTACAAGGATCACAAAAAAGGCGATGTGCTGGGCGGGTCGGTTTCCCTGATCGGGGGTGAGATGGGTGCTGTGCGCTATCCCGTGGGGCCCACTGCCGATATCCCTTCCGATCTCGGTTTGGCGGTGTTTCGCACCGGCCGGATGTTGGTAAACCATAAGGGCTTTTCGGTGTACTCATACGACAAGGACACGCCTACAAAGTCCAACTGCACCGACGCCTGCCTGCAGACCTGGGCACCCGTACTTGCGCCGCTGATGGTCAAGCCGCAGGGAGAGTGGGGTGTCATGGAACGCGCTCCCGGTATCCAGCAATGGACCTATCGTGGCAAGCCGCTGTATACAAATCTGACAGATACCGATCACCGTCGGGTGATCGGCACGGACATTCCGGATTGGCACAATGTGTATACCCAGCGCGCGCTCGCACCGCCGTCCGACTGGACAGTGCAGGACGCCGACCTGGGACAGGTCCTGGCTGATTCCAAGGGCAAGACGATCTACTATTACTCCTGCAATGATGACGCCGAGGATCAACAGAGCTGCGATTCCCCTGATGCGCCGCAGGTTTATCGTCTGGCCATCTGCGGCAACTTCGATCCCAAGGTCTGCAACGAAACCTTCCCGTATGTGCAAGCGAAGCCCGGCGAGAAGGCGGACAGTTCCCTGTGGACCGTGATCTCCATTGATCCGAACACCGGCAAGCTGGCCCAGGCCGGGCAGGCCGGCGCATTGCAGGTGTGGGCCTATCGCGAGCGTCCTGTCTACACCTATGGTGGTGATACCCGTCCAGGCTCCGTCGACGGTGACAACTTCGGTGAGTTCAACGGTGGCCGTAACGGCTTCCGTGCGTTCTGGTTGCGCGATGACTACCGCGCGAATGCCCATGGCCGCTCTCCCGGCGACCGGCGCTGACATAGGAGGTTTTATGAATCGGTTTGCGTTGGGTGTGGGTCTTCTGGTCGGGGCTTGCGGGGTCGTCTGCGCAGCTCCTGCCGGGGAAGGCAGCGGCCGCCTGCAAAACGGCACCATTGCCTATGTGATGACGCACAAGTTCTGGGCCGTGTATGAGACTCCCAAAAAGGAAGAATGTCCGGCGGGCATGAATGATGGCCCCCGCGAGCAGTTCCGCACGCTGTACGGCGACGGCAAGGGCCCGAAGAAGTACTCGATAGTTGAAGCGCAGTTGCAGCGCGAAGGCGACCTGTGGCATCCGTCCACGACACCGGAACCGCCGCAGTTAAAGTTCAAAGAGGCCCAGAGCAAGATCGCGTACGGCATGAACCTGGACGGCAAGACCGGGCCCAATGATTTCACGAGCCCCGATGGTGTGCCGGGCGTTGACAATCAGCTGTATCGGGCGATTGGTTGTATTGGTAACTACCGGAACATGGGGACCATCAATCATTTCGAGGACCTGTTCATGAACAGCTACAACGATGCCCGCATCGTTATCGAGCTGACCCACGTGAAAAGCCTCGAAAATTCCGACGACGTGACGGTGAATATTTACCGGGGCAGCGATCGCATGATGTCGGATTCCACCGGTGAGGGCTATTTGCCGGGCGGGACGCAGCACGTCGATCTGCGGTGGGGCAAGCAGTTCGTCTCCCACACCAAGGGTAAAATCGTCGCGGGAGTCCTGACTACCGATCCCATCGACCGGGCCGAGCTGCCGTGGGGTTCGACCTTCGGGACCCACGCGTATCATGTGTTCCGTGGCCTGCGCCTGCAGTTGAAACTGACTGACAGCACGGCCAAGGGAATGTTGGCCGGTTATGTGGATACCGACGCATTCATCCACCATTTGAACACTTCCTGGTCGACACATCACCACAGCTACGGACAACTGTCCTCACAGTCTCTGTACCGGGAGTTGACTCAGTTGGCCGATGGTTATCCGGATCCCAAGACAGGGAAAAACACCGCGGTGTCGTCGGCGGTGAATGTCGAGTTTGTGCAGGTCTACCTGGTGAAGCCGGATGAAAAGACGCGGGTCGCCGACTCAGGCGGTGGGCGGTAATACGCCCATCGTCTGATACAACGCCACGAGGCGCTCTGCGACCGCGGCGGCGGCTTCCGACCACATGAGCTCGGTATTGTACTCGGCTTGTTCGGCAATCAACACGTTGAGCAGGGCAAGCGCGCCTGCCTGATACTGTGTGCGTGCCAGCCTGGCAGCGGTCCGCGCTGATTCCAGGGCGGTAGCCATCTGTTTCTCGCGCAGCACCCCCTGGGCATACATCACAATGGCCGTCTGAGTAGCCTGCAGGGCGCCGCGAACCGTCTGCTCGTAGGCCAGATAAGCCTCGAGTTGCTGCGCATCGGCTGCATCGATGGCGGCGCGAATGCGCCCGAAGTCAATGAGCGGCAGTGTCAGCGCATAGTCGAAGCCGCGCGCGGCTGAACCGGGCGTCATGAGTTGGCTCACGGCAGTACTGGCCGATCCAAACAGGCCACCGAGTGTCAATTGCGGATAGCGTTGTGCCAGGGCTGATTTGAGGTTGGCGGAGGCACTGACGAGCCGAAAGCCGGCCGCCTGAATGTCGGGTCGCCGCTCGATGAGCTGAGCCGGAGTCAGCAGAACTTCCAGCGGATCGCCGCGCGGCAATCTTGGGTCCGCCACCATGACCGATGCCGGCAACTCTTCCGCGAGCGCCTCGGGTGTGCTGGCCAGTAACGCGATGAGCGAGTTGCGTGCCGCGTCGGCCTGCTCGAAAGCCTGGGGCACCGCGGCCCGGGTGACGGCGAGTTGGGAAACCACCTGTTCCAGATCCAACCGACTGGCCGCACCCTGCTCAAAGCGCAGTCGGGTGATGCGCACCACCTCGGCCTGCGCCTGCGCTGAACGGGTCGAGATCGCATATTGAAGTTGGTACAGACGGTATTGCAGGTAGCTGGTCGCGATCTGCGCAACGAGGGTGATCCGCGTGTCATCGCGATCAAATTCGGTGGCCTGTAAGGTTGCCTGCGCCGCACGCGCCTGATTGCGCTGCTGGCCGAACAGATCGACCGTCCAGCTCGCATTCAAGGCTGCGGTAAAGCTACTGGCCGGTGATGTTGGCGACACCAGTGGCGACCTGAGGTAGGTATCAGCGAAACTGGCCGTAATATCCGGCCAGAGTGCCGCCTTAGCTCCCAGACTTTGCGCGCGCGCTTGCAGAATCCGGGCGCGGGCCTGCTGCAGGTCGAGATTGTTCTCGAGCCCCAGGCTCATCAGCCGATCCAGCACCGGATCATGAAAAACGCTCCACCAGGGTTGGTCGGACAGATTGCCGGAGGCCACAACGCCGTCGGGAACCTGCTCCCATTGCGTCTGCAGTGCAGAGTGCACCTCGGGCTTCAAAGCCGGATGGGAGCTGCAACCGCACAGACAAGCCAGCACTGCTGTTGCAGTCGCGCGCGACCTGTTCATGCCTCCAGGCCCTCATGCGTTACCGGTCGAGGTTTGTCGCCATGGAAAACCCGGTCCAATGCAAGATAGATGACCGGAGTCGTGAACAACGTCAGCAGTTGGCTCAACAACAACCCGCCAAACACGGCCACCCCCAGTGGCTGCCGCAGCTCCGACCCGACACCGAAGCCGATCATGAGCGGGACGGCGCCCAGCATGGCCGCGAGTGTAGTCATGATGATGGGTCTAAACCGGACCAGGCAGGCACGATGCACGGCCTCGAGCGGCGCAAGACCCTGGCTGCGCTGCGCTTCCAGTGCGAAATCCACCATCAGGATGCCGTTTTTCTTCACGATCCCAATGAGCAGCACGATACCGATCAACGCCATGATGGTGAAATCCATTCCCCACGCTGCCAACAGCAACATGGCGCCAATGCCCGCCGAGGGGAGGGTGGAGAGGATCGTCAGTGGATGCACGAAGCTCTCGTACAGGATGCCGAGGATGATATAGACAGTTACCAGAGCCGCCAGGACGAGGAGCGGCGTGGTCGAGAGCGACTCCTGAAAGGCCTTCGCGTTGCCCAGAAAGCTGCCTGTGATCGAGCTGGGTACGCCGAGCTCTTTCTGAGTGTCGGTCACGATCTTGACAGCCTCTCCGAGCGACACACCCGCTGCCAGGTTGAAAGAGATGTTCACCGCCGGAAACATCCCTAAATGCTGGATCGTGAGCGGGCCCTCCTCGGAGGGGGCAAGGTTGGCGACAGCGAGCAAAGGCACCATCTGGCCGGTGAGTGGCGACCTCAGCCGGAAGTAACTCAGGCTGTCGGCGGTGCCGCGTACACTCGGATCTACCTCCAGCACGACATAGTATTGATTCGTTTGCGTCTGATACTGGGTCACCTGCCGCTGACCGAACGCATCGTAAAGCGCTTGATCGATGTCGTCCGCGCTCAGGCCAAAGCGGGCTGCCGCGGCGCGATCGATGGTCAGCCGGGTAACCCGGGCGCCCAATTCGAGATCACTGGATACATCGGTCAACTCGGGCCGCTTCTGCAGGGCCGCCGCGATTTTCTGGGCGTTGCGATAGAGCAGGTCATTGCTGGTGCTGCGCAGGACGTAGACAAATTGTGCCCGGGCGCCGAAGCCGCTCAAGTTGATGTCCTGCGCCGGTCGCAGGAAAGTCCGTATGCCTACGACCTTGGCAAATTGGGGTCGCAGCCGATCGATAAAACCGGCTGCGGAAACATCACGATCGCCCTTCGGTTTGAGCATGATGAACATGTTGCCTTGTGAGACCGGTCCCCGCGAGCCACCCAGGGAGCTGCCATAGTGGCCCACAGCAGGGTCAGCATGCACGATGTCGGTAACAGCATGCTGTTTGGCGATCATGCCGCTGTAGGAGATGTCATTGGCCGCCTGCGTGCTGGCGAACACGAAACCCGTATCCTGCTGGGGAAAGAAGCCCTTCGGAATGAGGATGTAGGAGACGACGCTGATCGCCAGCGTGACCCCGAAAACCCCAAGAGTCAGACGCTGATGCGCCAGGACCCATGTCAGGCCCCGGTCATACTGTCGCAACAGCCAGTCCGGCAGACTGAATCCGTCCCGTTGCGCGTGATGCGCCTGTGCCTTCATGTAACGTGACGCCAGCATCGGTGCCAGGGTCAGCGCAGTGATCACCGACACCAGGATTCCGCTCGTCACGGTCAGGGCGAACTCGCGAAACAGCCGCCCGATGATGCAGCCCATGAAGAGCAGCGGGATGAACACGGCAATCAATGAAAAACTGATGGTCACGATGGTGAAACTGATCTCACTCGCGCCCTTCAGCGCCGCCGTCAGCATCGAGTCGCCGTTCTCGAGATGCCGATGGATGTTTTCCACCACCACGATGGCATCGTCGACAATGAATCCAACGGCGATGACAAGTGCCACCAACGTCAGATTGTTGAGGCTGAAACCGAACGCGTACATCACCGCGAGCGTCGACAACATCGAGACCGCGAGGACGGCGGCAACGATGAGTGTGGCTGAGGTCTGCCGCAGGAACAGGCTCATGACCAGTATGACCAGGACGACAGACACTGCCAGGGTGATCCCGACATCGTGCAGCGATGCGCGGATCGTCTGAGTCCGATCCTGCATCAGCGACACTTCCATGCTGGCCGGCAGCGATTTCTTCAACAGCTCCATGGACTTCATCACCCGCTCGGCCGTTTCCACGATATTGGAGCCGGGCTGCCGGTTGATACCGAGCTGGAAGCCGTCCTGCTGGTCCTGCCAGGCGGATGAATAAACGTCCTGCGAGCTGTTGACGACCTTGGCTACGTCGCCGAGCTGTACCGGGCGTCCTTTGCGATAGGCGATGACCAGTTGATTGTAGGAGGCGGGGTCGAATATCTGGTCGTTGGTGGCCAGGGTGGAAGTTTGATGTTGGCCGTAGAGCGCGCCTTTCGGGTTGTTGACGGTCGTGCTCGCGATGGCCTGACGGATATCCGCCAAGGTGAGCCCGTACGCGGCCAGCTTGGCCGGAGATGCCTGGATGCGCAGGGCTGGTCGCCGCTGACCATTGATCCACACCTGTGAGACCCCCTGTACCTGGCTCAGGGGTCTTTGCAACAGGACTTCGGTTGCGTCACTCAATGCCGGCAGGCTCATGAGCTTGGAGCGAACGGTATAGACCAGGATCGGCGGATCGCTCGGGTTGGCTTTGCGCCAGGTCGGTTGATTGGGCAGGCTCTTCGGCAACAGGCCACTGGCTGCGCTGATGGCCGCCTGCACCTCCTGCGCCGCCGTGTCTATATTCTTTTCCAGCGTGAATTGCAGGGTGATTTGCGTCTGGCTCAGCGAGCTGCTGGACGTCATCTCCGTGATGCCCGGAACATTGCTGAGCTGCACTTCCAGCGGCGTTGCCACGGCGGAAGCCATGGTTTCCGCGCTCGCTCCCGGCAGGCTGGCGCTGACTTGGATCGTTGGGAAGTCGACCTGCGGCAGGGGAGCGATGGAGAGCAACGGATAGGCGACGAGGCCCAGCAGCACGGCCCCCAGTGTGAGCAGTACCGTTGGAATGGGATGGTGGACGAACCAGTCGGACAGGCGCGACCGGGAATTCAATTCTTTTCCACCTGGACACCGCCTTCTGGGTGTCCAACTGATTCAGTGTCGCGGTCTTCTGTAGCGGAAACCGCGACAGGAGTACCGGCGGTCAGCTGCTCCTGACCTTCCAGGACCACGATGTCACCGGGCTGAAGCCCTGCGGCTACCGTCGTCAGGGCTCCCTGAACATAACCAACTTTGATCGGGACAACCTCGACCGCTCGGTTCTTCACCCGGAAGACGAAATGACCGTCCAGGCCGTCCTGTATTGCGCGGGAGTTCACCACCGCCGCGTGGCGTTCGATCCCGGTTTGCAGCTGCACAGTCACGAACTGCCCCGACCACAGTCGACCTTCCGGGTTGGGAAACTGCGCGCGCAGCTGGATGGTGCCGGTAGTCGGGTCGATCTGGTTGTCGATGTTGGTGAGATGGCCCGTTGCCAGCGTCGTGCCGGCATCGCGGTCGAAAGCGATCGCCTGGGCGCCGGACGGGTTCGCCAGCAAGGGCTGTAGTCGGGCGAGATCCTGTTGTGGCACAGAGAAGATCACCGAGATGGGATCGATCTGGACCACGCTGAACAGCCCGTTGGGATCGTTGGCCTGCACGAGGTTGCCCGGGTCCACGCGCCGCATACCGATGCGACCCGTAATGGGGCTGACGATACTGGCATACGAGCGCTGTACCACGGCCGTCTCCGTCGCAGCCCGGTCGGACGCCACCGTGGCCTCGAGCTGTTCTACCAGCGCGCGCTGCTGATCTACCGTTTGGCCCGCAATGGCCTCGCCGGCCAGCAGGTTCTCATCCCGTTTGAGGTCGATCTCGGCGATCTTCAGGTTGGCGCGATCCCGGCTCTCAATGGCCCGTGCCTGGTTTTCCGCTGCCTTTAATGGACGGTCATCAATGGAAGCCAGCAGCTGGCCGCGCTCGACCTGCTGCCCCTCGTGGACCAACACCTGGGTCAGCACCCCACCGATCTGGGGCCTCAGCACCACGTTGTTGAGTGACTGGACGTTGCCGATGGCAGTGATCAGCAGCGGCACATCGCTTTGGCTGACCCGTGTCACGGAGACGACAGCCGGCTCTACGGTGACCTGTGCGGCAGTCGGATGTGCCGTCCACCAAAGGAAAAAGCCGACTAAAACCACGGCGACGACCGCCGCACTGGCAAAGGATTGTACTCGACGCGCCCCGTTCATCCGCCACTGCCGCACCGGGCGATCCGGCAGGCTCTCTTGGAAATTTCCCTGCTTTTGTACACGAGAAGCCCGCCGCCAACCAGTTCAAATGTGGACGGGACTGTTGGTGCAGCGGCTTGATAACAGAGTACAGCGCAGTCTTCAACTTGTCTGATAATGTGACCTCGTATGAGCGATTTAACAGATACCGTCCCCTGCGTACCTGTGCCCCTCTGGGTTGAGCACGACCCGTGGCCGGCCGAGGACGAGCGGTCGCTGGAAACCTGCTCGGATAACGGGCTGCTCCGGGTCTTGTACGACTGCCAGATGAGCCTCATGCAGCCCGGCACTGCATGGCACGTACGCGTCGTGCGACGGATACTCACACGCGCTGGTGCCGAGCGGGCCGCGCACGTCGCAATCGAATTCAACCCGGCACACGATCGGCTGGAAGTGCACTTCATCCGGATCTGGCGCGGCGAACAGTGCATGGAGCAGGCGCGGAGCGAAGACTTCCATATCCTCAGGCGCGAAACTCAATTGGAACGCCTCGCGCTGGACGGTCGACTGACGGCGACGCTCCTCGTCCCGGACCTCCGGGTCGATGATCGGCTCGAGACTTCGTTCACGATCTATAGTCAGAACCCGGTTCTGTCAGGGCGCTTTTCGAGCTGGATCGTGTTCGACGCCTACGTGCCCTGGATCGAGACGCGCCAGCGTCTGATTCGTCCGATCCAGCGCACTGTAAACATGAAGGCGTTCAACGAACCGCCGGCGCCGGTCGTTACAGCAGCGAATGGTTTCGACGATTCACGTTGGAGAGTTCGCGCACACGAACGCCTGACGAGCGAGGAGCTGACTACACCGTGGTCGCTCAGAAACCCCTGTTACCAGCTAACCGAGTTTGAGCACTGGAGCGAAATCTCGCAGTTATTCGAGAGGCACTACCAGGACGGCACACTTCCGTCCGAGCTGCTCGCAGATCTCGACAGGCTCGTCTCCCGGTGCAGTCAGGAGTCCGAGCGCGCCATTGAATGGCTGCGCCTGGTTCAAAAGCAGCTACGCTATTTCGCGTTGACGCTGGGCGATGGCGGCCTGGTGCCGCGCTCCTTGACTGAGATCTGGGCCAGGCGCTTTGGCGATTGCAAAGACGCTGCGCGTCTGTATGTGGCCGGCGCCCGCTACCTTGGGCTCGATGCCTGTGCGGCGTTGGTGTCTACGACCAGCGGTCCGAACCTCATCAACATGCTGCCCTCGCCGCAAGTGTTCAATCACGTAGCCGTCCGTATACGCATACAGGGAGCGACCTGGTGGGTTGATCCAACCATGCAGTTACAGGGCGGTTCGTTGGAGCATATCGCGCTCGTGTACCCCGGCTGGGCGCTGCCGTTGACCCGCGAAACAACCGACCTCGAAAGCTTGCCCGAGCCGCGGGTCATGCAACACCTCAACTGCGAAGACATCGTTCGATTCGGACCCCGAGCCGATTCTGCCGCCGTTCTCGAACGACGGATCGACTTCCATTGCCTGATGGCCGACACCGTGCGTAATCGCATCGAAGGCGAGGGCCTGTCCAAGATAGCGGCCCAGATTTCCCAGGCGGTGCATCGAACCTGGCCCGACGCCGTTGCGAAATCACCCCTCCAGGTAGAGGACGACTTCACCGCGAACCGACTCAGCCTGTCGGTCGCGTTTGATATCCACAAGTGCTGGAAAGCTCCCGACCGCAGTGGACGGTTAGGTTTTCACATCGCGGACCCGCTCCTGGGCAACGAGCTTGCACCTCTCAAGGACACCCGCCGGCGCAACGACATCTTCGTCGGTCAACCGCGCAAGACAACATGGCATGCGCGCTTGCAGATGCCACGTGTGTGGCGTGGCAGCGGTTGGCGTGACGAGCTGGCTGACGCCGGCATCCGGTTGCTCAGCGAGTGCATTGTCGGGACTGGGGAGGTCGTGTTTGATCGGCAGCTGGAAATTGGCTCCTGGTCCGTTCCGGCCGACAAGGCGGACGCGTACGCAAAGATTGCCGAAAAAACGCGGCAGAATGTTGCAACGTTGTGGGTGCGTGCCGACCTCGAAGGCAACATTGGTCCCATGGAGCAGGCGCAGGCGCAGGCGTCGCCAGAGCGGCACAGGCTCCGTTGGCTTCGAATCCTGTGGCTGGGTCCGGCATTACTACTGGGGCTCAGGCTGTTGAGCTCCGTCGGTAGCGATACGAACAACGGCAACTATGTCATCGATCCCAGTGCTTATTCGAGCCCGCCCGCAGTGCCAGCACTCCAGTCGCACGCCAGTTGGGGCCGTGTCGCGGTGGACGACCCGTTGGAGAGCTGCCTCCATACAGGGCGCGACTCAAAGGGTTCGTACCTGCAAAGCAACTGCAAGACCGCGGTGAGGGTCAGGCTTCTCAGGGATTCCGGAGTTGAGCCGTACGATGTCACTCTCTCCCCGGGCGGCAGGTCGCATGTCGATATCGCGCAGTTGGACAAGTCGAATGGCAGGTTGGCTGCCTGTCCGGCAGCAGATCAGATTGTCGATAAGACGAGCGAAACGCCCTGGGCCTCCCAGGGCAACCCGTATAGGTGTCAGCATCCCATCCGCCACCCGTGAGCCAGTCTTACCGGGGCGGCTTGGTATCCGCCGCAGGAGCAGGCTTCTGGGCGTTCGCCTTGATCTCCTGGGGTGTTTGCATGACCGGGCTGCTGTGTTGAACCGTGTTGGGTGACGGGCTATTGCCCGAATCCGGCCGGGTCGCCGGCTGCTTGGGTCGGGTCGCCTCACGATCCATCTGCTTCGCGACTTTCAGACATTCCTGCTTGGCCTGGGGGCTCAGGTTGATGCAATCCTTCTCGACCTTGGGAGACTGGGCCTGAGCTGCGTTGAGGGCTGCGAACAGACCGCAGGTGAGCACCGAGCGTTGCAACGTATTCATCCAGGCAGCCTACACAAGAGATATTCGAAGTTCCTTGCGTTGCAAGGCGCAGCGCCGCTCAATCAATGCAGACCGTTGCCGACTTTCCGCAATACCTGCTGCGCCAGTACCTCCTCGATACGGCCCGACTCCTCCAGGCTGATTCCTTCGACGAGTACCGAGACCCCGAAGCTGACATCCCCTTTGCGCACCGCGACGCCGTCGCCCCACGAGAGAGCATCATCGCCAAGCTTGCGGGGTACCGGCTGATGGGGAAGCTCGCCATTCCTGGCGGCTTGGTAAAACTGTTCGAGGAAGGTGCCGGCCTTGCCCCTGGGCCAGCGCATCGCATGCAGAATAACAATGCGCCGCTTACTGGCTGGTGCCGACAAATCCGGGGTCACCGTCCACATGCACGTTGACGAAAAAGCGCCCCCCGCCACGTAACCTGAATCCGAGCGCTGCGGCTCACCCACTTTCCGCTTCAATTCGTTGTGTATTGCAGTGGTGGGGAGCAGCGAGCAGGCGTCGATCGGGCCGACGACCTCATCGACTTGCGCAGCTGCCGAGCTGAAGGCGATTGCCAGCATGATTGTCAACCAACAATATCGAAACACGATTTCACTCACTGAGGTGGGGGATTTTCCGCAACGGGCGTGCGTCGACTTCGAGTTGGCTCAAACCGGGTGGATGTCGCACCCTCGACGGCGATCCGCTGCATCTTGTGAGCCGCCATCGCGTTCAGGCCTGTCGCGGTCACCTCAATCTGATAATTTCCCGACGCGGTGTAGGCGTGGCGAACGTGGATACCGTCAGCACTCGTGCCATCGCCAAAGTCCCAATGACAGCGCAGTACCGGCGCTTCTGGTGAAGCGGCCTGTACTTCGAACTCAGCAGAGTCACCTGTCGCAACATTTGCCGGTACCTGCACAGCAAATTCAGGTGGCAAGTCGGGCGCTGTATTGTCAGTCACCTTCAGTATTCTCACCGACCGGGCCTTCTGCGTGAAGCGGATCGGACCCGCAGGCACAGCTGCGCCGGCCAAGATGTCGGATAGTTGGCAATGGCCGCACAGGCCGAGTTGCGCAGGATCGATCGACCGCACCCGCGGTTCCTCGGTCCAATTGAAGATCGCCAGCAGCGTCTGCCTTCGATTTTCCTTCAACATGAAAACGCTCGGTTGCAGGTCACGGGCCGCGTAACTCATGAGATCGATCGGCGTAAAGGCATGCCCGAGCCGTGCCACATCCAGCAGATCGGGATTCTTGACGAGCGCCAGCCGCTCCGCGGCAGCGCCCAAGGTTGGCAGGTCATCACCAATCTCAAACATCCCGCCGGAAATGGCCGACAACGCAATCGACACCTGTGCCTCATCGATTGTCAGGGGCCGCTGCCCGCCGTGCCAGGACTGATCCGTGACGGTCTGTGTTGATACAGTGAAGGCGTCGGGGTCCGAGATGAAGAAGTTGCGGTTCATGTAATAGCGCGCCGCTATTCCCGAGGCGGCGTCGCGTGTCGCCTCGAAAGTGTGCCCCGTGTCCTGGGAGATGCGTCCCGCATCCACGAGTCCGACCGGATTCAACATGGGGCTGCCGTCCTTATCGAGCACAACGTCCTCCCCGACGGCTGTGCGAATAACCTGCAGGCCGATCCGCTGCGCCTCGAGAGCAGTCGTATTGGGCCGGAAGTAAACGCCTTCCACGGCAGTGTCATCCATGAAATCCATCTTGATGAAACGCACGCCCCAGTTGCGCAGTGTGGTGTAGGTTTGTCGCAGATATTCCTGCGCGCCCGGATGGGTCGTGTCGAGAACGTATAGAGGATCCTGGGTGCCCGTGACGTATCCGATGTGAATCGGCGCCCCCTCGGCATTGTGGACCAACCACTCCTTGTGATGTTGAAATATCCAGGCACGCTCTGACACTTCAAACGGCGCAGTCCAGACTCCAAAGGTCAGTCCGTCGCGAGTCACGACGTTCGCAATGGCGCCGATCCCGTCCGGAAATTTAGCTGCATCCGCTGTCGTGTATTCCCCTCGCGCAAACTGATATCCCTCGTCGATCTGGAAGAATGTGAAGCCGAACGGCTTCAGGTTCTGCGATAACCAGTCGGCGTTGGTATGCATGGTCCCTTGATTCACACCAAAGTAGTATGCTGTCCAGCTCCACCAGCCGATTGGAGTGGGCGCACTCGTTCGCGCGTTGTGCAGCAACCGCACGACACTGCCATACTGCTCGAGGTACGCGTGATAATCGCTTCCAACAGCAAACATGAGCCGCTCGGAAGCCAGACTATTGCCGGCGGCTACCGGCAGTCGCAAATCGATCTGATCGGCTGCCGAGGATTTGCGCAGCGACTCGCCTTTGAGGATTTCCGTGGTGCCGGTCGAGTCGACATCATAGGACACCGTGTGCCCGCCCTTGGCCTGCAAATGGAAAATGGTCAACAGTCGCTCGGAGGTGAGCGCGTCGAGAAACAGGCTCTGGCCACTTTTGCGGTTGTAAATCAGCTGACTCCCGACGGCACGGTGGACGCCTTGCGGCCCGGAGCCGAAGTCGCGGATGGCGAGCTGCGGGCGATCTTCGCTGAAGCTGTCGGACAGAACGCGATCGGCGGTCATCGCGCCACCCAGGTCCAGAACGGATGAGTGAACACTGCGTATCGACTGTACAGATACGGGGTGGCCGGTTGTGTTGCTGACCTTGACGGTGATATCGCCCCAGGGTTGATCGTGCATGAGCCGCAGGATGCAGATGAGATCCGGCTGGCCGGCACGGCCGCTGTGAGTGACGGTCAGGACTGATGCGCTTCCCAGTGAATCGGACGCCTCCGATCGCTGCACATCGTGATGTGGATAGTCGGCGGAACTCAGAGTAACGCCATCAACCACGGCTTCGACGGTGGAGCGAATCACCGGACGTTGGCCATCGGCTTTGCCTATGGTGTACGTTCCGTCGGGGTACGCTTGCGCCGATAGTTCGACGTGTGCGAGTGCGGGCCCATGCCACAGGATCAAACCAACCACGAGCGCCCATCTGGTCATAACTACTCTTCTGCAGCGGTTTTCCCAGATGGTAGTCGGTGAATTGATTCGCGTCGAATCGGCCTCGAGGTACTTTCGATTTCACCATCAAACGAAAGCGACTCTGGCTCAGAACCGCTAGTCATTTGCCGCTGTTGTCAGAGTTTCCTCTGTTGGAGCTACGTGGTTCCCGCCACGACCTGAAGAGCTCATCGCCGCGCAGCGGCGCCAAATCCGGTCCCACCCACGGCTTCTGCGCAAGGCATCAGAGATCGACGCGCGAGCGTCGCGGTTCATTCCATTCCTGGCCTGATGCTCGGCCCTTATGATGGCCTGCAGGGCATAGTGTTGCTCCATCAGGCGCCGCAGATCCTCGATGGGTTCGGCCGCGCCGTCCACGCGCAGATCGATGTCTTGCCAGCCTCCCTCCCAAGTCGCGCGCAAAGCTTCGGAGCCGCTGTAGACCGATGAACGACCCTTGGTATCAACGATACCGACTTGACGCGCGGCGATGGTCGAGTCGTCAAAGTGATCGTCCGAGTCGAGAAGTACCTTCATCACCGCTTCCGGCGACTCTCCGGCCGACAACAAAGCCAAGCCCTTGGGACCGTAGGTGGGATTCGTCTCGAATTGGGAAACCAGCGCGCCCACTCGTGCCTGCGCATATGGAACGCTGGCTCCAACGGCAAGGTTGTTTGTCGCGACGGCCGCTCCGCAATTACCTGTCCGATCACACGCGACGATGGAGAATGTCGCGGCTGCCAGAGACGGTATGGCCAGAAAAATGAGGCTGCATAGTTGTATCAGCCGCGCGAAGGGTTTGGGTTTGAACACCTCTGACATTCAGCATGCTCCTTCCTGGGATCGTCCGGCCGGAAAATCTGTTTGATGCGTTGGCAAGACAAAAGGTTTGCATGGGCAGCGACTGGCCGTTTGGCGTGCGGTCAGTCGGAAGCAGTAAAGGCGTTCGGGTCGTGTTTGAGCCCACGTGAGGCCGTACAGGCAGGGCAAGGCGCAACCTGCGGTTCTGGGATCGCCCACCTTCCTCGTTGGATTGCGATAGCCATTTCCAGATACCACGCATCGGAGTGCGGGGTCGCGGCAGACTCAAACTCTTGTTCCGTGCCGCAATAGCTGCACAGGGCAAAGCAATTGCCCCGGCGTTTTTCCCGTGGTGTTGCCGTGCAGACGACTTCAACGATGAAGTCTATTAAGAATCAGTAGGTTGCAAGTGACGTGCCATAATTGCGCCGCGCCATCATCGGCGTGGCTTGCTTACCGCGCTTATGGTGCCTAGAATTCCGTCCCAAGATGCACAAAAGCCGGCTTGGTGCACGCCCGCCTCGCGAGAGGTCCGCCCCGGTGGCAGGTAAGTGGACCCGGACTGACGAAACCCCGCGACAAGCGGGGTTTCGCGTTTCTAGACTCCGGCCATGGGAGTCAAGGTGGACGTCGCGGGATCGTTCCGCGTAGCGCATGGCCAAGCAACGCGT
>Ga0181534_10001105_pt1 | contig 17977 bp, 13 predicted proteins | sample PEATcosm2014_Bin_37_FD_119758 | JGI IMG/M metagenome (GOLD analysis project Ga0181534, IMG submission 119758) | Peatland microbial communities from MTU Mesocosm Facility, Houghton, MI, USA - PEATcosm2014_Bin17_10_metaG | ecosystem: Environmental > Terrestrial > Soil > Wetlands > Peat | place... | reverse complement strand
TTTGATGTCGGTGGGACAGACGCCGCAGACGGCGACCTTGACGAGCAGTTCGTTCGCGCCGATGCGCGGGACGGGGACGGTTTCGAGGCGCAGGTCGTTGACACCGCGATAAACAACGGCGCGCATGGTCTTGGGAATGGCGGACACGCGGAAGTTTTTAACGCAAAGACGCCAAGTCGCAAAGGATTTGTTTTCTTTGCGTCTTAAAAACTTTGCGCCTTTGCGTTGAAAAACTCCGTGAACCACGGTTCGGGGTCGCAGGAAAATTCCACCGGCTGGCCGCGCCAGTGTAATTTGACAGAGCGGGCATGGAGCGCCTGGTTCTCAAAAATCAAGACGGCTCGCTGTTCCGGGGTCAGGCGGTTTTGGACGAGCGCCAGATACATATCCTCATTGCCGCCATAAAGCTTGTCGCCGACGATCGGATGGCCGATGTGCGCGAGATGGATGCGGATCTGGTGTTTGCGACCGGTATGCGGACGCAGGCGCAGAAGAGAAAAGCCCACCTCACCCTGGCCCTCTCCCCCCGTCCAACGGGCGGAGAGGGGGAATTGTTCGCCCGCCCATTGCACAACTGGCCGGGCAAAACGCCGCCCGACGAAAAATTCCGTCTGAGACGGCGCGCCATCGGGGCGGACGCAATCTTTGACGGCGACGATGCTGCCTTCATCCCTGCCGAGCGGCGCGTCAATCGTCCCCTGCTCTACCGCGACATGGCCGTGAACAATGGCCAGATATTCTTTTTGAATGGAGCGGCTTTCGACGATTTTTCCGAGCTCGCCGGCGGTTTCAGAATTTTTTGCAATCAGGACAACGCCGCTGGTTTCGCGGTCGAGCCGGTTGACCAGATGGGGTTGAGGGCTGAGGGTTGAGGGTTGAAAGTTCAAATGCAGACGCGCGCGCCCGATGAGGCTGGACATCTCGCCGTTTTTCGTGGGATGGCAGACGAGCCCGGCGGGCTTGTTGATGACGAGCAGGTCGCCGTCCTCAAAAATGATTTCAAAAAGTTTATCCAAGAGTGATGAATGCTGCCACAGAGGCGCCGTGGGGAAGAGAAAATTATTTGTTTCCGCAACGAAGGCAAATCGCTTCTGGACATTGGCTTAAATCATTGGTTTGATTTGGCTATTATGGGTTTTCGCAAGGAAAAAAAGTTTAAAAAGAATCTCTCGGCGCATCAAAAGCAAATCCGGTTTTTCACCAGATTGTGCCTGGTCATCATCATCCTGGCGACCACCCTGATTTTCTGGCTGGTGAACCGTTAGTTTTTTTGGATCCTTCAAAATCAACTGCCGCCATTATTCCGCCGGCTTGTCCGCACGGCGGTTTTGAATTATGCTGCCCGCGTTGAAAGAAAAGTGGAACAACCTGCTGCCCGTCGTCTTCGTCGCGGCGTTCGCGCTATCGCGGATTCCGGGCCTGCTGCCGCAGAACTTCAGCGCGGCCTATGCGTTCGCGTTCTGCGCGGGCGTTTATTTTCGCGGTGCGACGGCATGGTGGCTGCCACTGGGCGTGATGGCCGCCACGGATGCTGCGTTGAACATATTTTACTGGCACGTCGCGCCGTTCGGCCTTTATCTGCTGTTGAACTATGCGGTTTTTGCGGCACTCGTCGGACTGGGCAAATGGTTCGGCAAAGGGGCGCCATTTTTCAAACTGCTGCTCGGCGGCGTGTTCGGCGCAGTCATCTTTTATCTTGTCACAAACACGCTGACGTGGCTGCAAGACCCTTTTTACATCAAAACAATAGGCGGCTGGATTCAGGCCTTGACCGTAGGGCATCCTGAATTTCATCCGACGACATGGGAATTTTTCCGCAACACGCTTTTGAGCGGCGGGATTTTCACCGCGTTGTTCGCCGGGGCGGCGAAGCTGACCGCGCCCGCCGAATCGCCCGTTGAAAAAAACGCCGGCCTGCACGAGGAAGAAACCGGCGCAAAAGAGACCCCGGAGGAAGCGAACGCGTGAAAATCGGCGTCATCTCCGACACCCACAATTTCCTCGACCCGAAAGTTCACCATCTTTTTTCGGGCGTAGGACACATTTTGCACGCGGGCGACATCGGCTTTGCCCAGATCATTTCGGAGCTGGAAGAAATCGCGCCCGTAACCGCAGTGCTGGGAAACAACGACACGGGAATTCCCTTCCGGGAAACGGAAACCATCGAGCTTGCGAAAAAAAAGTTCCTGATTCATCACATCGTCCATCCGCAGGCGCCGTCGGACAGGTTGAAAGCGCGAATCGCAAGCGAGCGGCCTGACGCAGTCATTTTCGGCCACACGCACAAACGGTTTTGCGAGACGACTGGCGGAGTTTTGTTTTTCAACCCCGGCTATTCCGGCAAGCCGAAATTCGGAGCGGAACGCAGCGTCGCCATCCTGCATTGTGACGACAAGGAAATCCGCGCGGAATACTTTCCGCTTTGATTTCCCGCGCAAAGAATTCTGGACAAACATTTCCAGCGCGCGCAAAGTCAGGCCGTGAAAAGACCGGATATTCGATGGCTGGACGAACCCGAAGAGCATGATTATCCCGCCGCCCTTTCCTACTTGAGCCTCATTCACGACAAGGAGCACGCCAAGCGGCTTGTGGCCGCGCTCCAGTCCGCGCTGGTCGTCCAATACAAGGCCAAAGATATTTTCAGGGCGACAGGCTTGTCGCTGCTCGGCGTCAGCAATTCCCACGTGGAAAAGGACCGCGTCAAAATCCGGGCCGGCAAAAAATTGTCCCCGCTCCTGCTGGTGCGGGACGTGAGCAACGGAAAAGTCGTCATCGCCGACGGCTATCACCGCCTTTGCGCCGTGTATTCGTTTGATGAAGACGCCTTGATTCCGTGCAAAATAGTTTGAACAATCCGCGCGGAGCTTGTGCCTTATCCGTGTTTTATCTGAGTTTCGTCTGTGGCTAAAAGAAATTCGACAGCGGCTTGGATTTCCTCCGTTGTTGCATCCGGCGGCAATGGATTTCCGAAGCGCACCGTGACGGGATAAAAAATGTGTTGCGGCCACTTCCAGAAAAACTTCCCGCGCTCGAAACTGAAGATGCTGCCCCAGACACCGACAAGCGCAACCGGCACGACCGGCGCATCCACATTTTTCATGATGCGCTCCGAGCCGCGCTGGAATTCGTTCAGCTCGCCCGTGCGCGTGATCTGTCCCTCGGCAAAAATGCAGACGACCTCGCCGGCGCGGATCTCGTCGGAGGCTGTTTGCAGGGATTTCAGCAATTCACGCGGTCCGAAATTGGACGCAATCGGAATGAGGCCGAGCATTCCGGTGAACGGTTTGACCCACCACAGTTCGTAATAACTCTTATCCATGATGAAATGGATTTTACGGTCGGTTGCGGCCATGAGCAGCGGCGCGTCCACAAACGAAACGTGGTTGCAGACGAAGAGAGCGCCGCCCTTTTCAGGGATGTTGTCCCGGCCCTCGACGCGGATCCGGTAAACCGTCCGCGTCACAACCCAAAGAACAAATCTGACCAACGCGTCCGGCAAAAGCACCAGGGCGTACATCGCGCCGACGAAAGTCAAAATGCCGCCGAAGAGAAAAATCTGCCGAGGCGAGCATTGCATGACGTCCGCCAATAAATAATAAGTGCCTGAGGCGAGAAAAACGCCGACAAACGAAAGCAGGTTGGCTGTTGCGAGCATTTCTCCCTTTTTGGTCTTGTCGGGCCGGTGCTGCAACAGAGCGGCGACCGGCACGATGAAAAAACCCCCGAAAAATCCGAGCAACGCCAGCATAACCAGGTCGCCGTGTAGCGAGAACCGCGGCGACGCGAGCAGCGCGGAAAAAATGGAAAGCCCGAAAGCGCCCAGCGGCACGAGGCCGTATTCGATTTTGCCGCCGGACAAAATGCCCGCCGCGACGCTGCCCAGCCCGATGCCAAGCGCGAGCGCGACGTTAAGGATTCCGATCTTGGTTTCGTCAACGTGCAGGACGTTTGCGCCGAAGAAAAACAGGTTCAGCAAAAGCAATGCGCCGATAAAATTGAAATAGGTGTTGCCGAGAAATGCCAGCACGAGCGGACGGTCTTTTCGTATGGCGCGCAACTGCTCGAAAATCTGGCCGACAAGATCGTCGCGGAATTTTCGGGACGGGTCGGCGGCGGGCACGCGCGAAATGCCAAGGCTCGTCGTCAGGCCGGCGAGCGCAAGAGCGATGAGAATGACTCCCGACCAGGATTGTTCGCCATGAAATTGTTTGGCGAAGAACGCGGCCGCAACCGTTCCGAAAATGATCGCCGTGAACGTGCCGAGTTCAAGCAGGCCGTTGCCCCACGAGAGCTTCCGCTCGGGCAGCAACTCCGGCAACAAGCCGTATTTGGATGGGCCGAAAAACGCGCTGTGCGTGCCCATCAAGAAAACGGCGGCGAGCAGCATTGGCATTTGATTGAGAAAAAGTCCGGCGAGGACGAACAGCATGACAAAGACTTCAAAAAATTTCACGCCGATGGAAATGGTGCGCTTGCTGAAGCGGTCGGCGAGAACGCCACCTGCCATTGAAAACAAAATAAATGGCAGGGAGAAGAGCGCGCCGACAAGCTCGCCGATTTTGTGCTGCTGCGCGAGCGGGACGTTCAGGCCGAGAATCATGAAGACGACGAGATTTTTCAGGACGTTGTCGCTGAACGCGCCCTGGAATTGCGTGACGAAGAGACACCAGAAGCCGCGGAGCCCGGGCGCAGCCGGCGATGCGTCAGTTTTTATTTCCGTCACGGCGGCAGGTTAAACAGTTGTGCGGCAAAATTGAATTGAAAAACTTTTCCCCGTGGATTTGCCCAGATTTCCAAATTGACGATTAATTTAATTGTTTCTTGCAATTGGCAATTGGAACGGTATAACAGGCACCGCATGGATTTGCCGTTCCTACACAGTGCATCAAGGAAAAAGCGGAGTCAGGTAATGGCGGTTGATCTGGGGAGCCGCACGACCAAGGCCGTTCTTTTGGAACGGCGTGGCGAGCTGCTGGCGTTGTGCCGCTATGCGCTGCTGGACGCACCCATCTACGAAAAGAAATTTTCCGCCGACCTGCTTTCCGACCACTTGCGTTCTGTAGCGGAGGCACTGGGCAATCCGACCAAGCTTGTGACTCTGGGCATAGGGCTGGATGACGCGGTGGTGAGACAGGTGGAGCTGCCACAAATTCCGGTGAGTGAAATGCGGATGGTTTTAAAAAATAATTCCCGTGCATATTTGCAGCAGGACCTGCCAAATTACATCTTCGACTGCTACATTTTTCCGCCAAGACAGGAAAACGGCAAGTCCGCCGAGGCACCCAGAACCGGAACCGGCGCCATTCCAAAATTAAAAGTGCTCGCGGCGGGAGCCAAGCAGACAGCGTTGAACGATTTTCAAACGGCCATAAAAAATGCGGGGCTTACGCCGGATTGCATTGTGCCAGGCTTAATCGGCCCGGCGAACGCCTTCGAACTGGCATTGCCTCAGGTGTTCGCCAACGAGACGGTGGCGTTGGTGGACATCGGCTTCAAACAGACCTCGATTTGCATTTTGGACCACGGCGAACTGGTTTTGAGCCGCGTTGTCAGCATCGGCGGCGATACACTCACAACTGGCCTGGCCGATGCAATGAAAGCCACATACGCGGAGGCCGAGGGTGCCAAGGTGGGAATGTCGCCGGACGCAAAATCGGCAATTGAAGCCCAAGTCGTGCCGCTGGGACGCGAATTGCGAGCCTCTCTGGATTTCTTCGAACATCAACAGGATCGTCCGGTTTCCCAAATCTATATCAGCGGCGGAACATCGCGGTCAGAAATGATTTTACAGATGTTGCATAGCGAAATGATAGTTGAGTGCAAGACATGGAATCCAACTGGATTCCTGCAAATGGCGTTGCCAGGGCAGATGGCCGTGGAAATTGACCATGTCGGGCCGCAATTGACCGTGGCGGTTGGTGCTGCCCTCTCGGCATTTTAAGTGAATCAGGATTATGCCAATACATATCAACCTGCTTGCAGAAGCCCAGGCTGCTGAAGAATTGCGCCGCCGCGACCCGGTAAAGCGCGGTGTATTTCTGGGGGCATCGCTGGTGGCGCTCATGTTGGTTTGGAGCGGAATGATTCAAATCAATTCCGCGCTGGCAAACGCACGCCTGACGGGGGTGCAGGGGGCGATTATCGATCACAACAAGGAATATACCAACGTGCTGGCAAACCTGAATAAAATCGCCTTAGCCAAAAACAAGCTGGACGCCCTCAACAAATTCGAGTCTGCCCGTTTCCTGCAGGGGAATTTGCTCAACGCGCTTCAACAAGCCACTGTGGACGGAGTGCAGCTGACCCGAGTGCGGGAGGAGCAGTCCTATTTTCTGACCGACGGCACCGGTGCTACTACCAATTCAGACGGTCGCGTAATCCCAAGCCGTTCGGGCATCAGCAGGGAACGGATTGTCCTGACACTTGATGCACGTGATTCCAGTGCGAATCCGGGTGGCGACCAGATGAACAAATTCAGGCAGGTCATCGCCAATCAGCCCTATTTCAAAAGCTTGCTGGACAAGACAAACAGCGTGCAACTAACCTCCCTTTCTCCGCTGCAAGTCGGTCCCGACGGCAGGCAGTTTGAACTTTTCACCGTGCAGTGCAATTTTCGAGAACAAAGCCGATGAGCAAATTGCCAAAAGAAAAGCGTGACCAGCTCATCCTGGTGGTAATCACCACCGTGACGTTGCTGGCTGGAATTTATTTTGGCCTGGTGCGACCACAGTATGCCACCATTGACAGAATACTTAACGACACAAAAACGGCCCAACAAAAACTTCTGGACATCGAAGCAACCATAAAAAAATCCGAAACGACAACAACGGAGTTGTTTGACATCAGTGACACACTTTCACATGCCGAGGAGGACATGGCATCGGGTGACACTTACGCTTGGACCTATGATACAATAAGAAACTTTAAAACTCCTTATAAGGTCGAAATCCCTCCGCCCGGCCAACCTGCGACAGGCGACGTGGATTTGCTTGCAAATTTCCCGTATAGGCAGCTTAAATGCAGCATCACCGGCGCGGCCTATTACCATGACTTCGGGGATTTCATTGCTCATTTTGAAAATAATTTCCCACACATTCGGATCATCAACATCACCCTTGATCCCGCCGGTGGCAGTGGCGATGACGCCGAAAAACTTTCCTTCAGGATGGACATCATCGCCCTGATCAAACCCAACGGGCCTGCAAAATGAAACTGATCGCAAACACATTGCGGAATCTGGCGACAATGTTGTTGCCGATGACAATTGTCAGCTTGTCATCGCTTGCAGCCGCTCCGGTTGCCCAGTTCGCCGACACAAACGCCCCTCCCATGTCGGTGTTCATCATACCCGACACCCCGAAGGAAGGGCGGGATCCGTTTTTCCCAAATTCCATCAGAGTTTATAAAGATCGCCCCGCAGCCCCCGGCACAACGGATGTCTCATCGCTCCATCTTCAAGGCATCAGCATAAGTGGAAACCACGTTTTTGTCGTCATCAACGACGAAACTTTTGCCGAGGGAGATGAAGCAACTGTCAAGACTGACACAGGCAAGATTGACGTTATCTGCAAGAAAATCAATGGTAACTCGGTGGTCATAGAAGCCGGCGGGCAAATACTAACCTTGCATTACCTGTCCAACCAGTGAAACCCATATTTTCAAACGAAAACATGCAAGAATTAGGCAGAAATGGTTTGGCATCATTAAAATTTTCGCCCATCCTCTTCATCGGGGAAAAGATTGGAGTAAAATCATGAACAAAACTAAATTATTTTTTACCACCCTGCTTGCCGGAATGGTCCTGCAGCAGCCCGTTTTTACCCAACCCGCCGCCAGCCTGGCAGAAACAAACAGTGCGCTCTATGGAGCCATGATCAGCAATGCGGTGAGATTCTCGACCGGCAGCGATGAACCACCCAGCCCGGTCGTCAGCACAGTTGTCACCAATGACAACGTCACCACTGCTGCCACCATTGTTAGCAATGAAACAACTTCCACCACCACGGTCAGCAATGAACCTTCCGCGGACGCGGTGGTTTCGGATGATGAAAAGAAAATCATCGCGGCGGCGGCGGCCATAAGCAACGCAACGGTTGTTCCTGCAGCGAGCAATCCGCCAGTTGTTTCAATCGTCACAACAAAAACTGTCACCACAACAGCAAGCAATGAACCCACACCCGCCCCACTCGCCAGCAGCGAGACGGTTGCCAGCAATCCACCCGTCAACGCAAGCGTAGCCACAACTGTCAGCAACGTGCCATTCTCCGGCGCAGCCGTCAGCAATGTCACAGCTGCTCCCGCAGCGAGCAATCCACCAGCCGTAGCAATCGTCGTGACAAAAACCATCACCACTACGACAACTAATGTGACGGTTGTTAGCAAACAACCCGTCAACGCAAGCGCAACCACCACTGTCAGCAACGTGCCATCCTCCGGCTCAGCAGTCAGCAATGTCACATCTGCCTCCTCTGGCAACAACGAAACTGCCGATGCCGACGCCGATGCAACTAATGCAACAGCATCCACCAATGCCGACAACAGTTCAACCACCGCCTCAGCCACTGACACAAACGTGGTGGTAGAAAACACCATCCGGTTCCAAGACATTCCCATCACCTCCGTCATTGAAAACCTTGCCCGTCAGGCTGGCATCAATTATTTGCTGGATCCAAAAATTGGCTATGGTCAGGTTGATCCGGCAACAGGTCAGACCAAGGCCGAACCCTCGCTTTCGATCCGCTGGGAAAACATCACGCCGGAACAGGCACTCATAGCTTTGCTGGATAATTACGGGCTTCAACTCGTGGTCGATCCAAAGACAAAAATCGCCAAGGTCACCATCAAGGACCCAGCCGCGCCGCCGCCGCTGGTCACACACGTGTATCAACTCGCGTATGCCAGCGTGACCAACATGGAGGGTAATGTATCGACCGCTTTGACGGATAAACGAAGCAAGGTGGTATCCGACAGCCGAACCAGCCAGTTGATCGTTGTGGCCACGGATCCTGAACAAACGGATGTGGATGCACTCATTAAAAAACTCGATAAGCCGACCCGGCAGGTTTTGATTGAAACGCGCTTCATTGAAATCTCGAGCAATCCTACCACGCAGAAGGGCGTTGACTGGACGGGCACACTTCAATCCCAGAATATCACATTTGGAAACGGCACTTTCTCTCAGGTGGCCAACCAAGCGGTGACAACGGCATACCAGAGTCCGGGGGCTTCTACAACCGTGACTCTACCCGGTGGACGTACCATTACCAGTGCACCCACAACCAGCCAGACGGTCAGCGGCAACAACACAGTGAACACCACGGCCACCAGCGGCAGCTCCGTAGCATATAATACCGCCGGTGGTTTTAATCCGGCCGCAGGGTTTCTTACCGCCAATGGCCTTAATGTTGTGTTATCATTCTTAAATTCATCCTCGGATGCGCAGGTCGTTTCCACACCGCGCATTGTGACGCTGGACAATGAACAGGCTACAATTGCCGTCACTCGTGCATTTCCCATCTTCCAGACCACCGCAGGCACACAGGGTTCGCCCGGCGGTTCTTCCATCACTTACAGCAACGTGGGAATTGTGTTGCAGGTAACACCGCACATCTCCGCCAACGATTACATCTGGATGAAAGTCAACCCCTCCATTTCAACTTTTTATGCCACCGTCACCAAGACAGTCGGCGGTTTCATCAACCAGGCTGACGAATTTGATTCCCGCAACATTGACACGCAGGTTCTCATCCCCAATGCCAACACGCTCGTCATGGGCGGCATGGTCAAGGACAACCCGAACGCGACTTACACCAAAGTGCCGCTCCTGGGTGATATTCCCGTTTTTGGCTGGGCCTTCCGCAGCGAAAACAAGTCCATTGACAAGCAAAATCTCCTTATCTTCATCACCCCGACGATTATCAAAGACACAGACTTTCAGCCCACAGTCACTCAATTCATGCAGTCCCGTCCGATCAAGGAACAAGAGCCATTGGATCCGAACAGCGCCTGGGACAGCGGCAAGCCGCATGACTGGAGCGATCCCAAGAACACGGATCCGACTCAAGTTATCATCAATCAAAAAACCACGGAGTAGCAATCCATGCCAATAGTGGTAGAATGGTCAATGACGATGACAAAAGCTGTTATGAAAATCCCAATTTTTGGTGCCGTTGTGATGTTCACAATGTTGCTGTGCGCCTCTCAGTTAGCCGCGCAAACAGTGGTAAAGACCCTGAGCGGCGGTCCTGTCAGCGATCCCTACATCTACTACGGCAATTCGGATGGCAGCACAGCCACCGAAGCACAGTTTCATACACCGTGCGGCATTGCCATGGATGCCAGTGGCGATATTTTGGTAATCGCCGACCGTGACAACAATGCGATTCGGCTCGTTTACTTGAACACCGGTCAGACATTTCACTTTTCAATTGTAAATACAAGTTTGATTAACGCTCCAATCGGCGTCGCTGTTGACATTGAAAACAACGTTTTTGTCCTTAATTATGGCAACGGCAGTAACGGAAGCATTTATGAATTTGACTTGTACGGCAATACGATAGCCACCAATGCCGTGAATTTAGCCAATGTTGGCGGCATCGCGCTCGATAGCGCGGATAATATTTATGTTACCGTCAATAATAACCAGTTGAAACGTATAACCGGCACCAATGTCACCACAATTGCCACCATCCCCATTGCCGGAACGTCGTTGCAGGGCATTGTTATGAAAAGGGCGGGGGCAACCGCAGGATTAATAGCCGCCTGCGACGCAGGTCGCAACGGAATTTATCTGATCAATCCCTCCAGCGGCCTTGTCACCACCAATGCCGGATTCCATGGTGCGGGCGACTTCACACCTGCCGGTGTTGACGCGGCTTCAAGTTCAACCGCTCAATTCAATCAACCCATGAGCGTGGCCGAGGCAGGCGATGGAAGTCTGATTGTCGCAGACTACGGCAACAACCGGGTCAAAGTTGTGAGCGCCAGCGATGGTTCTGTCAACAATATTTATGGTGTCGCCTCCAGTTATTGGGTTCAAGGATCACCGCCCTATGTTTATCCTGGCTGGTATGATGGGACCGTCGCAAGTCCTGATGAGGTTGGTGGCGTCGAAGCGCGGCAACCCTACGGCGTAACCTTCTCACCGGCCGGCACCCTCTATGTGACAGAAAATTATTATGACATCATCCGGATGGCTACGGGCACCGGCCTGCCCACATTGTCGGCGGCGGTTGCATCTTCCCCCACTGGATTAACTGCATCACTGACTAATAATCAGATCCTGCTGACTTGGGCACCCAGTTTTGGTGCAACAAGTTATAATGTTGAGCGTGCCACCACGAATGGTGGCCCTTACACCATCATAGCCAACACAACCGGCACCAATTACACAGACTCGTCCGTGCTCAACGGGACGACCTACTATTATGTTCTTTCGTCCGTAAGCCTCAGCGGCACGAGTGCCAATTCATTGCAAGTGAGCGCCACGGTTCCAGCCCTTGCCGCGCCGACAAACCTTTCTGCGGTGACGACAAACAGTCAGGTTGTTTTGACATGGACGGCCAGCTTTGGCGCGACCAGTTACAACGTGGAACGTTCCACCAACATCAGCGGACCTTACTCCATTATTGCCAGCACATCCGCAACCAATTACACGGACACCTCCATAGTTAGTGGTACAACTTACTATTATGAGGTATTGGCAGTAAGTCCCGGCGGAACGAGTACCAATTCCACGCAAGTCAGCAGCGCCCCGCCGATTCCTGCCGCCCCGGCAAACCTGGCCGCGACGACCACCAACAGCCAGGTTATACTGACGTGGACAGCCAGTTTTGGCGCCACAAGTTATAACGTCGAACGATCCACAACAAATGGCGGCACGTACACAATCATTGCCAGCACGTCCGCAACCAATTATACCGATATAAATGTATTTGATGGGGCGACCTACTACTATGTTGTTTCGGCTGTAAATGCCAGCGGCACTAGCACCAATTCCTTGCAAGCAAGCAGCGGCGTCATCCCGCCATTCTTCAGCAGCCCGGCCGGCATTGCCGTGGATGCTTCAGGAGCCAATCTCGCGATAGCTGACCACGCGAACAACGCCATACGCATACTAAATCTGCCCAGCAGCCAAACCAGCACGTTCCTCTATGCCAGCAACGGCATCAGCGCACCGGCCGCCGTTTTGTATGATACCAACGAAAATCTTTATGTGTTGAATCAAAATGCCGGCCTCAACGGCAACATCATAGAATTTGATCCATACGGCAACACGATTGGAACCAATGCCACAGGTTTGAACCAGCCAACCGCATTTACCATGGACGCGAATGGCAACATCTTTGTCACCGAGCAGTCCAGCAACATCTGCGTCGTATTCCCATCCGGGGAGACAAACACTTTGGTCAGCATTACGAACGCCAACGTTTCGCTTCAGGGCATCGCACTGTTCGACAATGGGAACATTGCCGTCAGCGACGCCGGCAATCATGTGATCTGGACGGTGAACCCCAATACCAAGGTTGTAGCCCTGCTGACCGGCAAGCTGGGCGTGAGCGGTTCCACTTTGGGTTCGTCCAACTTCGCCAAGCTGTATCAACCGCATCAACTCGCGCGCTCCGGCGGCAATCTGCTTGTCGTCGCCGACACGGGCAACAACCGGATTGTCACCGTTACCAGCGCTGGCTCCATCACCAATGTTCTGAACTCGACCAACGCCAGCATCTGGTTTGGCCAGACCGGCGATCCGGTCGGCAGCGGCAGCTCCAGATTCGTCCAGATGGTTTCACCAATTGGGGTGGCCGTTAGCGGTGCTGGCAACGTTTTTGACTCGGAAACGTACTATGATGATATACGCGGATTTACCGGACTACTGAACCCGCCGGACGCAACGCCGATCATTACCCTGCCATATTTCAACAACCCTGCTGGCATTGCCTATATTTCCAGCTCCCCAGTTTCAGACGATCCCACTCTTTTCATTGCTGACGCCGCCAACAACGCTGTTGAGCAGCTTGATTTGTCGGACAATTCGACCTACACATTCCTGTCGTCTGTGGACGGCATCACCAACCCTGCTTCAGTATTGCTGGACACCAATGCAAATGTTTTTGTATTGAACCAGAATGCAGGTGCAAACGGATCCATTCTTGAATTTGATATTTACGGCAATCCCTACGGCCCGCTCGTCACGGGATTGAATAATCCAACTGCCTTTACGATGGATGGCTATGGAACCATTTTTGTCGCACAACAGTCCGGCGGAATTTGCATCGTGTATCCTTCCGGCGCGACCAACACTTTGATTACCATAACCAACGCCAATGTTTCTCTACAGGGCATCGCCCTCTTCGATAATGGCAACATTGCAGTCAGCGACGCCGGCAATCATGTGATTTGGGCTGTCAATCCCATCACCAAGACCTATTCCAGACTGACAGGACAGCTGGGTGTAAGTGGTTCAACTCTGGGCGCGGCCAACTTTGCCAAGCTATACATGCCGCACCAACTCACCCGTGCAGGCAACAACATCCTGGTTATCGCCGACTATGGCAATAACCGGCTCGTCACAGTAAACAGCGCGGGTGCCATCACCAATGTCTTGAATTCCACAAATGCCAGCGTATGGTTCGGTCAGAATGGGGATCCGGTCGCCAACACCAGTTCCAAGTTCATTTCCATGCGCCAGCCGTCGGGCGTTGTCGTCGGCAGCGGAGGTGAAGTTTTTGCCTCGGAAACCTATTACCAGGACATCCGCGGGCTGCTAGGAACTGGAATTGCGTCGCCGGCCTTGAATTCCAGTGTACCCCTTTCTTTCTATTCAGCTCCGGCTGGCATTGCCTTGAATTCCGAAAGCACGGTTCTTTATATTGCCGATCCGACTAATAACACGGTCAGCGCCCTGAACCTCGCGAACAATCTGACAACGGTATTCCTTAATTCCGCCAATGGTCTTACAAACCCCGTGGACTTGGCCGTTGACAGCAGTGACAATCTATACGTTCTTAATCAGGGCGGCGGCGGCAATGGTTCCATACTTAAGTTCGATAAATACGGCAATTTTTTAAGCACAAATGCTGCTGCTTTACTTTTGCCGACTGCAATGAGGTTAAGCTCTATATTGAGCCCCGGGAGCATTTATGTGACGGAGCTGAACGGTGCGGTTCAAGTATTTAATACGGGAATCTCAAATACGATAGCGACCGTGACAAACGCCAATGTCCGGCTGCAGGGCATCACGATGCTGAACAATGGGTCCATCGTTGTCAGTGATGCCGGCAATGATGTTATTTGGTCCATCAGCCCTGCATCCACTAATGCCGTCTTGTTCACCGGTGTCATCGGGGTTCCCGGCACGACGTTTGGCGCAGTTGGATTCGCTAAATTGAACGCTCCCATGCATCTGGCCGAGACCAGCGGCGGCCAGTTGCTCATCGTTGACTCCGGCAACAATCGCATCGTGGTTTGCGACGCATCGGGCACCATTTCCAGCGCCTTAAATTCCAGCACCGCCACACTTTGGTTTGGCCTCGCCTTTGACCCCGTCTCTACGTCGAGCCCCTACTATGTCTCCATGTCCTCGCCCGTGGGCATTGCCATAGGTGCTAATGGGACTGTTTTTGACTCCGAGGCCACTTACAAGGACATCCGTGGAATATTGAATACGGGTTTCACGCCGCAAACAACGCCACCCTCTACACCCTCCAATCTGGCGGCAACAACATCTTTTGGACAGGTCACGTTGACTTGGTCTGCGTCTGCTGGCGCGGCAAGTTACAACATCGAACGCTCTCTAACCTCGGGTGGACCATACACGACCATTGCCAACAATGTGACCGCCACAAGTTACACCGACACGGGACTGGTCAACGGGACGAAGTACTACTATGTCGTTTCAGCAGTGAATGCCGGCGGCACGAGTGCCAATTCTTCGGAAATAAATTCCACGGTGCCGATGCTTGCCGCACCAACTGGGCTGGCCGCGACGACAAATTACAACCTGGTGAATTTGACGTGGTCGGCAAGTCCCGGAGCGGCAAGTTACAATGTCAAACGCTCTCCTTCCACCGGCGGCCCTTACACAACTGTTGCCAACACTGTGGCCACCACGAGTTATTCCGACACGTCCGTTATTAATGGGACAACGTATTATTATGTTGTTACATCAGTAAATTCCGGTGGCGAAAGCACAAACTCACTTGAAGTCAGCGCCACTCCACCGCTCCCCCCGGTAGCCACACCGCAAATCGGCTATGTGGATTTCCCACCACCGTATCCTTATACATCCGTGTTTCATGCCGTTTCATCGTCAGGAGCTACTTTCAACAATGACGTGCCCATCGTCATTGTGGGAGCTGCGGGAAGTCAGTCATATTATACTTATAGTAATACACTGACAGTTGCCAGCATTCCCGACCCCACATCCTCTTCTGCTTCGGCACCGGTCGGCTATCAGAACGGACTTTCTTCGGTGGTTGGCTTGACGGTCGCGCAGATTTTGCCGAACTTGTCCATAAAGGCAATTGGGGAACAGTCTCTTCATCCCAATAGCGCAATCACTTCAGCACTGTTTCAATTCATCGTTGGCAACCCCACCGTTGTCGGCGACAACGCCGCACAGTTTACGGTCTATGATGTCACGGACGGTGCGCAATTGTGGTATACCACCGACGGAAGCAACCCAACGAATGCCGCACCCAGCATATTTGCCGGCACCATATCTGGCACCAATGGCATCACATTGTCTCTGTCGCTTCCATCCAATACGAACTTGACGTTCAACATCATGGGCTTCAAGCCCAACTATCAGCCTAGTGCTGTCACCCCCACAGTTTTCTTGGCAAGCGCCTTCGTGCCAAACACCATCAGCTTTGGCTTCGCATCAGGAGAGGCTTCCAGCGCTTTTATCGCGTCACCCGGCCAGACGTTTTACGCCCCGGTCACGCTGTCACCGCTGTCCAGCACCATTATCTACAGCTTGCAGTTCAACCTGACCGTCACCAACGCAGGTCCCAATCCCGGCCCTGCAATCACCCCGAACGCATTCAATTTTCAATCCATGCTGGAGCAGCCCGATCCTAAATTCCCAAACGTGTTTTTAATCATTCCGCCGGCAATGTTCGACGGGACCGGTCTGGTTCCTTTGGAAAACATCAATACATCGGAAAACCTGATGGGAATCGGCTGGATAGAGCGCTATGGCGCGACTAATCTTTACAACACAAAGTCGCAGGATCTCATCCAGTACTCGCAGGCGCATGACACCCTTTTCCTACAGGCCGGCGGGAAGGTCATAGTAGGCGGATATTCGTTCACCGTGCCCACTGGTGCCACGCCAGGTCAAACCTACCAGATCCAGATAGGCCGTCCGTCGGCGACCGACGACGGCATCGGCGCACCGGGTTCGGATGTGTTTATTTACGCTCCCACGAACGGCTCGCTGGGTGCTGGCACGCTCAACGCAATCAAAAATGTGACCGTCGGATCGGCAAGTTATATTGTCGGCGATTCATATCCGTTCCGCTGGTTCAACGCCGGTGACTTCGGCGACACCAACTTGGATAATGCCGACGTTGAGCAGGTGTTTCAATCGGCGATATATTCTGTTAATTATCCTCCGTCAGGCAGTGATTTCGCCGACAGCATGGATTCCGCGGGCGTTATTGGCATAGACACTGGCAATGGTTATTTAATACCCGGTGGCGCGGTGGCCAGCGAAGCTACATTGGGCGCCAACAACGACACAAGCATCAATTTCAATGTCTTTGGTGATGGCACGCTGGACGTTTCCGACGTGTATGTTACCTTCCGCCGGTCGCTGGATCCATCCCTGACATGGTATCGTCGGTTTTGGACAAATGACACGGTTAACGGCTATCAGGGGCTTGCGGCGGTAGCCACCTCCAACGTATTCAATCCAAGTTCCTTGAGCAAAGGCCTGTCATCGCCGGCTGTAAGCCCCTTGTCCATGACAAATATGCCATCGGTCAATTTCGCCAGTACCGATTTTGTGGCATCAGCAGGCCAGGTTCTTCAAATACCCATTACCGCAAGCGTCTTTGGGCCATATCCATTGCGCGTGGCCATGCTGAACATCAGCATAGTGCCGCTGGACGGTTCGCCGACGCTGACCGTGCCCATATCATTCACGCCCAACAGCACGAACACCGCGCTTGGCACGCCGACATCCGGCTTCACAGCTTCCGATGGCAATGCCAATTACGCCGCCGCGTGGCTGGACAGCACCATCGCTGGAATTTCCAACAGCGCCGTCATTGGCACGTTAACTGTCACCATACCGACCAATGCGACAAGCCTCTCCTCTTACGCGATACATTTTGACCACGCCTCGGGTTCACCCACCGGCATTGCGTCGTTCCCACGGCATACTTTGACAGGATTGATTACGCTGTCCAGCCGCACCAACTCCACCTATAACGACAGCATACCCGATTCATGGCGCCTGCGATATTTCGGCACGGTAAACAATCTGCTTTCCGTCTCCAATGCCGACGCCGACGGTACCGGCTTCAATAACTGGTATAAATACGTTGCCGGCCTTGATCCGACCGATCCGAAATCCAAATTAACTGCCGGCACCGATCAGGCCATGGCTCAAAACCCTAAGGACAGCGTCATTTACTGGCCCAGCATGACGGGCAAGCAGTATGTCATCCAGCGCTCCTCCAGCATGTTCCCCGGCTCGTGGACTGCCATCTCCACAAACACCGGCACCGGCGGCAACATGGAAATACATGATGCATCCGGCGGCAATTCCCGTTTCTACCGCGTGAGCGTCCACTGACGGAAACACCTGCTGAAATTTCAACGGCGCGTTCATCTGAACGCGCCGTTTTTGTTTTCATAACTGTTCAACCGGTTTGTTTTTCGTCGGCCACACACTTCAAGTATTCAAAGGAATAAATTCCCGTTGCATGGCCGTCCGCCCAGACAGGCTGTATCGCATAGCCGCCCA